>Ga0247727_10008710_pt1 | contig 18708 bp, 9 predicted proteins | sample WisWelCaveWW1625_FD_202498 | JGI IMG/M metagenome (GOLD analysis project Ga0247727, IMG submission 202498) | Biofilm microbial communities from Wishing Well Cave, Virginia, United States - WW16-25 | ecosystem: Environmental > Aquatic > Deep subsurface > Groundwater > Cave microbial mat | place... | reverse complement strand
GCCTGTCCCGGCCCAGCGACGTCGCGTTCCTGGCCAATGGCCACATCGCGGCCGTGGCAGATGCCGACCTCAACCAGTCGGTGAAGCTGATCGACACGGACACCGGCCTGGTGCTCGCTCAGTCCTTCCCCCCGGCTCCCGCCGCCTACGTAGTCAGCTTTCCTTCAAGCTCTCCTTCGGTGTCGATGCTGTTCGCTCTCTCCTACGCGCGGACCGAGCTCCTGACTCTGGCCTCGGACGGCTCGAGCTTTCGCGAGCACATCCTCGCCTACCCCGGCATCAGCGGCAGGGACCTCGCGCCCAATCCCAGGCTCCGCCCGCTGGTGGTGGGACAGACTCCGAAGGGGCCCAGGGTATTCGCGGCGGGCGCGCGAGGGTTCCTGGTTGCGTTCGATGCCACGTCCGGCGTTCCCGTCGGCCATGTCGAGCTCGGCCGGGAGGTCTCCGCGATCCACTATCACCCGTCGAACGACCAGTTGGTGGTGACGATCGGGGAGGACTTCATGGTCCTCGATGCGAAGGGATACCACCCAGGAAAGCTGGATCCAGGAGATCTCAGGGAAGATCCCTGCATCGACGTCGAGCCGCCCTCTGATGCGACGCTGGTCGACGTGGAAGACGGTCTGTTCGGAGACCTCGTGGTGCTCGTCGACGACGGATCTCTTCCCAGGATCGACAGCGACCAGGACCTGATCGCGCCGACGAGCCTCGTGAACTTCGAGATCACGACCTGCACGGATGATCTTGGCAAGACATTCGACTGCGTACAGAGGACTGGATGTCCGGGCACGGTTCTTGCCTATCCGCATTTCATCAACGTCCTCGACCGCTTCTACGAGAAGGTCCCGGACATCTTCGACTTCGTGCTCATCTGGTACAGCTCGGATTGGCGAGACCTTGCGATCACGGACGCGGTGGACTCCCAGGGTGGCACGGGGACGTTCAAGCTGGACGTCCAGTCGCCCGGAGCCTTCGCCTTCCACAAATGGGAGCGCAACCTCACTCGCGGCCTGGGGGAGCCCGCGGAAGGAGAGCGCCTTGGGGAGCACGGCACCTCCGGCACCCAGAGGCTGCAGAGCTACGTCTTCCTGAACGACCTCGGGGACTACAACAGCAATGGCACGATCGGCGACCCGAGCGGGGGCATCACCGCCGTGTCCATCCTGGCGCACGAGCTGATGCATCGGTTCGGCGTCTACTTCGACCTCGAAGACAGCGACCCCCGCGACGGCCTGCTCGAGACGACTCTCACCCGCAACCTCGCGCACTGGGCCCGCGACTTCGACAGCGGAGGGTCGGTAGTCGGCGAGCCAGGGATGGACTTTCTCGACTTGGGCGAGGTCGAGCCGGGAGTGCACGAGTTCCAGGTGCTCGCTGACAGCTCGCAGATCGGACCCTGGGATCTCTATCTGGCGGGGTACCTTCCTCAGGCCTCGGTGCCGGATTCCTTCCTGATCGAGAATCCCCGCTACCTCGATGGCACGACTCCGGACCCAGACGACGTGTACCCGGTCGGCACGATCCTCCGCGGCGGAAGGAGGGACATCGCGATCAAGGACCTGACCGATCCGTCGATGGGCTGGGGTCCCAGGCTCCCGCCGGAGTTCCTCGCCCAAAAGACCTACCGGCTGGGTGTTTGCCTCGTCGTTCCGAACGGCGGTGCGACTCCGAAGATGCGCCAGGGCGACCTCGACGAGGTCCGCGCCCGGGTGGCAGAGTTGCAGAGCTTCTGGCAGCAGGAGACGGGCGGGCATCTCGTCACGGGCTCGCGCATGTCGATTGACGGCAGCCAAGAGGTCATCATAGGCGCGGCCGCGAATGTGGGCATCAGCATGGCGGGAGGGAACCTGCTGTTTCTGTGCGTGGACGCACAGGACACGGTGCTGGTCGTGGACAGTGACCCGGCCTCAGCCACCTACGGCGCCATCCTGACGCAGATTCCACTTCCACAGGGCACGCAGGTGCAGATGTTCTCGCGACCCGATGAATCGACGGTCTACGTCCTCGATGCCGCGAACTCGGCCGTGCGCGTCATCGACGTCGGCTCGTGGTCGCACGTGTCAGGCAGGGACTTCTCTTTGCCCGGCGCTCCCTTCACCGCGGCAGGCGTTCCGGTCGGTCGAAACGGAACCGCGGCCAACATGGCCTATGTCGCCCTCGATACGGGAATCGCGATCCTCGACCTTCAGTCCGAAAAGCTCGCCGAAACGATCGCGCCCAGCAAGCTTCCCGTTCATGATCTCGGCCTGACGGGCGATGGTGAGGTGCTGGTGTACACCCATGGAGGCGATCCGACCGCGAGCAAGGTCTACTGGTCTCAACCAACCGGTGGTGGGCAAGAAGGGAAGGGTGTGTTCTGGGCAAACGTCGATGGTAACGACAGTGCACATCAGATCTTTGACATGAAAGCTCTTGATCTCGAGGTGGACCTCGAAGGCGGCAAAGTCTACTGGACGAACGACGGCGGCGTTATCCAGCGGTCAGATCTCAATGGCTCCAATCTCGTCGACATCGTCAATGGTCCAGATATTGGCAGGCCCACCGGCATTGCCCTGCACATGGATGCAGGAAAGGTCTACTGGACGTCCGGTCCGGGAGGTATGAACCAGGGACTCTACCGAGCCGACCTCGACGGGCTCAACAAGAACGTCGAGTTCATTCTCGACCGCGGAAACCTGGAGGACATCGCCATCGATCCTGTCGGGCTCAAGATGTACTGGGTCGAGGGCGAGAACATCTTCAGAGCAGACCTGGACGGTACGATCATCGATCCGAATCCGATCGCCATCGACGCGACCGCGCTTGCCTTGAACCTTGTCGAAAGCAAGGTCTATTACACTCACAGCGCGGGCCAGACGAGTATTCATCGGGTCCTATTCACCGGAGGCACGCCGCAAGATATCTCGCCCTCCGGCCTGAACCTACCGATCGGCATCGACCTGGACGTCTCTGCGGGGCACATGTACTTCACTGACGGCAACCAGATACGCAGTGCCGATCTCGATGGGACCAACGCGAGGGTCGTTGTTGGCCAGCTTCCGTCTTCTGCCTATGGACTCTCGCTCGTCCGTGAATGTGACCGGATCATCACGGCTAGGAGGCTTCTGGCGCAGCAGGAGATCAGTGTGCCGGGATGCTTCGGAAAGCTCGCCGTCGTGCAGCTCGAGTCGAACTCGAATCACACCGAGGCGCGTGCGGAGGCGTCGGGATGGCCGCCCGCGCTGGTCTATGCCGTAAAAGCGGGCTCGCCGCCGTCGATCGTGGCGTTTGACTTGACGATTCAACCCACCATGCAGCTCACCAGCCTTGGCGCGGCGGAGATCGTGCTCCCCGAGGCGATGTCCGTGGACGACCTGCTGTTCGCCTCCGGCGGCGAGCTGGCATTCGTGATGGACACAGGACCGGCTCAGACGACGGTTCACGTGATCGAGACTGCCTCACACACGCTTCTCGCACCTGGCATCAAGGTCGGCAATCCGCAGACGGCGCGGCTGGTGAGCTCGCCCGACGGAGAACGAATTTTCCTGGTGCAGCCCGACGAGCTGACCGTGGGCATCCTGCGGGGAGATCAGGAATCCCAATGACGCCCGCGAGCGCTGTGTGCGCGGCGACGCTCGCCTGCGCGTGCGCGGCAGGGTCGATCGCTCTGGGGCCCTCCGCCAAGTGGACCCAAGAGCGCAGCGCCGGCAGTGCACCGAATCACGGGCCACGCCCGCAGCAGGAAGAGTCTGCGAACCCGTCGGGGAAGCGGGAGGTCACGCCGTTACAGGAAGAAGGACGGGATGCTCTTCGGCCAGGCTATGCCGGGCGCCACGCCGTCGTCATCGGCATCAATGAGTATCAGGATCGGCGATTCCAGCGCCTGCGGAGCGCCGAGGCGGACGCGACCGAGTTTGCCCGGATCCTCAAGGAAAAGTACGACTTCCCCGAGGACCGCGTTCTCATTCGTCTCAGTCAAGGAGCAACAAAGAGCGAAATCGAAAGCATCCTCGATGACTGGGCAACTAACCAGGAGCAGATCGGCACGGAAGACTTCGTCGTCGTCTACTTTGCGGGTCATGGCGCCACGCGCACCTTGCCTGGCGGAACCAAGCAGGGCTATTTCATTCCCGCGGACGCGAAGAAAGGGCAACAAGGCGAGGATCTCTGGGCCAGCTACTTCGGCATGGAACGTCTGCTCTCCATCTCCCCCGCGATTCCAGCCAAGCACGTGCTGTTCATCCTCGACTGCTGTTTCAGCGGCCTGGCGCGCCCACGCTCGAGCGCACCGATCGCAGCCGGGCTCACGATGCGCGCCCGGCAAGTGATCACCGCCGGCAGCGAGAATCAGACGTCCGAAGAGATAGATGGGCAAGCTCACTCGGTCTTCACCGCGGCCTTGCTCGATGCCCTGAAGGGTCGTGCCGACAGCCGTCCCGACCAGGTCATCACCTTTGGCGAGATCTTCGATTATGTCGGCAGGCGAGTGAGTGACGAGACCGGGTCTCGACAGACGCCCCTGCAATTTCCCCTTCCCGGCGACAAGGGTGGATGCACCGCGTTCTTTTCGTCCAGGATCACGCCGCAGGAGATGAACACTTCGGAGGAATGGAACGCGCTCAAGGCCGTGCAGCTCACCCTGGAAGAACAGCTCGAGGAGAATCAAAGACTCGCGGACGTGATCGTGGCCCGAGATCTCGAGCGGAAGGTGAATACACTGTGGCCTCGTCGTCCGGAGAGGGCACCTCAAATGCGGCGGTGGCTGGCGGACGCAAGGGATGCAGCTTCGAGGCTTTCGCTCCATGAAGACAGATTGCTTCGCATCCGGAGGGAGACCTATCTCAGCCAGGTGGTCGCGAAGGCCATTCCGGAGAACGGGGCCGAAGAGCCGGCGTGGGAGAAGGCCGAGTCGGGCAGCCGATGGATCAATGAAACGTCGCTGGAGCTCGTGAGCAGGCTTCGGGAGATCAAGGCCACGATCGAGGACGTCGAAAGGCGACTTGAGACCGCCGAGACGATTGCCGAGAGCACCGTCACCTCCTGCGAGGAAGAGTGGAGCTCCGCAATCGAGGAGATCGCGTTGCTGCCTGTCTACGGCGGCCTCGAGATTCAGCCGATCGTGGGCCTGGTGCCGCTCGATCCTGATCCCGAGTCCGGCCTCTGGGAGTTCTGGCATTTCGAGAGCGGTGCTCGTCCCGAACGCGACCCGGACAGCGGCCGCCTGCGGATGACCGGCGACAGCGGCATCGTCCTGGTTCTCCTGCCCGGCGGCACGTTTCGCATGGGCTCGCGAAAGCCGAGAAACCCGGAGAAAGCACTCGAGCCCAACGAAGATCCCGAGGCCATGGACAGGGAGGGTCCCGTTCATGAGGTGACGCTGGACCCATTCCTCATCTCCAAGTACGAGTTGACGCAGGGCCAGTGGATTCGATTCACGGGTGGAAACCCGAGCGGCTACGGCCCGGAGTCCGCGTACGTGGATGGACTTTCGAATCCGGTGGAGCAGGTCAGCTGGACGGATTGTGCGGCGATGCTGCCAAGGGTTGCCCTCGATCTGCCGACCGAGGCACAATGGGAGTACGCGGCCCGGGCCGGCACGACCACGATCTGGTGGACCGGAAACGACCGGAAGTCCGTTCAGGGAGCGGCGAACCTCGCGGATCGATTTGCGAAGGATCACGAAGGGTTGGACCACTGGACCTATGACCTTGACCTCGAAGACGGCTACACGATTCACGCTCCGGTCGGAGCTTTCCGGCCCAATCCGTTTGGCCTTCACGACACCATGGGCAACGTCTGGGAGTGGTGCCGGGATTGGTATGGGTACTACGTCCGGGACGAGAAGACTCCCGGAACCGGAGAGCTGGTGGTTGAGGAGGAGGACCGCGAAGACAGAATCGCCCGTGGTGGCGGAATCAACCTGAGCTCGAGTTACCTTCGCTCCGGGTTCCGGGATCACTTTGTCGCTGATACCAAGGAGTTCTTCGTCGGCGTCCGCCCCGCCATGAATCTTCCTGGTCGAAACTGAAGAAGGGCTTGACCACGAAACAGCTCCAGACGATCCTCGAGGTGCGGACGGACGGGCGCGGGTTTTCTGACGTCACGGCTCAGGTGGAACGGTGCGTTCAGAAGAGTGGCGTGCAGACAGGTCTGTGCACGGTCCTTCTTCAGCACACCTCCGCCTCGCTGGTGATCCAGGAGAACGCCGACCCTTCCGTGCGCGACGATCTGTTGTGTTTCTTCGATCGTCTCGCGCCCGAGGACACTCGCCTTTACACCCACACGACGGAGGGCCCGGATGACATGCCGGCGCACCTCAAGGCGGCGCTGCTCAGGACAAGCGAGACGATTCCGGTTCGCGAGGGTCGCCTCGCTCTCGGCACCTGGCAGGCGCTCTACCTCTTCGAGCACCGCCGCGCTCCTCACACCCGCAAGCTTGTCGTTCACGTGGTCGGCGAGTAGGAGCCGATCTCGATCGGCCCGAGTGAGACTCGAGGTGACGGGCGTGGGCGTCTTCGGCCTGGATTCCCGCTTTCGCGGGAATGACGGGGTGGAGGTCGCGGGAATGACGATTTGTAGACTCTCGGCTGGTTCGAATCGCAGGAGCGCGCCATGGTTCACGGCTTTCGGGTTCCCAAGGTCAGCAACGAGCCGATTCATGGCTACGAGCCGGGGTCGGCGCTGCGCGCGAGTCTGGAAGCGAGACTCAAGGAGATGCGCGCGCAGAACGTCGAGATCCCCCTCGAGATCGGCGGCAAGGAGGTGCGCACCGGAAGAACCGGGAACTGCATCGAGCCCCACCGCCACCAGAACAAGCTCGGGACTTTTCACAAGGCCGGCAAGGCCGAGGTGGAGTCTGCGATCCAGGCGGCCGCCAAGGCCTGGCCCGCGTGGTCCTCGATGGCGTTCGAGCACCGTGCCGCGATCTTCCTCAAGGCGGCGGACTTGATTTCGGGGCCGTACCGCTCGACCCTCAACGGGGCGACGATGCTCGGCCAGTCGAAGACCGTGATCCAGGCGGAAATCGACGCCGCTTGCGAGCTGATCGACTTCCTGCGCTTCAACGTGACGTTCGCCGAGCAGATCCACGACCTGCAACCGAACAACGTGCCGCTCGAGTGGAACCGCATGGACTACCGGCCGCTCGAGGGGTTCGTGTTCGCGATCACGCCGTTCAACTTCACGGCGATCGGCGGCAATCTTCCGACCGCGCCGGCGATCATGGGCAACACGGTCCTGTGGAAGCCCGCCTCGACCGCCGTGTACTCCGCGCATCACCTCTTGCAGGTCTTGAAGAAGGCGGGCCTGCCCGACGGCGTGATCAACTTCGTTCCGGGCTCCGGCAGCGAGGTCGGCGACCCGGTCCTCGCCTCCCCGGCTCTGGCAGGAATCCACTTCACCGGCTCGACCGACGTGTTCCGCGGCATCTGGAAGACCATCGGCGAGAACATCGCGCGCTACCGGAGCTATCCGCGCATCGTCGGCGAGACCGGCGGCAAGGACTTCGTGTTTGCGCACGTCTCCGCCGACACCGCCGAGCTGGTCACCGCCCTCATCCGCGGCGCCTTCGAGTACCAGGGTCAGAAGTGCTCGGCCGCGTCGCGAGCCTACGTCCCCTCCTCGCGCTGGCCCGAGGTCAAGGACGCCCTCGTCGGCCAGACCCGCGAGCTGCGGATGGGCGATCCGACCGACCTGCGCAACTTCATGGCGGCGGTGATCGACCGCGCGGCATTCAAGAACATCTCCGACTTCATCGACCACGCCCGCAAATCTCCCGACGCCAACCTTCTCGCCGGCGGCGGCTGTGACGATTCCACCGGCTACTTCATCGAGCCCACGATCATCGAGGCGAAGGACCCGAGGTACCGGACGATGTGCGAGGAAATCTTCGGCCCGGTGCTGACGGTGCACGTGTATCCGGACGCCGAGATCGACCGCGCTCTCGAACATTGCGACCAGGACTCGCAGTACGCCTTGACGGGGTCGATCTTCGCCCGCGACCGCAAGGCGATCGCGTCCTTGAGCGAGCGCCTGCGCAACGCCGCCGGCAACTTCTACATCAACGACAAGCCGACCGGCGCCGTCGTCGGCCGCCAGCCGTTCGGCGGAGCTCGAGGCTCGGGCACGAATGACAAGGCTGGCTCGGTGCTCAACCTCCTGCGCTGGACCTCGCCGCGTGCCATCAAGGAAAACCTCTGCCCGCCGACCAGCTACCGCCATCCGCATATGGGTTAGCCCCGATGCTGTTCACTTCGGGGACTGCCGGGGGGGCCCCCCGTCATTCCCGCGAAAGCGGGAACGACAGAAGGAAGGCGCGGAAAGCCTTTCGCAGCCCGATCAAGGCGCCGTCAGACGCCCCGCCACGATTCGTCACGCGAAGCGATCCGGTGAAAAAGTTCCCACTCGCGACCTATGGATGGAATCAAGGTCGGGGCGCCTGCGCCTGGGGACCGATAACTGCATCGTTCCGCCTCTGGACTCCAGGCCCTCGGGGGTCGAGGGTGCCGGCTAGATCGTTTCGCAACTGCCGATCATGGATGGCCCTGCGACGCCAACCCGAACGACTGACCGAGGTCGACTCATGCCTGAGCTGTTCCGGATCGAGCACGCGCATGACCGTCCTCTGTTCACGCCCGGCCCCGTCACGACCAGCCGCACAGTCAAGCAGGCGATGCTCCGCGACGTCCATCCCGCGGACCCGGAATTCGTCGAGATCGTTCAGAATGTCCGGCGGCAACTTCTCGAATCCGCCGGAGTGTCGAGCGGGCAGGGTTTTGAGTGCGTTCTCGTGCCGGGCACGGCGGCGTCGACTCTCGAGACCGTGATCGGCTCGGTCGTTCCCGGCGCCGGCAAGATCCTCGTGGTGCTGAACGGAGCCGACGGCGAACGCCTCGCCCAGATCGCCGCCGGCCTCAAGATCCGGACGAACCTCCTCAAGATGTCGGATCAGCGCCTTCCCGACCTCACGGAGATCGACCGCACGCTCACCGAGGACCGGGCCATCACGCACGTGGCCGTGGCGCACTGCGACACGACCAGCGGAATTCTCAATCCGATCGACGGCATCGGAATGCTCGCCCGGCGCCATCACAAGGCATTCATCGTCGACGCCAACGCCACTCTCTTCGGCATTCCGATCGATCTCCACTCCTGCTCCGCCGACTTCGTCGTGTGCTCCTCCGGCCAGTGTCTGGAGAGCGTTCCGGGCATCGGCCTCGTCATCGGGCTGCGTGAAAGCCTGGAGGCGGTCCTGGGCTCTGCGCGCTCTCACCATTGCGACCTCCACGCGCAGTGGAAGGCGCTGCAGAACGGCGGCCCGCTTCGCTCGGCGCTGCCGTCGCAGGCGATGCTGGCGCTTGCCAAAGCGCTCGAAGAGCTGGCGGCCGAGGGCGGCGTCCCGGCGCGCGCCGACCGCTACCGGAACAACTACCAGACGCTGCTCTCCAACATGCGGGCGATGGGATTCACCGAGTACCTGGACTCCGAGCTGCAGAGCACGATCGTCACCGCGTTCCACGGGCTCGACTGCCCCGGTTTCGACTTCCAGGACTTCCACACGCTGCTGTTCGAGAAAGGCTTCGTGCTCAGCCCCTGGATCTCCTCGAGGGAAGGCCTGATCCGGATCGGCACCATCGGCCGGATCCTGAGCTCCGACGTTCGCTCGCTGCTCGACGCCATCTGGGCGACTCTGCAGGAGATGAAGGCCCCGCTCGAGTCTCCGAGCATGGTCTAGTCCCCCGTCATTCCCGCGAAAGCGGGAATCCAGTGCGTACTGAGCTTGTTTCGACTGACGGCCAAAGTTGCCTGGGGACGTGTTCGGCTTGAACGGTCAATTGGTAAGTGGGGACGTCTTCGGCCTGGATTCCCGCTTTCGCGGGAATGACGAACGGAGGGTTCGCGGGGGGTGGAAGGAAGCGCCGGTCGCGCCGCCCAACGGTCTGGGATTTGATTCGTTACGGTGATTGATCGAACGGTGCGTCAACGGCCTGGATTCCCGCGTTCGCGGGAATGACGGGGTCACGGGGAGCTGCGCCGGCGTCCGACCCGCCGGCGACGATAATCCCTGCCGCAGCGATTGCTTCCGGCCTCAAGGAGCCGCCTCGTGCTCGAGATCAGAAACCTGGTGAAGGTGTACCCCGGGCCCGTGACCGCCCTGCAAGGGGTGAATCTGTCGATCGGCCAGGGGATGTTCGGACTGCTGGGACCCAACGGCGCCGGCAAGACCACCTTGATGCGCATCGTCGCCGGTCTCCTCGAGCCGACGTCGGGCAGCGTCACGCTGGACGGCGAGGACATCGTCGACAAGCCCGAGCGCGTTCACGGCAAGCTGGGTTATCTGCCGCAGGACTTCGGCTTCCACCCGCACCTCACCGGCGAACAGATGCTGCTGCACCTCTTGCGGCTCAAGGGGGTGAAGGCGCCGGCGATGAGCCAGAGGAAGCTCGTGCGTGAGCTGCTCACCCGGGTCGGTCTCGACTCGGCCGCGGACCGCAAAGTGAAGACCTATTCGGGAGGAATGCGCCAGAGGCTCGGCATCGCCCAGGCGATCTCCGGCAACCCGCATCTCATCGTCGTCGACGAGCCGACCGCGGGCCTCGATCTCGAGGAGCGCCTGCGCTTCTACCGCGTGCTGGCCGAGCTCGCCGAGCGGCGCATCGTGCTGCTGTCCACGCACATCGTCGAGGACGTGTCGGTGCTGTGCTCGCGGTTCGCGGTGATCCGCGGCGGCCGCATCGTCATGGACTCGACTCCGGCGCAGGCGCGCGCGCAGCTCGCCGGACGGATCTTCCAGGGATACGCCGAGACGGCCGATCTCAGGGACCTCTCGACCCGCCACTGCATGACCGAGGCGGTCCTGGTCGAGCGCAGGAACCGCGTGCGTCTGTTCGTCGCTTCCGGACCCGCTCCGCAAGGCTTCTCGGAGGCCGAGCCCAACATCGGCGACGCGTACATGGTGCGCATGCGCGAGTCCCAGGAGATCGGCGAGCCGCAGGCGCTCCGGACGGAAGCGGCCGCGGGGACCGCCCGATGAGCGTGTTCCGCCTCGTCGAGATCCTGCGCGCCGAGGTCGCGCAACAGCTACGGCGACCGCTGTTCTGGTTCATGCTCCTCATCATCGTGCTGACCGCGTTCGGCGTGTCGGCCGGCAACGTGACGGTCCAGTCAGGCGACAGCTCGGTCGGCGGCCAGAAGGCCTGGAATACCTCCGAGTTCGCCAACGGACGGCTGCTGTCGGTCCTGGGGTTCCTCCTGTACGTGTTCTTTCTCGCCATCGCCGCCGGCATGACGATCCTGCAGGACGACGAGAACAAGGTGATGGAGCTCCTGCACACCACCAAGCTCAAGCCCGGCGAATACGTCTGGGGCAAGTTCCTGGCGATTCTCTTCACCTTTCTGCTCGCCGTGACGGTGCACCTGCTGGCGTCGATCTTCTTCAATCATGCGATTCCCGCCGGAGAGAAGGCGGAGTTCCGCGGGCCGCTGCAGTGGTCCGGCTACGTGCGGCCGGCGCTGATCTTCGTCCTGCCGATGATCCTGTTCTTCGGAGGCGCCGCGTTCTTCGTCGGCGAGCGCAGCAGGCGCGCGATCCTGGTGTTCTTCCTGCCCGTTCTGTTCTATCTGGTCAACGTGTTCTTCCTGTGGATCTGGTCGCCGAGCTGGCTGCCGCACCCGATCAATCGAGTTCTGATGCTGGTCGATCCTGCCGGGTTCCGCTGGCTCAACGAGACCTGGCTCAAGGTCGATCAGGGAGTCGCCTTCTACAACCATGAATCGATCCCCCTCGACGCGGCCTTCGTCGTGAGCCGGGTCGTCCTCATCCTGATCGGCCTCTCGTTGGTGTTCCTGACGCAGAACAGCCTCAAGCTGTCGGTGCGCGGCGCCGAGCGTGGGCGAGCGCGCAAGAACACGCCGGAGGCAGCTCCAGCTGCCGGCAGTCCTGCCGCCGGGCTCCTGGCCGCCTTCATCGACGCGATCGAAAGGCCGCTCGCCGCGCTCTCGATGAGGATGCGCGCCCCCGGTTTCCTGAGCGGAACTCTGGAGGTGGCGAGAGTCGAGACGCGCGGGCTGCTGGTGCAGCCGGGCCTTTACCTGTTCGTGCCGCTGATCCTGGTCGAGGTGATCGCCAGCCAGCTCTTCGCTCTCGGCGCTTTCGACACGCCCCTTCTGCAGACGCCGGGCACGATGGCCGTCGGCTGCATGAACATCCTCACCTCGCTGCTCTGCCTGCTCCTGATGTTCTATTCGGTCGAATCGCTGCGGCGCGAGGCGGCCATCGGCCTGTCGTCGATCTACTACGCGACACCCTTGCGTCCGCTGTCACTCCTTCTGGGCAAGGCGATTGCGAATACTCTGGTGGCTGCGGTCATCCTCGCCGCCGCCCTGCTCGCCGCTTTCGTCGTCATCCTCTGGCAAGGCAAGGTCCGATTCGACTTGCGGCCCTTTGCCCTGGTGTGGGGACTCGGCCTGCTTCCGACGTTCTTTGCCTGGAGCGCGTTTCTTGCGGCCGTCTACTCGCTGACTCGCAACCGCTACACGGCCTACGCGATCGGGCTCGGAGTGCTGGCGTTCACCGGCTATCGCCAGTTCACCAACCAGATGAACTGGGTGGGGAACTGGGGGCTGTGGAATTCGCTCTCCTGGAGCGACATGGGAGACCTGACGCCGAACGAGCTGCCGCTGTTCCTGAACCGGGTGCTGGTGATCAGCACCGGTGTGCTGTGCTCCGTGCTCGCCGTCCGCTTCTTCCCCCGCCGCGAGCTGGATGCCGGGCAGATCGTGCACCGCATGAGGCCGGTTCATCTGTTCAAACGGTCCTTCGGTGTTCTGGTGCTGGCGGCCCTTCCGGTCGCGACCGGCAGCGTGCTGTTCGTCAGGGTCGAGAACGGTTTCCAGGGCAAAGCGAACGAGAAGGCTGAGAAGGACTACTGGCGCAAGAACGTGAAGACCTGGACGGATGCCGGGCTTCCCGACATCACCGCTGTCGACGTCGACCTCGCGCTCGATCCCGAGCGCCGGCATCTCGAGGTCAAGGGCACCTTCGAGCTCGCGAACCGTCAGGACCAGCCGCTGCGGCAGATCCCGCTGACGGCGGGCGCGCACTGGAAGAACCTTCGATGGACGCTCAACGGAGAGGAGCACGCGCCGGAGAACCGCTCTCTGCTGTACGTGTTCGCTCCCAAAGAGCCGATGCACACCGGCTCCCGGCTCTCGATCGGGTTCTCGTTCGACGGCCAGTTCCCCCACGGGATCACCAAGAACGGCGGCGGCGCGGGCGAGTTCATCCTCCCGGCGGGAGTGGTCCTGACGAGCTTCAGCCCGTCGTTCGTGCCGGTCGTCGGGTACGCGGACGGGATCGGCATCGACGAGGACAACCGCGCCGAGGAGAAGGAGTACCCCGACGACTTCTACGTCGGCCAGACCGAGTCGGCGTTCGGGCCGCGCGCCCCGTTCACGACCAGGGTGAGGATCACCGCACCCGTCGAATACACGATGAACGGAGTCGGCGTGCTCGCGGAGGAAAAGGTCGAGGGCGACTCGAGGACCGTGACCTGGGTCTCCGATCATCCGGTCAACTTCTTCAACGTCGTGGGAGCGAAGTACAGCGTCCGGAAGGGACAGGGAACGGCTCTCTACTACCACGAGGAACATGCCTACAACATCGACGAGATGATCGAGGCGCTCGACGGCGCTCGCAAGTTCTACTCCGAATGGTTCTTCCCGTTTCCCTGGCAGGAGCTGAAGGTCAGCGAGTTTCCGGGCATCGCCGGGTACGCCCAGGGATTCCCGACCAACATCTCGTTCTCGGAGAGCATCGGCTTCCTCACCCGCAGCACCAGGGAATCGCAGGCCGCGTTCATGGTGACCGCGCACGAGGCCGCGCACCAATGGTGGGGCAACATCCTGGGACCCGGAAAGGGACCCGGCGGCAACATCCTGTCCGAAGGGATGGCGCACTTCTCGACGATCCTCCTGATGGAACAGGTCAAAGGCGCCGGCCACCGCATCGAGCTTTGCAAGCGGTTCGAGTCGAACTACAACGACCGGCGCAGCGCCGACTCGGAGCGGCCGCTCGTCAAGATCGACGGCAGCCGTGACGGCGACACGACCGTGACCTACGACAAGGGCGGCTGGGTGTTCTGGATGCTTCTCAACGAGTTGGGGAGGGAGGCGTGCCTTGCGGGGATGAAGGATTTCATCGGCCGCTACCACCAGAGCTCGGATCATCCGGTCCTGCAGGACTTCGTCGCGGTCATGCGCGAGCACGCGCGCGACGCCCTGCGGTTCGACTCATTCTGTGACCAATTTTTCTTCAAGGTCGTCGTGCCGGAGTATCGGTTCGCGGAGGTGCGAAAGGTCAAGGCGGACGCAGAGCTGGCCGGCAATGGCGAGAGCTCGGGGACGGCAGAGCCCCCTGCGAGCGTCTCGGGCGACGCGTCCGCCGCCGCCGGTGAATCAACCGCTCGCGCCGCCTCCCGGAAGGACGCCGTTCCTCACGTCGTCTCGGGCAAGGTCAGGAACCTGGGCACCGGCACCACGCAACTGTGCATCGCCGCGACCTCGGGAGATCGGTTCGGAAAGGACGGAACTCCGCTCGAGGACTACCGGCAGTCGCTCACGACGCTCTCGATCGGCGCCGGCGAGACCAGGGAGTTCTCCATCCAGTGCGACTTCGAGCCCGACCGCGTGCTCGTCGACCCGGACGCCCTCGTCCTCCAGCTCAAACGGCACCTCGCCGTGCACCAGTTCTGAAGCAACCACAGGCAGCGGTGCGAGACGTCGATTGACCCACTTCTAGAATCTTTCACGGAGCGCCGTGGGGCCGTCCGCCTCATCCGCGCCCGTCGGGCGACACGTCATGAACGCAAGGACTATCAGAAGAGCAACGGGTTCTAGTCGCAGAGCAAGCGCGCCGGAGGGCGACGGCGAGCGGGCTAACGAAGCATGAGTCATTCCCGCGAAAGCGGGAATCCAGTTTCATGGAGAGCAGGCGCGCGCACAGTGAACGGCATTACGCCTCGCGCTAGAAGCAGGCCAGGTTGTTTCTGGAGGTGCCGCTTCGCGGCACCTACGGCCGCTGCGCGGCCGGGCTAGGACTTCAGCCGGAGGAGTACTTGCCCTCCCAGAGTTGTTCAAGGAACTGCTGATAGGGAAGTACCGTGATCTCGTCGATCTTGCGGCGGCGAGGCTCGAGACTGACGCACAGATAGTTGCGCAGCTTGTTCTCCTCGGCCAGAGCGCGCAACGACTTCAGATCCTGCGAAGACACGTTTTCCTTCGCCTTGACCTCGACGGCCGTGTGGTCGCCAAGAATGAAGTCCACCTCGAAACCGGAGGTCGAGCGCCAGTACTGGATCGGCTCGCCGGAAGCGTAGTCCCGGTGACAGACCAGCTCGTGCAGGAGATAGGTCTCGAAAACCGGACCAAACTCCGGAGTGCCAGCCTTGACCAGGCGCCCCTGCAACGACGAGACGACTCCAGGGTCGAAGAAGTAGAACTTGGACGAGACCAGGGGTTTGCGTTTCCTGGAGTGCTTCCAGGCCGGAACTTCCTGGACGATCAATGTGTCCTTCAGAATCTCGAAATACTCGTAGACCGTCGTACGCGGTACCTGGGCATCGTTGGCGACCTTCGTGAAGTTGAAGAGTGAGGCATTGCAAAGCGCTGCGACGCGCAGGAACCGGCTGAAGGCCGACACGTTTCGTGTCGCGCCCTCGGCGACGATCTCCTGCTGAAGATAGGTTCCGATGTAGGCCTCGAGGTCCGCTGCGGGATCATCGGAGAAGTAGATCGACGGCAGCAGTCCTCGTTCCAGCGCACGCGACAGGTCGAAATGCCTGTCCAGCTCTCGACGGGTCAGTGGATGCAGGTACCGAGTCCGAGCTCGTCCGCCCAGCAGGTTCACTCCTCCCTGGCGCAGCTTGCGTGCGCTCGACCCGGTCAGGAGAAAGCGAATCCCTCGGTTCTCGATCAGCCGGTGGACTTCATTGAGCAGGATCGGAAGCCGCTGGATCTCGTCGATCACAACCAGCCGATTCTCGTCCGTCAGCTCTTCGGCGATCCGGCCGGGACGCTGACTCAGGGAGAGGTAGGTCGAATGGTCGAGCAGGTCATAGACCCGCGCCTCCGGCAGTGCCTGCTTCACCAGAAACGACTTGCCGGTCTGACGCGGTCCGAACAAAAAGTGGGACTTCTTCCCGACCCAGGACCGGAGGTTCGCGAGTCTAGGAAGGACGAGTGCTCCGGAGGCGGTGGTCCCCTTGGCTGTCATGGAAGTCGTCAAATATCATGACAAATGACGACTGAGTCGTCATCCCGCCCCGAGGCGGGGGACTCCACTCGGGAGAACGGGGAGGCGGGGCGACTCAGAGCCTGAGCAAGAATCGCTCAGGCTCTGAGTTTCCTTGCTGGTGGGGGAGGCGGACCCTCCCCCACAACGGCCGCGACACGCGGCCTCCCCCTCCTCGGCGCCTGATGGGCGCCGGGCGCCTGCGGCGCCTTGGACGCCTCTGCGGCGGGCCAATGAATGCTCACGCTCTCAGACTGTGAGGGCGGACGGGCTCTTGCGACTCTTGTCGCGCACTGGCCGGATGACGCCGGCCTCGACCAGAGTCCGGTAGGCGCCCTTCTTCTCCAAGGTCTTGATGGCCTTGGTGGAAAGGCGCACTCGGACGAAGGTGCCCAGCTCCGGAACGTAGATGCGCCTCCAATGCAGGTTGATCTTGTAGGTGCGGCGCCGGATGCCGGTCGTCTTGAGGCCGATCCCGCCCTTGTACTTGGGCAGGCCGCGGCGCGAGACTCGGTTGCCGACCTGGGTCTTGCGCTTGGTCACCTGACAGATGCGGCTCATGGGGGCCTCGTGCTTCGTTGAGGAATTGCCAGAAGGGCGAAGCTTTTTAGCAGAGCACACTCCGCCGGTAAAGACGCGGACCACGACAGCTACAGGATCCTCACCTTCACGAGGGCGCTGTCGGCGAGGCCGGCGCGCAGGGAGATGCTGGACCCTCCGGGGGGGCCGGGCTTCTCCGCGAACGACTGGAGCTCGAGCACCAGGCCCGAGAGGCCGGGGGGAATGACCGCCTCGAAGGTGTGCTCACCGTATTGGTCGAGCCTGGCCGCGACCAGCGGGACGTGCACGGGGTTTCCCGAGATCTCGACCAGGAACAGGTGCATCAGCGCCCGCGGATACCCTCCCCGGGTGATCAGGCGCAGCGTGTCTCCCTCGGACACCTCCGTTCTCTCGGCCTGGAGAAAGAGGTCGTTGCCCGAGTACACGTACACGCCGCCGCCCGAGGACGAGTAGGGGGCGCTTACCATGAAGTCGTTGATGCCATCGTCGTTGATATCTCCGGCCGTGGACAGGCCAAAGCTGAGCAACTCGTAGCGATCGGCCGCAAACACGTGCAGCAGCCGCAGACTCCGTCCGGAGTAGAGATAGGCGCGCCCCAGATCTTGGTTGCCGCCCCCGTACGGCTCTCCCACAAGGAAGTCCGTATGTCCATCTCCGTTGGCATCGCCGGCATTCGCGACGCTGAATCCAAACTGATCCGTGATCTCACCCTGCCCGTCGATCGTGTGCATCAACTCGCCGCTTGGGCCTGAGTAGATGTACACCGCACCCGTGAAACCAGAACTACCGGGTCCCCCGACTAGCAACTCGCCGTACCCGTCGCCATCGAGGTCGCCCAGCCCCACGGGAGCGTTCAAATTCTGGTAGTCGTCAGTGCCCTTCCTGGCGTAGATCAGGGTGAGAGTCTTGCCCGAGTAGACGTAGACCTTGCCTCGCTCGTTGTCGGGAAAGACCGAGAGCTGGGCCGAGATCGCAAAGTCGCTCACTCCGTCACCATCGATGTCGCCGGCGTCGGCGAGCCGGGATCCAAAATCGTCGTACTCCTTCTCGCCCTTGAAGTCGCGAAGGAGGGTCCCGGTCCGCCCCGAGTAGAGGTACACCTTGCCCTTGCTGGTATCTCCGCAGCACGGCGCCCAGCCTGGCGCGCCGATCAGGTGGTCCGGGAAACCATCGGCGTCAACGTCGGCGACGAGCTGGGTGAGGGTGAAGGCATCGCCGTTGTACGCGCCAAAATACCGACGCAGCCAGGCGCCGCTGCGACCCGAGTAGACGTTTACGTCTCCCTCATCGACGATCCCTCCCTGGATGGACCCGATCATGAAGTCGTTCACGCCGTCCTGGTCGAGGTCACCTGCGGACGAGCCGCTGGCGCCGAAGTAGTCTCCTCGAAGGTATTGATCGATGTCCCCGTCGATGAAATAGATGATCTGACCGGTCCGGCCTGAGTAGAGGTAAGCCCGTCCTTGGTCGGTGTTTCCATACCCCGGCGCACCGACGAATAGGTCGTCCCAGCCGTCGCCGTCAAGGTCGTCCACGAGCGCAAGGCCGCTTCCGAAGTAGTCCGACGTGGATTCTCCCCTGAACGCGTACAGCAGGTCCTGCGCGGGGAGGGCGGGCGCCGTCAGGACGAGGAGGAGGCTCGCAACGGTGAGATGGTCGAGGGTCATGAGGAGGACTCCTTGCAACGAGTCGATGTGAAGTGCATCGCCGGTTTCAGACCTTGCTCGGGTCGACGTTGAAGGCCATCACGTAGCCGGGGGAGACCACGACCAGCACCGTGGTCTTGTTGTTCAGGTCCTTGATCGGGTGCAGGTTGTTCCACATCCCCGGGTACATGCCGAGCGCCTTGGACCGGAACCGGCAGCTCCAGCTCTGGGTGA
>Ga0247727_10008709_pt1 | contig 18709 bp, 15 predicted proteins | sample WisWelCaveWW1625_FD_202498 | JGI IMG/M metagenome (GOLD analysis project Ga0247727, IMG submission 202498) | Biofilm microbial communities from Wishing Well Cave, Virginia, United States - WW16-25 | ecosystem: Environmental > Aquatic > Deep subsurface > Groundwater > Cave microbial mat | place... | reverse complement strand
CCCCTAATCCCGCCAATATCTACGGGCACAGCAAGCTGCAGGGTGAACATATTGTCAGAAATCTTTTAAACCGGTATTTTATCATCCGCGCCGGCTGGATGGTGGGCGGCTGGGAAATCGATAAAAAATTCGTTTATAAAATCGTTCAGCAGATTCTCGAAGGCCGAAAGGAATTGCGGGTTGTCTGTGATAAATTTGGTTCTCCGACATTTACCAGAGATTTTGCCGGGAATCTGATGGCGGTCATTAATACCAGCCGCTATGGACTTTATCATATGACCAATAAAGGAACGTGTTCGCGTTATGAGGTGGCCGTCAAGATTGTCGAGTTTATGGGGCTTAGAAGTAAAGTCAAGGTCATGGCCGTCAGTTCCGATGAATTTTCGTTACCAGCCCCGCGGGCGGACTCTGAGATGATGCGTAATTACCGGTTAGATCTGCTGGGGCTAAATCACATGCCGCCTTGGGAAGAATCACTGAAGCGGTATATCGAATCTAACATCCCCAAAGTTAGTAAGACCGAGGTTCTCCGTTGAATCCGCTGGTCAGTGTTATTATTCCGGCCTATAACAGATCGTGGTTGACCGTTAAAACGGTTGAAAGCGTTTTAAATCAGACCTATCGTCCTATTGAAATCATTGTCGTGGATGATGGCTCAACGGATGATACGCGTGAACAGCTCTCGCGGTACGCGGATAAAATTCAATACGTATATAAGGAAAATGGGGGGGCCTGCAGCGCGCGTAACGCGGGATTAAGATTAGCCAAGGGGACATACGTAGGCTTTCTTGATTGCGATGATTTGTATCATCCGGAGAAGGTCGGACACAGTATCCGTTATTTAGAAGAGCGCCCTCAGATGGGTTTTGTCCATACCGCCGCTGATTTTATTGACGAGGGCGGCGCCGTTGTGGGAGGTTACGACCATCCGAAGAGCCGCCAGCAGGGGTGGATCACCCGACGGTTTATCTTAGGGAACCATATTTGCAATTCAACGCCTCTTATCAGGCGTTTATGTTTGGAGAAGGTCGGCGCCTTTGATGAGACCATTTTTACCCCGGCGGATTGGGATCTCTGGTTAAGACTTTCCGCGGTGTATCAAGTTGGTTATATCCCGCGGCGTCTTACTCAGTATAGGGTTTCCCAGAGTTATGTCTTTAAAAATTTGGAACTGGCCCAGCGCGAAGAAAAACAGGTTTTGGAGAAATTTTTTGATAGTCATCCGCATCTGCAGGACTTGCGAAAACTTGCCTGGGCCAATATGCATTTACGTTATGCCCAGTGTTATCTGCTGAAGGATGATTTACTGAAGGTCAAAGAAGAATTTTCTTTGTGTCTAAAGTATTTTCCCTTTCATCTGAAGGCCTGGCTTTTCTTGGGATATTTTTTTGTTGCGCGAAGGAATCTTCAAGAATGCCTCCGGAAGAAAATATTGGGATTTCCCGGCGGCTGTCATTCAAGGACAAAATTATGTCAGAGCGCTTAATGTCTAAGATTCCGGTCGCGCGAAAGTGGGGGATATATTTTTTAGGGCTTATCTGCCTGTTATATTCGACCTTGTTTCGGGATTTCGCGGAACTTAACATCCAGCCTCCCGGTTTGGATTTTCCTATTTTCATCGGGGAAATCTTTCTGGGGATGTATTTAGTCCTTTTATTAAGCCAGGCCAAGAGATTTTTTGTCCCGCTGAAACTGTGGCATATCGCCTTATTTCTTTACGGTGTTTGGATTGTAGACAACGCGTTTCACGGATATCGCACGTACGGGCCCTTGGCGTTTCGTAACGCCGCTTTGTTCTATTATTCTTTTTTTGCGGTGATAGGATTTTTTTTATATAGCAAAGAAATGTTTACGCAGCGGGCAGTTGTTTTTATCCTCAGTGTCCTCTTGGCGGCTAAGCTGATCGTGGGTATTAATAATTTTTATATTTATCCTTGTCTCATTTTGTCCGTCATTCTTTTCTTTAAAATTGAAAACAGGCGGGTAAGGTTTCTTTTCCTGCTTCCTTTGCTCTATATCCCCGCCCGGAATCTCAACGCCCAGACGCATTTTTTTGGGGGATTCTTTTTTATCGGCGCCCGGGCCAGGATTATCGGGCACATATTTGCTTTTCTTTTTTTATCGGTGGTCTTGGGTCTTACATTTTTTAAGTTTAAAAATAAACGCCGATGGATAATATTTTGCGGCGTGGTTTTTTTACTGGTTGGGTCTGTTTTTCAATTCGCGGATCCCACGACTGTAAAATCCTTGACCCATTTTGATGAACTTGCCCGGATGTATCATGAAACCGAGGAAGTGATTAAAGAAAGAGGCTATCGTAAAAGGGAGATTCCGGAGGTTCGGCTTTACACAAAAGAAAATTGGGACATTGGGAAAGTCCTGTCATGGCGCATGGCCCAAACCGTTCCGTCCTTTAAAAAAGAGGATAAGAAAAATATAAAAGCCGTTAAAGCGATCGTGGCTGAAATGGTGAGGGAGCAACAAGCAACTATTGAAAAAAACGCTTTGGCCATTAAACAAGAGAAGGAAAAAGAGCTTGAGCGGCTTCAATTAAATGAGTCCCCTGCCCTTTCATCAGAGAGCCCGGTTGACTCGATGGTCCCCCAGCCAAAGGTTTCCCAAGAATCACAAAGAAATGTTGTTGGGCATCCCGGAGTTGCCAATCAGGATGATGTCCTAACAAAGATAGCCGAAATTGAAAAAGAGAAGGACAGAGAGTTAGATGAGATGGTCGGCATAGAACAGGGAAAAACATACAATCAGGTCAAGGCCCTTATTCAGTTTTATAATCTGGGGACCGAGATTTCTGTGGACGAGACTTTGCGCACCGCGATCATACCGCCATCCAGAGATCTGGGCGGCGCGATCAATACGATCCTTTTTCGTTTTTATATTTGGAAAGACATGCTGGCCGAATTATACCGTCACAAGGCGGTCTGGGGCATGAATTGGGGTTGGCCCCAGCGTTCCCCGTCCATTGAAACTCTCGGCTGGGCTTCGATGGAGTGGGGAAAAGATGGCTGGATAACACCGCATAATTCACTTCTTCACTTTATTTATCGAGGGGGAATTATCGGGGTGCTTTTGATTGTTGTTCTCCTGTCGAGATTGATTTTTCTCACCGTTGATTTCGTTAAAATGAAATCTTCAATCGGTATCCTTTTAATCAGTATTTTTGTCTATTGGCTGGCCGTGGCCAGTTTTTCTGTTTTTCTTGAATTCCCGTACAGCGCCATCCCGTTTTGGGGATTGCTTGGGTTAACCATGGGATACCATCAATCACTCATCCAAAAGACAGCGAGATCATGAACTGGAAGCGTAAGAAAGTATTGGTAACCGGGGCCGACGGTTTTATTGGCAGTCATCTGGTTGAAGGTCTTCTCTGCAAAGGAACGGGGGTTCGGGCTTTTGTTTATTACAATGCCTTTAATAACTGGGGCTGGCTGGACAGTTTGCCCAAACAGAATCTTAACGCGATAGACGTTTTTACGGGAGACGTCCGCGATCCTAATGGTGTTTTGGAAGCGATGAAGGGCATCGATATTGTTTTTCATTTAGCCGCCCTCATCGGCATTCCGTACAGTTATCATTCGCCGGATAGTTATGTGGATACCAATATCAAAGGCACTTTGAATATCCTTCAAGCGGCGCGGAGATTAAAAATCGAAAAAGTTTTCCACACATCAACCAGTGAAATTTACGGGACCGCCCAATATGTGCCTATGGATGAGCAGCACCCCGTTAATCCGCAGTCGCCGTACGCGGCGACAAAAGTCGCCGCCGATGAACTGGCATTATCATTTTACCGTTCGTTTAATCTGCCGGTCACGGTGGTGAGACCCTTTAATACCTTTGGTCCGCGCCAGTCGGCCCGGGCCATTATCCCGACGATTATCTCCCAGGTTTATGCCGGCCGGAAAACCGTTAAGCTCGGCAATCTTGAGGCCACGCGCGACTTCAATTATGTTTTAAATCTCGTGGATGCCTTCTTAAACATTGCTGAAGCCAGTCAAACCGATGGCCATGTATTTAATGTCGGCAGCGGCCAGGAGATATCCGTGCGGCATTTGGTGGAGTTGGTCTGTCGGATCACCAAACGAAAAGTCAAGATTGTTCAGGAAAAGCAAAGGCTGCGTCCTGAAAAAAGTGAAGTGGAACGTCTGCTGTGTGATGCGGCCAAAGTCAAAAAGCTCTGTGGCTGGCAGGGCTCGGTATCTTTTGAAGAAGGGCTCGAGGCAACCTGCCGCTGGTTGAAAGATAATCTGCGTTCTTATAAGTTGGATCTTTATAATGTCTAAATTGCAAGCCGTGATCTTGGCCGGGGGCAAGGGTTCGCGCCTGCGGCCATACACGATGATTTTACCGAAACCGCTCTTGCCTTTGGGGGATTTCCCGATCGCGGAAATTATTATCCGGCAATTGGGATTCTACGACATAAAGGATATTATTATTTCCACGGGACATCTGGCTGGGCTCATTGAAACCTATTTTGGAAACGGCCGCCGCTGGGGAGTCCGCATTCGTTATGTTCAGGAGGATAAACCATTAGGAACAGCCGGATCCATAAAATTTATCCCGAAGCTGGAAGAGAACTTTTTGGTGGTCAACGGGGATACCTTAACCGACCTTAATTTTCGGAACCTTTTTAAATTTCATCAACAACACAAAGGTATCGCGACGATTTCCGTTAAAGAGCGCGTGGTCAAGACGGATTTTGGCGTGATTGAATTTAACCGGCGCAATGAGCTTTTGGATTATATGGAAAAGCCGTCGCATAAATCGTTTGTGAGTTTGGGCATTAATATTCTGAATAAACGCTGCCGGGAATACATTAAAACAGGTGAAGCCATCGGGATGCCGGAACTGATGCTGCGAATGAAAGATAGCGGTGAAAAAGTTCATTGCTTTAGGACCAAAAACGTTTGGCTGGATTTAGGGCGCCTGGAGGATTTGGAAGCTGCCCAGGAGATATTCGCCAGCCATCGAAGCCGATTCCTCATTGATACACCTACGCAGACTGGGTCAGATGAGTATTAGTTTCTTGGAAGTGGAGTGACCCATGTTCCACCTACGAGGTGTCGTTTAAGGATATCTCGCGCGACACCTCGTAGGTGGATTAAAAGTGGTTTAAAATTTATTAAAAATCTTCAAAATATCGCATTTGACCCAGCCTCACGAGGTGTCGTTTGAGAATATCTAGAGCGGCACCTCGGAGTACCGCATTTCAAAAATAGTTGAACTGTTGAATGCGGTACAACACATTGTAATCATTAATGTTTGTTTTAAAAAGATAGAGTAAACATTAATGAAACAATGAAGTAGGTGTAAAACGGTTAACCAAAGCCAAAAATGAAAAAACGAATTCTCATCACGGGAGTCAATGGCTTTATCGGCAGCGCCTTGCGCCGGTTCATCCGCGACCGGAATCTGAATTTTGATGTCTTCGGGATTGATTTGGTCAAGCCCGCGCAAGCCGATAAGCAGATTTTTGTTTGTGATCTCAATAATCATCGAAAACTACGGCGCATCCTTTCTAAAATCCGTCCGGAGTATATCTTTCATCTGACCGGAGGGCGAATCAGCGGCAAGAAGAAACTTTTGCAATCCAACCTCTCGATATCCCAGTTGCTTTTTGAAACGATTAAGAAGATCCCGAATTTTCGGCCGCGGATTATCATCCCGAGCACGGCCGCTGAATACGGCAATGCCGGCCGGCGGGGAAAATTTATCACCGAGAATGCCAATCAGCGGCCCATTTCCTGGTATGGTTTTGTCAAATCCATGCAGACGGGTTTAAGTTTAACGTACGCCGAGCAGGGTTTTGATGTGGTGGTTGGCCGTATATTTAATATTTCCGGGTTTGGGACTCCGCCGACGCTAGTCATTGGCAAGTTCGCCTATGAAATTTCGCGGATGGAGAAAGATCCCAGGAAAAAGGTAATCTATACAAAAAACTTGGCTGTCAGCCGGGATTTTCTCGATATCCAGGATGTTTGCGGCGCGCTGCTGGCGATTGCCAAAGACGGCCGGTCCGGTGAAATTTATAATATTTGTTCGGCCAGGGCGTACACCATTAAGGATTTACTGCAGAAACTTTTAAGTTATTCCGGGGTAAGGGGTGTCCGCATCAAAGAATACAAAAACGGCGATGGCGAAGTGCGCGACGCGATTGGTTCAAATGTGAAAATCAAGGGAGCCACCCGCTGGCGGCCGCAGGTCACGGTCGAACAGAGCCTGTTAGACACATTAAATTATTATCGTGTTTATAAACGATGAGGATTCTGATTGCCCACAATCATTATCAGCAGTCCGGCGGCGAAGATGAGGTCGTCAAGGCGGAACACGCCTTACTCAGGGAATTTAAAGAAGACGTTAGGCTTTATGAGCGCAGCAATGCGGAACTCAATGGGTACTCCCTTTTTAAGAAATTTAATCATCTACGGCGATTAGACTGGTCGCGGCAATCCTTCTCAGATATAAGAAAACTCATCCGTGAATTCCGCCCGGATGTGGCCCATTTCCACAACATTTTTTTTATGATTACGCCTTCGGCCTATTTCGCGTGCCGGCAAGAGGGCGTCCCGGTTGTTCAGAGCCAGCATAATTTTCGACTGCTTTGTTCCAATGCCTTGTTTCTGCGGGACCATCAGGTCTGCGAAGAATGCACGCAAAAGACACTTTGGCGCGGGGTGTTTTATGGCTGTTATCGAAATTCCCGGGTGGCGACGGCGTTTGCGGTAAATATGCTGCAAAAACATTGGCAGAGAAAGACCTGGAGTGAGGCGGTGGATAGGTATATAACTTCGACTGAATTTACCCGCCAGAAATTTATTGCCGGCGGGATCCCGCCAGAGCGGATTGTCGTTAAACCGCATTTTGTTTATCCGGATTTGCCCCAGCGTGATCACGACGGCGGGTATATCCTTTACGCCGGGCGGTTAAGTATCGAGAAGGGCGTGGAGGTGCTTCTTGACGCCTGGCGGTCGATGAAAGATGTCCCGCTAAAAATTATGGGCGATGGCCCGGCCGCCAATGATTTAAAACGTTTTGCGCGGACACAAAATATCTCTCCCGTGGAATTCTTAGGTTATGTCCCGCGAAGTCAATATGAAGCGACGATGGGCCAGGCTAAATTTCTAGTCGTTCCTTCCATATGTTATGACAATTTTCCAAGAGTGATTGCCGAGGCCTATTCCTGCGGTATTCCGGTGGTTGCCAGCCGCATCGGGAGCATGGAAGAATATGTTTTCGAAAATAAAACCGGCGTACTGTTTAATCCTGGCGACGCAAGTGATTTGACCGAGAAAATCCGTTGGATGCTAAGGCATCCCTCGCGGGTACAGGAGATGGGCCGATGGGCCCGTCAGGTTTACGAAAAAAAATACCGGGCCAAAGAAAATTACGAACATTTGATGAACATTTACCGTAAGGTGATCGCGGAATATGCTTCCAAAAACGAGGCCGCATTTCCGGCGGCAAGCGTCTCATGAAGATTAGGCCGACATTCGCTGTTTTTTTGGCCTGTTTTGTTTATTGGGGTTATCTTATTTTTGCTTCACAGATGTCGATTAAATTCGACGCGGCCGATTATGAGTTTATCGGTTCGATCATTCACGAAAAGGGTTGGCTGGAATTCTTTAGGACCGGGCCGCATCGAGAACCATTGTACCCGTGGGTGATCGCTGTTTCGATGACGATCGCGGACAATCTGTCCGTTTCTTATCACATCGTCCAGAAGGTCATTCAGGTTTTGATTTTGTTTGTCACTCAGCTATTGGCTTTTGGTTTGTTACGGCGATTGAAGATAAGAGAGAGTCTTCAGTTGGCAATGCTTCTTTATATTGGATTTTCGCCGGCGATTGTCAATTCGGCCTTTAGTTTATTTGCAGAAATTATTACCTATCCTTTTGTGCTGGCGATTTTATGGTTAGGAGTTTTATCTTGGCGAGCGATCTATCGCGAGAGTTACGGACGCATTGTGTTATTGGCGATTTCAACTGCGTTGGCCTTCGTTCTAACAACATTCGTCAAGGGAGTGTTTGAATATATTTTCTGGGCGTATTTAGTTTTTTTGGGTTTGATGTTTATTAATGTGAGAGGTCGAATCTTTGCTAATTCCATCATTTATTTTTTGTTAGTTTTGTGGATTTTTAATATATCCATTGTCCCGTTTAAGCTATTAAATCAAAAATATAACGGTCAGTACGTTTTAACCAACCGCTTTGCCGATTTGCTTTTTGGCAACGCGGTCAAACGCACCAATCCTCTGTCCATGAGAATGCTCTCCGCTCATGCAGCTTCGATCCCAGGGGCCGGCGCCTGCCGGCTTTTTTTTACGGAAGAAGAATGTTCTTACTGCGAGTTCCAAAAGGCTGATTATTATCGCAGTACTCTGCTAGGGGAAGTTAAACAGGCTACTCCTCCGGAGAAAATCACGTCCGAGACGATTTCTTTGGCGGCAAATCGCATCTCCGAGCGGCCGGGACAATACGTTTTTTTGATGTTCATGGAAAGTCTGCGTATGCCTTTCTGGGAATCGACACAGCTGGGAAATGTGGTTTATCCGACCTGGCTGCAGAAATTTTATGACTTCGCTTTTTTTAAGAATTTAATCCGCTTGCTGATGTCGGCTTTGACGTACATTTCATTTGTTTATCTTTTGAGTTATCTGATTAGAAATCGGGGCCGGCTTACGGATTTTAAGTCTGCCGACAGCGAGCGTATTCAGATTTGTTTTTTTATCCTTTTTTTGGTGTTCGTTTATACGGCGCTGCATTCGCTTTTTTCTATTGTCACCCGCTATGCCTTGCCTATTTCATTTTTGTATTTGTTGGGGATTGCATTCTTTTTTGAACAGAGATTTATTCATAAAGAGGAGAAACCATGTTAAACGGAAAGAAGATTGTTGTGGTTTTGCCCGCGTATAACGCCGAAAAAACCATTGAGCGCACCTTTCAGGAGATTCCGCGAGATATTGTCGATGAGGTTATCTTGGTCGATGACCATTCGAAAGATAATACGATTGCCGCGGCCAAGAAGTTAGGGGTTACCACCGTTGTCCATGACAAGAATCTCGGTTACGGCGGCAATCAAAAGACGTGTTACCGGGAAGCACTCAAAAGAGGGGCGGATATCGTGGTCATGCTGCATCCGGATTATCAATACCCGCCGAAATTAGTCACCGCAATGGCGGCGCTTATTTCCTCGGGCATGTTTGATGTGGTCTTAGGGTCGAGGATTTTGGGTGGTTACGCGCTTAAAGGCGGTATGCCTATTTATAAATATATGTCCAACCGGTTCCTGACGGCCTTTGAGAATATTTTGACCAAACAAAAGCTTTCTGAATATCATACCGGTTACCGGGCTTATGCGCGTGAGGTCTTGCTGAATTTGCCGATTCTCGAAAATTCCGACGATTTTATTTTCGATAATCAAATCTTGACACAGGTCTTTTATTTCGGTTACCGCATCGGCGAAGTAACGTCCTCGTGTTCTTACAACGAGGATTGTTCCTCGATCAATTTGGGGCGAAGCATTATTTATGGTCTGGGTGTTTTGAGCAACAGCCTGAAGTATGTTTGCGCCAAGCGAAAATGGCGGTATTATCGGATGTTTGACTGGGACAAGGGGAGAAAAATAACACTTTAACCTGCGACACCGCTGTTCACACCTACGAGGTGTCACCAGAGTTATTCTCAAACGACACCTCGTAGGTGTGTTGATGGTTTATGAGAATTCTTATGAGAAAAATCAACGGCTGGGACATTTATTTTATTGTTGTCACCCTGGCCTATATCGCCTGGAGGGCAGAGGTATTTTTAAGAAGATTTCCATAAAGATAAGCCACCTGCCGACTCTGATGCTGGCGATAGGCTACGCGGTTTACTGGCTGGAATTATATGTTTTGAAGGCGAGTAAAGGTGTGACATCACCTTTGGCCTGGGTTTTGTTTTGTTTGGCGAGTGTTGCCGTGATTTGGAGCCGCCGCGAAAAAATAGCGCAATCTTTGGAAATAATCAAATCGGATTTATCCCGAACAGATCTGTGGACGAAGGTCTTTGTTAGTTTCGGAAGTTTGATTGTCCTTTTGATTTTTGCCTGTACCTTTTACGCGGCCTTGCTGCCGCCGCATTTGAGCCAGGAGACGGACGCCTTAAATTATCATCTCGCTATATCCCGCCAGCATCTTATTTTAAATTCTTTTAAACTGATTCCTTGGTGCGCCAGCGACCTGTTTTTATTGCCTTTGAATTTCGCTTTAGCGCCGTACTGGTTTGCGACCGTCCTGCCGAATAAATTCCCTCAATTGTTGTTTCTTGCCGGATTGACATGGATCGCGGCCAATTTAGTTCGGACATTTTTCGTCATTGCGAGCGCCAAAGGCGGGGCGGAGCAATCTTTATATGAAGGATTGCTTCGTCCCATGTCCCATCCGGGACCAGGTCCTCGCAATGACGTAATAGACACAAAAGTTCCCGTCGTCAGTTTATTTTTAATTGTCTTTGCTATTTTTGGTTCCCACAACTTTGGCATTCAGATGGGCACGGCGATGCTGGATTTGGTCATATGTTATTTATTGCTGGCGGCTATGGATAGTTTACTTGCCGGACAACTGGGGATGGCGGCCGTTGAATTCACTTTTTTTATTTGGTCGAAATCGTTTATTCCGGTTCAAATGGCGGTTATTGCGCTCGCGTTAGTTATCGCGTATTCTATTTTTAGGAAATTGGGATTCGCGGTTCTTGAAACCAAAAATATCCGACCGCGTCGGCCGGATAGGTGGTTCATCAGCTTTGCCCTCTTGAGTCTTTTGATCGGCGGGCCTTTTATGGCGAAGGCCGTTTACTATTCCGGCACGCCGTTTTTTCCTATTGCCCCGGGGTCTTTTATGATCAACAAAAATATCGATACACATTCTACATATTGGCAAGCGGTCAGGGAGAGCTCGGATTTTTTGTTGGGCACGGGCAAAGACGGCTATGGCCATGGGCGGTCTTTTTTAGCTTTCTTTAAACATTTGTGGCTGATCGCGATTCCCGAGGATGAAGTGAATAATGCTTACGATTATCCGGTGGGATTGGTTTATTTACTTTTTTTAGGACCGTTTTTCCATAAGTTCGCGGATTCCTTAAGAAAAAAAGAATTTCCGGTGATTCTGTTGGCGATTATCGCGTACTGGGTGACTTGGTGGTTCGGCTCCCAGCAGACGAGGTTTCTTTACATTCCCCTTGTATTGATGTTTATTTCTGTTATCGTCTGGATAAAGACCCCGTCAAGAGTCTTAATGGGCATGATACTCTTGGCTCTGTTCATCAACGCCGTTTCCATCACACGGGCGCATAAAAACGATTGGGGGAAATCGGGGGAAGAAGTTTTGAGAAAAAAAGACCTGTCGATTGTTTGGTTGAGTCGAAACTACATAAAGGAAGGCCGGACGGATCTTGTGCGGCTGGATGAACACGAACTCGCCTACGCGCAATTTCCGGTTATCGTGACTAAGAAAAAAGTGCCGTTCACGTTAAATGCGGATTAACCGTTTTATCCACCTACGAGGTGTCGCCAGAGTTGCTCTCAATCGACACCTCGTAGGTGGAAAGATGGTTCTAAGGAGTAATAATCAATGAAACTAAGTGTTCTCATGCCGGTGTATAATGAGCGGCAATGGATTGAGAAAGTTGTTCATAATGTTTTTAAGCAAAATGTCCCGGGCATCACGAACATGGAGCTGATTATCGTGGATGACGGTTCCACGGACGGCACCCGGGAGATTATCGGGGCGTTAAGCCGGAAATTCCAGGAAAGAGTTGTCGCCGTATTTCACCAGAAGAATTCCGGCAAGGGCGCGGCGGTTAAGACCGCCATTGAGAAAATGACCGGTGACGTGTGTATTATTCAGGACGCGGATTTGGAATATGATCCCGGTGAATACGCCTTGATTTTAGAGCCTATTATCAGCGGCCGGGCGGACTGCGTTTATGGTTCGCGTTTCACCGGAACTCAAGCTAAGCGGGTGCTTTTTTTCTGGCATTACGTGGGGAACAGAGTCGTGACCTTGCTCAGCAACTTGCTGACCAATCTGAATTTTACGGACATTGAAACTTGTTATAAGGCCTTCCGGGCGGAGGTGATTAAAAATATTCCTTTGCGTTCACAAGATTTTGGCTTTGAACCGGAGATCACCGCCAAGATTGCCCGAAAAAAATGCCGGATTTATGAGGTGGGGATTAGTTATTCCGGCCGGACATACGGGGAAGGCAAAAAAATCAAATGGGCTGACGGGCTGAAGGCGATTTTTATCATTTTAAAATATTGGATTATTGATGATACGAAAATACAATATTAAATCTTTCCCGAAACCTTCCCCAGATTCCTTTTGACGCACGCTTTTGTCGTCAGTATAATGGCATCGGCCAGAGAGGAAGTCAGAGTATAAACCGATGAAAGTTCTCCTTATTAAACCCAATAATTTAGCCGACCATATCCAGCCTTCCTTAGGTCATGGGTATTTAGCCACTCAAATTCGGGCGAACCATGATGTGGCGATCCACGACTGCATCAAAGACAACACCTCCATTGAGAATATTAATAAGATCGTTGCGCGCCACAACCCCGATGTCATTGGTATCCAGTGCTATACCTTTGATACTCCAAAAGTGTATCGCATGTTTGAAGCGATTAAGAAGGCGTTCCCTGAGAAGATTACCGTTGTCGGCGGGGCGCATATTTCTTCCATTCCCGTTGAATCTTACAATCAATTCCAGCCCTACGTGGATTATGCCTTCAATAGCGAGGCTGAGATAGGTTTCCCCAAATTTTTAGCCGCTCTTGAGCGCGGGGATAAAATGTTTCCCGGGATTGAGGGATTGATCTGGCGAAAAAACGGCCAGGTGGTCAGCAATTTGCCGGCCTTTGTTCAGAATTTGGATGAGCTGGGTTTTCCCGCCTGGGACCTGATGCCGCCGGAAACTTACCCTGAGTCGCAGCACGGGGCTTTCTATGAAAAATTTCCCATTGCGCCTATCATCACCACACGCGGCTGTCCGTATGCGTGCACCTTTTGTTCGGCGCCGATCCTTTCGGGAAAAAAATTACGGCACCACAGCGTTGAGTATGTCCAAAAACATATTCTGATGCTTTATGATCGGGGTGTGCGTGAGTTCCATATCGTGGATGACAATTTTACTTTTGATCTCGATTACTGTAAGACCGTTTTGCGCGGGATTATCGATTTGAAATTAGACATCAGTCTGGCCACACCTAACGGCATCCGGATGGACCGCCTGGATGATGAGATCCTGGAATTGATGCGGGAGGCCGGGCAGTATCTGATCACGGTAGCGGTTGAATCCGGCACGGACAGGATTCTTAAAAAGATGAAGAAAGCGACCACGGTCGATAAGATCCGTCAAAACATCGCTATGATTCGCAGACACGATTTCCCCGTGGCTGGTTTTTTTATTCTCGGGTATCCCACGGAAACTCGCCAGGAGATGGAAAACACCATCCGCTTTTCCAAAGAGCTCGGGCTTATTCGGGCGAATTTTTTTACTTACCTGCCTTTGCCGGGAACCGAGAGTTACAATGAACTGGTTAAATCAGGAGAAATCGCGAAAGTGGATTGGAATAACTTCCTTTTCATGACCGCACCCTATGTCCCCACCGGTATGACACGCGGGGAACTTCTGTCCCTTAAGCGCCGGGCCTTTTTGTCATTTCATTTTAATCCCAAGGTTTTCCTCACGAATCTTTTGGCCGTCAAATCCATCCGTCATTTTAAATTTCTCTTGCGGCGATTTTATCACTGGGTTTTGATGCGCCCTGCCGCCACAACCGCTTAAAGCCGTCGTGTGTTGAGAGAGGAGTGCCTGTGCGCAAGTGGTTTAAATATTTTTTGGTCGAGGAAGAGGAAGCGTTTCGCGCCGCGAAAGACATCACCTTTGCCGAAAATGCCAAAACCATGGCGTATGACCGGCCGGAGGGATTTTCCAGTCGAGGAGAATTCATCAAAACGTATTTTGAAGGCGATCATGTCCGACTGAGAAAATACGATGAAGTTCTTAAGTCTGTTTTACGCAAGGGCGAAAGAATATTCTCCATTGCCAGCGGCCGTTGTGTCAATGAGATCTTACTGGCAGAAGCGGGGTACAATATCCTCTGTTCTGATTTAGAACCGGTGCCCAAAGTCAAAGAAATTTTTCCTGATCTTAATTTTGTCCGTTATGATGTGACCAAGGGGCACTATCCTGATCAGCGCTTTGATACCATCCTCGCCATCCAGGTCTTTTATCTGTTTGATAAAGAGCACCTTGAAAGTATTTTAAAGAATTTAAAAACCAGCCTTAAAGAAAAGGGACGGTTGATTATTGATATCAGCGGGGCGCAGGACAATTTTTTAACCTACGTCATCGACAATTGGATCGGCTGGTATGAGGCGTATTTAAAGGGTTTTATATTCAAGTTATTTAAAAAACGCAGGCTGCGGGTTAAAAAGAAACATCACGGATTTCGATACACGGACAAAGAGTTTATCGTTTTAGTTGAAAAGGCCGGCTTTAAGTTCAGTCAAGTTTTCTGTGCGGATTATCGAACAGAGTTGGAACGAAGCTATATTATTCGACGATTGGCCCAGCGGGGGAAAATTTTTCGTGATCTTGTTGACTTCGTGGGTCAAACGGTTCCTTATCTGCGGATTTTTATTTTTGAGAAAAACCATGAGTCCAATAGCAGAAATTAAGAAGGATGTTGTGGTGGTTTTTTGTGCCATGGCGATGGTTGTGGGCAGTGTCCGCTTTAATGAAAATCGTATTCCCCGCTTCCAATACGCCCAGGCCTCTTATAAAGTCGGGTGGGAATTTGAAAAAAAGAATAATGTTCGCAAAGCCGTCACCTACTATCGAAAAGCTATTCAGCACAATCATAGGTTCGCGCAAGCGTACTATCGGCTGGGCGCCGCTTATGAAAAGAGGGGAGATTACGACCGGAAAATTGGAGCCTGGCGTCAGGCCATTGGATGGGGTTACCATGATACCCCGGATTTTTTTTATGCCGTTGGCATGGACGATTACGCCCGGTCCCATGTCCAACAGGCTATAGAAAACTTTGAGAAGGCCTTAAGTGTTGAATACAATTATGGTAAAGTTGCTTATGCCCTGGCCCGGATTTATCGGAAATTGGGTGATTTTGATAATGAGATTATTTACTGGCATCGGGCCCTTCGCTCCGAGCCCACGTGGTTTTGGGTTCATATGAATTTAGGGCTGGCTTATTATAAAAAAGGCGATATTCCGATGGCCGTCCATCACTTAAGCTGGCTTAAACAATTAGAACAAGATACTTTGTATAACGAGCTGTCGGGAATCATCGGAAAAGAGGTTGAGTAGTCTTTATATGATGGTTGTGGAAAAATTTGATGTCTTAGGTGTTAAAATCGCGATTCTTAATCTAAAGAAGGCCTGTCTTCTGATTGAAGATGTGATACAAAACAATCAGAAGGTTTATATTTGTGTCGCGCCGGTCGCGACGGTTGTTGACTGTCAGGGCAATAAAGAGTATAAAGAAGTCATTAATCAAGCTTATTTCACAACTCCCGATGGCATGCCTTTGGTCTGGATTGGCAAGTCAAAAGGTTTTAAAGATATCAGGCGTACCTACGGGCCGGACCTTATGCTGGCCGTGTGCGATTCCGGCCTGCAGAAAGGTTACCGGCATTATTTTTACGGCGGGTCGCCGGAGACAAACGATCGCTTAGAAGTAAGATTGAAGCAGCGGTTTCCAGAGATGAAGATCGTCGGCCGATATTCTCCGCCATTCCGGGAATTAACGAAAGCAGAAGACGAACAGATCATCGACAGTATTAATCGCGCCTGTCCCGACATCCTTTGGGTTGGACTCGGTTCCCCCAAGCAGGATTTTTGGATGGCCCAATACCGCCGGCGCTTGGACACGCCCGTCTTGGTCGGGGTGGGGGCGGCCTTTGATTTTATTTCCGGTGTAAAAAGGCAGGCCCCATGCTGGATGCGGCAGACGGGCATGGAATGGTTTTTTCGACTTTGTTGCGAGCCGCGAAGGCTCGCCCGCAGGTACCTTATCGGCAATTCAAAGTTTATTTATTTTTTTATGCGTGATTCGATTCGCAGCACCGTTCAAAAATAATTTATGCCTTATCGGTCCCGACAGTCCGTCATCAAATTTATCTACGCCTTGATTGATGTTGTCTGCATCAGTTTTTCCATTTATGCGGCCTGTTATCTGCGGCAGGATATTTTGAATTTTCCTTTATCGTTTTCCCGCTTTTTGTTAGATGCACAAAATCCTTTTCAGATTATCTTTCACGTTTGGATTCTGACCACCATTTTTTTTGCCAACACCAATAATCTCTATCAAACCCGCCGGGAAATTTTGGAGGGCGTGGAAATTTGGCACGTCATCAAGTCCATCTTTCAGTCTTCTCTGGTAACCGTTGTTGCCATTTTTCTTCTGAAAATTCCTGATTTTCCGCGAACGGTCTTTCTTTTAAGCGCCCTGCTTATGATGGTCAGCCTCTCTCTTTGGCGGGTGGTTAAAAGAAAATTCGTTGAATATCTGGTTGTCGGCGGTTACAACAATTTTAATGTCCTGATCGTCGGTGCCGGGAAGGTGGGGATTGCCTTGGCGGAGGAAGTCCGCAAGCGTCCGGGTTTGGGGCTCAGGGTTGTTGGTTTCCTGGATGACTTTAAAACTGAAAATCAACCGCACCAGATTAAGATTTTAGGCAAGCTGTCGGATTTTTCCGAAATCGCCCACCGAGAATTTATTGACCAGGTGTTTATCACCATTCATCACGACAGCGGCATTTTTTTAAATCTCTTGGAGCAGGCGCGGGACCTGGGATTGGCCGTCCGGGTTGTCCCCCAGGGTTTTGACCTGACTGGTGGAGAACTTTTTAAATACAACATCGGTTTTATTCCTATTTTGGAATATTCAGAGGTGATTACCCAGCGACGGCAGACGGGTAAAAGGCTTTTTGATTTTGTTTTCAGCTGGATTCTTTTTATTGTCCATCTGCCATTCTTTGTTTTGATTGTCCTTTTGATTAAGATCGACAGTCCTGGCCCGGTCTTTTATGTTTCCAAACGTTACGGCAAAAACGGAAAAGTTTTCAGCATGTATAAATTTAGAAGTATGGTCCCGGGAGCCGACAAAATGATAGAAGACATCAAGCATAAAAATGAAATGGACGGGCCAATTTTTAAGATCAAGGATGATCCCCGGGTAACTCTCGTCGGCCGATTTTTGCGCAAATACAGTTTGGATGAATGTCCGCAGATTATCAATGTCCTGAGAGGTGAAATGAGTTTAGTGGGCCCCAGGCCTTTACCGATTGAACAAATCGAGAAGGAAGATTTAAGGCAGCTAAAGCGGCTCGGGGTCCGCCCCGGGATTACGGGCCTCTGGCAAATTCGTGGACGCAATGACATTTCCTTTAACCGTTTGGTCAAATGGGACATCTGGTATATCAACAATTGGTCGTTTTGGCTGGACATGAATATCCTTCTGCAGACAATTCCCGTGGTTCTGAAAGGGAAAGGGGCTTACTAAATTCGGTATGGACATAAAGGCCTTCGCCAATCGAATTGACGCGGCGATTCGATTTTTTTTATACATTTTGATTTTCTGGCTGCCGTATAGCCCGGCGGTCATTGAAAGCTGCGTGGTGACCGCCTTGATCCTGTGGCTGGTTAAAAGGACAATGTTATTTTTAAACCGGGTCACAGCCGGCCAAACACTGCCGGAGAAGTTGAGGATTTTTTTCGCAGCCTTCAAGCCGCCTTCGACCATCTTGAATCAGCCGATAGCTTTTTTTCTGGGCGCCTGTCTTGTTTCTTTATTCGGCAGTTTCCACATCGAGCAATCTGTCCATGGCTTTTTCACGAAGACTTTAGAATGGTTTATCATTTATTTTCTCGTCGTAGAAGTTTTTACTGAAAAAACACACATGGTAACGGTTTTAGTGACATTCCTGGTTACTTCTTTGGCGATAGCGTTTGATGGCATCATTCAGTTTCACCTGACCGGCAGGGATATATTTTTAGGGAGAATTATTCCGCGGGAAGATCCGCTGGCGCGCAGCGGCGCCACCGCCGCGTTTAAACACGCCAATATCTTGGGCGCTTATTTGACATGCGCGGTGCCGCTGGCCTTTACCGCGATCTTTTATTTTTCAAAGAAATATTTGAAGGTGTTGTCGTCTTTGACTCTGATCGTGATCCTTTGGTTATTGGTGATCACTTTTTCCCGGGGAGCGTGGCTGGCGGTGGCGTCCGGTTGTTTATTTTTTTTATTTCAGCATAGGAAATTATATAATTTCTTAGCTACTAGAAAATTCCTTTCCTATGCAGCAAAGAAGATATTCCGACCGAAGGGAGGAATTTTCTTGTTGTTTAAACGGGAAATATTTTTTGCCGGGTTAGGTGTTTTGTTACTTTTGATTCTCGGCATCTTCATTTTTTCATCACCTCAAACAAAGACATCGTTTCGTATGACCACTGAGAGTCTGAATAATTCCATAAGTTACCGGCTTGGGCTTTGGGAGGATAGTTTAAAAATGATTCAAGACAAACCAGCCTTCGGCCACGGCCTCAATGCCTTCATGCCGTTATTTCAGGAGTACCGTCAGAAATATCAGGGGAAATTCGATTTCGGCCCGACTTATGCCCATAATAGTTTTCTT
>Ga0247727_10008708_pt1 | contig 18709 bp, 17 predicted proteins | sample WisWelCaveWW1625_FD_202498 | JGI IMG/M metagenome (GOLD analysis project Ga0247727, IMG submission 202498) | Biofilm microbial communities from Wishing Well Cave, Virginia, United States - WW16-25 | ecosystem: Environmental > Aquatic > Deep subsurface > Groundwater > Cave microbial mat | place... | reverse complement strand
CGGCCCTGTTCTTCCGCCACCAGCGCCCATTCCGCCCGAAAATCGGGATCGTCAAAAACTTTTTCTTCAAACAATTCCGGCGTCATCGGATCCAACGTGGCGCTGCGATTCCACAGCGCCAGCACGATGTCCATATCGCTATCGGCCAGTTGACGAATCGTCATGGCGTCTCCTCGTGTTTAAAGTTTTTGATTTCAATCTCCGTATACAAACCGGTGCGGCGCAACAGGGCGCGGTTGCGCGCGTTGAAAATAAGCCGCGTCGGAAAAATCATTTCGTTCAACACCGGGGCGAAATCGACGGAGGATTTCTCCGTCGAAGAAGACAGCCCCACGGATTTGCCGTACGCCCATTCGACCCGCTCCAGCTCTGCCGTTTTGGCATTGACCCAAAAACTGCCGGCGCGATCATTGGCCAAAAACCGCAGCACATAATTGCGGGCGCCGTTGCGCCCGGCGGTTTGGCCGTCAATCATAACCTGGGCCTTCTTATCTTTTTTAATCCGCTGCAATATTTCTCCGATCGGCGCCAGCAACGGCTCCATTGCCGCCCGGCCCTTGTCGCGTTTCATCGAGATTAGCTTCACCGGCGGCACGTATTGTTTTGCCGCCTCGGCTTTGCCCATGGTTTGCCGCGCCACGAGTTGAGCCCGGATGCTATCCGGGGCCTGCACGATACGCCAATCTTCTATAACCTGCGCGGAATCATCTTTCAAATAAAACATGCCGGTCAAATGCAATTCGTATGAAAACGTTGCCGCTTGACGGAGCGAATCGTCGGCGGCAAAACGGGCCGACATCTGCGCGAACAAACGTTGCGATGCTGATTGCGCGAACGTCGAGGCGGCGAATAGACTGGCAGCGGCCAGCGCGAGCGACTTCATGCAGTCGCGAAAAAAAGCGGCGTTCCGAAAAGACTGAGGCACGGTAATCCCTTTGTGGAATGAAACAGTGAAATGAATTTCGCCATGAAACTCCGGTTTTTTTAAGCTAAAATTTCAGCGCGCGAAGAAAAGCGGAGTTTAGGTTTTAATAGACCAATGGTTTATTCGTCGTCGCTAATTCCCGGCGCCGGCTCGACGGTGGCGCTCATTGAGCCTTGACAATGCGGAATGCGCCAGTCCGCGCCGTACGCGTGAATTTGATCGCGCTTCAGCTCGGCGCGTTCTTTGGTGGTGGTGGCAACGATGACGCGGCCGGCGGCATCGACCTCGCAGGCCAGGAGAAACGCGCGCTCGCGGCTGTGGCCGAAAAGCTGGATCAACATCTCGATGACGTAATCATACGAATGGTCGTCATCATCCAGCAGAACGACGTGATAACGCGGAATCGTCACGACACGCGAACGCTGCCAAACTTCCGGCCGGCGTTGGCGCACGGGAATGGCGACATCAGGCATACAAGCTGTAAAGTTTTTAAATCGTTTTGAATATCGAGCTGCTATCAATCTACATGAATAATCGGCGGCAGGCAAGAAAATAATAAAAGAATCTGGAAATTACAACGAGAAAATTTTAATTCCTACGAATGACAGCCGCTTTTGGTACCTGACCAGTTACAAATTTTGAATTATTCGGTTTTGGGCGGCATGGGTAGGGAAATTGAGGCAGGATTGCAGCGGCAATCAATTCAAAAATCCGGTTAAGACAAAACGGCGTCCGGCTGATTGCAATTTCTGCGGCGTGACCACCATGGCCGAAAAATGCGCGAGCTTGTTCCGATCATTCGTCCACCAGTAGAGAACGAAATTTTTTCCCGGTTCGAACGCATAAATTTCACTAAAGTGGACGGGTTTCGAGGCGCCGGAATTGATGCGGTTCGCCTCGCGCGAAATCGGCGCCCAGTTGATCACGGCCAGAACTTCTTGTTCGAATGCGGCGTAATAAATCGTCTCGCCGGTTTTATTGACGAGCACAATTTCATCATGAGTAGAAAAAAGATCATTCCCAAAAACAAAACGGCGTCGCCTGAAAAAATATCCGGGCTGCCGCAGCAGGCGCCTTTTTCATTCACAGCCGGCCCGAGATAATTCAAATCTTCCTGCGCGCGGCTAATGGCCGCGGTGCGCGTGCAAATGTCTGTTTGCAAGCGGCCGGACTCGCTTTTATAGGCATAAATCAAGTAGGTGGCGTTGACTTGAAAATCGTATCCACACGCGCCTTGATCCGGCCCCGTGAAAATTTCAGCCGCCGCCTCGCGGTCGCCTTTCCAGACACGAGCCACGGTAATTTTTATCCGGCGAAAAGATGAAACCGTCGAGACCACTAGCTCAACCTTCTCGATCTTGCCTGAAAATACAGCGTCCGCTTGCGCCACGGCGTTGGCCGACGACGGTTTAGGAGGACAACTACAGGCTTGCAATTCATGTGTGGCCGTCGCGATAATTGCGAAAATGATCGGCAGCAAAAGCGCTTGAGATTTCATAATGGCGTTTCCTTTTACTCTTTACCGCGGCTCATACAGCGCCTCGAGTTTTTGTCCGGCGGCATAATCATGAACATTGAGGCGAATCGGCCCGAGTGCACCGTAAGCTTTCCGATACTGTTCGGCAATTGGCCGCAAATCGAAGCAGAGTTTCGGTTGCAATAACGCCTTGCAGAGATCGCCATTGGCATTGTGTTGCAAATACAAACTCGCTTGCACGGGATAAGATTCCGCGAACACGGACGGGCTCATGAACAGTGCATAGTCGTGTTCTTTGCAGCCGCCGCCGTGCGTGATTTCCAGAACCAGCGTATCACCGTGAAGTGCAATCGTTTTCAAAGCAAACCCGTCCCGGCGCAGCGAATCCGCCGGCAGGTCGGTGATTTTAATCGCCGGGCACAATATCGCCGGCATCGGCGCGGTGCCGTTTGGGCTGCAATGCAGTAAGCTTAACAACAGTGGAGGCAATGAAAATAGGAAAAGCTTGGCGTCTCGCAACATGATCATATTCACCAATGGGTTTTACGCAGTTATTTTTTTAGCGCCTGAATTTCAATCGAGAGTTCATCGTCCGCAATGTTCTCGCCGTAGTCGAAATCAATCTTCCGGGGATAACCGTAAACCGCATCGTATTCCACGTCCAGCCGCACCGGATTCTGGGCTCTCGCCGACTCGATCCAAACAAAAAGCTCATCCACCGTTTGAAACCAATCCAACTTTTCTTTTGGCAACGGCTGGCCGTTGTCAAGATCAATCGCCTCGACAATTGTTTTGTCTTTGATCGTGAGCCGTACAAAGCCGTGCGGCGGCGGGCAAAAGCAAATTCGCTTTTGCTCGATGGAATAGTTTTTAAAACCATGTGACCGCCAGCGCGCTCGCGCGTCGGCGATGCCGCTGTAATCGATCGCGGCACGTTCGCAGGCGGCAAAAACCATCGACAGGCAGACGAACGCGGCTTTTGCGCTAAAATGATTTTTCACAAATCGCCTTTCGCTATTTTCGCAAGCATGTTTTTAGCCTTATCGCAACAACAACCTCTTCCCGCGCAACGTCACCGCTGCGCTTTCCAAACGATACAGATACAATCCCGAGCCGGCTTGTCGCCCGGCTTTATTCTGCCCGTTCCAATTCAGCCGATGCACGCCCGCATTCAACACGCCGTCGTGCAACACCGCGACTTCCTCGCCGAGCACGTTGAAGAGACGAAGCTTCACGCGCATCATTGCCGGCAAGCCGAAGGCGATTTGCGTTTCCGGATTAAAGGGATTCGGATAATTCCCGTACAACTCAACCGTCTTCGGAATCATCGAATTCGTTTCATCCTCAATACCGGTCGTGGATTTCGGCGCGAGCACGAAATTCACTTCGAATTTGCCGGCGCCAAGCTCGACTGGTTTCGCCTCGTTGAAGCGATTGGCAGCGTCGTTGTATTTGCTGCCGTAATTCAAATGACTCGCGAGCAGACGATAGGAGCCCGCCGCGACGCCGGTGATTTCGTAACGGCCCTCGGAGTTGGTGCGGGTGAACGCCACCGGCTGCCGTTGCTCGTTGAGCACGTAAACGTACGCATTCACAATTTCTTTCTTCGCGCCGTCACTGACTTTGCCGATCACGCTGGTGCCGTTGCCCGCGCGCGAATCAACGCCGTCTTTGCCGCGATACAAAACCTGCCGCAGCGAAAAATTGATGTTTTCCGCGGACTTTGACGCCTCGACTTTCACAGGCTTCGCCTCGTCGGGATCGTAAGTATTGTCATAAAACTCGCCGATATACGTCGGCGCGAAACTCATCACGTAATATTCGCCATCCGGCAAGCCGGTTATTTTATATTCGCCAAACGGATTCGTCACCGCGGTGAAAAACATTTCCGACTTCGGCCAGACCAGCGGCACGATCGTCGGCCGCGCGATCACCATCGCCAGCGGAATAAACCCGTCTTTAAATTCATCCATGACGCGACCGGAAATCACCCCCCTTGCCTTCGTTGCGTGGCGTGAGGCCGAAATGAACTTGCACGGAATCACCGCCGATAACCTTAATCGCTTTCGCCTGCTCCGGCACCACGGCGTTTTCAAAATACTCAAATGCGCCGTCCGCATAAACCGCGATCAAATACCCGCCTTCGGGCAGCAGATCGAGACGATACTCGCCAAGCTCGTTGGTCATCGTGTTCCAATTCCAAAAACCGATTGGCGCGCCGAGGTAATAATTTCTTTTTAATGGCGAAACTTCGATATATGCGCGGTTGATCGGCTTGCCGCCGGCATCGGCGGTGACGCGGCCATAAATGCTGCCGTATTGCGGCCGCAGCTTGAGTTGAAAATCAACCGGGCCGGCCTTTTGCGATTCTTTCACTTCCACCGGCGTCGCGCGCTCGCGCGCGTCCGCGAGTTTGTGCCATTGCTCGCCGAAGCGAACGTCTTCCCAGTATTGCGCGTGCACGAGATATTTGCCGGCCGGCAATTGCGGAATATAAAATTGTCCCAGACTATCGGTAGCGGCGCTCGCCCAGATTTTCCAGCTCGGCTTCGTTGCCTCGTCGGCGGGCATCACTTCCACAAACGCGCCGACGAGTGCGTGGCCTGCATCGCTTTTGACGGCGCCGTAAATCACGCTACTGCCGGATACAATCGGCAATTTGAAGTCAATATTTTTCAGTTCGGTATTTTTCTGCACCACGAGGGGCTTGGCGCTATCGGGCGTCGAAACATTCGGATACCAGCGCGTCACCGATTGCCAACTGCTGTAAGCGCTCGCCGAAACAACGTAGTTTCCGGCCGGGCCGTCGAGCCGAAAATGGCCGGACGAATCCGTGTTGGTGTAAAGCCAGATTTGCGGCCGGAGGGAAAAAGAATCCACCAGCGTATAAGCTTGCACCGCAGCATCGGGCAACGCCTCGCCCTCCGCGTTCGTCACCATGCCGCTGATGGAACCGGCAACGCGCGGCAGATCGAGCGTCGCGGCTTGATGATAATATTGCGTCTCGAAACTATCCGCCTGCGCCACGACATAAAAATTTCCGGGCAACAGATGCTCGAGGAGATAGCTGCCGTCGGGATTGACGTAAGCAAATCCCTTCGAGGCGGTGGAGTCGGCATTAACAGAAAATGCAACCACGATGGCTTTAATTCGGCTCATCGGCGTGCCGTCGCTCGTCGCCACCTGCCCGGCGATGGCTTGCAATCCCGTTGCGTTGGCGCGCGATTTTGTTTTTGCAATGTTCGCGTTCGGCTTCGATGATTTCTGTAAAAGCCGTGCCACCTCAATCGCGCGATAAAGCTGCGTGAGTTCAGACGATTGCTTGGTATCGGCGGCAGGCGTAGAATAGAGAAATGTTCGAGTATAACCGAACGTCAATAGTATGACAAAACCGATTGTTACTTTAGAGACGGTAAAACTTCTCATAATGGATATCCTCGCGCTAAATGATGTCCGCATAAAAATATTCGCATTCCAAATTGCGCCAGATGCGGCGGTTTTATTTCACCCCCGGCAACTTGCGCACGTCCACCTGCCGGTTCAGCAAAATCACGCCCGGATCATCGTTGCTGAAATTGCGTGATTCGACCAGCAACCGGAATTCGTCTTCGTGCACTGGACTGATCAGCATGTCAACGTCAAAAAATTCCGCACGCACGTGCACGCAGGTATTTTTCATGTCGAATTGCACGAGCAAACGTCCGGCGCTTTCTTCCACTTTAGCTTGCGGCAGCGGCTCGCAACCGTCGGTTACGACCGTCACGCGCAGCGCGCGCAGCGTTTTGTCAAAACGCAAACGCAACGAGTCCGGCACCGGCTGATAACCGGGCTGGTCGTGCGACGTAGCTTTGATGGCGGCGACGTCGGTTTTAATATCTTCATAAAGCGAGAAGCTCTGCTGCTCCGGCGAACAGGCGGCAAAACAAAGAACGCCGAGCAAAAAAATTGGAATATGCGAAAAAATTTTCATAGGTCAAATGCTCCATCCAATTCCCAAACTGAAATCAAAACCGGTGAATTCAACTTTCACATCTCCTTTTCTATCACTGAATGCCATACCGTCGGAATAACGATAACGCGCTTGCGAGATCAAGCGCAGTTGTTTGCACAGTTGCGTGTGCAGCGCGAGGTGCGCTTGAACGCCGTATCCTTTGCCCGAGCGCACGGCGTGTTGATCCATGAGAAGCGAGCCGGTAGGATTGGTTGTTTGCGCCTCGACTTTGCTCATGAAATAGGAAACGCCGACGCCGACAACTGGCCGAAAACGCTTATTTAATGCGAGCACCGTATATTCATAGCCGATGGTAATCGGGAGGCCTTTGAATTTCCACTCCACCCCAATTGGAATAAATCCCGTTGTGTTGCCATTTTCGTCAAACAGCGGTTGGGTGAATTTGCCGGAGGCGGAAGTTTGAATTAACTCAGTTCCCAGGCCGAATGCGTGGTGGTTGCCAATATGATAATGCGCTGACAGGCCGGGATAAAAATTGGCCTCATCTTTCCGGTAATCAACATTATCAGAGAGCGCGCCGAAAAAATCCGACCATCGTGATAACGGCAAATGAATCGCGCCCACGGCAGCCCGTACTGAAAAAGGCGACGACTGTGCCAACACATGAGAAACAGATAAAAACAAAGTCAAGAACAGCAGTTTCGTTAAATTGCGATATTGCATAAACTCTACCAAAGTTTTATTGGGCCAACACCATTTTTCTGACTTCGACTTGCTTGCCCAATTGCAGGCGATAAAAATAAATCCCGCTCGGCGCCGGCTCGCCTGCCGAAGTGAAACCGTCCCACACGGCAACGTGCTCACCGGACGGTTCGACTTGCTGCACCAGCGTTTTAATTTCCCGGCCGAGCATATCATAAATGCTCAATCGGACCCGTGTCGCCTCATTGAGGCGATAGCAAATCGCCGTCGCGTTGTTGTCGCTGGCGGAAAACGGATTGGGATAATTTTGGTGCAGCACAAAATTTCGCACGGCATTGTCGTTTGGATTTTCTTCAACAGAAGTCGGCAGAGAATTGCCGTTCACAATAGCGCTTTGCAGATTATACTCGAACGGCGCAATGCCGAACTGCAGGCGCTTGACCGGCCCGACATTCGGCGCATACCATTCGTCCCAATCATTGTCGGCGCCGGGGAATTTGAAATGAAAACGCAGGCATTGGGTAAACGTTCCCACCGGTGTTTTGATCGTGTCGGTTCGGCTTTGCAATTGCGCCGTCCACGTTGCGAGTTTATTCGGCGCGATCACCGGCCAACTATCGCCGACCTTCGCGCCGAAATCGAGCCACACCTGCTCGGTCGTGTCGAGGCGCATGTATAGCCTGCCGTCATCGCTCAAGCGCAGCGCGGCGTTGTTGAACTCGCGAAAATGCTCGAAGCGAAAATACAATTTGCCGCCGAGGCGCAGGGAATCCACGACATTGTCTTTGTAGCGAACCTGCGTGAGTTTCTGCTGCAAAGTCCAAGCATTGCCGAGGGCCAGCGGAAAACTCGCGGCGGTGGCGAGATATTTTAAATCATCAACGGCGTCACGTGTGCGATTCGTGCGCATGCAAAGATACGTGTGTAATTTGCCGCCGTTGAATTTGTCCGCATAGACGACGTAAGTTTCGCCGACCTGAAAATCGTATCCGCAAGACGCAGAACTAATTGCCGTCAAAATCTCATCCACGGCGCGGCGCTCGCCTTTCCAAATTTTGGTGACCGAGAATTTTGCTAAACGGGCAGAAAGCATATCGCCGCCGGTCATTTCAAACGAGACGACTTTGCCAATGAACACGGCGTCGGCCTCGACAAACGCTTTCGCCGGCGCGGGCGGCGGCAGACAACTGCAGGCGCGCGTCTCGGGTAAACTGATGGCAAGGACTGCGATGGCGGCGGTAATGAAAAGTAGTTTCGGGTTTTGCATAAATGTCGTTTGGTGAAAACTTTTAAGATGAATGTGAATAAAATTTAGAACCCTCGGACAGGCGAGGCCGCCTGTCCTACCGGATGCCGGTGTCGAAATAAAGTGTCACTGGCGTGAGGCCTTCGGGCTGCACATCGACTTCTTTCTGTTGTCGCTGCGGCGCCATGAGCGGCGCGGCGGCGTCCGGAACGATGAGGTATGAACCCGGTTCGAGAACGATGGTAAACTCGCCCTGGCTGTCGCTTTTAAAACGGCCTACTTCCCGCACGTTTTTTAAAACCATAAACTCGGCGCTAAACGGAGCGTCACAGGGTTCGTTGTCTTTGCAAACGGGCGTGATCGGCCCACGTATAACCTTGCCCTGCAGGCCGGTGTCGGGCGCGTTGTTGATTGCCGGGGAGCAGCTTAATAGCATGGCAGCAAAAATGAGAGAACAGAGTCGTTTCATGGCAGTATTACTCCACATTGAACCACTGAATCGATTTCACTGAGTTCATTCCCTGGCTACAAATCCCACCGCTATGATTACTTACTTTTTGACTAATTTAATCGCTAATGAGTCTACATTCCGGCCCATGTGATAAACAGTATCACGATTCTTATCATATCGCCAAATTCTGTAACCAGGTTTATAGGCGAACATAACTTCATACGGATAAGGCGGCGCCGGCGCTAGAAAAAAATCAAACCGGTCTATAATTGGTTGCCGTGAGTTTTCACAACCAATTACCAAAAGCAGCAATATAAGGGACAATTTCATAACGCCTTCAATGCAACAGGATCATCTTGCGCGTCAAGATATTCTTGACGCCGAGACGCAGCCGATAAAAATAAATGCCCGCCGGAACCAACGCCCCTGCCGCGTTTCGCGCGTTCCAGCGAATGCCATGCTCGCCGGCAGGCTTGGCTTCATCAACCAACGTCGCGACCAATTCGCCGAGTACGTTGTACATTTCCAGTTTCACCGGTTGAGATGATGACAAAGAATAATAAATCACCGTCTCCGCATTGCCCGCCGGAGTTCCGTTTGCAGAAAATGGGTTGGGATAATTTTGCGCCAAGGCAAATTCTTTTGGCAACGGCAAAGTTTCATGATTCGCCACGGTCGTGAACTTGTTTTGATACCGCCAAACGCCGCCGCCGAACCTTGAAATATAAATGACGCCGGATTCTTTCGGATCAGCAACCAGACTTGAAATACCCGACGCATTGCCGGCGGACGACGGCGCCGGAATTTCCTGCCATTTGCTGCCGCCGTCCAGACTCTCAAACAGCGCCCATTGCGTTGACGAAGCAACCCCGCCGGCATAAAGATGATTGGGGTTGAACGGATCGACCGCCAAGCCATAAAGGACGGTTTGATTATTCACCAAACCGGTCACCTGCCAAGTTTTGCCGCCATCGATCGTTTTCATCACGGTGCGCGTGGTGCCGGCGTAAACCGTCGCCGGATCCTGCGGATGAAACGCCAGGGAATAACAACCGTGATCCAGAATCAAAAACGATTGGGGAATAAACGTTTTCCAGGTTTCGCCGTTATCGGTGGATTTGCCGAGCCACGGGGTAAACTCGAAAGCGCCTCCGAACCAAACCTCGGGCGTAAGGCGATGATGATTAACCGCGATCACATTGATTTGCGCGCCGACCATGCCGTGGGAAATTTGTTTCCACCGATACGACCAGGCGTTTGAGCGAAAAATCAAATCGAAATCGACGTCCAGAATCGTGAAAGTCGCGCCCGGCGGCTCGTGGCCGCTGGAAGCGAAACTGGTTAAACCGGTAATGCTCGAGTTTTTCATCAGACCCGAATCCGCCGGTATCCAACGGTTCTGTTCAAAACGATAAATCAAGGTTGAATCACCGTGAAAATAATCCGGTCGAACGCTGGCAACGGGCGCAAGAATAATAGCCGGCCCTCTGCCTGAAACCTGAATATCCAGCGCCGTTATTCTTTTTCCTTCCAATCCCAAATACTTCCAGCTTGAATCGGGATGGAAGAGCGCGCGGCGAAACACACCTTCACTTTCGGTCGCGGCGTAAAGATATTCGCCCTCCGGCGACACCCCAAGCGCGGTCATGCGCCTGCCTTGCAAGCCGAAAGCTTCGAGTTTGCCCGGCGATTGTGAAGCAGCTTGCCCGGCGGTCAAAGCGATGATCAGCAGCGCGATTAATGAAAGTGTTCGTTGGCTCATCATAAAACTATTTTGCACTCGTCGTTCAATTCGCCAAACCTCGTCTTCCTCGCGGCGGCTAGCAAATGTGAGGCGGCGGGCATCCGGCGAGAAACGCGGATTCTCGCCACTGCCCTGAAGAGTGGCTTCAAAAGATTTCAAAATCTACAAGATTCTCTTCCGTTGCGGTTCAGTTTTCGCTGCGAGTTTTTACGGGCGAAATTGAGGCGCAACATAAATGTTGCGCCACTACTTCGTCACGACAACTTTGCGCAACGCCGAGTATCCGCCCGGTTGCGCCACGAGGCGGCTGCCGAGGACAAATTCGCCTTCGAGCAAATCGCCTTTATTGTTGCGGCCGTCCCAATCCGCGGTGAAGGTGTGGCTTTCGCCCGGCTGCAAGGTTTCATTGATGAGGATCAAAATAAAAGCCTTGTCATGGGCCCAATTCCACAGCAGCGATTGCGCTCCAACGCGGTTGTTAGTTCCAGCGACCAGAGTGGCGGCAGCAAAGAAATCGTACTTCTGGCCGCTGCGATAATTCAATACAATTGGCGCGGCGCTGCGATTCGTTGCCGCCAGCGTCAGCGTGAGCTTTTCGCCGTGTTTCAGTTGCTCGGCGCTCGTTTTAAATTCGAGCGTCAAACCGCCGAGCGGCTTGGTCAAATTCAGCAGATGATCGACGATCACCCGCAGCTCCGCGGGCGCGCCGAAATAATCGGTGTCAACCTGCTTGTTCGCGCCGCTGTAGCGATAGATGATCCTGTAATTGAACGCATCCGCGACGTTCGGATCGATATACTGTGGCTTCAGATGCACGAAATCTTTTTCGACAAACACCGTGATCAGGCGATTCAATTCTTCGGTGGTCAGCATGGTTTCAATCGAGCCGCTCGGGAAACGCCGATCCACAAATTGCACAAAACGATTGGCGTCGATGAGCAACTGCTGATTCACGCCGGCGAGGCCGCCGGTGATTTGCATTTCGATAATCGTCTGGCCGGACGGGCCGTCGAGGTTCTGCTGCTGCTTTGTGTTTTCATTGGGCGAAAATAGATTGGCATTGCTACAACTCCAAACAAAGGCGACGAATAAAAAAATGAATGAACGGCTTTTCATAGTTCCTATTTAGGTTTTGTTAAAATGAGTTTATTTGACTTTTTAGCGCTTCGCGCCTCCACTCAACTCGGCGCAACGATTTTTCCGACAAACAGCAGGGTGCCGGAATGATTTTCACGAATCACAAAAATAAAAGGTCGATCCACGCGCATGATGAAGCCGCCGACAGACGTCCGGCCAATTTCAACCGAGGTCACCGCAGCCGCTTCCGTGCCTTCCTCATTCACTGCGACAAAAGTTTTGTGTTTGACTTTGCTGATAAACAATCCGCCTTGTTTGTCCATCCTGGTGAAGTCCGCCTGATCAGGAGAGAAGGCGATCTCCATTCCCAGCGCTTTCAGGACGTCATTCAACAGCAAATCATAGTTGAGAAGAAATTTGGGCAACGACAAACTGCCGGTTTGCGTGACAAAACGCTTCGACCAAAGCGCCCAATTCGTTTGGTTAAAATCGGCAACCAGCGCATCAAGCGGCGTTTGCGGATTAGGAAGCAAAATCGTCATGCTGAAATCACCGTCGCCATAAGGCAGCTCCACGGCTTGAAATTGCGCATTGGCAAAATACGGCAAGTCGGCTCGCAAATTCATCATCTTGCACGGTTTCCTGGAACCGTCCGGTAAATTGAACTGCTCCTCTCGGGTCTGCTGCGGATCAAATTGATATGTCCAGATGCCCTTGAAGTAAATGGCGTTGATGAGAAACATGACAAGATCACGGCCAATCGGATCGTCAACAATTTCCTTGATTTTTCCATTCGTATGCTGCTCCACCCAGCCATTGATGGTTTTCGCCGCATTCGGATCGCTGAAATTCAAACTGCGCACCACGGCATTGAAGTAGGTTTGGTTTAAATTGATGAACGCCGGCTCAAACGTACATTCCTGGCGATACCAAATCGAATTGGCAAGTTGAAACTTAACTTTCGGATCGAGTTGGGAGAGCAATTCGATCAAGCTTTTATAAGAGGAATTTATTTCTTTCAACGTCATGTCGCCAAATTCCAGCGTTTGCCGCATCGCAGTCTCCGTGCTGCCATTGGCGCCGTTATACGTCATGCCCAACGCCATCGAAACGCTCAGCGGCGACACAAAAATGTTTTTGCTCTGTTCCTGTCGAACGATTTCGCCGAAAAGCTTGAAGCCAAATTTGTTGCCGGTTTCAACCAGGCGCTTTTCGGCCACGGTCAACTCACGCACGGCGCGCTCGGACGGTGAAATCACGTGCTCGGCGCATGCGGTCAAAAAGGCGGCAATACAAAACAGCAGAACATGAAAGACTTTAAACATAAGAAACCTCTTTGCAACAAAACCAGTAATGCGTTGTCAAATGATTTTCAAAATCTTCCCATGTGATACGACATTTGGCGATTAAACGCATTTGTTAGCTCGGGATTTTAAAGTTATAAACGAACTTCCAATCCGGCAAAGTACAGGGTTTTGCGATAGAATACTCCCGGCACGGTTGATTCATTGTCATAAAAAGCGGCGCGGGCTAACAGCGCAATTTCCGCGGAGAGATCGCGGCTTAAATCCACCACCAGGAAATTGCTCTGCTCGCGCTCGGTATCGAGATCGCGCAGATTGAGGCGCGAGAGATCGTCGCGATATTTTTTCTTTTGCACCAAACCGGCGGCGCGCAACATCCAGCCCGGCGCCGGTCGAAAACCCAGCAACCCGCTGGCGCGCCACCGCTTGAAATCATATCCGAAACTGTTCGAGCGATTGGCTTGCGCTTCGAGCGCCAATTGCACCACGGTCTTGCGGCCATAAGTGACCGCCACGCGCGCCGTGGTGAGCGCATCGCGTTGCAAACCGCCGCGCGGAAACAAGCCGCGTCCGGCCGCATAAATAAACGCCTGGCGTTGATACCGCAACGCCCGGTGATTCACCGCAATCGTCGCAATGCCGTTCGCGCGCAGCGGTCGCCGCAAACTCAGCTCAACACCGTTGAACGTGAAATCATAAAGATCGGTCGCGGCATAATCGAGCTGGCCGGTTTCGCCGCTCGCTTCCGCGACAAAATTTGCCGGCAGAAAAAAACTCGCCGCCAGATTGCCCGCGGTCGTGCCGTAATCCGCCGCATTCTCCAGGTAAACTTTGAGCGCCGCGTTGGCTTTTGCCGCCACGTGCAGCCACGATTGCACGCGCGCGCCAACTCCGCCGGCAAGCTCGTGGCTCAATTTATTCTCCTCGCCATAATTGGGGTACGTTTGCAGCGCCGCGGAATAATTATAGTATGTTTGCCACCGCGCCGAACGCCGCTCGCCGCGCGTGTTCAACAGCAACCGGGCCGAACCGCTCGCCGCGCGGCGCGAGCTCGATTCAAAAATATTGCTGTCATATTCCCAGCCGGCCTGAAAACGATGGGACAATTTCCAGCTCGCGCGTTCAGCATTCGTCTGGCCGAAAACGGCGTTCGCCGCCAACCCAACCGCTGCGATGCTGCTCATCAGCCATTTTCTCATTTACTGGCGCTTTTCCTTTGCGGGCGGGCTCATAAGCTGCTCGATTTCCGCGGCGCGTTTCTGCAAACTATCCGCCTGCGCCTGTCGCTGCTTTTTCTGCTTCTCCAATTGCACCCGCCAGCGCTCCAAATCTCCAACTGACAACGCCTCGAGCGGCGCCGGCCAGTTTTGATAAACCGGCAATTGCGCCGTCGTTGCAGAAAAACTTGCGGCCGCATCACGTTCGGAAGTCAAGCCGGAGACGTTGAGATTTTTCTCCGCCGAAGAACTCGTGACGCCGTCGCGGTTCGGATCAAGCAGCGCCAGATCCGTGGCGAGATCATCCATGCGTTGGCGCACTTGGGTTTCGCCGCGAATCGCTGCAACTTTCGCCTCGAGCCGTTTCGCTTCGCGGCGCAGGCGATCCGATTGATCGCGCAAAAAATCGGCTTTGCGGCGCAACGTCTCCGGCGCTTCATCCGATTGCGCTTCGACTTGATAAATGATGATCGCCGGCGGCGGTTGCTCCAGCCAATTCAGGCAACGCCGCTGCCATTCCCGGCATTGCGCCAGCTCGCGCCTCGTTTGTTCGCGCGCGCTCGTTTGCTGGCGCTGTTTAAACGCATCACTTTGTTTGATCAATCGCGCGATCGCCTCATTCAAAATTTTGAGCAAAGTCTCAGCTTTTTGACGGAGCGCCGCATCGGATTTTTGCCCGCGGGACTGCAACGCCTGCAGGCTATCCGCCAACGTTTGCGAATAACGCAGCGCCGCATCGAGGCCGCGTTCCTGCAACAGCGACGGCGTTTGCTGCTTGCGCCGCTGAATGTCTTTCGCGAGGCTATCTGCCTGCAAAGAAAGCGTTTGCTGCTGCCGATGCAGGCGCATTAAAACGGTGGACAAATTTTCCAGATCGCGTTGAAGCGCGATTCGCTCCGAGGTTTGCGCCGCCAAAGGCCATCCGATCATCAGCAGAAAACCCGCGATTTTGTAAATGTTGTGCATGCGTTCCGTCTTTCGTTAGACTTTTAAGACTTGTTTTACCAAGCAGTTTTACAAATTCCGTTCCACAATTTTTTCATCAAACTCGTAACGCTAATGACGATTCTGTAATTGCAAAAAGCATGGCGCGCTTGTTATCATGCAACTTAGTGGATGGCCGCTTTTTTGCATTGAGCAAAAAACAGCAACCAGCCGCAATTGAGGAGCGATACGACAGCGACATTTTACCAGGAACCGCGCCATGCCGAAAGGGAATTCGATCATGCCGAGTGGCAGCAGAATATTTCACCCGCTGAGGCTTTTCAAGTTGTGGTTTGCCGCCGTCAAAACTCAGGCTGAAGACCGTTTTCACCACCACTCACCAACCCAACCATCCATGAGAATTGAATCCAGTCCGCTGGCAAATGTTTTTCTCGTTGCCTTGGAAACCGAGCTGCGCAAGTTGAGCGCGTCGCAACAAGCTGTGCGCGCCGATTCCGGCGCCGCCGCGACGCTCATGGCGCAGCGCCTCGAATTGCTCGACCGCATGTTCGACCTGATGGAGAAAAAAGCGATCTTCGCGGACAGGCGTGATCGCGCCGCAACCGAGCCGGAAAGTTTATCGAAAGAAGTCGAGGCCGGCGCCGCCGCGCAATAAAAATCATTCCGCGGCCGCGGTTTTCAAATAAGGCTTGAGCGGAAAGCGGGCGAAATCGAGCGGCTGCGGCAGCGTAAACGGCGCGTACCACGGCTTCACGTGCGACAGCGACGCGTAAACAAAACCGTTTTTCATTTCAAACGTCAGTTGCTTGACGTTCCAGCGCGTCTTCAGCAGCAGGCGCATGTTCTGCACGCCTTTGTCCGTGCCGTTGGGATCGAGCATTTGCAAAAGATTGGACGCCACTTTATTTTCAATTTTAGTGATGTTCAATCGGCCGGCCAGATTATTCACCACGTCTTCAAGTTTTTCCGGCGCGACCCCCAAACCGTTCATGGCGAAATTCGCCGAGAGACGCGATTGCTTGCCGCCAAGCTGCGCGCGCAGGCGCCGAAACACCGAAACGTCGATCGCAGCCATCTGCACGCTCGTCGCGTAGCGGATGGAATCGGGATTGCCGTTGCCGAGGCCCACCAGAAAATTTCCCGCCAGATTGCCGTCAAACAAATTCACGCTGAGTTTGGGAATATCGAACCGGCCGTTGCCAAGCCGCAAATCCGCCGCGACATTGGACAGGCGATAACCGGCGACTTTGATTGTATCGATCGCGAGCCACGAGCGTTCCGCTTCACGAAAAATATCGTACATCAACATCGTCTCCTCGGCGCCGGCGAAATTTTGCTTGAAATTTTCCGGCGGCGTTTTTAAAATCAACACCGGCTGCAACGGCGGTTCCGGCTCCAGCGCCATGCCGAACGTGATCGGCGGATGATCGTCGAGCGGCAAATTAAGTAAAGCGAAATCCTGCGCAAAGCGGCAATCGGCGCGCAGATTCTTCACGGCGAAGGTCGTGTCCATTTCAACATCCAGCCCGGCAATTTTCAGCCAGCCCTTGAGACGCGCCGGCTGCGGCGCCGTTAGCTCATCCGGAATATACTGATCAATGATAAATTGCGCCGTTAAATCGCCGCGCAATTGGGTCGCGGGGCTGACGGTGATCGGCTGCGGCGCGTGCAGGTCCAGATCAACCGTCGTTTTCACCTGAATGCCTTCCGGACGAAACTCGCCGTCCACGCGATAATTGCCGGCCGCGTTCCAATCGGCAATCTCGAACTTGCCGTCATCGATTGTGAATGTCGTTTCATCCACTGTGAGCTTGCCAGCAGCTTTGGTCGGCGGCAATGGCTGCCGCAAATAATCGGGCAAGCGCGGCGTCGAACACGCCACGGAATATTTGCCGGTGGTTTTCGCCGTGGCCACGTTCCACGCGCTGTTGATTTGCAGCGAATCCATGTAAATCCCCAGCACACTGTCCTCGTATGCCGCATCCGTTGACTGCACCGAAAAAATACCGTTGTAATCGAGGCTGTCCGCGATCATCCTTCCCTGCAACCAACCGTTGCCCGTGCCGCGGCCTTTGACTTTCGCATAGTTCATACTCTTCAAAATCGTATCCGGCAACGCGCGCGTCACCTGCGCCAGATCAACCGCGAGATTCGGCAGATTAAAACGAAACGTGTCGGCTTTCATATCATAAACTGCATTGAAACCCGCCTGCGCCAGCTCGACTTGTATCGCCTCAGCTAAAGGTAAACTGACCGGTCGCTTTGAGCGACCGGTCAGTGTGTTTTCTATCTGAGACCGAGACGCTCCCTCGACGCTCAACTTGCCGTTCGGCAGTGACAGCTTTGTCAAGGAAGAATTGAGGCGCAGTTGCGACGATGCCGACAAATGATAATCCGGCAGCGTGCCTTTATACTCAATCGTTTCGTAGCGAATATTTTTGTTGTGCAAATCGACTTGTAATTCGGTTTCATCGAGCCGCCTTCCGGCGAGCGCAATTTTGCCGCCGATCTTGCCGGAAGCCGCGTTCGCCGCGAACGGAGAAATTTCCAGCGCTGCAACTTTGATTTCAGCCCGGCCCGACAAACGCGCCGGCCACGAGCCGCCGCTCGCCGCAATATTTGACGGCGCGATCGCGGCGCGGATCGCAATGCTTCCAGCGGAAAAACCCTGCCAGCGCAAATCGAGATCGCCGCGTTGTGGGAAAAAATCTTTCGCGAGTGCGAGATTAAATTGTAAATTGACGGGGCCGGTTTTTAGAATTTGCGTCGTGTCCAGTGGAACATCGAAACGGTCAAAAGTTAGTTTTCCGGTTGTCGCATTAGAAGAATCGGTATGGGTTTTCCAATTCGCCGCTAAATTTCCCCCGGCTAATTTTAATCCGGAAACTTTGTCGGCATAAACTAAATTGCGACCGTGCAACGTGATTTGATATTCTGTTCCTTTCTCGTCGCGGCTGAATTCACTGCCGGAAAATTCCAATTCGCCGGCGCAATCCAGTGTTTGTAAAAATTTGTGCAATTCGCCGCCCGTGTGTTCGCGACCGAGGCGCAACAGCTCGGCAAGATCGAACTTACCGCGATTCACCCGCAGCGCCAATGCCGATACGCCGTTCTGCGGCGCCATTTCAAATCGTGCCGCCAGTTGCTCTTGGTCATCGATCAACAGCCGAATTTCCGGCACTTGCAATTTTTCCGAAGCAAGATTGTAGCGCAGATCAGCGGTCGTTCCGATCCGCGGCAGAGAAAAATAATTGGCGTTACCCAGATTGATTTTTGCGTTATCAAATGCCAGCTCTCCTTGCACGGCTACCGAGTCGCCGAAAATGACGCTCTCGATATTTGCCGGCAAATTCGTCGCGAGCGCAAACGTGTCGCGGCTTCCAATCGCCGCCTTAAAATAATTCACCGCCGCAAATTCCGCGGCTAATTGCAGTTTGCCGCTGAAATGCGCCTGACGGTCCACCGCAATTTCATTGACGGCTAAATTGAGCGGCCCGAGCGCCATCGCCTGCGAATCAACCGCCGACGCGAGCACGGCGTTGATCTGCAGATTCTCCAGCGCAAATTTTTTGAGGTGAATCGAAATCGGCAGGCGCGACGAAGCCGTATCGTCTGGTGTCGTTGCGGAATCCGCAAAGGCCGCGATAATCGCATCGAGATTGGAAGTGC
>Ga0247727_10008707_pt1 | contig 18713 bp, 18 predicted proteins | sample WisWelCaveWW1625_FD_202498 | JGI IMG/M metagenome (GOLD analysis project Ga0247727, IMG submission 202498) | Biofilm microbial communities from Wishing Well Cave, Virginia, United States - WW16-25 | ecosystem: Environmental > Aquatic > Deep subsurface > Groundwater > Cave microbial mat | place... | reverse complement strand
GGGCAACACCCTCGACAACCTCCGCCCCGGCCACCGCGACCTCGAGTCCGACCCACGCAAGCGCAGCCACGCCGACTTCGCGCTGTGGAAGGCGGCCGGTCCCGGCCGGCTCATGAAGTGGGACTCCGCGTGGGGGGAGGGGTTCCCCGGCTGGCACGTGGAGTGCTCGGCGATGTCCATGAAGTACCTCGGCGAGCACATCGACATCCACACGGGTGGCACCGACCTGCGGTTCCCGCACCACGAGGACGAGATCGCGCAGTCCGAGGGCGCGGTGGGCCACCGCGTGGTGTCGATCTGGGTGCACGGCGGGCACCTGCGGCAGTCGGGACAGAAGATCAGCAAGTCCACCGGCAACGTCGTGATGACCGCCGACCTCGCCGCGCAGGGGTACGACCCGCTCGCGTTCCGGTGGCTGGCCTTCCAGACCCAATACCGCGGCGAGATGGACTTCAGCTGGGAAGCGATGGCGACGGCCGACCAGCGCGTGAAACAGCTCCGCCGGCACATGGCCGGATGGGACCCTGCCGCCGATGCTCTCGGCGAGGCAGCTCAGGGCTTCGATCGCTCGTTCCGCGGATCGATCGCCAACGACCTCCACATGCCCGGCGCCGTGGCAGTGGTCAATCAACTTGACCATTCCGCGGACGTGCCCGACGGCGAGAAGTACATGCTGCTGGCCGCATGGGACGCCGTACTGGGCCTGGACCTCGAACGCGAGGCCAAGGCCGGGTGGGAGCCGAGCGAACAGGTCGCGGCCCTGGTGCGCGATCGCGACGCTGCCCGGGCGGCGAAGGACTACGCCACGAGCGACGCGATCCGTGACGAGCTGGCGGCGTTGGGGCTCGAGGTCATGGATACCGCCGAGGGCACCAAGGTCCGCCCAACCGGTTGAACGAAACGTTCCTACGGCGCGTCGGGGAGCTCCTGGTTGGCGGGGTTCAAGCGACGCTCCTCGGGCTGCTCGTCGCGGCTCGCCGGTGACACCTCCACCGGGGGAGGGGGCACCGGGACCGGGATGACCGCTTCCACGCCACCGTGATCCTTGTGCGCCCGCACCACCGCGGTGTGGTAGTTCTCCAGCATCTGCCGGAACCCCGGGTCCGCGTACGGCCTGCCGTCGACCCGGGGGCCAACGGTGCCGTCGATCACCGCGGCCACGTCTTCGCCGGTCACGGTCTTGTGCGTCTCGAGCACGTGTGCGACGGCCAGCACCTCGGCGCGGTTCTCCTCCAAGATCGCCCAGGTGCGGTCGTACAGGTCGCGGAGCTTGGCCTCGATCTGGTGGCCGAACGGGCCGTCCAAGATGGCGCGATCCGAGCCCGTCTCCAGCGATTGCGAGCCGCGCAGCTGGGCCAGGGTCACACCTCGCGACGCGATGGTGTCGCCCATACCCACCAGGCCCACGTCGACCATGGCCATACGCGTCGCGTTCTGCAGGTCGCCGCCCACCCCGACCGAGTTGTCGCCGTCGAAGAACATGCGCTCACCGGCGAGCGACGCGAGGCTCGCCATGATGTCCACCTCGCGCTCGGAGCGCCACGAGAACATCTGGTCTTCGGTGGGGATCCACGACACCAGACCGCCCACGTCGCCGCGCCGCTCGATGGTGGCGATGTCGATGACCGCGTGGTGACGCAGCTTGAAGGCCACCACCGCGTGACACGCCTCGTGCACGGCCGTCGCATGGCGCTCCCGCTCGATGTACTCGAAGTCGTCGGGCACGCCGAGCTGCTTGATCTGCTTCGCGCGGATCACGTCTTGGTACGTCACCATGTCGCGGCCGTCACGGATGGCTACCACGAGCGCTTCGTTCACGGTGTCCTTGATCGAGGCACCCGTCGCGTACGGGGTGATCGTGGCGAGCTTTTCGACGTCGTCGTCGGTCAGCTCGTGGCTCACCCGCGCGAGGTAGTACTCGAACGTCGACTTGCGGCCGTCTTTGGTGGGGAAACCCACCTTGTATTGCCGGTCGATGCGCCCGGGGCGCAGCATCGCCTCGTCGAGCGCCCCCGGCATGTTGGTGGCGAACATGTGGAGGATCCGGTACTTCGGTGGCGGGCTCTGCTTGATGCCTAGCATCCGTCGGATGCGGTTGATCAGACCGCGCGACTTCTCGAGCCCGGACATCTCGGTCAGCAGCGCCTGCAGCGTGCCCATGCCCCCGCCACCCATGCCGCCGCCCATGATGAACCGATCGATGAACCCCGGCCGGTCGAAGGGCGTCGAGCGGGGGAGGGCGTCGAGCAGCAGCGAATCGCGGGTCGGTGACGACAGGTAGTTGATGCCGTTGCACATCGGCGTGCTGGTCCAGGGGCCGGTCGCCCCGGTGAAGCCCTGCGACGTCTGTCCGCGGCTGCCGAGGGCGTCGGCTTCATCGAAGAACACGATCACGGCGCCGTAGCGCAAGGCGAGACGTCGGAGCTTGCGGTACAGCCCCTTCACCTTCAAGACGCCGACACCCATGAACATCTGGACGAAGGCGCCCGGCTCAACGAATACGAAGGGCTTGGCGGTCTCGCCGGCCACGGCCTGCGCCATCAGCGTCTTGCCTGTGCCGGGGGGTCCCCACAGCAAGACGCCGCCGGGGACGTAACCGCCCTTCTCTTCGATCGACTCGGGGTCCTCCAAGAAGATCATCGTCTCCTTGATCCGGTCGAGCACGGCGTCTTGCCCCTTGACGTCGGTGAACCGGGTGTCGATGTCGTCGGGCCCGTACGTCTCCATGCCACCGCGCGACAAGAACCAGAACAGACCCACGAACTGGAAGATGACGAAGAAGAACGCGAAGGCGAGACGCATGAGGAGCGGCAGGCCGCTGACCAGAGCAGCCGGTGCCTCCACGATGCCCAGCCACACGGGGTCGGTGTCGAAGAGCCGGCCGAGGAACGAGCTGAGCAGCAGCAGGAACAGGAGCAGCTTGAGCGCCCGCCCCACGCGGTAACGGGTGAAATCGTTCATGCGCCCGACCCGCTTGTGGTAACGGGCAGTCGAGGAGTTCCACCAGCCGTAGTAGCCTTTCGAATGTTCCTGGAGCAGGTAGTTGAGCTGTCTGATCGCTTCGAAGGTGGCGAGCAACAGCAGCCACGCGTAGTCCTGCAGCGCCGTGATCCAGATGTCGCGTGTGGGTGGGTCGAGCGGGCGGAGGTCCGTCCACACCACCGCGAGCGTCGCGAACCACAGACCGACGAACAAGATGATGAACTTGAGCCGGTCCCACGGGGACGACGGCGCCCGCGTCTCACGCTCCGAAAGCCGCGGGCGAGATGGGCGTTCCATGCCTCGCGCCGTCCGGTCGCCGCTGCTGTCGGTCATGGGGATGATCGCCTCCGTTCGCTCAGAGCTTCACGGTCCACGAGTCGATCGTGGACGAGATCTGTCCGGCGTTGCGCTCGTAGCAGGCGACGCTGCACAAGATGACGGCCAGGTACACCCGGTCGTTCTGCGGCGCCCAGTAGACGCGCTGGTTCAACTGGATGTACGACGACGAGATCAAACCGGGTTGCTCACCTGCGGTCGCCGCACCGGTCGCAGCATCCTCCTGGATCTGGGCGACCATGTGCAGGCCCCTGATGCCGTCGTCGTCGATCGTGTCGTCGTAGGTCAAGATCCGGACCGCATCGGTGCCGAAGTCACCCTGGATGCCGTCGATGTTGAACACGATGTTGCGCATCGCGCCGATGCTCATGCGGTCGCGGTCCAGCTCGGTCAGCTTGATGACCTGGAAGGCTCCGTTCGGGTAGTCCGCCGCGAGCGACGTGGCCGCCAACACGTGGGTGGCCGAGGGTTCGGGGCTGGCGTCGATGCCGACCAGCCACTCGGTGGTGCTAGGGACCTCGCCGCCTTGGCCGGGAGCCGTGCCCTGCACGCCGCGCTGGTCGAAGACCTCCCAATCGGTCGGGACCTTGAACGCGGCCTTCAGGTCGGTGTTGCGGACGTATTCGTAGTCGGTCGACGAGCAGGCGGTGACCACGAGGGCCAAGACCACGAGTGCGGCGACGCGGATACGCATCGCACCATTATCGGCCCGGCCGGGCTGTACGACGAGGGTCTGGTGCGGCTTCGTCAGGGCCGGAGCGGGCGGCCCTCGAACGGGATCGAAAGCGCGATGGTGGTTCGCGTTGCGACGCTTGCTTTCTCGCGAAGACGCCGGATCAGGTCCTCGAGGTCCGCGGTCGTGCGAACCCGCACCTTCAGGAGGTAGCTGGCCTCACCGGCGACCGACAGGCAGTCCTCGACCTCGGGGAACTCGGCGACGCGGTCGGGCAGGTCGTCGGGCTGGGTCGGGTCAAGCGGTGTCGCCGCGATCACCGCCGTGACGAACAGGCCGACCCGTTGCGGGTCGATCACCGCCCGGTACCCCCGGATCACCCCGGCGTGCTCGAGCTTGCGCACGCGATCGTGCACGGCGCTCGCCGACAGGCCGACGCGCTGGCCCACGTCGGCGTAAGTCGCGCGCGCGTCGTCTTGCAGCGCCGCGATGATGTCGAGGTCGCGCTCGTCGAGCATCGGGCCATGGTAGGCGACGGGGCGGCTCCAGCGCGATGTGCGACGCGGACGGGGGACCTGGCCGGGTGAGTGGAAGTTCCCCCGGTCAGGGGATCGCGCATGGCGGTGGGGTCGTGGTGGGATGTGGCTCCGGCAGCCTCCCCTCGGCCGCGAGTGGAGGAGTGGCGATGGCCGCAGGGCCCGGCCGGATCGGAGGCGACGTTCGGCTGATCGCCGCGGCGCTGGCTGCCGGTCGAACGCGGTGGCTGACCGAGCTGTCGGGACCCGTGGCCGACGCCTATCCCGCGGCGGTGGCGCAGCTGGTGCCGGTGCTCGAGCGCTCGTTGGGGTCCGGCGTGGTGGCGAACCGGGTGGTGGGGCGACGCCTGGAGCCGGTGGGACCGGCTCGCCGGCGCTACCTGCGGCTGGTGCGCACCGGGCTGGCTCCGGGCTCGGTGGCGATCGTCGCCGATGTCCGCCACTGCTACCGGTGCATCGGTCCTCTTCCGGTTGCGCACGCGTTGGCGTCGGTGGGTGGTGGCGCCGCGCCCATCGAACGGGTCCTCGACGTGCTGGGTGAGGTGCGCGGGGCCGGCGTCGAGGGGCTGCCCATCGGGCCGGCGGCGTCGGCGGTGGTCGCGAACGCGGTGCTCCGGCCCGCCGACCTCGCGGTCGCCGCCACGGGTGCGCGCCTCATCCGGTGGGTCGATGACGTCGTGATCGTAGGGGCGACGGGGCGCCAGGCCTGGCGGGCCTTGGACGCCTGGACGGCGGCACTCGGCGTCGTGGGGCTCACCATGCACGAAGGCAAGCTCCGGGTGTTCACCGATCACCAGCACGCGCTGGCCGCGCTGACGGGTTCCGCGACCCAAGCGAGCTGTTCCGGCCGGGCCACCGGCCGTGGCATGCTACGCCCGCCGTGAAGACCCTCTACCGAGCCACGCGCGTGCACACGTTGGGCCACCCCCGGCCGGGGGAGTGGATCTTGGTCGACGAGCGCCACGTGCAGCGCGTGGGCACCGGTGACCCGCCGGCCGCCGACCGCGTGGTGGATCTGCCCGGCGCCACCATCGTGCCCGGGTTCATCGACGCGCACGTGCACCTGACGTGGACCGGTCTGTCCCTGGGGGACCGCGACGTCGCGGCCGCGCGGTCGCGTGAAGAGTTGTTGCGCGCGGCGTCGGACCGCGCGGCCGCAGCCACCGACGAACCCTTGATCCGCCTGGGGGGCTTCGACGAGACGAGGTGGGCCGATCCCGCCTTGCCCACGATGGCCGAGCTCGAGGCCGTCACCGCCAGGCCGCTGCTGATCGAGCGGACCGACGGCCACATCAGCCTGGCGAACGAAGCGGCGCTGCGTGAGGCGCGGGCGCTCGACGCCGAGGGGTGCGAGCGCGACGCCGCAGGCGAGCTCACCGGGGTGGCCCGCCGCGACGCGAACCGGCGCCTCAGCATGTGGGCGTCGTCTGCCACCAGCGACCACCGCATCGAGGAGCTCCAGCTGGCCGGCGCCGCCGAGGCGGCCGCGCACGGCGTGACCACCGTGCACCAGATGGCGATGCCCCTGGAAGACGGTCTCCGCGACGTCGAGGTCTTCTTGCGGCACCGCGACCAGCTCCCGGTGGATACCGTGGCGGTGCTCGCCACCACCGACATCGCCTGGATCATGGACCTGGGGCTCGGCTCGATCGGCGGCGATCTACCAGCCGACGGGTCGGTGGGCGCGCGCACCGCAGCCTTGTCGATGCCATACCTCGACGCCGACCACGAGGGCGCCACCACCTTCGCCGACGACGACCTGGCGGGGTTCTTCCACGACGCTCACAACGCGGGGCTGCAGGCCGGGGTGCACGCCATAGGTGACCGGGCCATCGCCCAGGTGCTCAGCGCCTGGGAGCGGGTCTACACGGCGCTCGATTCGCGCGAGCGGCGTCACTTCCGTGCGCGGCGGCACAGGATCGAGCACGTCGAGATGATCTCGTCCGCCGACGTCGAGCGGGTGGCTGCCCTGGGGCTCGCGGCGTCGGTCCAGCCCGCCTTCGACGCGGCGTGGGGTCACCCCGGCGGTCTCTACGACGTGGCGCTCGGGTGGGAGCGCGCCTCGGGGATGAACCCTTTCCGCACCATGCTCGACCGGGGCGTCGTCATGGGCGTCGGCTCCGACGCCCCGGTCACGCCGCTCGATCCGTGGATCGCCATCGCGGCGATCCAGGCGCATCACGACGAGTCACAGCGCCTGACGCGCCTGGAGGCCGTGCGCGCCCACGTCACCGGGAGCGCCCGGTTGTCGCACCACGACGACAAGAAGGGCAACCTCGAGCCGGGGGAGCACGCCGACTTCGTCGCCTATGACGTGGATCCGCTCATGGTCGACGACATCGGGGGGCTGCGCCCGATCCTCACGGTCTCGCTCGGTCGCGAGGTCTTCGCGGCCTGAGGAGGTCTTCGCGGCCTGGGGAGGTCGTGTCACTCTTTTCCCCGGCACGTGTTGACCCCCTCCGCGCGAAGCGGCTACCTTGCGCCCTGCGTCACCGCCCCGGCGGGGACGCACGGAGGACCCAAGAGGCTGAGTAGAGAACGCGACGCCCCGGCGACGCGGCCCCAAAGGTCTCTTGGGTCCTCACCTTTCCCCCTGCAGATCGACGCCGGTTCCTCCTTTCCCTTGCACGACGAGCGCCCAGGTGTAGGATGCCCGGCGCCATCAGCAGGGGTGGAGGCCCCAGAGGAGACCCATGGCGAGCAACGACATCGACGACATCGACGCGCCGGTCGACGACGACGAAGCCGTCCCCGAAGACGACCTCGACGACCTCGAGCCGTCGGCCGAAGACCTGGCCGACGACGCCGCGCCGCCGCCGCCGCCGCCGGAACAGGGGCTCGGCGAGGTCGAGTCGATCCAGGAGATACTGGCCAAACAAGAGACCGCCGAGGCTGAGGCCACCGCCGAGGAGGTCGAGGAGGACGTGGCCGCGGCGGTCGCGGCGACCACGAAGATCGACGAGCGCCTCGAACCGACCGACGCCGCCCGTGTGGTGCCGATGCAGGCCACGGAGTTCATGTGCAAGCGGTGTTTCTTGGTGAAGCACCGGAGCCAGCTGGCGGACAAGAAGAAGATGCTCTGCCGCGACTGCGCGTGAGCGCCGGCCGGCGAGCCCACCCCGCGCTCGCCGTCGCCGCGAGCACGGCCGCCGGGCTGGGTCTGTCGCTCGCCTTCCCACCGGCTGACCTTTGGCCCGTCGCCTTCGTCGCGGTCATCCCGTTGTACCTCCTGCTCCGTGACGTGTCGCCGGCACGTGGGTTCGTGATCGGGCTCGCGTACGGGGCCGGCGTGTTCGGCGCGACCTTGTACTGGATCTTGCGCTTCGGCGAGCTGGCCTGGGTCGCCCTCGTGGTGCTGTCGGCGCTCTCGGTCTCCCTGGTCGGGCTGCTGGCGCCCGCGGTGATCCGACGCGAGCACCCGGTGCGGAGCGCCTTCGCCTTCGCCGCCTTGTGGAGCGTGGCCGATTGGGCACGCGGGGCCTGGCCGTTCGGTGGCTTCACATGGGGGAGCGTCGGCATCTCGCAGGTCGATGACCGGCTGTTGCTGCCCCTGGCGTCGTTCACAGGGGTGTGGGGCATCACGTTCGTGGTGATCGCGGTGAACGGGTTGCTGGCCGAGACGTTGGCCGGGGGCGGGGCGCGCCGGCGCGCCGGCCGGGTGCTGCTCGCCGCGGCGCTCATCGGCGCGCCCGTTCTCATCGCGTTCCCGGTCGCCGACGGCCCCGAGGTGGAGATCGCGGCGATCCAGGTGGACGTGCGGGTCCCCGAGGGCACCTCGGGCGCCGAGGAGGACCTCATCGTCGCCCGCAGGCACATCGGGCTGCACGCGACGCTCGCCGACCCGGACGCCCTCGTCGGGGGCGCCACCGGATCGCCGCCGGACCTCGTGTTGTGGGGTGAGGGGGCGCTCGACCCGCAGGCGGCGGCGGACCCCCAGATCGCCGCCGAGGTGGCCGATGTGATCGGGCGCGTCGGGGTGCCCACTTCGGTGGGCGCCGTCGTCGTCGACCCGGACGGTGCCGAACGCACGAGCGTTCTCGTGTTCGACGACGACGGCGCCCTCATCGACCGCTACGACAAGGTGCACCTGGTGCCGTTCGGCGAATACGTGCCCTTCCGGGGCGCGATCGGGTTCATCGGCGCGACGGCGCAGATCCCGGTCGATCGGGTGCCGGGGGAGGGCTACCGCACGGTGTCGTCGCCCGGCGTGCCCCCCTACGCCACCCCGATCTGCTTCGAGAACGCCTTCGCGGGGGAGTTCCGTCGCTTCGTGGCACAGGGAGCCTCGTTCGTGGTGGTGCCGGTGAACAACGCGTCCTACGGGTTCACCGCCGCCTCGGACCAGCACCTGCAGATGAGCCGGATGCGGGCGGTCGAGACGGGTCGTTGGGTCGTCGACGCCGCGGTTTCTGGCGTTTCTGCGTTCATCGGCCCCGACGGCACGGTCACGGCTCGCACCGGGTTGTTCCAGACCGCTATCCTGCGCCAGCAGGTTCGGACCTCCGACACCATCACGCCGTACGTCCGGTGGGGGGACTGGGTCTGCTGGGTCTTCCTGCTCTTCCTCATGGCACACGTCCTCGTCCCTCGCGCACGCGCCCGGGTCCCGCGACCGCTGGGGCCCCTGCCCACCGTGCCCCGCGCTCTGGTGATCTTGCCCACCTACGAGGAGCGCACCACGATCGCCGCCGTGATCGGCGGAGTGCTCTGCGAACCGGGCGTCGACATCGTGGTCGTCGACGACTCCTCGCCCGACGGCACCGCCGACGTGGTCCGTGGGCTCGCCGAGGGTGAGCCTCGGATCAGGTTGCGGCTCCGCCCCTCGAAGTCGGGGCTGGCATCGGCATACCTGGAAGGGTTCCGGGTGGCGCTCGACGAGGGCTACGACCTGACCGTCGAGATGGACTCGGACCTCTCGCACGACCCGGGTCAGCTGGGGTCGCTCCTGGCAGCCGCCCACAGCCACCACCTGGTGGTCGGGAGCCGCTACGTGCCGGGAGGCTCGGTCTCGAACTGGAGCCGGTTCCGGGTGGGGTTATCACGAGGAGGTAACACCTACGCCCGGTTCATGTTGGGCGTGCCCATCCACGACGCCACGAGCGGTTTCCGGGTCTACCGCCGTGACCTGCTCGAAGAGGTCATGACGCACCCCATCGCGAGCGAAGGCTACGGCTTCCAGATCGAGCTGGTCATGCGTGCCCAGCTGCTCGGCTACGACGTCGGCGAGTCACCGATCACCTTCCGCGAGCGTGAACACGGCCATTCGAAGATATCGCGACGTATCGTCGTCGAGGCCTTGTGGCACGTCACCCGCTGGGGTACGGCGCTGCGCCTGGGCCGCGAACCGCTCGCGTAGCGCCTTCCGAGGACCCTCTATGGATCCCCCGCGTTCGTCCTCGACCAAACGCCCATAATGCACATTATGGAACGTAGCCAGGAAACGACCGTCGAGGGAACCCGGCGCGAGCGCGCCTCCCTTCACCAGCGCAGCGTGAGCTGGCGGGCCGCCCTCGCCTCGTCGAGGCGTCGCACAGGTGTCGTGCGCGGCGCGTCGCGCAGCAGGTCGGGCGCCGTTCGCGCCTCGGCCGCGACCTGACGCAGGGCGTCGGCGAAGGCGTCGAGCGTCTCCATGGTCTCGGTCTCGGTGGGCTCGACCATCATGGCCTCGTCGACCACGAGCGGGAAATAGACCGTCGAAGGATGCCAGCCGAGATCGATGAGCCGCTTCGCGACGTCGTTGGCCCGCAGCCCCGTCGCTTCTTTGAGCGGCTGGGCGGTCGAGACGAACTCGTGCATCGGGCGGCCGGCGGGGAACGCGAGCGGGAAGTCGGCCACGACCAGCGAGGCCAGGTAGTTCGCGTTCAGCACGGCGAGCTCGCTGACGGCGCGGAGCCCGTCGGCGCCGTGCAGGAAGACGTAGGCGTAGGCGCGGACCAACACGCCGACGTTGCCGTGGAAACCGTGCATGCGGCCGATCGAGCCGGGAGCTTCGTGGTCGAGACGGAAGACACCGTCGTCGCCGTCGCGCTCGATGCGCGGCACCGGCAGATAAGGCACGAGCCTCTCGACCACCCCGACCGGCCCCGCCCCCGGACCCCCTCCCCCGTGCGGGGTCGCGAAGGTCTTGTGGGTGTTGATGTGCACGATGTCGAAGCCCATGTCGCCCGGGCGCGCACGGCCCAAGATCGCGTTGAGGTTCGCGCCGTCGTAGTAGACGAGGCCGCCCACGCCGTGCACCGCCGCCGTGATGCGCTCGATGTCTTCCTCGAACAGCCCCAACGTGTTGGGGTTCGTGAGCATCAGACCGGCGACCTGGTCGTCGACGAGGGCCTCGAGGGCGTCGGCGTCGACGAGGCCGCGGCGGTCTGCCGGGACCGACACGGCCTGGTAACCGCCGAGCCGGACGCTCGCGGGGTTCGTTCCGTGGGCCGCCTCGGGGATCATGATCTTCGTCCGCTCGCCGCCGTGTTCGGCGTGGTATGCCCGCATCAGCAGCAGCCCCGTCAGCTCACCGCAGGCGCCCGCGGGCGGCTGCAAGGTGGCCCGCGCCATGCCCGTGATGGTGCAGAGCCCTCGCTCGAGACGCCACAACAGCTCGAGGACGCCCTGCGCGGTCTCGTCGGGTTGCAACGGGTGGATGCGCCGGAACCCCGGCAGGTCCGCGGCGGTGTCGGCCACCTTGGGGTTGTATTTCATCGAGCACGACCCCAGGGGGTAGAAGCCGGTGTCGACCCCGTAGTTCTGCTGCGACAGACGTGTGTAGTGGCGGACGAGGTCACGCTCAGCGACCTCGGGCAGCCTCGGGGCGCTCGCCCGGCGATGTTCGACGGGTACGTCGACGGGCTCGACGTCGAGCGGTGGCAGGTTCCAGGCGCGCCGGCCAGGACGAGACAACTCGAGCATGGTGCCCTCGCCCGCGGGGCCCTGGTGGCGAACCGGTGCGCCGGGGGTGCTCACGTGGCGATCACCTTCTCGACCGCGTCGGCGAGCCCGTCGATCTCGGCGCGGCTCCGGCGTTCGGTGACCGCGACGAGCAACACGTCTCGCTCCCCCGGCGCCGGCACGCCGGCGAGGTAGCCGTGATCGAGCAGCTCGTCACGCACGTCGGCCGCGGCTCGCGGCAGCCGGACGCCGAACTCCTTGAAGAACGGCTCCCCCGGCCGGGCTGCGGTCACGCCGTCGATCGCGGTCAGCCGCCCGAAGGCGTAGGCGGCCTTGGCCGCGCAGCGCTCCCCCACCTCGCGCAGCCCCTCGGGGCCGAGCCAGGCCAGGTGGATGGTGGCCGCGATCGCCATGAGCGTCTGGTTCGTGCAGATGTTGGAGGTGGCCTTCTCGCGGCGGATGTGTTGCTCGCGCGCCTGCAGCGTCAACACGTACCCGGTACGGCCGTCGACGTCGACCGTCTCACCGACGATGCGCCCCGGCATGCGGCGCACGTCGTCCATGCGGGCGGCGATGAGACCCAGGTACGGCCCGCCGTACTGGAGGTGGTTCCCGAGCGGCTGCCCCTCGGCGACCGCGATGTCGGCGCCGAGCTCACCGGGCGGCGCGAGCACCCCCAGCGACATCGGGTCGAAGACCTGGATGAGCTTCGCCCCGGCGCCGTGGGCCACTTGGGAGAGTCCTCGCACGTCTTCGAGCGTGCCGTAGAGGTTGGGATGCTGGACGACGAGCGCGGCGGTACCCTCGCCGAGCTCGTCGCCGGCGGCTCCGCCGGCGGGCCTCGCCACGACCTCGGGCCGGTAGCCGGCCCCCCGGCCATAGGTGGAAAGGGTGTCGATGAACCTCGGGTCGACCGTGTCCAGGACCACGACGCGGCCGGTCTTCGCCGATCTCGCCATGTTCACGGCCTCCACCAGGGCGGTCGCCCCGTCGTAGAGCGACGCGTTCGACACGTCCATCGCCGTGAGCTCGCAGATCATCGACTGGAACTCGAACAACGCCTGGAGCACGCCCTGGGATAGCTCGGGTTGGTAGGGGGTGTAGGAGGTAGCGAACTCCGACCGGCCGGCGAGCGCCCACACGACGCTCGGCACCTCGTGGTCATAGGCACCTGAGCCGGCGAAGCACACCAGGTCGTCGGTGGAGCGGTTCGCCCGGGCCAAGGCCCCGAGGTCGTCCAAGATCTCGTGCTCGGAGACCCCCGCCGGCAGGTCGAGCCCACCATCGAGGCGTACCGACGCCGGGATCTGGTCGAACAGATCGTCGAGCGACGAGAGACCTATCGCCCCGAGCATCTGGCGGATGTCCTCGTCGGTATGCGGGGCGAACCTCACGGCAGGCAGTGTACGGAAGGCCGTTCGAACGACCGTTCAGTCACCCCCGGACGTGTCTTCGAGCCCGTACTTCGTGACGAGCGACAGGTAGTCGCGCTGGTAGAAGATCTTGCACCGGATCTCGGGGTACCGCTCGCGGAGCCGCCGGACCTTGCGGTTCTTCTTCGTGACCAGCTTCTGGTTGAGCGTGGTGATCTCGATGTAGAGATCGAACTCACGCAGGTAGAAGTCGGGGGTGAACCGCTGCACGGGGTTGCCTTCGCGGTCCCACGCGATGGTGAACGACGTGGGCTCGTAGTCCCAGTCGATCTGGTAGAAGTCGAGCAGCCGGGCGAACTGACGCTCGGAGGCGTGCGCGAACCGGATGTGGTCGCTCGCCAGACCGAGATCGTCGTGGGGCTGTGCGCTCACGCGCCTCCCGCTGCCGCCTTGCGGCCGGTGCGACGCTTGCCCTTGGCGAGCGCCAGCTCGACGTCATCCCACACGCGGTCGACGGCGATAGCGAACACGCCTTGTCCTTGGCGCAACAGGTCGATCACGGCTTCGGGCGAGTGGGCCTCGTAGACCCCCTTGCCGTCGGACATCAAGGTGACCCCCGACAGGGGCCGCTTCATCGCCCGGAGGTGCTCGACGGCCTTGCGGACACGCTGCAGCGATATCCCCACGTCGAGCAGGTTCTTGATGACGCGGAGGGTCACGAGGTCCTGGAAGGAGTACAGCCGCTGTGTCCCGCTCCCGGAGGCGTCACGGATCGATGGGGTGACGAGCTCGGTGCGTGCCCAGTAGTCCAGCTGGCGATAGGTGATGCCCACGATCTTGATCACTTCGGGGGCGCGGAACCCTTGTTCGGTCATGGCGCTCTCCTGGGCAGTCGAATCACGGCGATGTGATTCCGCAGCGTAAGGGGCATGCCAGGCCACGTCAAGGTTCGATGCGCCCGGGTCGGACGCTCGGGGGCCACCCGGGCTCAAGTCCGCTGCTCCGCCGACCGATAGGCCATCTAGTCACGACGAGCTACCTCCCCCGAGCCCCCGAGGACGCCCGATGCGCACAGCCATGAGTCGAGCCCCGTCGGCAGCGTTGACAATGCTGGTGACGCTCGCGCTCGCAGGGATGCTCCTGGCCCCCGCAGCGCTCGCCGGCGAGTACCGCGAGCGCTCCAAGGTCCAGCGGCGCACGAACGTGACCCGCGTGAACCACGACGTCCGGCGGGTCGACCTGAACGACCGGATCAGCGACCTCGTCCGGCGCCACAGCATGAAGATGGCCGAGCGGGGCAAGCTGTTCCACACGGTGGATCCTGCACGGACCTACCTCGACGGCATCGCTTGGAGCCGCTGGGGCGAAAACGTGGGCTACACCGACGGGACGGTCGCCGACATGCATCAGGCGTTCATGGTGTCACCGCTGCACCGTGCGAACATCCTCGACGGCAGGTACCGCCGGGTCGCGATCGGGGCGGTACGGGTCGACGGGACGCTCTGGGTCACGGTCTTCTTCTGGGGCTGAGCGCGCCCTACGGCGCGAAGTCTTCCGGGGTCACGTTGTCGAGGAACTCGCGGAACTTCTCGACCTCGTCATCTTCGTCGCCGGGGATCAATATCGCCGCCTCATCGAGCACCTCTTCGCTGGCGAAGATGGGCGTCGAGGTCCGCACGGCGAGCGCGATGGCGTCGGACGGGCGCGACGACACCTCGTAGCTGGCGGCCCCGTGGCGAAGCTCGATGGTGGCGTAGAAGGTGGCCTCACGCAGCTCGGTCACCACGATGCGGTGAACACCGACCGCCAGGTCTTCGAGGATCGACTTGAGCAGGTCGTGCGTCATGGGCCGCGGTGTGACGACCCCCTGCAGCGACAGCGCGATGGCCGCGGCCTCCGAGGCGCCGATCCAGATGGGCAGGTAGCGCTCCCCGCCGCGCTCGCGGAGCAACACGATGGGTTGGTTCGACGGGAGCTCGACGCGAACGCCGGTGAGTTCCATCTCGATCATGGCCGTAGAGCCAGCGTAACCACGGCCCCCCGAACGGGCAACCTCATGCGGCGCGCGCGCCGGTGAGCAGCGGCATCAAGGCGTCGGGGTCGGCGCGGAACGCGGGCAGGTCGTGCACCTGGTGGATGTCGGGCAGGTTGCGATAGCGGTCCGCGAAGTCGAGCCCATAGCCCACCACGAATCGGTCGGGGCAGTCGAACCCCACGTAGCGGGGGCTGAGCGGCACGATGCGGCGAGCCGACTTGTCGAGCAGGGTGCACATCTCGAGGCTGGCGGGCGCCCTGCGCCGAAGCACCTGCAGCAGGTAGCGCGACGTGAGCCCGGTGTCGACGATGTCTTCGACGACGATGACGTGGCGGTCGGTCACGTCGGTCTCGAGGTCGAGCAATATCTGGACCCGGCCGAGCGATTCTTCGGCGTCGCCGTAGCGGCTGATGGCCATGAAATGGGTCTCGAGCGGCAGATCGACGGCACGCATGAGGTCGGCGAGGAACATCGCGCCGCCCTTGAGGATGGAGACCATCACGGGCTCACGCCCCACGTAGTCCCCGGTGATCGTGTGGCCGAGCTCATCCACTCGGCGACGGATGTCCTCGCGCCCGTACAGGACGCTGGCGACCTCCATCATGTCCGCAGGAGCCTAGCAGTCGATGCCGATCCGACCGGGAGGTGTCACGGGAGCCGTCCGGCCGCGCGGGGGGCCCCGAGCCGGCTTCAGTCGGCGAGCCCCCCGACGGCACCGGCGACGGCCCTGCCGACCTCGAGGCCTACACGTACCCACCACGGCCCGCGTTCGCCGGCGGGGGGCGGCACGTGCTGGACGACGGCCGGCACCGCACCGATACGCAACCCCGGCACGCTCATGGCGTAGATGCCGACGCGATCCCCCGGCGCCGGTGGGAACGCGACGCCTGGGACGAGTCGCAGGCGGCCGCTCACGTCGTCGAGCGCCGCGGTCGGGACGAGCGCCTCGAGGGTTCCGCCGGCGACGACGGGCACGTCGCCGCCCTCGAGGGCGGCGACACCGAGGTCGTCGCCGGCCTCGACGAACGTGTGCCGGGTGAAACCTTCGAACCCGTGCTCGAGCAACGCCGCGGCGTCGGAGAAGGCCTCGTGGGGCGAGCCCAAGATGACCGCCACGAGGGTCCTGCCGTCGCGCTTCGCCACCGCGACGAGGCAGTAACGGGCGGCTGCGGTGAATCCCGTCTTCGTGCCGACGGCATCGGGGTACAGCCACAACAGCGCGTTCCGGTTCTGGATCCGGCGGTCGGGACCCGAAGGCGCCTCGATCCGCCGGACCCGCGTCGCGACCAGCTGGGCGAACGCGGGGACGCCGTGCGCGGCGACCGCGAGGGTGGCGAGGTCGATCGCAGTCGACCGGCCGCGGTCGTCGAGACCGCTCGACGAAGCGAACCGCGTGTCGCTCATGCCGAGCCCCGCTGCCCGCCGGTTCATGAGGGCCACGAATCGCGTTTCACTGCCCGCCACATGGATCGCGAGCGCCTCGGCGGCGTCGTTCGCGCTGCCGAGCAGCAGGCCGGCGAGGAGGTCGGCGACGCGCATGCGCTCACCCGGGCGCAGGCCGAGGGTCGACGTCGCCCCGTAGTCGCCGCGCGCGAACACCGCCCGCGGGTCGACCCGCGCGACGTCGGACGGCCGTGTGCGGTCGAACACGACGAGGGCGGTCATGACCTTCGTGAGGCTCGCGATGGGACGTCGCAGCGACGGCGAACGCTGGTACAACACGGCGTCGCCGTCGGTGTCGAGCAGCAAGGCCGCCGCGGCGTCGATCGCCGGCCGGGGAACGGGGTCGGCCGGCGTGTGGAGCACCTGCGGGAACGGCGACCGGCTGCCGTTCACCGGTGTGGGCGGCGGCCCCGAGGCCGGGCCGGCCCCGACCGCCCCGGTGAGTGCCGCCGCGACGACGATGACGAGCGCGCCCGCGGCGGCGATGCGCCGTGCCGAGACCGGGGTCACGACGAGGTGAGGTGCTCGCGGAGGGCGTTTCGGAGCAGGGCCTGCTTGAACTTCCGTGAGGTCATGGTGAGGTCGGCGAGCGTCGAGGCCGCCATGCGTCGGGCGTCGGGATTCTTCTGGCGGAGCATCGGCGCCACGAGGGCTTCGAAGAACGCCGACTCCCTGTCGGCGAAGTGCTTGTACATCGTGAGGTGGCGAGGCTCGATGCCGTTTCGGAGGAAGTCCTTCACGATCGACAACACGATGTAGTCGTCGCCGTCGTAGTAGCGGCCTCCCTCGGGGCCGTGCGCCGAGACGATCTGGAAGCTCTCCAGCTCCTTGATGCGATCGCGCTCTACTCCGGTCGCCGCCGACATCTCCTCGAGCGACATCTGCAGCCCCGTCGGCGCTTCGGCGAGCTCACCCATCACGTCGGCGCCTTCGGTCCCGGCGTCGCCGTCGCCGGCCGCCGCCTCTTCGAGCGTCGGCGTTCCGTCGTCGTCGCCCGCATCGGCTTTCGCGAGCCGCTCCTTGATCACCTTGAGCGGCAGGTACTCGTCGCGCTGCATCCGCAGGATCGACTTCAACCGGTCGACGTCTTCGCCGTAGAACTTGCGGTAACCCGACGGCGTGCGCTCGGGCTCGATGAGCCCTTCGGATTCGAGGAACCTGATCTTCGAGATGGTGATGTCAGGGAACTCGGTCTTGACGGCGACGAGGACCTCTCCGATCGACTGGTAGTTGCGCGTGCCGGCCATGGATGGACCCCTCTATCCCGCCGCCGAGAAGAACGTGAGCTTGAACCGCCCGATCTGGATGTGATCGCCCGTGGCCAACGTGGTCTCATCGACCTGCTCGCCGTTCACGTACGTGCCGTTGAGACTCCCCACGTCACGGACGAACCACGCGGCGCCCGCCCGGCGCTCCACCGACGCGTGGGCGCGCGACACCGTCACGTCGTCGAGGAAGACATCACTATCGGGGCTCCTCCCGACCGTCGTGGCGTCGGCATCGAGCAGGTACGTCGAACCCGCGTTAGGACCACGTGTCACGAGGAGCAGCCCTTGACCGGAGCCGAGCTCATCGTGCGGGAAAGGGAACTCGTCGTGCGCATCGTCATCACCCTCGACCGGTTGCAAGCTGACGGTGACGTCACCATGCAGTGCATACCCACATCCGGCGCAGAATCGCGCGTCGTCGGGGTTGGCATGTCCACAACGGGTACAGAACACCGTGAACCTGTCCTCCGCTCATGACTCCAGCTGACGGTCGCATCGACGGCCGAACGGTCAACCATCGCTTGGGCTCGACGCTATCGCACGCCACCCGAAGGGTCAACCTTGGACCACACCGACCCTCGACCATGTTCCACCCTGACCCTCCACCCTGACTCGATGCCGGTCGAGGGTATGGGTCGGCCGTTGCGGCGCAACCCTGCTCAGGCGGGAGGTGCCACGAACGCGCGGTACGCGGTGGCGTCGAGGAGCTTGTCGATCGCTCCGGCGTCGGCGACCTCCAGCACGACGAGCCAACCGTCGCCGTAGGGCTGTTCGTTGACCAGCTCGGGGCGGTCGGTCAAGAGCGGGTTGCGCTCGACCACGGTACCGGTCACCGGGCTGTAGACGTCTGACACCGACTTCGTCGATTCGACCTCGCCCAACGGGCTCGATGCCGTGACCGCGCTGCCCACCTCGGGCAGATCGACGTACACCACGTCGCCGAGCGCGTCTTGGGCGAAGTCGGTGATGCCGACGCGAACGCGATCACCCTCGCGGCGTACCCATTCGTGCTCTTCGGTGTAGCGCAGGTCTTCAGGGAACTCCATGGCAGCCCTCCTCGGTTGCGACGGCGCACACGATACGCGTCACGAGATTCCGGCACCGTCGCGAAGTGCCCGCCTGATGTCCCGCGAGTAGACCGCACCCGCAACGTAGTACTCGACGATGCCCACCACGTAGCTCACC
>Ga0247727_10008706_pt1 | contig 18716 bp, 15 predicted proteins | sample WisWelCaveWW1625_FD_202498 | JGI IMG/M metagenome (GOLD analysis project Ga0247727, IMG submission 202498) | Biofilm microbial communities from Wishing Well Cave, Virginia, United States - WW16-25 | ecosystem: Environmental > Aquatic > Deep subsurface > Groundwater > Cave microbial mat | place... | reverse complement strand
CATGGCAATGGGATCCAAAGGATCTCTGCAGTCCGATATCAACGTAACGCCTCTTGTTGATGTTGTTCTGGTGTTGTTGATCATCTTTATGGTCGTCACACCGCTTTTACAGATGGGCTACGACGTTAACGTACCTCCTAAAGCAACCGCGGATGTTTCTCAGGTTATATCTAAAGAGCAACTGGTTGTTACTCAGGTGCATCCGGAAAGGGTTTATTTGAATCGCGAGCAAATCGATCTCAACCAGTTACCTATTCGAATGACCGAAATTCTGAAGCACAGGCGTGATAAAACAGTATTTTTCTCAGCTGATGATGACATCAACTACGGTGTCATCATGGGAACAATGGATATGATTCGAAATGCAGGGGCCGAGCGACTCGGGATTATCACAGATAAAGTGACGGTTCCGAACTGAATCCTGCTATTTTGACAAAATTTGGCCTCGCACAATGCGGGGCTTTTTCTTTTTCAAGATTAGATCTGGAAAGGGGAAATATCGGGGCGCAATTACAATTGGCAACGGCGCCCCTCCGGAACACAACGTTTTAGTCCAGATAAAATCGCAGACCGGCGTAAGCCTTGAATACCGATTGAACACCGAGATCAATTCCACCTTCATCATCCCGAAAGACAAAGTCGTTTCGGATCGCTCCCGTAATCTCGAAAGAGTCGTTAATCGGAAAATCGGCGCCGAAAAGAATCTGCAATCCAAGTCGTGTAGCATCACGATCGGGCAACGGCTCAGGAGGAGTGACCTGCCGGGTTATTTCGCTCTTACGGAAATGGGCCGCTGCTCCGCCACCGCTGTACAGACCAATGCTATTCCATGAGCCGGTCAAAAGAAGATTGGCGCCGACATGAATATCACTCAAACCGTATGTCGCGCATCCTCGTGCCAGACACAAATCCTGAGCGTTCTCCTGCTCCCAGTACCCGATATCCGGTTCCAGTGCCCAGACCTCATTAAACTGCCAACGAAAAGCGCCTGTGATGTAAAAAGTAGTGTCAATCGCTTCCGGTTTGGCTATGCCTGCGGCAAAGGAGACACTGTTTCTCGTTTCTGCTTCGGATAAACATGCAAATCCAAGAGCGCACAAAACTACAAAGGTCAAGATAAGTCGCTTCAAGTCCAGATACCTCCTGCTTTCAGTGGAGTGCCTATTCGCATCTTCTCCCTGACGAATTATACACCTTATTTTTCGGAATGTATTCGCATTCCATAGAAAGAACGCCTTACAAAGAAAACCGAGAGTATGAAAAAGACTCCGGCCAAGATCCTTGCGATGGATGGATCCATCTCGATTGCCAGCTCGACTGCCAGTAATCCGAAAAGTGTCGTAAATTTGATGATCGGATTCATAGCCACAGAAGATGTATCCTTGAAGGGATCTCCGACTGTATCTCCAACAACTGTTGCTGCGTGCAGAGGAGTGCCTTTTTGATTGAGTTCCACTTCAACGATCTTCTTGGCGTTGTCCCATGCGCCGCCCGCGTTGGCCATGAATATGGCTTGATACAATCCGAACAGCGCGATCGATATCAGATATCCGATGAAGAAAAACGGTTCCAGACATGCAAAAGCGAGGGTCGCAAAAAAGACACACAGGAATATATTGAACATGCCTTTCTGTGCGTACTTTGTACAGATTTCCACTACGCGTTTGCTGTCCTCCACGGAAGCTTTTTCCGAAACGCTATCCAGCTTAATGTTGTTCTTGATGAATTCAACCGCGCGATAGGCGCCTGTGGCGACAGCCTGGGTCGCTGCGCCTGTAAACCAGTAAATCATCGCTCCGCCTGTAACCAGCCCCAGCAGAAACGGCGGATGCAATATAGATAACTTCTCGATGCCTTCCGTTAAACCACTCGTCAGAATTACGATGATAGAGAAGATCAATGTCGTTGCTCCAACGACGGCGGTTCCGATTAAAACGGGTTTGGCTGTAGCTTTAAACGTATTTCCGGCTCCGTCATTCGCTTCCAGGTATTTCTTGGCACGTTCAAAGGACGGCTCAAAACCGAAGTCTTTTTTGATTTCCTCAGAAATGCCCGGTGTGGTTTCGATTACAGACAACTCGTAAACCGATTGGGCATTATCGGTTACGGGACCGTATGAGTCGACTGCAATTGTTACAGGGCCCATTCCCAGGAAGCCGAAGGCCACCAGACCGAATGCAAAAATCGCCGGCGCTACCATCAGAAACTGGAGCCCCATCGTGCTGATGTAATAAGCGATACCCATCAGAATAACGATTGCTATGCCCATCCAGTAAGCGCTAAAGTTGCCGGCGACGAACCCGGCCAGAATATTCAGTGAAGCGCCGCCTTCTCTTGATGCAATTACCACTTCTTTTACGTGCGCAGATTCTGTAGATGTAAAGACTTTTACAAGTTCCGGGATTACGGCTCCAGCCAGCGTCCCACAACTGATGATCATTGAAAGTTTCCACCATAACGATCCGTCTCCAAGCTCAGGAATCAGAAAGTACGAGGCCAGGAATGTCATCCCCATCGAAATAATCGATGTAATCCAGACAAGACTGGTCAAGGGGGTTTCAAAATTAAACTCTTCAGCATTTCCGAAACGAGCTTTTGCCCACGCTTGATTGATCCAGTAGGAAACAGCGCTGGTGACGATCATAAGAATGCGCATGACGAAGATCCATACCAGCAACTGGACCTGAATTGCCGCAAAACCAACTCCGGCTGTCGCTTCATTTACAGCGAGCGTGATGAAGGTAATCAGCGCCACACCAGTAACGCCGTATGTCTCGAATCCGTCTGCAGTCGGTCCAACTGAATCACCCGCATTGTCACCGGTGCAGTCGGCAATGACTCCGGGATTTCGTGCGTCGTCTTCCTTGATATTGAAAACGATCTTCATTAAATCGGAACCGATATCGGCAATCTTGGTGAAGATTCCTCCCGCGATACGAAGCACTGCTGCGCCGAGCGATTCCCCGATCGCAAAGCCGATGAAACAGGGTCCCGCATAGTCACCCGGAACAAACAGGAGAATCGCCAGCATGATTACGAGTTCAATCGAGATCAGGAGCATCCCAACGCTCATTCCGGCTTTCAGGGGAATATCGTAGGTGGGATACGGCTTGCCTGCCAGAGATGCAAAGGCCGCCCGTGAATTGGCGAACGTGTTGATCCGCATTCCGAACCAGGCCACTCCGTAGCTGCCTGCAATACCGATCAAACTGAAAACCACAATCATGATCACACGGTCAATCGGGAAATGTCGCAACCAGGCGAAGTATACGACCATAATTGCGCCTATCAGCAGTTCCAGACGAAGAATGAACTTGCCCTGAGTGATTAGATAGCTTTTACACGTTTCGTAGATCAGCTCGGATATTTCTTTCATCGAGGAATGAACCGGCAAGGCTCTGAGCTGCCGGTACATAATCCAGCCGAAAACCATTCCGAGCAGACAAACCACCAATCCGGCCAGAAGCAGGTTGAAGCCTGAAACCCCTAGAAAAGACTGTGTTGTCAGGTCGGGAAGAATCAAATCTGCCTCGCTCGCCGAGGCCACAGACGGCAGCAGAGCCACCGCGATTATCGTCAGCAATAAACCTGGTCTACGAATGTACATTTCTTCTCCCTTGATCGATTCCTGTTTATTTTTGGAGTGTTCCGCGAGATATCCGGAATACTACTAGAAACGCATCCGGAAACCCCAGTTTTGTGGCGGCGGGCGTCTCTGCCCGCCTCTTGGGTTCGACGAGCGATGGGCAGGCACGGAGGCCTGCCCCCACAGATATATGGGTTTCCGGATGCGTCTCCAGGCTTCCCGCAACGGTGCAAGAAGCCGTGATTCTATCACAATTCCTCAATTTTCATAGTCGGCACCCAGGTGAGGGTTGTTGCTTGACAAACAGGGCTTTTTTCACTTAACTATACTGGCCAAGCAATTCGTGTGTACGGAGAGGCAAGTTCATGAGGTTTAGAATCTGGTCGTGTGCCCTTATCATTTTGTTCATTCTGGTTTCGTTTTCATGTAAGAAGAATGGTGATGACAGTGTCCAGCAGGAATCCAAAGAGATACTGATCGGAGAGTATGGTTCGTTGACAGGAACGACTGCGACTTTCGGCATTTCAACAAAGAACGGAATTGACATGGCGGTCGACGAAGTGAATAAAACGGGAGGAGTACTCGGAAAACAGCTCAGGGTAATCGTTGAGGACGATCAAGGCAAGCCTGAGGAGGCCCAGACGGTGGTTACCAAGCTGGTAAATAAGGACCGCGTCGTGGCTGTCCTGGGTGAAGTTGCTTCCTCACGGAGTCTTGCCGCTGCCCCCGTATGTCAGGCGAATAGGATTCCGATGATTACACCGTCTTCGACAAATCCGAAGGTAACCCAGATCGGCGATTTCATTTTTCGTGTTTGTTTTATTGATCCGTTCCAGGGTTTTGTGATGGCCAAGTTTGCAGCGGTTTCATTAAAACTTCAAAACGTTGCGATTCTAAGAGATATAAAGAACGATTATTCCGTAGGATTGGCCGATGTGTTTATCGAGAATTTCACGAAGATGGGTGGGAAGATTGTAGCAGATGAAAGTTATAGCGAAGGAGATACTGATTTTAGCGCGCAGCTCACATCAATAAGATCCGCTAATCCTCAGGCGATCTTTGTTCCCGGGTATTATACGGAAGTTGGTCTGGTTGCACGCCAGGCACGGAAACTGGGAATTGTGATTCCATTAATGGGTGGTGATGGTTGGGATTCACCGAAGTTGTGGGAAATCGGGGGAGAAGCCCTCAATGATTGCTATTACTCAAATCATTATTCCGTCGACGATCCCAGTCCGGCGATTCAGAAATTTGTGTCTGATTACAAAGTCCGGTATAACCAGGTCCCCGATGCGATCGCAGCTCTTGCCTATGATGCTGCGCGCATCCTCGTGAACGCGTTTCGCACCGCTGGAACAACGGAATCTACAAAAGTGCGTGATGTGATTGCTCAGACCAGGGATTTTGCGGGCGTTACCGGCAAGATTACTATCGATGAAAGCAGAAATGCCGTAAAACCTGCCGTCGTGCTTCGTGTAAAAAACGGCAAACTGGAATACGTTGAAACAGTCAGTCCCTGACAGCCATTCTACTATAATCAATTTTCATTTGATTACATTTCGGGAACCATATGGGTAGTTTTCTGCAACAGCTCCTCAATGGAGTCGTACTGGGCAGCATGTACGCGTTGATTGCTCTCGGCTATACGATGGTCTATGGAGTATTGCGGTTGATTAACTTCGCGCATGGCGACGTCTACATGTTCGGCGCATTCATGGGCTACTATTTGTCGCGTCTATCTAAAGGGGTCCAGGGCGAATCTTTGCTGTATGCCCTGATGATCATGCTGGGCGCCATGGCCCTCTCCGCCGTGCTCGGCATCCTTATTGAACGGTTCGCCTACAGGCCCGGTCGGGGTGGCGCAAAGTATTCAATGGCTTTCTGGCTCGGAATCCTCGGAGCCGTCCTGGGTAGATTCGCAGCGCCCGGAATTGGTTCTCTCGTAGCCGGAGTGGCTGTCGGAGCCGTGGTTGGACTGATTGTTGAGAAGTACTTTGTTCGAACCATTCCGCGAGCATCTCGTCTTGCCCTTTTGATTCTGGCAATTGGAGTTTCGTTTCTACTCGAGAACGGTGGTCAACTTGTCTTTGGCGCGGATCCGAAATTCTTTCCCCAGTTTATTTCCGCTCAGCAGATGAACGTTGGAGATCTCAGTCTGAATAATCAACAGATCACAGTCTTTGTCGTTGCGGTGATTCTGATGCTGCTTTTGAATGGAGTTGTCAACTACACGAAAACAGGAAAGGCCATGCGGGCCGTGTCGTTCAATCTGGACGCCGCCAAACTAATGGGAATCAACACAGATCGGATCATTGCGGCAACGTTTGCCATCGGTTCGGCACTGGCAGCCGCCGGGGGAATACTCGTTTCACTAAATTATCCGAAGATCGACCCATTGATGGGGATCATGCCCGGACTGAAAGCGTTTGTTGCCGCAGTATTAGGCGGAATCGGAAACATTCCCGGCGCAATGCTGGGTGGCTTCATCATCGGTATAGCTGAGGTCATGGTGGTCGGATATCTGGAATCTACTTATCGCGACGCAATTGCTTTTTCCATTTTGATCCTGATTCTATTGTTGAAGCCTGCTGGAATCATGGGCAAAGGTCTGGTAGAGAAAGTATGAAAAAGTGGGGCATCGCGCTTGGCGCAGTTGCGGTTCTCGTAGTATTACAGATTTTGGTAGTGGACGGACTGTTGCTGGGAGGTCCCATCCCTTCGGGTCCCTACATCCACCAGATCGTAATGCTTGTGGGCATCAACATCATCCTTGCCGTTAGTTTGAATCTGATTAACGGTTTTACGGGCCAATTCTCCATCGGCCATGCCGGTTTTTTTGCCGTGGGCGCATATAGTTCTGCTTATGTGGTCACAACGATCGGTGATTCTGTAAGAACAGTGCTCACATTTCTTCCCGTCCTCGGACAGGATGCCGTCCTTCTATTGATTGGTATCATCGTTGCAGCGATACTTGCAGGGCTGGCCGGGCTTGTTGTAGGCATTCCTTCTCTGCGTCTGCGCGGAGATTATCTTGCCATCGTTACTCTCGGGTTTGGTGAAATCATCCGCGTATTCATTCTGAACATTGATGCAATCGGTGGATCGCGCGGATTTACAGGAATTCCGCGACTCAGTAATTTCTTCTGGGTCTATCTGTTTATATTGATCACAGTAATGACCGTACAAAATCTGGTAAATTCAAGTTACGGTCGCGCATTTATTTCCATAAGAGACGACGAAATTGCTGCTGAAGCCATGGGTGTTGATACAACAAGATTCAAGGTTTTATCGTTTGTCATTAGCTCGATGTTCGGTGGAATCGCGGGCGCTTTATTTGGACATTTCACAATGTATTTGCATCCAAACACGTTTACGTTTATCAAGTCCTTCGAGTTAATCATCATGATTGTGATCGGAGGATTGGGGAGCATAGAAGGGGCTATTCTGGGCGCGATCCTGGTCACCGTGACACTCGAAGTCTTCCGGGAATTTGGCCCTTACCGGCTGGTCATTTTTTCCATCACTCTTATTTTGATTATGATTTACCGTCCGCAGGGAATCCTGGGCGCAAAATCTCTATTCAAGCGTTTTTTCCGGGTTTCAGTCAGGTAGTCTTATGTCGATTTTACAGGTAATCGATTGTATTAAGAGTTTTGGCGGACTGGTTGCCGTAAAGGACCTGAACATGACGCTAAACGAGGGGGATTTGTACGGGCTGATTGGTCCGAATGGCGCCGGAAAGACGACTATTTTCAATTTGATTACCGGCGTATACAGTCCGGACCAGGGCCGCATCACGCTGGAAGGGAAGCAGATTCAGGGTACGCGGCCTTCTATGATTGCATCGCTCGGCATTTCCCGGACTTTCCAGAACATTCGTCTTTTTCAGAGCATGACAGTGATAGAGAACGTCAAACTTGCGCGTCACGTGCGTCGTTCGCAGGGACTCTTCGACGCGGTGCTTCGCACGGGCCGGCTTCACAGCGAAGAATCGGAGATCGAGTACGATGCGCTGGAACTTCTGAAGATCTTCAAACTGGACCATCTGGCATTTGAATTTGCAAATAATCTTCCCTACGGTTCGCAAAGACGTTTGGAGATCGCCCGGGCCCTTGCCACGAAGCCAAAGGTTCTTTTGCTGGACGAACCCGCTGCGGGAATGAATCCTCAAGAGTCGATCGAGCTCATGCATCTCATCCGCTGGATACGCGACCAGTTCCGTATCACGATTCTACTGGTCGAACACAACATGAAGGTTGTTATGGGCGTTTGCGAAAAAATACAGGTAATCGATTACGGTGAGACCATTGCGCTTGGCGGTCCGAAAGAGATTCAGGATGATCCGCGTGTTATTGAAGCATATCTGGGAGGCGCTTGATGCTGTCGCTCACCAACGTCTCCAGCAGATACGGGGCAATCCAGGCGTTAAAAGGAGTTAATCTCCGTGTTGATAAGGGCGAAATTGTCACTTTAATCGGGGCCAACGGCGCCGGTAAGACCACAACACTGCGCGCGATCACCGGACTCGTTCCTGCCAGTCAGGGTGAAATTCTATTTGAAGGACGCCGCCTGAATGATATCCCCACTCACAAGCTTGTTGCGTTGGGAATTTGTATGGTTCCGGAAGGCCGGGCCGTGTTTGCCAACCTCAGCGTTCTGGAAAACCTGGAAATGGGCGCTTACCTTCAAAGGGATAAAGTCAAAAACAAAATTGCGCTGGAAAGAGTATTCGGACTCTTCCCCCGGCTCAGCGAGCGTAGTAAACAGGCTGCCGGCACACTCAGTGGCGGCGAGCAACAGATGCTCGCTATTGGCCGGGCGCTCATGGCGCATCCTCGATTGCTCTTACTGGATGAACCGTCACTCGGGCTTGCTCCAATTCTGGTCCACTCAATTTTCGAAGCCATTGATCTGATTAACAGCGAAGGAACCACAATCCTGCTCGTGGAACAAAATGCGAATGCCGCGTTGCGCCATTCACATCGCGCCTACGTTCTGGAGACAGGATCCATTGTCATGGACGGACCTTCTCAACAACTGGCCGCAGATCAGCGTGTGAAAGAAGCCTATCTCGGTGAAAAATAGTAGACTGCCCGCATTGAATCAATGAATCTGTTTGGCAGGCTTGCGCTTTCCCTCAACAACTGGACATCCCGCTGGGTACCCGGTTCCTTTTCCATTGCCTTACTGCTGACCGTTTTCGTACTGTTGTTCGCTGTCCTGGCAACCGGTCAGACGTTAAATGCATGTCTCCGTTTCTGGGGAGACGGTTTTTGGGAATTGCTGGGCTTTGGAATGCAGATGACGCTGATCATGGTGACCGGATACATTGTCGTTGTTTCTCCGGCGATCAACGCGTTCCTTCGCTGGTGCAGCCGTCTTCCAAAAAACCCGCATGCCGCTGTCGCTTTTACTGCGCTGGGATCCATGTTGCTCGCATGGCTTAACTGGGGCGTCGGAATCCTGGGATCCGCAATGCTGGTAAAGTACATGGCAAAGCAACATCGTGAAGTGGATTATCGTCTGCTGGTGGCCGTCGCCTATTTTGGAGCCGGTTGCACCTGGCACGCCGGACTGTCTGCATCGGCGCCCATTCTCGTGGCTACACCGGGCCATTTCATGGAAAAACAGATCGGAATCATTCCCCTGTCACTGACGATTTTTCATCCGTTCAACCTGACCCTAACCGCAGTGGTACTTGTGCTGATGACGGGACTGGCCTATGCGCTGCATCCCAGGGACCCTTCCCAACGCCGGATGGTCGATCCGGAAACACTGGAGAACGTCGGGTCCTTTGTGCCTCCTGTTCCATCGGCTTCCCTCAGTTTTGCCGACTGGCTGGATTATCGCTACTTTCTTAACCTCGCTTTCGGATTAATGGGACTGTTTTATTTTTATGATTATTTTTCTACTCAGGGTTTTGGAAAAATTAGTATTAATACAGTAAATTTCGCTTTTCTGACGCTCGGCGTTCTGATGCACCGCTCGCCTGCTTCGGTGCTGAAAGCTGCCGCAGAGTCCTCCACATTTATCATTAATATTATCCTCCAGTTCCCGTTTTATTCCGGCATGTACGGCATCATCAAGGGAAGCGGCCTGTCCAACGTTATCGGAAACGCCTTTGTTCAAGTGGCCGATCAACGTTCGCTTCCGTTGATCGTTTACTGGTACTCGGGGATCATCAATTATTTTATTCCCTCCGGCGGATCTAAATGGGCGGTGGAAGCGCCCTATATCGCGGATGCTGCTAAAAGTCTCGGCGTCTCCTATGATCAAATTGTCGTTTCATATGCATGGGGCGATATGATGACCGATCTGCTCCAGCCATTCTGGGCAATTCCTTTGCTTTCCGCGGCCGGCATCGAATTTAAGGAAATACTGGGATACGAAATGATTGCCTTTCTGATCTACGCTGTTGTAGTATCTCTATTCTTTTATTTTCTTCCTTTCTATTAATTGAAAAGGACAGGACTTGATATGGAATTGATTCAAACTCTGATAGATGTTTTGCTTCATCTTGATAAGCATCTGAGCGTCGTGATTCAACAGTACGGCGTATGGACTTATCTCATCCTCTTTTTGATTATTTTTTGTGAAACCGGACTGGTTGTGACGCCGATCCTGCCGGGAGATTCGCTCCTGTTTGCAACGGGAGCTTTCGCTGCAGCAGGCGCGCTCGATGTCACAACGATCATGATCCTGTTGTCGATCGCAGCCATCGCCGGAGATACTGTCAACTACTGGATCGGAGCGTACATCGGTCCGAAAGCCTTTCACTATGAAAACGCCCGTTTTTTCAAGAAGGAATACCTCGTTCGCACACATGAGTTTTACGAAAAACACGGCGGGAAAACAATTATCATTGCTCGTTTCATGCCGATCATCCGAACTTTTGCTCCTTTTGTGGCCGGCATCGGCAAAATGAGTTACAGCCATTTTCTAAGCTATAACGTGATTGGTGGAATCTTGTGGATCAGCGGTTTTGTTATGGGCGGATATTTTTTCGGTAACATTCCCGTTGTGAAAAAGAATTTTACGCTGGTCATCCTGGCCATCATCTTTCTTTCGATTCTACCGGGTTTGATCGAGTATGTTCGTCATCGAAAACGATCCGGCGCGGCATCTGCACCTACCTCTTCAAAAGAGTGACCCCTATTACGCGGAGCGCCTGCGTCTGGCCGCAGGCATCTTGCCTGCTTGGCCGGCTCCGGGGGGCGCGCATCGCGCGCCCCCGACTTACTATTGCAATGTGCGAATATTGATGTTTCCGTTGGATGTTTCCAGGAAAATGCTTTCACCGCCTCCGTTCAGAACAAATGTGGCGCGTATTTCTTTTGCGCCGCGGTCCTTGTCGTAGGATTGCGGTTTGAAATCGGAGACGATTTCATATTCGTCATCTTCATCCCAACGTCCATGCACGTCTATTAAGGCCTCAATATTCGCCTTTGCGCTGGCGGGCAAATAAAGTACAACGTCCCCGCCGGATGAAGAAAGCCGGCTGCGTCCATTTCCACTGGGACGTAACTGCGCGATCACATCGCCACCGGCAGTGCTTGCCTCAACGGATCCGGTAAGATCTTTCATGTCGATATCGCCACCTGCAGTTTTGGCGCGGATCAGACCACTTCCTCCTTTCAGCTCAATATCGCCGCCTGCGGTCTTCATCGTGACGCTTCCGGTAACTTTCCCCACAGTGATGTCTCCGCCTGCTGTAGATATAGTGGCTTCACCGCCTACATCGCCAATGCTGATGTCGCCTCCGGCCGTTCGAGCCACGAGCGTCTTTCCAACGTTACCGACGGTGATTTCGCCACCGGATGTGTGCAGATCCACATCTCCGCTGCAAGTGGTGAGGCGCACGTCTCCGCCGGATGTTCGCAGTCGTGCAGTTCCAGTAACTTTTCCCGCGATAACATCGCCGCCGGATGTGCCCATGTCCACTTTGCCTTCCACATCGCCCAATCTGATATCTCCACCGGAAGTGGATCCCTCAATCATTCCGCGAAATATTCCCTGAAGCTCGATATCTCCGCCGCTTGTATGCATATCCGTGTTGTATTCGAGCGGTATGTTGATCGTGAAGCGAACGTGGCGTGATCCCCATTCCGGTCGAAACGTGACGCGCACGTTGTTACCGATCTGGCTCATACGCAATTCTTCCATTTCGTCCTGATCAATACCTTCCGCTTTGATCTGAACCTCAGCCTTGTCCCAGGAACTTACCGAAATATCTCCTTCGCTGATGGAAACTTCCAGCGTTCCTCCCCTGGCCACCTGAAAACTCTGGGTCTTTGATTCTCCTGGAGTCGATTTGTGGGTGCCTGAATAAACAGGGCACACAAACATGATCATTAAAATCGAATAGAACAGTATCTTCTTCATTGCTTTTGTGAAACCTCCTGAATTAACCTTTTTGCATTTAGCCGGACGAAATCATTTTCATCCGTCTGCATTCCTTTCAGAATGTCAACTACGTCCGGGTCCCTCAATCGCTCCGTTTCAAGGCTCTTGATGGCTGCGACACGCAATCCGGGACTCTGATCGTGAACCAGCACACGAAGAAACGCGTTATTGATCTCTTCATCTGCCGGAAACTTTTTCAGAGCATTCAGAGCTTCCTTTCGCACACCAGGATTTTCGTCTTTCATCAAAGCTTCTATGAGTGCATGTTTTACCAGCGAATCCGGTTTCCTCATTTGATTCGCGTTCAAGGCGTTTGCTGCGTGCAAACGGATTCCCGGATTCTGCTCATACACAAGCGCATACGTCAAAACCTTTTGAATCTTCGGGTCATTAATGCTTCCCCGATAGTGCATCGGAGCCACTGCCTGAAATGAAAACTCAATCTGGCCATCGCTTGCATCCGCATCCTCGAACTTAACGTTAGTGATCTGCATGTTTTGTGGCATCTCGGTTTCCTGCTTCACTGCGGTGGTTACGTCCGGTCCAGGGGCCGGATCCGCGGCACGATTGCCGATGAAAACGCCAAACACAAGCATTGCCGCTGCCCCGAGCGCATAGCCGATTGACGGTATCCAATTTCGGATCTTATCCGGTATTGATTGCGACCGTGATCGTTCTGCTCTCAGCGCGGCTCGAAGCTCCATTCTCGCTTCCTGCAGCAATTGATCCGAGGGTTTTTGAGCTGAATTCTTGTCGGTAAGTAAATGTAACTTTTCGATCTGAACCAGTTCTTCTGTGCATGGAATGCACTGATCCAGATGGCTTTTCAGTTTACGTTCTTCTTCTGTTTCAAGCTCTCCGTAAGCGAGTAGCGGAAGCATTTCACGAAATTGTTGATGATTCATAATTAAAAAACCTCCTTCAACTGTTCCCTTAACCGTTCGGTTGCTGTGAACAGATATTTCTTTACCGTTCCTTCGGCGCAGTTCATCATCGATGCAATCTCACGCAATTTATGTCCTTCAAAGTGCCGCAGCGAAAAAACCAGTCTTTGCTGTGGTGATAAAGTGTGCATGGCCGTTTCAATCTGCTCCTGAATTTCCATGTTTACCGTGTGCTGGTCCGTTGACGATTGATCCACAAGCGTTTCTGCCATCGGTCGCGAGCCTTCATACTCTTCGTCCAGGGATGTGTGCTCGTGCCTTTTGCGTTTGGAACGGTACGTCAAAGAAACATTCGTGACAATGCGATGTAGCCAGGTAGAAAAACGGCTGTCCAGTCGAAATTTCGGCAAGGCGCGGTAGACCCTGATAAAGACTTCCTGGTAAATGTCCTTTGCGTCTTCCTCATTTCGCATCATGGACAGCGCAAGCGACAATACGAGACGGTCATATCTTTGCACCAGTCTCTCGAAGGCAACGATGCTTCCTCGCTGCGCTTCCAGGACCAGCTCGTTTTCATCCTGCTCTGTCATCACACCGACCACACTGGAATTAGACCAGCCGTATTATGAAAGGTTGCCCATTGGGGATTTCAGATTGCAGATTGTAGATCCAAGTCGATCCTGTAAATGTCAAAATATAATTTTGATAATCAGCAATAATACGATATATTATTTCGTTATATTGTTGTTCTGCGAAATAATATTTCGAATTGCTGGTTCCGCTCTCAGGCTTTCAATCTGAAAATCTGAAAATCTGAAATCTACAATTACTTATTCTGAGGATGCAATCGACTGTTCCAGTAACCGTAGAAGAAGTAAAGCACAAAGCCGACCAGCAACCAGATGCCAAAACGGACCCACGTAATTCCCGGCAAGCCGGCCATGAGATAGATGCATGAAATGACTCCGAGAATAGGTATCAACGGCACAAACGGCGTTTTAAAGGAGCGTGGTCGATCCGGATCCTTATACCTTAAGATAATGATTCCTATACAAACGAGCACAAAAGCAAACAGTGTTCCAATGTTTGTCAAATCCACGATCTCGTTTATGTTTGCAATACCTGAGATTGCAGCAACGACGACTCCAGTCCAAATAGTCGTTACATGTGGTGTTTGATATTTGGGGTGGACTTTTGCAAAGAATGGAGGCAATAGTCCATCACGCGACATTGAAAAGAAAATTCGTGGTTGCCCGTACTGAAATACCAGCAGTATAGAACTCATTGCGATAACCGCGCCGAACGCAACAACTCCGGCTGCCACATCTGATTGTACGAAAGCGAGGGCTGCTGCCAGTGGATCTGCGACACCAAGGGTTTTCCATGGAACCATTCCCGTCAGAACAGCGGCTACGATAATGTAAATGAAAGTACAGATAACAAGGGACCCGATGATGCCTCTGGGCATATCCCGTCCGGGGTTCTTGCATTCTTCAGCCGCTGTTGAAATAGCATCAAAGCCTATATAAGCGAAAAAAATGATGCTGGCCCCCGCCCATACCCCCCCAAAGCCGTTGGGCATAAATGGTGTCCAGTTTCCCGGTTTCACATACTTGAAGCCAACAACAACAAAGAAGAATAAAATAATGAGTTTTATGACCACCATGATATTGTTCATGCGTGCCGACTCTTTGACACCTATAACGAGGAGCCATGTGATCAGAGCAACGATGAAAAAAGCAAGGAAATTAAAGATAATCGGGATACCCAGTACTGTCGGGTGGTTCATCCACGCTTCGTAGTAAAGGGCCAGGCCCGGGGCAATCTCTCCTCCGGCCTGTGCGACAGCGGCTGCAGCTTGTGCGCAGGATCGATAGTCAACCGAGAGCCAGGCAGGAATATGAAACCCGAGACCATCAACCAGTCGATGGAAATTAGCCGCCCAGCTTATGGCCACGGCAACATTGCCGACCGCGTATTCGATGATCAGGTCCCAGCCAATAATCCAGGCAATCAATTCACCAAGAGTGGCGTAAGAATATGTGTAAGCGCTTCCCGAGATGGGCACGAGTGAAGCGAACTCCGCGTAGCATAAAGCGCAAAAAGCGCACGCGATCGCTGTCAGGACAAACGACAGAATAATTCCGGGACCGGCTCCAAGGCGTACAGAATCTCCCGCCACACCTGTTCCGATTGATGTGAATATTCCCGTCCCTATGATTGCTCCGATCCCGAGCATGATCAGATCCGTTGCACCCAGAGACCGTTTCAGTTTTGTTCCGGCAGAATCAGCGTCTGCCTGAAGCTGATCAAGGCTTTTTGTCCTAAATGCTTGCATGCTGGCGATAACCCCCTGTCATTTCGCATCTCAATATAACAGAGAAGATTCGCAGAGTACAGAGGGTCGAGCCATTTATCGCTACGGATTCCAGGAGGGGAATCCATCAGCAGGGAAGCACCCGCGAACCACCGTTTTTCAGATTATATTTGAGTTTTTAAACTCATCAGTGTATAATAAACCTGTTTTATTATAGACATGCAGCGATTTATCGAACAACAACTGCTTTCCTGGAAGAAAAAACGCCGGCGGAAGCCGCTGCTTTTACGAGGCGCCAGGCAGGTGGGTAAAAGCTGGTCTGTGGCGGATTTCGGCAAGAAGCACTTCGAGGGGAACCTGCACGTTGTTAATCTTGAGAAGCGACCTGACTGGCATAGAGTTTTTGAAGGGAATCTCGTTGCTTCCAGGATACTTTCTCAGCTTGAACTCGTTTTGAATGCGCGGATCGTTCCGGGGAAGGATTTGCTTTTTCTTGATGAAATACAAAGTTGCCCGCGTGCTATTCAGGCACTTCGCTACTTCCTGGAAGATTGTCCTGAGCTGCACGTGATTGCTGCGGGTTCATTGCTTGAGTTTGCTCTAAAAGAAATCTCGTTTCCGGTGGGCCGGATACAATTTCTGGAAATGCACCCAATGACTTTTACAGAATTCCTGCTGGCAACTGGAAAGGAGCGTGCTGCGGAGGTTGTGCTTTCTAATCCTGCCCGCCAGCCGGAAAGCATCCATCGTACTTTGCTTGAAGAACTGCGGCTCTATTTTTTTGTAGGAGGCATGCCGGAGAGTGTTCTCGCCTACTCTGAAACGTTGAGCCTGCGCGAAGCATTCGAAGTTCATGCGGAGCTTGTGAACACGTATCGCGAAGACTTTTCGAAGTATGCGCCTTATTCGGACAAACGTTGCATGAATGCTGTGCTCGCATCCCTGGCTCGCAGCGTAGGTCATCAAATCAAGTACACTCATCTGGCCGAGGGTTATACGGTGCCTACCATTAAGAAGGCATTTAACCTGCTTTGTACGGCCAGAGTGGTGAGCAAAGTGCGTGCTGCCGGTCCGGCCGGCTTGCCGCTGCAGGCTGCGGCTAACGAGAAGAAATTTAAAGCGCTCCTGGTTGATCTTGGATTAATGCAGCATCTGTGTGGGATTCATGTCGATTCCAGATTGATGAATGCCGACCTGCTTGCCCTGCATGAGGGAGCAATGGCGGAGCAATTTGTAGGTCAGGAGCTGTTAGCGTCCGGCCGGAATGAGCTGTACTACTGGGCCCGCGAGACAAGAGGAAGCACGGCAGAAGTGGATTACCTTGTAACCTCCGGTCAGGGTATCTATCCCATTGAAATCAAGAGCGGCGCCTCGGGTAGATTGCGCAGTGTTCATCTTTTATTACAAACATATTCGAAGCCTCAAAAGGCAATTGTTTTTTCCACGGCGACCTACGCCGAACTGCCTGAGCAGAAACTGACGTTCGTACCAATTTATTACGCCGGATCTCTGTTCAAAACTCTGTAGTTGAGAAACTACAGGTCAGTCTGCGAGTATCATTCGCTTTTGATGAGTGACAGCACATGTTGAGCGCGGGGAACGTTTCCGCTATTCGGGTATTTTTCCAGGAACACAGTCAGATAGTGGCGTGCCTTATCCTCGGATTCCATCTCCAGATAGATCTGTGACAGCAGCAGATACACATCCTCAGCAGACTTTCCGTCCGGATGAATATGGAGGTAGTTTTCGAGCGTAGCGATCGCCTGCGATAATTTGCGCTGGTAATACTGTGAAATGGCGAGTGAAAAATGAGCCGATTCCTTTGCGTTGATTCCAACTTCTGAGGAATCAACAATTTTCATCAGCCGGATTTCGGCTTCCTCATTCATATCGCGGATCAAGAATTCTTCCGCGAGTGTCTGGATTGCTTCCCAATTCGATGGATTCGCTGTTTCCTGCGCGCGTAATTTCTGAATCATCGCAATATCGGCGATCAGGGCATCAGTCCCAAGAAATCCTCCGATTCGATTGATAAGCTTTCCCTCAGGATCGAGAATCAACAGGGTTGGCAATCCGATGACCCCGTATTTTTCCGCCAGACGTGTTCCTTCACCGTTGTCTTCGACGTTGATTCGGAGAGGTACAAACTCTTTCATAAACCGGACAAAACCGGGATCCCGGTAGACCTCCTCTTCCAATCGGTGACACCAGACACACCAGTCCGCAAAACAGTCCACAAACACGGGAAGCGAAGTTTCTTTTGACTTCGCCAGCGCCGGCTCATAACTTTGCAACCATTCAATCCGATCCGCAGATTGCGCGAGCGATATCGGCAAAAACAGGAATAGTAACGCTGCAATGAGAAGAAATCGCGGTGCGGATGGCTTCATGACTCTATAATGTAGAAGATCAAGGAGATTCGAGTCAAGAAATGAAGGAGTTTAACGTGCGCTGGTTCGCCTTTCAACTTTTGAACAAACTGGATCAAAAACAGTCTAATACCACGTTGCTGTTGCAGGAGGGTTTGCCGAAGGTGGCTGACCCGAAGGACCGGCACCTTATAACAGACCTGGTTCTGGGAACCACACGCTGGCGCCGTAGATTATTGTTTTTGATCGAATCTTTTTCGCGGCGTCCCCTTAATCTAATGAACAGGGAAGTGACACTCATTCTGCAAATGGGCCTGTATCAGTTGCTGCACACGAATATTCCGGCGTACGCTGCGATCTATGAGACAGTGAAGCTCTGCAAGATTGCCAGGCTCACTTCAGCGTCCTCTTTTGTAAACGGCATCTTGAGGGGCGTTCAAGGCAATCTGAGCGCGCTACCCGAGCCAACCGCGGCCATTGCGGCAACGAGGTGGTCTCATCCCGATTGGCTTTTCGACCGATGGGCTAATCGATTTGGCGAGGCGGATGCAATTGCCTTGATGCAGGTGAACAATCAGCCACCGCCTTTGTACGTTCATGTAAACCTGCTGAAATCAAGTTCTCCGGACGTGATCCGGAAGCTGTCGGAAGAGCAAGTGATTGTGGATCCGGCGTCAGGGAATTCTGAAGTCCTGGTTGTACGGGAAGGCACACCCCAGCTCACAAAATCATTTCTGGACGGCGATTTTTACATTCAGGATGCTGCCGTGCATAAGATCGGAATATTCCTGAACCCGTTAAAGGGAATGCGGATTCTCGAAGTTGCTGCCGCGCCGGGCGGCAAGACATTTCAAATTGCTCAGCGACTGCAGAATCATGGATTCATCACGGCCCTGGATTCCGATTTACGCCGGCTTAGAAACTGGAAAAGGAATACGGTACGACTGGGAATCACCTGTGCCTGTCCTGTTGTCGCAGATGCGCGCCGGCCGCCGTTTCAAACACAGGGTTTCGATCAGGTCATCATAGACGCGCCATGTTCAAGCCTGGGAGTCGTCAGAAGGCATCCTGAGATCAAATGGTGGCGCCACGAAAATGAACTGGCGGAGTTCGCGAACATTCAGTTGCAAATCCTTAATTCATGCGCGCCCTGTGCC
>Ga0247727_10008705_pt1 | contig 18717 bp, 19 predicted proteins | sample WisWelCaveWW1625_FD_202498 | JGI IMG/M metagenome (GOLD analysis project Ga0247727, IMG submission 202498) | Biofilm microbial communities from Wishing Well Cave, Virginia, United States - WW16-25 | ecosystem: Environmental > Aquatic > Deep subsurface > Groundwater > Cave microbial mat | place... | reverse complement strand
CCTTTCTCGCCTCGGCGGTGGCGAGCGTCGCCTTTGAGCGCATCCTCTACCGCCGTCTCTACCGGGCGGGCGAGCTCGACCAGGTGCTCCTCACCATCGGGCTCGCCTTCATGTCGGTGGCGGTCGCCGCCTACCTGTTCACGACCGTGCAGCAGCCGATCGACACGCCGCGCTATCTGCGCGGCTCGTTCAACGTCCTGGGCATGACGATCGGCGCCTACCGGCTGTTCCTGGTCGCCGTCGGCCTGGCCGTTGCGCTCGGTTTGGCCCTCGCTCTCGAGTACACCCGCTTTGGAGCCCAGGTGCGCGCCGCCGTCGACAACCAGCGCATGGCCGCCGGTCTCGGCATCAATGTCGGCGGCGTGTTCGCGGTCACCTTCGCGCTCGGCAGCGGCCTTGCCGGGCTCGGCGGCGCGCTCGCCATCGAGATCGTCGGCCTCGACCCGCACTTCGCCTTCGCTTTTCTCGTCTACGTCCTGATCGTGGTCTCGGTGGGCGGGCTCGGCTCCATCGGCGGATCGTTCGCCGCCGCCGTCCTGCTCGGCATCAGCGACATCGCCGGCAAGTACTATCTGCCCGAGCTCGGCGCCTTCCTGATCTACCTCGTGATGCTCGTCATGCTGATGTGGCGCCCGCAGGGCCTGTTCGGGAGGCGCTGAGCCATGGCCGTCACAGCAAGCGCGGCCTCCGGCGCGAACCTCGCTCTCGCGGCGCAGACGCGGTGGCATCCCATCGAGTTTGCGTTCTGGGCGGCGACGCTCCTTCCGTTCCTGCTGTTCCCGAACCATCTGCAGCTGGCGAGCCAGATCGCCATCACGGCGCTGTTCGCGCTGTCGCTCGATCTGATCCTCGGCTACGCCGGCGTCGTCTCGCTCGGGCACGCCGCCTTCTTCGGCCTCGGCGCCTACACCGCGGGCATCCTTTCCGTTCACGGCTGGGGCGACCCTTTCATCGGACTGGCGGCCGGAGCGGTGCTGGCCGGCTGCGCCGGCTACGCGACGAGCTTCATCGTCGCTCGCTACCGCCACCTGACCTTGATCATGATCACGCTGGCCATCGGCTCCCTGCTGCACGAGGCCGCCAACCACGCAAGCTGGCTGACCGGCGGCTCCGACGGCCTGCAAGGGGTGCGTATCGGTCCGCTGCTGGGCATCTTCGGGTTCGATCTCTACGGCTACACGGCCTACACCTACTCGCTGATCGTGCTGTTCGTCGTGTTCCTGGCGGCGCGGCGGCTGATCCACTCGCCGTTCGGCCTGTCGCTGCGCGGCATCCGCGAGAACCCCGTCCGCATGCCCGCCATCGGCGCGCCGAGCGCCGCGCACATCCGCAAGGTCTACACCATCGCCGCCGTGATCGCCGGCATCGCCGGCGCCGTGCTGGCACAAACCACCAGCACGGTTTCGCTCGGCGCCATCGATTTCCAGCGCTCGGCCGAGGTGCTGATCATCCTGGTGCTCGGCGGCGCCGGCCGGCTCTACGGCGGCCTCGTCGGCGCCATCATCTTCATGGTGGCGCGCGACCAGTTCTCAGGCATCGCCCCGCAATACTGGTATTTCTGGATCGGTCTTCTGCTCGTCGCGGTCGTCATGTTCCTGCCCAATGGTATTCTCGGCGGCGTGGCCCAGCTGGCTCAATCCTGGCGGAGCCGGAGGTCGTGAGTCCGCCCCCCGCGAAAAACTCCGGACTGTCTTCGACCTCGGCATTGTCGACCCGCGGCCTCGACAAGAGCTTCGGCTCGCTCGTCGTGGCCAAGGACATCAACATCTCGCTGCCGCAGGGCGCGCGCTACGCCCTGATCGGGCCCAATGGGGCGGGCAAGACCACGCTGATCAACCTGATCACCGGCATGCTTCAGCCCGACGCCGGCCGTATCCGCCTCGGGGAGCACGACATTACCGCGTTCAAGCCCGACCAGCGGGTCAAGCGCGGACTCGTGCGAACGTTCCAGATCAACACCCTGTTCTCCCAGCTCAGCGCTCTAGAGGCCGTCACGCTCGCGGTGTGCGAGCGGCGTGGGGTGGCCGGCAATTTTTGGACGCGGCTGCCCGCCTTCGCCGACGCCGTCGAGGAGGCCCACTCCATCCTCGCCTCGCTGTCGCTCGCCGCCAACGGCACCCGGCTGACGCGCGAGCTCGCATACGGCCAGCAGCGGCTGTTGGAGATCGCGCTGGCGCTTGCCACCAAACCGAAGGTGCTGCTGCTCGACGAGCCGGCGGCGGGGGTGCCGCGCGAGGAGAGCGGCGAGCTTTTTGCCGCCATCGCCGGTCTGTCCCAGGACATCACGGTGCTGTTCATCGAGCACGACATGGATATCGTGTTCCGCTTCGCCAGCCGCATCATCGTCATGGTGGCGGGCAGCATCCTGGTCGAGGGCACGCCCAAGGAGATCGCTGCCGACGCCCGCGTGCGCGAGGTTTATCTCGGCGGGGCGCGCCATGGCTGAGGCCCTCTTGACGCTCGAAGGCGTGCGCGCCGGCTACGGCGAGGCGATCGTGCTCGACGGCGTCTCCCTCGAGCTGCCGCAGCACGGCAGCCTGGCGGTGCTCGGCCGCAACGGCGTGGGCAAGTCCACCCTGCTGCTCACCATCATGGGGCTTACGCAGGTCATGCGCGGCAGGATCGCCTGGCGCGGGTCGGACATCACGCGTCTTGCGCCGCATCGGCGCGCCAAGGCGGGGCTCGGCTGGGTGGCGCAGGAGCGCGAGATCTTCGCCTCGCTGACGCTCGAGGAGAACCTCACCGTCGCCTCCCGGCCCGGGCGCTGGGACCTCGCCGCCGTCTACCTGCTGTTTCCCCGGCTGGCCGAGCGCCGGGGCAACATGGGCAACCAACTGTCGGGCGGCGAGCAGCAGATGCTGGCGATTGCCCGCGCGCTGATGACCAATCCGGCGCTGCTGCTGCTGGACGAGCCGCTGGAAGGCCTGGCGCCCATCATCGTCGAGGAGCTGGCCGCCGCCATCCGCCGCATGCTCAGCCAGGAGGGCACGGCGGTGATCCTGGTCGAGCAGCATGCCGAGCTGGCCCTCTCCCTCACCCGCGACGCGGTGATCATGGAGCGCGGGGCGATCGTGCACCGCGCCCCCTCGGCAGACCTGCTGCGTGATGCCGGCACGCTCGACCGCTACATCGGCTTGCGTATCGGCGAGGCGGCGGACCCGTGACGGTGTCCGACCCTCCGGGTCTGACACCATTGCTGCAGCCTGGCTTTGATGAAGCAATGGGCAGTAGGCGGCAAGCAACAGGCCCAATCGCGGTTCTCGACTGCCTACCGCCCACTGCTTCGGTGTCAGACCCGGAGGGTCTGACACCTCAGCGGAACCAGCCCTTGCCGCCGCTGCCGTTCAGCACCTTGACCAGCGTTGTTCCCAGCGCCGCCGGGCTGTCGGCGACGGCGATGCCGGCCGACTGCATGGCCGCCACCTTGTCGGACGCCTTGCCCTTGCCGCCGGCGATGATGGCCCCCGCGTGGCCCATGCGGCGGCCGGGCGGGGCGGTCATGCCGGCGATGAAGCCGGCCATCGGCTTCTTGCGGCCCTTCTTAGCCTCGCTCTTGATGAACTCGGCGGCGTCCTCCTCGGCCGCGCCGCCGATCTCGCCGATCATGATGATTGAGGTGGTGGCGGGGTCGGCCAGGAACATCTCCAGCACGTCGATGAACTCGGTGCCCTTGACCGGATCGCCGCCGATGCCCACCGCGGTGGACTGGCCGAGGCCGGCGTCGGTGGTCTGCTTGACCGCCTCGTAGGTGAGCGTGCCGGAGCGCGAGACGATGCCGACGCTGCCGGCCTTGAAGATGTTGGCCGGCATGATGCCGATCTTGCAGGCGTTGGGGGTGAGCACGCCGGGGCAGTTGGGCCCGATCAGGCGCGACTTGGAGCCATCGAGCGCCCGCTTCACCTTCACCATGTCGAGAACGGGAATGCCCTCGGTGATGCACACGATCAGCGGCATCTCGGCATCGATGGCCTCCAGGATGGCATCGGCGGCGAAGCGCGGCGGCACGTAGATCGACGTCGCAGTGGCGCCCGTCTTCTTCCTCGCCTCCAGCACGGTGTCAAAGATCGGCACATTGGCAAGCTTCGCATCGGGATGCTTGCTGCCGCCCTTGCCCGGCGTCACCCCGCCGACGATTTGCGTCCCGTAGGCCAGCGCCTGCTGAGTGTGAAAGGTGCCCTGGCTGCCGGTGATGCCCTGGCAGATGACCTTGGTGGACTTGTCGACGAGGATGGCCATGCGCGCGCCCCTGTGAACTCTCGCTCAGCTTGTCGGATAGATTGCCGGCTGGATCAAGCACACGTTGTCATGCCGGGGCTTGTCCCCGGCATCCAGCCGAGCGCCGGGCAAGCGGCAAGATGGATCCCGGTGACAAGCACCGGGATGACAAGGGTTGGAAGCGTGGCAGACCACTAACGCGCCTTGTGCCTTTCGCTGGCAAAATCCTCGCGCAGCGCCGCCTTGACCTCTTCGGAGGGCGCGCAATCAACGTAGATCTGCTCGCGCGCCGTCAACCTGCGGCCGGCGCGGTCCGCCAGGACGGCCAGATGCTCGACGATCAGCGCCTCCAGCGTCGTTTCGCGCTCGTCGGCGTACTGGCGGGCCTTGCGGAGCAGGTCTTCGTCCACAGATATCGTGATGTCCTTCATGATCACCCAAATATTTTGTGCAGAGTAGCCCGTCAATCGTTTGCAGCCATTCGGTCACCGCCACCATCCCTTATGATAGACCAATGGACACTCCTCCGCCCTCTCAATCCATTGCGCTCATACAGTGGCTTGCGCCTCTGCTTTCATTTGCTGCCGTCTTCGTCGGTGCCTGGCTGGTACGCGCGAACGATCAACGCCGTCAACAGCTGGACTTTGTCGAAAAGCAACTGCGCCAGCTCTACTCGCCACTACTGAGTTTGCGCAAAGAAGTGCGTGCCCTGAGCGAGCTGCGCGTGCGCATTCAACACATCTCTAGTGCAACGTGGCGGGAGGCCGTTGAGTGTGTGGCCGACAAAACCCTCGACTATGCCTCTTACGAGCAAATCATCGACTACGAGAACGAGCAGTTGAAGACTGTGCTCATCCCGACCTACGAAAAAATGCTGCAAACCCTGCGCGATAATTTTTATCTCGCCTCCGATACTACGAGGCAGCAGCTTCCTGCACTTGTTGAGTACCTAGAGCTGTGGCACCGCTTCCACGGCAAGACCATCCCGGGCGAAGTGCTCGTGCGGCTGGGCTTGACCGAAGAAAAATTGCAGCCACTCTATGATGATGTTGAAAGCAATTTTGCCAGCTTGCGGCAGAGTCTTGCGTCAGCACGAGTGCTATCACTGTGGAGCAGGCTTCGTGGTTTTCACAAGATGTGACTGCTTCGTCGGACCTGGGAAGCAGCATTGATCTGAGAGTAGCACACGCAGGGGCGTTTCACCCACCTCCAGTTGGCGCGCTCGACTTACTAACCCGCCTTTTTCACCTCATCCGTGATCTTCTTCGCCGCATCGGCCAAATTATCCGCCGGGACGATCTTGAGGCCGGACTTGGCCAGAATCTGCTTGCCGAGCTCGACGTTCGTGCCTTCGAGCCGCACCACCAGCGGCACGGTGATGGCCATCTCCTTGGCGGCGGCCACCACGCCTTCGGCGATGATGTCGCAGCGCATGATGCCGCCGAAGATGTTGACCAGGATGCCCTTCACGTTGGGGTCGGACAGGATGATCTTGAACGCGGCCGCCACCTTCTCCTTCGACGCGCCGCCGCCGACGTCGAGGAAGTTGGCGGGCTCCAGCCCATAGAGCTTGATGATGTCCATGGTGGCCATGGCGAGGCCGGCGCCGTTGACCATGCAGCCGATCTGGCCGTCGAGCTTGACGTAGTTGAGGTCGTACTTGGAGGCCTCGACCTCCGCGGGGTCTTCCTCCTCGATGTCGCGCAGCGCCTGTACGTCCTTGTGGCGGAACAGCGCGTTGTCCTCGAAGTTGATCTTGGCGTCGAGGCACACGAGCTTGCCTGACTTGGTGACGATCAGCGGGTTGACCTCCAGCAGCGCCATGTCCTTCTCGACGAAGGCCGCATAGAGCTGGCCGATCAGCTTGACGCACTGGTCGATCTGGTCGCCTTCCAGCTTCAGGGCGGCGGCGATCTTGCGGCCGTGGAACGGCGCGTAGCCGGAAGCCGGGTCGATCGACAGCGTGACGATCTTCTCCGGCGTGTCGTGCGCCACCTTCTCGATGTCCATGCCGCCCTCGGTGGAGGCGATGAAGGAGATGCGCGAGCTGGCGCGATCGACCAGCGCCGAGAGATAGAGCTCGCGCGCGATCGCCGTGCCGTCCTCGACGAACAGCCGCTTGACCACGCGGCCGGCGGGCCCGGTCTGGATCGTCACCAAGGTTTTGCCCAGCATTTGCCCGGCGAACGCCTTCACCTCGTCGATCGACTTGGCGAGACGCACGCCGCCCTTGTCGCCGGCGTCGGCCTCCTTGAACCGCCCCTTGCCGCGGCCGCCTGCGTGGATTTGTACCTTCACCACCCACACCGGTCCCGGCAGCTTCTCAGCGGCTTTCACCGCCTCATCCACCGTAAACGCGGGGGCCCCCTGCGCCAGCGGCACCCCGTACTGCCGCAGCAGCTCCTTGGCCTGGTATTCGTGGACGTTCATGCATACCCCTTGGCGATGGGTCTCGCTGGTTTGGTAGGGACGGCGCATGCCTCTTGTCTTCCCTCCCCCTTGCGGGGAGGGTGGCGCGTCGTGCCGAAGGCACGCCTTCGGCGTGACGCGCCGGGTGGGGGGATACAACAGAGGTCGGCCTTATCTGTTACCCCCACCCCCAACCCCTCCCCGCGTCGTGCCGAAGGCGCGCCTCCGGCGCGACGGGGAGGGGAGTTCGGCCGAACTCGTGGCACGGTTTACGCTCCACTTCATGCTGGGGTGCTAGGGCACCATTGCGGGTCTGCGAGATGGCCTATACTGCACTGCGGGTGGCAATCATTTCAATTTCGACCTTCGCCCCGAGCGGGAGGGCGGCCACGGCGACGGTGGAGCGCGCCGGATACGGCTCGCCGACGTATGCCTTGTAGACCTCGTTGACGGCGGCGAAGTCGGTCATGCTGGTGAGAAAGATCGTGGTCTTGACCACGTGCGCGAAGGTGAGGCCGGCTGCGTCGAGGATGGCCTTCACGTTCTCCAGCGATTGCCCGGTCTGGGCGCTGACATCGCCGTCGACGAGCTTGCCGGTGGCCGCATCGAGCGGGATTTGCCCGGAGATGAACACGAGATCGCCGGCCTCGATCGCCAGAGAGTAGGGGCCGATGGCCTTGCCCTTGGGTGTGGTGATGGCTTGCTTGGGCATCTTCCGCCTCTCCGTCGTGAACTCGTGAGATCGTGAAGTCGTGAAGTCGTGTGGGAAATCGGTCATGAATCGATCTCACGATTTCACGACCTCACGCACTTCACGCCAGATGCGGCGCGATCTTCTGGCAGGCACCGATCAGGCTCTTCACCGCCTCGACCGACTTGGTGAACATCTGCCGCTCGGCGGCGTTGAGATCGATCTCCACGATCTTCTCGACGCCGTTGGCGCCGATCACCACCGGCACGCCGACGTAGAGCCCCTTCACGCCGTATTCGCCGTTGAGATAGGCGGCGCAGGGGAGCACGCGGCGCTTGTCCTTGAGATAGCTCTCGGCCATCTGGATCGCCGAGGACGCCGGCGCGTAGAATGCCGAGCCTGTCTTCAGCAGGTTGACGATCTCGCCGCCGCCTTTGCGGGTGCGCTCGATAATGGCGTCGAGCTTCTGCTGGCTGAGCCAGCCCATCCGGACGAGGTCGGGCAGCGGGATGCCGGCGACCGTGGAATAGCGCGCGATCGGCACCATGTCGTCGCCGTGGCCGCCGAGCACCAGCGCGGAGACGTCCTCAACCGACACCTTCAGCTCGTCGGCGAGGAACTTGCGGAAGCGACCGGTGTCGAGGATGCCGGCCATGCCGACCACCTTCTGGCGCGGCAGGCCGCAGGCCTTCTGCAGCGCCCACACCATGGCGTCGAGCGGGTTGGTGATGACGATGACAAAGGCATTGGGGGCGTACTTCTTGATGCCGGCGCCGGCCTGGTCCATCACCTTGATGTTGATGCCGAGCAGGTCGTCGCGGCTCATGCCGGGCTTGCGCGGCACGCCGGCGGTGATGATGACGACGTCGGCGCCCTCGATGTCGGCGTAGGCGCTGGTGGGCTTCAGGTTCATGTCGAAGCCCTCGACGGCTCCGGCCTGGCCGATGTCGAGCCCCTTGCCCCCGGGCACGCCGTCGACGATGTCGAACAAGACGACGTCGCCCAGCTCCTTGAGGCCGATCAGGTGGGCCAGCGTGCCGCCGATCATGCCCGCGCCGATCAGCGCGATCCTGGTGCGCGCCATTGCCTGATGCTCCCGTGATTTGCTGCGCCGTCGGATGCTATCGAGCCAACCCATGCATGTGCGGGGGTCAGACCCCTCGCCTCTACCATTGCTGTTGAACAAGACGGTCCGGCGCGAGGGGTCTGACCCCTCTCCCGTTCGTTAACCCGAAAGCCGGAGCCGTTCAAGAAGAAGGGGGTGCGGCACCGCAACCTTCCTGGCCTGGCTGGAGTTCAGGCGCGATCGCGGATAATGCTGGCGCTGATTCATGCAAAAGCCCGACCGCAACCACAGATATTGCATCATCGGCGCCGGTGCCTCCGGGCTGGCGGCGGCGAAGACCTTCGTCGAGCGCGGCATCGCCTTCGATTGCCTCGAACGTGAGCAGGACATCGGCGGGCTGTGGAACATCGCCACGCCGAGCGGCATCGTCTACGAGACGACGCACCTCGTCTCCTCCATCAGCTCGACCGGCTTCGACGACCTGCCGATGCTGGACGAGGACTACCCGGAGTATCCGAGCCACGAGCGGGTGCTCGGCTACTTCCGCGAATTTGTCCGTACCTTCGGGTTGGCGCCGCACATCGAGCTGGGCAAGGCCGTCGCCAGAGTCGCACCGCACGGCGACGGCCAGTGGGAAGTGACCATCACCGGCGAGCAGGAGCCGCGCCTCTATCGCGGCGTCGTGCTGGCGAGCGGCCACCACGACGCTCCGCGGATGCCCGCGTATCTCGGCACGTTCTCCGGCGAGATCCTGCACTCGCGGGCCTACAAGACCCCGAAGCAGCTGCGTGACAGGCGCGTGCTGGTGGTGGGCTGCGGCAACTCCGCGGCCGATATCGTCGTCGACGCCGTCGGCGGGGGCTCCCAGGTGTTCCTGAGCATTCGCCGCGGCTACTGGTTCGTGCCGAAGTTCCTGCTGGGGTTCCCGACCGGCGACGTTCTTTCGTATGCGGAGATGGCGCCGCTGCCACGGCCGGTCAAGCGTTGGATATTCCAGGGTGCGCTGTGGCTGCTGCAGGGGCCGCCCTCGCGCTACCGGATGCCCGACCCCGACTACGCCATCGACCAGGCGCACCCCACCATGACCGACGAGATCCCGCGCCTGGTGGCGCACGGCCAGCTCGGCGTGAAGCCGGAGATCGCCAGCTACGACGGCGGCCGCGTCGTCTTCAAGGACGGGACCGCCGAGACCATCGACACCATCGTCTTTGCCACGGGATATCGGCCGGTCATTCCCTTCATCGACGAAAGCCTCCTGTTCGCTCCCGACGGGCGGCCGCGACTGCATCTCAACGTCGTGCATCCCGAGCACGAGGGACTGTTTGCCGCCGGCCTGGTGCAGGCCAACGGCAGCATGTGGCGGCTGGCGGACTACCAGGGGCAGCTGATCGCCAATCTGATCGTGGCCGGGTCCCATGCGCCCGAGCGCGCCCGCCGCCTGCGCAAGATGCTGGCGTCGCGCCACGGCGGAGCGCGCTTGCGCTCGTTCGTCGCCTCGGACCGTCACCGCCTGGAGGTGAACTACTACGACTACCGCCGACTCTTGAAGCGATTGCTGCGGCGCTTCGGTCGCGTGCGCGGGATGAGACTGGACGAGGGCGGGCGCCCCGGTCGGGCGGAACGCTCGCGCCAGCTTGCGAAATAGCCCGCAACCGCTAGAAGAGGGTCGCAACGGGGTCAGACCCCGCGCCAGATGGGGTCAGACCCCGCGCCATTGCGTCCGGAAGCAAATACGGCACGAGTGCGCGCGGGGTCTGACCCCAGTCAAGGTGCGCGCGGGGTCTGACCCCGTCTGTCGGAGCAAGTGACCACCATGGCCAATCCCCAGCCGCAGCAGGGCATCCTGGACATCAGCCCCTACGTTCCGGGCGAGAGCGAAGCGCCGGGCGGCTTGAAGCCGATCAAGCTCTCGTCCAACGAGACGCCGCTGGGGCCGAGCCCCAGGGCGATTGCCGCCTTCAAGGCGCTGGGCGAGCATCTCGACCGCTATCCCGACGGGGCGGCCACGGCGCTGCGCAACGCCATCGCCAGGCAGTACGGGCTCGACCCCGGACGCATCGTATGCGGCTGCGGCTCCGACGAGCTGATCAACCTCTTGGCTCACGCCTATGTCGGGCCCGGCGACGAGGTCGTCTACAGTGAGCACGGCTTCCTCATGTACAAGATCGCGACGCTGTCGAGCGGCGGCAAGCCGGTTGCCGCGCCGGAGCGGGGACATCGCGCCGACGTGGATGCCATGCTCGCGCGCGTGACGCCGAGGACGAAGCTCGTCTTTCTTGCTAACCCCAACAACCCGACGGGCACCTACCTTCCCCACGACGAGGTGCGCCGCCTGCACGCGGGGCTGCCCCGCCACACGCTCCTCGTGCTCGACGCCGCCTACAGCGAGTACGTGCGCCGCAACGACTACGAGGCCGGACTGGAGCTTGTGGCCACCACCGAGAATACGGTGATGACGCGCACCTTCTCCAAGATCTACGGGCTGGCGGCGCTGCGGCTGGGGTGGGCGTACTGCCCGGCGGCGGTGGCCGATGTCCTGAACCGCGTGCGCGGGCCGTTCAACGTCAGCGCACCGGCGATTGCGGCCGGCGTGGCGGCGCTCGAGGATAAGGCCCACGTCGAGACCGCGGTGGCGCACAACGAGAAGTGGCTGCCGTGGGTGACGGCCGAGGTCGAGAAGCTGGGCCTCAAAGTGACGCCGAGCATCGGCAACTTCGTGCTCATCCACTTCCCGAGCGACAAGGCTGCCGCATCGGCCGACGAGCACCTGAAGGCGCGCGGCATCATCCTGCGCCGCGTTGCCGCCTATGGGCTGCCGAGCTGCCTGCGCATGACCATCGGCACCGAGGACGACAACCGCAAGGTGGTGGCCGCGCTCGCCCAGTTCATGGGGCGGTCATGACGGCTCCGACGTTCGAGCGCGTCGCCCTGATCGGCCTCGGGTTGATCGGCTCGTCGCTCAGCCATGCCGTGCGCCGAGCCGGCCTTGCCCGCAGCATCGCCGGCCACGCCAAGACGGAGAAGACGAGGGACACGGCGCTGCGGCTGGGGTTGGTGAACTCGGCCCATGCGACGGCTGCCGAGGCGGTGCGCGATGCCGATCTCGTCATCTTGTGCACGCCGGTCGGGGCGTGCGAGCCGCTCGCCAAGGAGATGGCGCCGGCGCTGCGTGCAGGGGCGATCGTGACCGACGTCGGCTCGGTCAAGGGCGCGATCCTGCGCGACGTCGGCCCGCACGTGCCCAAGGGGGTGCACTTCATCCCCGGGCATCCCATTGCCGGCACCGAGCACTCGGGGCCCGAGGCGGGGTTCGCCGAGCTGTTCGACGGGCGGTGGTGCGTGCTGACGCCGCCGCCCGGCGCCGACCCGGCCGCCGTCGACCGGCTCGCCGCCTTCTGGCGGGGCTGCGGCAGCCACGTGGAGATCATGGATGCCGAGCACCACGACCTGGTGCTGGCCATCACCAGCCATGTGCCGCACCTGATCGCCTACAACATCGTCAACACGGCGCGGCATCTGGAGCGGGTGACCGACACCGAGGTCATCAAGTTCTCGGCCGGCGGCTTTCGCGACTTCACGCGCATCGCCGCCTCCGATCCCATCATGTGGCGCGACGTGTTCCTCAACAACAAGGAGGCGGTGCTGGAGATGCTCGGCCGCTTCAGCGAGGACCTCACCGCCCTGCAGCGCGCCATCCGCTTCGGCGATGCCGAGACGCTGCACAAGCTGTTCGTGGAGGCGCGCGCGACCCGGCGCGGCATTATCGAGGCAGGCCAGGATACGGCCGCGCCCGATTTCGGCCGGCCCCACGGGCCTGCGAAGCCGACGGGCCCATGACGCCGGCGGAGCACGATCTGTGGGTGTTCGCCTACGGCTCGCTGATGTGGCGGCCGGGCTTTGCCTTCGAGGAGGCGGTGCGGGCCCGGCTCACCGGCTTCCGGCGCTGCTTCTGCATCTATTCCGTGCACCACCGCGGCACGCCCGAGCGGCTGGGCACGGTGCTGGGGCTCGACCGCGGCGGCGTGTGCGAGGGGCTGGCCTACCGCATCGCTGCGCCCCGTGCCGCGGAGACACGGCGTTACCTGCGGTCGCGCGAGCAGGTGAACGGGGTCTATCGCGAGGCGCTGCTGCCCGTGGAGCTGGAGCGGCACCCGCCGGTGGAGGTGATGGCGCTCACCTACATCGTCGAGCGCGCGCACCCGAACTACGCGGGGCGACTGCCGCTCGCCACCCAGGCCCGCCTCATCAGGGGAGGCAAGGGTGTCTCGGGGGCCAACCTCGACTACCTTGTCAGCACCGTGTGGCACTTGGGCGAGCTCGGCATCCGCGAGCGCGAGCTGGAGCGGCTCGTCGCCATGGTGGGTCCGCTGGCCTGGCGGCGCGCGCGGGCGCAGCACACCAGTCCCTACGCGAGGGCCCTTCTGCGCGCAGAGCAGCGCCGGCCGCCGCCGGTGCGGTGCCTGACCCGCAAGGCCGAGCGCGCGCGGTTCCTGTTTCGCCTGCGGCTCGGGGGGTGAGGCGGCGCACGACGTGGTATGTGTCTTCTCTTCGCCCGATCATCTTGGGCGGATGTGCGCCCGTCGCCGCCGCGCTCGACTGATCGCTCCGGCGCCGTTTCACTGAGGCCCAGCAGGGCGGCTCAGCGCCGCCGGTTGGACCTGCGATATGATGATCCCCGGGAGGGCATCCACGAGTACATACAGCTATCCCCTGGGCCATGATCCACAGATGACATGCTAGATGCTGCAGTCTTTGGTTGCATATTGGACACAACATGTGATCCAGACGCGAGATGCTTGAGCGACGACAAGATTCGGGAGAGCGGTCGTCCATGCACATCTCGACCCGGTTATCGAAGTTCCTCGTTCTCGGAATCGCCACGGTTCTCATTGTCAGCGCGATCGACTACATGCGCCTACTCGGCTATGAGTGGGGCCCGGGCTGGGATTTCAAGTGCGGCTGTGATGCGGCCTACGCCCTCTTCAAGGGCCTCAACCCCTACAAGTCGCTCGACTACAGCTTCATTCGAAATTCTTTCACCTATCTTCCGTTCTGGCTTCCCATCCACGGCCTCCTCTGCATGGCGCTGAACGTCACTGACGTAGCAACAACCATCATATACTATCCGGTGTACCTTGGTGCGTTCCTGCTAGCGCTGCGCCTCGCAACAATTAAAAGCTACTTTGCCTCATTCGAACGGTCGATCTTCGCCGGCATAATTCTCAGCGGCTTGGCGGGTTTCCTTTGGATTATGCGAACTGGGAATATCGCATTTCTGGATACAATTTTCTTTTTGTTTGCCATTACGTGTTTGCTGCGGTTTTGCCAAACGCAGAAGTTGGCGGTACTGCGCGCGTTCGCCGTTCTGTTCGGCTGCTTCATGGCGGTGAAGACTGCTACCCTTGCTTTTGTTGTTTTGATGGTGCTCCTTCCTACGTCGCCAAGGCGGAAGTTAGAGGCTGTGGCCATTGCCCTCGGTGTGGCGCTCCTACCGCTGCTGATTTCCTATGCGGTTTATCCCAACCTTATGGTTCAATACTTCCTGATGCTTCAGAACAATATAGAAGGGAACGTCAACCCGCACCTTTGCAGCGTATCAGTGTATTGCCTCTTTCTCAACGAGGTGTTCGCACCAACGGCGCTGCCCCTGCGTGCTGATTTCACTCATATCTTATCTCAAGCTGTTCCGACGCTCCTGTTGACCTCCGCAATTGTGTATCTGGCCGGCACAAAGAACCGCAGGGCATTGCTATCCCTGGCAACGCGCGACCCAGAACGCCGCCTGTCATTCCAGTTCAAAGGTTCATCCTTCGATCTGTTTCTTTTAGCGTTCATATACTTGCAGATTCTGACGCCGCGATTGAAAGAGTATACTTTCGGACTGATCGCAATTGCATTTGCTCATCTTGTCGTTCGTATGCCGGTATCGCCCCGGGAAAAGGTGTGCCTCGCATTCTATCTATCAATACCCGTCTTGCGCTTTTTCGTCCCAATCGACGTCGACCGGTTTTTCTATGTGCAATTGTTTGTTGCCATCACCGCTTTTCTTTATATTACATTCAGGTGCTGCGAGGAAATCGACAGTGTCAGCGCCAAGGACGACGCGTCGCCGATTACGTATTGGGCTGGGCGTGAGAGCACGAGTCCGTGATCCCCGCGTGGAAACGGTGATGTTCTGCCGGACTGCTGGTCGGAATCAGATGCATGCTCCATCGTAATGTGGCTGGTGCATCTCGAGCGCAGAATGACGCTCCCCCTGGTGTCGAGCCTTTGGATGTTCGTGACCGCGCTGAGCTGGCCGGCGCCGCGCTGCGACTTCGTGTCGAGCTTCAGGCGGGGGATGCCGGCCGGCCGACTGCGCCCGTCATCCCGATCGGAGCGATGCAAGCGATTCCGCGAGCTGCGCTCCGAGCCGGAACTTGCCGGGTTCGACTCGCTTCACGAGGTCCCGGATAGCCTCGGGCCTTGGCCCTCGGCTTCCGGTATGACGGGTCGCCGGGCCTACGCCTCGGCCTTGACGCCGACGGGGCAGCTCAGCCCCGTGCCGCCCAGGCCACAATAGCCGTGCGGCACCTTGGCGAGATACTGCTGGTGATAGTCCTCGGCGAAGTAGAATCCGCCGGCGTCGAGGATCTCGGTGGTGATCGGCCCGTAGCGGTTGGCCGAGAGCACCTTCTGGTAGGCGGCTCTCGAGGCCTCGGCGGCGCTGCGCTGCGCCTCGCCCCTGACGTAGATGCCTGAGCGGTACTGGGTGCCCACGTCGTTGCCCTGGCGCAAGCCCTGGGTCGGGTCGTGGCTCTCCCAGAAGGTCTTGAGGAGGGCCTCGTAGCTCACCTCGTGAGGGTCGTAGGCCACCAGCACCACTTCGTTGTGGCCGGTGCGGCCGGAGCAAACCTCCTCGTACGTCGGGTTGGGCGTGAGGCCAGCCGCGTAGCCCACCGCGGTGATCCAGATGCCGTCGCCCATCTCCCAGAACTTGCGCTCCGCGCCCCAGAAGCATCCCAGGCCGAAGACGGCCGTCTCGGTGCCCTCCGGATAGGGCCCCTTCAGCGCCCGCTTGCTCAGGAAATGCGTTGTGGCGGTCGGGATCGGCTCTGGCCGTCCCTTCAGCGCGGTCTCGGCCGTCGGCATCTCGGGCTTCCTGCGGGCAAACAGCATGGCGTCCACCGTGGTGTCGGGCTCGTGTCGTCATTCATATAGTCGCGCGAACGGCGGAGCACCAGAAATCCCTCACAGGTTGCGCAACAGCAGGATCTTCTACGCGCTGGAATCGCGTTACCGTTGCCGCATGATCGACAACGCGCGCCGCACAGGCCCGGCCGTGGAGGCCCACTTCCAGCTCATCGCCTGGCTGATGCAGACGGTGGAGCGCTTCCCGCGCTCGCAGAAGTTCCTGCTCGGCGACCGCATCCACAACACCGCCATGGATGTGCTGGAGGCGCTGATCGAGGCGACCTACACGCGCGACCGTCGCGGCCACCTTGCCCGCGCCAACCTGGGGCTGGAGAAGCTACGGTTCTTCCTCCGCCTCGCGTTCGAGCAGCGCTATCTCGATGCGCGGCGCTACGAGCACGCCGCCCGCAGCATCGACGACGTAGGGCGGCTGATCGGCGGCTGGGCGAAGGCCCATGCGGCGCACACAGTCAACGGGCATGCGGAAGCGCAACAGCGATGACCTGTATGGCCGGGTCGCCAACTTCAACGCCTTGAGGATCGCCGCCAGGAAGGCGGTGATGGGTAAGCGGAAGAAGCCTGGCGCCAGTGCCTTCTACGCCAACCTCGAGCGCGAGCTGCTCCGTCTGGAGCGCGAGCTGCGCGAGAGGACGTATCGGCCCGGCCGCTATGTCGAAATCCTGGTGCGCGATCCGAAGCAGCGGCTGGTCTCGGCGGCGCCGTTCCGCGACCGCGTCGTGCATCATGCCCTGTGCGCCGTCATCGTTCCCCTGTTTGAGCGGAGCTTCATCGCCAACACCTTTGCCAACCGCGTCGGCAAGGGAACGCACAAGGCGATCCGCGCCTATGAGCGCTACCGCGACCGCCACGCCCACGTGCTACGCGCCGACATCTTCCGCTACTTCCCCTCGATTGATCATGCCATCCTCAAGGCCGAGTTCCGCCGCCGGATCGGGTGTGAGAGCACGCTCTGGCTGATGGACGCCATCGTTGACGGCTCCAACCCGCAGGAGCCCGCCGATCTGCACTTCCCCGGTGACGACCTGTTCGAGCCCTTCCGCCGGCGCCGTGGGCTGCCGATAGGCAACCTGACCAGCCAGTTCTTCGCCAACCTCTACCTCAACTGCTTCGACCATTGGGTGACCGAAGTGCTGAGCGCCCCCTACGTCAGGTACGTTGACGACTTCGCCCTGTTCCATGACGACCCCAAGGTGCTGGAGGAGTGGCAGGAGCGGATCGACCGTTACCTCGAGGGCCGGCGGCTGAAGCTGCACCCGCGCAAGACGGCCATCCTGCCGACCGCAGAGCCGTCCCAATTCCTCGGCTTCGTGCTGCTGCCATCGGGCAAGCGCAGGCTCCCCGAGGACAACGTGGCGCGCTTCCGCAACCGTCTGCGGGGCTTGCGCGACCGCTGGCGGGCCGGGACAGTGACGCAAGCCGAGCTTGATGCACGGATCGGCGCCTGGATCGCTCATGCCAGCCACGCCGACACCTTCCGCCTGCGCCGGTCGCTGTTCTCGGGTACCCGCTTCGAGCCGTGGCCAGAGGACGTATGAGGCACGATTGGGCTTCTTCCATCCCACGCCGCGACCGTTTACTGTTCGGCGTAGTTTTCCACGAGGATCGCCATGGCGGACGTCTTCATTTCCTATCGCAACACGCCCGAGCGCCGCTTTTTTGTCCGGCGGCTCGCCGCGATTCTGCGCGCTTACAACGTGTCGGTCTGGTGGGACTACGGGCTCGAGGCGGGCGAAAGCTTCCGGGCGCAGATCACCGGAGAGCTGGCCAAGGCGCGCATCGTGTCACCGCTTTGGTGCGCTCAAAGCGTAGTGTCGAAGTGGGTTGCCATGGAGGCCGAGCTGGGCAAGGACAAGCTCGTGCCGGCCCGCCTGCAGAAAGTGCGTCCGCCCCAGGCTTTTGAGGCCATACAGGCGGCAGACCTGATCGGCTGGGATGGCGCCATCGGCCACCCACGCGTGGTCGCGTTCGTGCGCAAGATCTGCGAGCGGCTCGGCAAGCCGCCTCATGCACCGACCGACATGATCGAGGAGCTGACGGATTTGCGGGCCCTGACGCCGCTGCCGGAGGTGGAGGGCGCCGCGCCAGGGCCGGTATCAGCGCCGGCACACGACTTCGGTTTCTGGAAGGCCGAGTGGGAGGCGTACAGGGCGAGCGACGACCCCGCCGCGCTGCGCGCGATCGCCGAGCATGCGCCGCCCTACTTTGCCGACAAGGCCCGGGCCCGGATGGATGAGATCAAGGCTCGCGAGGCCGACGGACGCATCAAGGTTGGCGCGAAGATCATCCACGGCGCACCGGACGGCTGGTTCAAGCCTGGCGCCGGCAAGAGCGAGTGGTTCAAGGACCACGAGCATGGCCCCGAAATGGTCGTGGTGCCGCCCGGCCAGTTCATGATGGGCTCGAACGACTACGACAGTGAGAAGCCGCCGCACAAGGTGACGATCAAGGCGCCGTTAGCGGTCGGCAGGTTCGCCAGCACTTTCGACGAGTGGGACGCCGCCGGCCTGGCGCACAAGCCCAGCGACCAGGGCTGGGGGCGTGGCAAGCAACCCGTGATCAACGTCTCATGGGAGGACGCGAAGGCTTATGCGAAGTGGCTTTCGCAGAAGACTGGGGAGACCTACCGGCTGCTCAGCGAAGCTGAATGGGAGTACGTGGCGCGAGCCGGCACAACCACCGCGTTCTGGTGGGGCGACTCGATTTCGACGCAGGAGGCCAACTACGACGGCAACCATACCTTTGGGGGCGGCCAAAAGGGCGAATACCGCCAGCGCACGGTTCCGGTCGACAGCTTTGCGCCTAATCCCTGGGGTCTTCATCAGGTCCACGGCAACGTGTGGGAATGGATCGAGGACAACTGGCACGCCGACTACAAGGGTGCGCCGCAAGGCGGATCGGTGTGGCAGGGTGGAGACGTGTCTCTGCGGGTTCTGCGCGGCGGTTCCTGGCTCAACAATCCAGACTATTGCCGCTCGGCCTACCGCAACTGGGTCCCTCCGGTCAACCGCAGCATCAACGTCGGTTTCCGCCTGGCCAGAACGCTCTAACCCCTTGCGTCTTTACCTCTTTACCTCTTGAGCACTCCGATAGACGCAAGCACCCGCGCTAATCGTGGTCGCGAAGCGACCCGGTTTTCTTTGGC
>Ga0247727_10008704_pt1 | contig 18718 bp, 18 predicted proteins | sample WisWelCaveWW1625_FD_202498 | JGI IMG/M metagenome (GOLD analysis project Ga0247727, IMG submission 202498) | Biofilm microbial communities from Wishing Well Cave, Virginia, United States - WW16-25 | ecosystem: Environmental > Aquatic > Deep subsurface > Groundwater > Cave microbial mat | place... | reverse complement strand
TCGGGGAGCAGTTCGTCCCTTACAAGTGGGTGGATATCGAACAGGACAAAGCAGGCGAAGAGTATGTGCTAAAGCGAAACAACGGCAAGCGCATCATCCCTACGATTGTCTTTGAAGATGACACCTTCTTTGTCGAGCCGTCCAACGCGGAACTTGCGAAAAAACTGGGACTAAAAACCGAAGCATCGAAGACCTACTACGACCTGATCATCATCGGCGGCGGACCCGCGGGACTGACTGCAGCCATCTACGCCTCACGCGAAGGCTCAGACGTGCTCCTCGTCGAACGCTCCGGTCTCGGCGGGCAGGCTGGCATCACCGTTGGGCTCGATAACTTCCCCGGCTTCCCCGAGGGCATCAGCGGGCAGGAATTCTCAGATCGCGTGGCACAACAGGCACGCCGTTTCGGTGTGGAAATTTTGCAAGCCGTGGATGTGGAAAAAATGGAAATGGAAGAAGGCTATCACGAAGTCTACACTTCAGACGGCAAACACTATCATTCTCGTGCAATACTGATTGCCACAGGCGCAACCTACCGGCGGCTCGAAGTGCCGGGCGAAGACGATTTTATCGGCGCGGGGATTCATTTCTGCGCGACGTGTGACGGTCCGTTTTATAAGAACTCGAAAGAGATTGTCGTGGTCGGTGGCGGCAATTCGGCGGTGGAAGAGGGGTTGCACCTCACCAACTTCACCGAGAAAGTCACCCTGCTCGTGCGCGGTGACAAACTCACTGCCAGCCAAATCGCAATTGACAAGGTCAATGAGCCGAACTCTGGTGTGGATGTGAAATACAATGTGATTGTAGATGCTTTTGAAGGCAAGGATTCAAAACTCAAGACGATCAAATATCACTTCAAAGATAACGACAAAATGGAGAAAGTCCACCCTGCCGCGGCATTCATTTTCATCGGTCAAACACCCAACACGGGCTTTCTGAAAGATTATGTTGAGATGGATAAATACGGATTCGTGCTGACGGGTCACGATCTCACGCACGACGAGCATGGTTCCGAGCATCGTCCACTTCCGTTCGAGACGAATGTAATGGGTATTTTCGTCGCTGGCGATGCGCGTCACGGAAGCACCAAGCAAGTTGCATCAGCAGTAGGCGAAGGCGCCGCAGCTTCGATTTCGATTCGAGAGTTTTTGCGGAGGAGTGAATAATCACTATTATTGGAATGGATTTAACCCAGTTTGCCCCCGCCCCTCGGTGTGTCATGCTGAGGGGCCGTTCGTTGCCCCGAAGCATCTCTGACACTGGAAATTGAGACCCTTCGGTCGCTGGAAACCGCTCCCTCAGCGTGACACACTCTTTTTAAATCAAAGCAACAACCTGATTTAATATTTCACTTCAACCCTCTGCCACTTTCTCACTGAGTTGACGAGAAAAACTTTGGTGCAGTCTTTCAATTGTTCCACTCGAATCGCTCTCTCCTCCACCTCACCAGTCTCCAGCAAATGCGCGCGGAAGGTTCCGGGGAGTAATCCGCAAGAAACAGGCGGCGTGTAAAGATTGCCGTCCATTTCAACGACGAGATTGCCGATAGTGAACTCGGTCAATTCGTTGTTTTCGTTGTAGAGCAGAACATCATCGTGACCAGGGTAATTTTTTTTGGCATTTTCATAAACGGCGCGATGTGTGGTTTTATGAAACAGGAAAATATTCGCTGAATGGACAAGTTCTTTTGCAAGACAAACTTTCAAGGTCTCATGTGCTCCAGCCGCCGTCCTCGGCGGCGGGGACGCCGCCGGGAGCACGGGAGGCTGTAACGATTTCGACTCTGAACTTAGGTTGCCTTTTTTATCGAGCAATAATCTCACGCGTTGCAGGGAATTAAATTGGGATGAAATTTCATTTAGATATGTTTCGATGATTTCTTTTTTGGCTGGTGGTCGAGTAGGCGGCGGGGTCTCGATACGGACTTCGTCCACTCGACCGCCGCCGCCGTATCGAGACCAAACAGGAAAATCAAAATAATCAGCCGAGTCCAACAGGCGGGCAATATGTTTCTCGCGCAGGAAGAATCCTTCTTCGGGAGTCCACAGCATGGTTTCGAGGAGAGAGAATCGCGGAGTTTCTTCTGTCAGCACGCGCGCTTTGAGCAGAGCTTCGGCGTATTCGTCCGCGCTAGTCGAGTCCCAGACGATGCCGCCGCCGACGCCATATTCCGCAGTTTGAGTCTCTCGGTCAATCAGCGCGGTGCGGATGGCAACATTGAATTTTGCTTTGCGGTTCGGCGCGATGCAGCCAATGCTCCCTGTGTAGATTTTTCGCGGTGTCGTTTCCAATTCCGAAATGATCCGCATCGTGCTGACCTTCGGCGCGCCCGTGATGGACGCGCACGGAAAGAGCGCGGTGAAAATCTCAGTTAGCGACGCGTTCGTTTTCGCCGTGACGGTGGATGTCATTTGCCATAGTGTGGGATATTTTTCGACAGTGAATAACTCAGGGACATGAACACTACCAGTCTTTGCGATACGTCCCAAATCGTTGCGGATCATGTCCACGATCATCACGTTTTCTGCGCGATTCTTCTCCGAATCTTTCAGCCATTGAGCCTGCTCTGCATCTTCGCGCGTGGTGCGTCCCCGACGCATTGTCCCTTTCATCGGGCGGCAGGTAATGGTCTCGCCATCAAGTTGAAAAAATAATTCAGGCGATGCCGAGCAAATGGCATATCGTCCCATGTCAATGTATGCCGCGTGGTTGTTTTGCGTTTGCGCGAGATGAAGAAAGAAATTCCATGGGTCAACGTTGAAATCTGCTTGCAAGCGCATCGTGTAATTGACTTGATACGTCCGCCCTTCGGCGATGTGATTCTTGATTTGCTCGATGGCGGAGTTGTACGTGTCGCGGTTAACGGTGGGTAGCCAGGTCAATGTTGGTTTGGCTGAATCAGGCTCGGGCAGGGAGATGAGGCGGGGCGGTGAGTAGAGTCCGAACCACAAGAAAGGGAATCCAGTTTCAGTGTGGGCGCGATGCGCCGCGTCAAATGCGGGTGCGGATTCGTAACTGAGAAATCCCGCCGCATGCCATCCGTTGACGTTGACCAAGTCTTCGATCTCGCGCAGGGCGGGCAATACATCCTGCAAACGTTCCGCGGCGATCACGCGATGCGGCTCGGCAAAGTGAAGCCACGCATCGTTCTCTTTCAAGACGACTTCATTTGTTTTTATCATCCCGTGAATTGTACCCGTTGAAGATGATAGAATTGTTTTGAAAGGAGAGACTATGAAACGCAAACAAATTTTTCTCGCATTGACGGCGTTGGTGATGGCTTCGCTTGCCTGCCAGACTCTTTTTGGCGGAGGCGGCGATGAACCGCCTGTTCCATCGGATTCGGGAGAATCGAATCCGCCTGCGGTTGCCACACAGGATACCGGTTCAAGCGGTGGCAACGCGGACACATCGGCTTCAGGATTTCCAATCACTGCCGACGCGTACAATGTGATTGACGTGGGCGATGGGAGTCTGTTGTACTATACCAACATGTCGCTGGAAGACGTGATGAAGTTTTACCGCGATGAGTACACGTCGCGCGGTTATGTGGAGCGAGGCTTGCTGACGGTGATTTCAGACGGCGTGTTCAGCATCGTCTTCGACGGCGACCCAAGCGGCAAGGCGGTCGTCATCCAAAGCGTTGACCTGGGCGACGGAAGCCGAACGGTAGCGATCAGTTTGCAGGATACGTAATCGAAAAGTAGATGAGAAAAGCCATCGTCGTTCATGGCGATGGCTTTTTGATTTCACATGAAGAGATTTCGTTTTTCTCGTTGGCTTCCCACCCTGTTGACGATGGGAATCATCTTCTGGTTTTCTTCCCAGCCATCCAATGAATTGCCAAACTTTGATTGGGCTGATGCTTTCATCAAAAAATCAGGGCATGTCTTCGAATATGCCATACTTGCTATTTGGCTTTGGTACGCGCTGGGAATGGATGGCAATCGCCGGCGCTGGTTTGCCTGGCTGCTTGCCTTTCTATATGCAATCACAGATGAATTCCATCAATCCTTTGTCCCCGGAAGATTTCCTTCTTTCTGGGATGTGTTGCTCTTCGACAATTTTGGAGCCTTGATCGGTCTCTGGTTTGCTAACCGATTCATAAAATAAAAACGACCAGACTAACTCGCCTGATCGTCCCATCAATAATCTCAAGTCTCAAATCTCTTTTTTTTTACTCAAACTCAATCTCGATCTCTTCCTCCTCATTCCAATCTCCCATCTTTTCAAATTCAATCTCTCCAAACAGTTCATTTTGTACTGCCGAGATGCGGTAGCGTTTAATTAATTCAAGCAAAGCTAAAAACGTCACCACGATTTCAACGCGCGTGGACGAATCGGTGATGAGTCCGCTGAAAGCCATGCGCTGGATATTCATCATCGTCTTCGTGATCAACTCGATCTTTTCACGGATCGTGACGCGCGGCGGCGCGATGAGCACGCCAAGCGGTTGCTTTTCCTTCTCTTTGGCAAAAATGACGTCTGCCGCGGCGGCAAGTTTCTCCAGCGTGAGATTCGATAGGTCGAGTTTCGGTTCAACCTTCGGCGGGGGAGCGACGCGCAAATGAGTCCGCAGGCTGGCTTCCTGTTGGGTGTTCATCCACCCGCCAATCTCTTTGAAGCGTTTGTATAACTTCAATTGATCAACCAGCGATTGACCCGAGTCCTCTTCGCCGGGTTCGCGCGCGGGTGGTCTAGGCAGTAACGCTTCTGATTTGATCTGCAACAACTTTGCGGCGATTACAATGAATGCAGAGATTTCGTCCGCGTTCAATTCCTCCATACCGTTGATGTATGCCAGATACTGTTCGGTCACTATCGCAAGCGACACCGACGTAACATCCAACTCGGCGCGTTCGATGAGGTCGAGCAACAAGTCGAGCGGTCCTTCATACACGGGCGTCTGCACGTTGTAATTCAACTGGCGGCCCAGCAGGTTATCCATGGGCGAAATTATATACTATAATCTTTCCATGCCAAACAAACTAACTCATCTCGATGAACACGGTTCCGCCCGCATGGTGGATGTAAGTTATAAGCCAGACACGGAACGGATCGCGATTGCGCGCGGTGAAGTGCATATGAAAAAAGAGACGCTGGACTTAATCCGCGCTGGACAAATTAAAAAAGGCGACGTTCTCACCATCGCGCAGATCGCCGGAATCACCGCCTCAAAACGGACCTCGGACCTGATCCCGTTATGTCATCCTCTCCCTCTCTCCAAAATTGACGTGGATCTCGCGCTGGATGACTCTCTCCCCGGCGTGGTCATCACTGCCACAGCCAAAACCATCGGCAAAACAGGCGTGGAAATGGAAGCGTTGACCGCGGTCTCTGTCGCAGCGTTGACAGTTTACGACATGGCGAAAGCCGCTGAGAAGACAATGAAGATTCAAAATATTCGCTTGCTTGAAAAGCACGGCGGGCAGTCTGGTGATGTAGTGAATGAGTGATATGAATTATCAACCCATAAACCTACAAAATAAATTATCAAAATTTACCGAGCAATGGTCACCGAAGATCATTGCCCAGATGAACGACTACCATTTCAAGGTGGTCAAGGTGCAGGGAGAATTTGTCTGGCACGACCACCCCGAAACGGACGAAGTGTTCCTTGTGCTGAAAGGTCAACTTGAAATTCACTTCCGTGATGGCAACGTGACATTGAAAGAAGGCGAGATGTACGTTGTTCCAAAAGGCGTGGAACATAAACCTGTTGCGGAAAATGAATGTCATATTTTGCTGGTCGAGCCTACGGGTTTGGTGAACACTGGTGATGTGCAAAGCGAATTAACCGCGCCGAATGATGTATGGATATAACGAATATGAATCGCGTGAAATTATTGTTTTTCGCCACCCTGCGCGACCGCGCGGGAGTAAAATCTGTGGAGATGGATATTCCCTCCAATTTTACTGTGAAAGGCTTGAAGGATAAAATTTCAGGCGAGTATCCGAATCTCAAAGATTCTATGAAATCGGTGTTGATCTCGGTCAATCGAGAATACGCGTTCGATGAGACGGTTGTCCCTGCGAATGCGGAGATAGGGATGTTTCCGCCGGTTTCTGGAGGGTAGGGGCGAGGTCATCTCGCCCTGTTTACCATTCAATGTGCTCTGGGCGGGGAGACCCCGCCCCTACAATAATCATTATGAATTTCCCAACAATTTTTTCCATCACCGAAGACGAAATAGACTTGAACGATCTGCTTACTAAAATCACGCTCGCGTCCACAGGCGCGGCGGCGATCTTCACGGGTATGGTGCGCGGCGCGACGACGCGCGGTGACGCGCACGAGACAGATTACCTTGAATACGAAGCCTACATCCCGATGGCGGAGGCGAAGATGAAACAGGTCGCAGATGAAATTCGCGCGAAGTGGGCCGTCATCGAAGGGATTGCCATTGTTCAGCGGATTGGCAAACTGTACCCGAAGACGCCCACTGTCTTGATTGCATGTACAGCCGCGCACCGCGATACCGGAGTCTTTGAAGCCGCACGCTATGGGATTGATCGGTTGAAGGAGATTGTTCCAATTTGGAAAAAGGAAGTCAGCCCGAACGGTGAATTTTGGGTGGAAGGGGAATATATCCCGAAGGCGAGAGAGTGAGGGAACGAATCAGCGAGGATAACGCGTCGAAACAGAATCAACTTTCGGCTGAGAATGATGCGGGTTTACATCCCGCCGAGCGTGACGTGTAAGCGCATCCGGGGTTTAGTGATTTGAAACTTTGATTCGGAGAATGTGAGGAAGTATGGAACGAGTTGTGATTACAGGGATGGGAACGGTCAACCCATTGGGGTTAACGGTGGAAGAAAGTTGGAAAAATGTATTGAATGGCGTTTCGGGAGTGGGTCCGATCACGTTGTTTGATTCGACTCCCTTGGGTGTGCATTTTGCCGCCGAGGTGAAAAATTTTGAACCGGATCGTTACATGGATGCGAAGGAAGCGCGTCGGCGTGATCGGTTTGAACAGTTGGGTGCGGCGGCCGCGAAGGGGGCAGTCACCAGCGCGGGGCTTGAAATTAATGAAGCGAATGCCGGGAGGATCGGCGTATTAGTTTCTTCCGCGATTGGCGGGATCAAGTCTTTGAGCGATGCAGTGATTACGAACCATACCGAAGGACCGCGCCGCGTCAGCCCGTTTTTGATCCCGATGCTGATGCCGAATGGCGCGGCAGGGATGATCGCGATTGATCACCAAATCAAGGGTCCATGTTTTTCTGTGGCTTCTGCCTGCGCCTCAGGTTCGGATGGAATAGGCACGGCGTTTTTGATGTTGAAGGCGGGCATGATTGATGCGGCGCTTGCGGGCGCTGCTGAAATGACCATTTGTTCCGTGGGAGTTGCGGCTTTTGACCGTGTGGGCGCCATGTCTCGCAGAAATGACGATTATTCCATGGCTCCCCAGCCATTCGATAAAAATAGAGATGGGTTGGTGATGGGAGAAGGCGCGGCTGTGCTTGTTTTGGAGCGCGAGTCTCACGCGAAAGCACGCGGGGCGAATATTTTGGCTGAGCTTGCCGGGTATGGTGCAACCGCAGATGCATACCACGTAACAGCTCTGCATGAGCACGGGGCGGGTGGGACAGCCGCAATGCGCATGGCGCTAAATTCTGCAGGAGCAAATGTAGATGAGCTTGGCTATATTAACGCGCATGGAACAGGCACAACGTTGAACGATCAATCTGAGACCCGCGCGATCAAAGCCGCGTTTGGCGAATTAGCCTATCAGATTCCCATTTCTTCCACCAAATCCATGACCGGGCACATGATGGGCGCCACCGGCGCGCTGGAAGCGATCTTTTGTGTGCAGGCTATCCGCGAAGGAATTCTTCCGCCGACCATCCATTACGAGACGCCTGACCCCGAATGTGATTTGGATTACATCCCCAACAAAGCGCGCGAGAAGAAGATCACGCTTGCAATCAGCAATGCTTTTGGGTTTGGCGGGCATAACGCTGTGCTGGCGATACGGAAGTATGCGTAATTCAGAAAAACCCTTAGCCACAGATTTCACGGATTTGCACAAATTAAAGAATAAAAATTCCGTGATAATCTATGTAATCCGTGGCTGAATCGTTGCGCCTTGTACAACCCGAAAATGCGTGCTATAATCCACCGTCGCTCAAAAAGATAATACATCAAAGCAAGGAAGAAAGACGAAATGTCAAATATCATGAAGGCTCTCGAAGCCAAGAAAAACGAAAAAGTACCTGAAATGCAGGCTGGCGATTCCGTCAACGTGCATGTGAAGATCAAGGAAGGCGAACGCGAACGTATTCAGGAGTTCAAAGGCACGGTCATCCGCTTGCGCAAGGGCGGGACCGAGCAATCCATCACCGTCCGCCGCGTGGCGTCGAATGGAGTAGGCGTGGAACGCACTTTCCTCCTCCGTTCACCCCGCTTGGACAAGATCGTGGTCGAACGCCACAACCAGGTGAGACGTGCGCAACTGTATTTCATGCGCGGCCGCACTGGCAAGTCTGCCCGCCTCAAACAGAAGTTTGATAATTAAACTGCCAATAAAACCTCACAGGATTTCAAATCCTGTGAGGTTTTTTGTAAGGTTTTTTTGATTTACAATAGGGGCATGAAACCACTTATTGGAATTACCACCCACCTCGCTACAAATGAATATGGACAGACGCGAATCGTTCTGCAACAGGCGTATGCCAAAGCCGTTATGCAGGCTCGGGGAGCGCCTGTATTAATTCCATCAATCATTGCTGAAGACGGATGGGATGCTCTTTATTCCCGCCTCGATGGGATTCTCTTCTCTGGGGGCGGTGACATTGCCCTCGAACATTTCCCTGGCGATCCGCATCCTCGCATCACGGACGTGGAACCGGAGCGGGATTCTGTTGAATTGAAGATGATCCACGCTGCGGCGTCAGACGGCAAACCGTTCCTCGGCATTTGCCGTGGATGCCAGGTATTGAATGTTGCTCTCGGCGGCACTTTGTATACCCACCTGCCAGACCAACTTCCCAACGCGCTCGACCATTCCTACCCGGGCGATCTAAGGACAGTCTTGGTTCATCAAGTAAAAATCGAAGAAGGGACTCACTTCTCGGATGTGTTAGGCGAGCCAATCGTCAGAGTCAACAGCCATCACCATCAGGGACTCAAAGACATCGCGCCCGCGCTTCGAGTTGCCGGTCACGCGCCCGATGGCTTAGTCGAAGCCGTTGAACTGCCCGATCATCCCTTTGGGCTCGCTGTGCAATGGCACCCGGAATGGTTGACGGATCAAGAGTCCACGCGGAATTTGTTCAGGAAGTTTGTGGAGGCGGCGAGGGAGTGAATTGCAATTAAAACTTCATCTTCCTATCGGCATCTTTACGATAATCGCTTTGGTGGCAGGCTGTTCACCGAGCAATCGTGTTGAAACAACGCCAACAAAAACACTTATTGTTGCGTCGCCAGCCCAATCACCCACCGCAACAAATCTTCCGTTGCTACCTACTTCTATCCCAACATTGTCAGTGGAAGATACCCGTCAAAAGATGATGTATTTTCTTCTTGAGAATGGAGGATGCAAACTTCCTTGTATTTGGGGTCTAGCGCCAAATATGCTGTCTGAAGAACGAGAGATATACCTAAGTCAATTTAGGGAAATATCTATTCCAGGTTTCTATTCAAACAGTTTGTATAATGAAAAACGCGCTGTTGCTAGTGTTAGTGCCCAATTCACTAATGAGAACACGACCACTGCGGTTGTTGTAAGAGCTCACGAAAAATCTGGGCAGATCGAAAAAATTCTTCTTCGGGCTGATGCGGCTAACACTGATGATTTAGGGATATATAAATTTGGAGACCCGTATTATATTGACCTTACACAATATTATCAGCTTCCAAATATGCTTTTGAACTACGGGATGCCAACTCGTGTCTTATTCGCGGCTTGGCAACTTGATCCAATCTGGAAAGCGCCTTACGACCCGATGAGTCTCGTTCTAATTTATGACGACCTTGGAGTCATGGTTGAATATGTTTTCCCTGCCGAGAAAATCGATAAGAGCTTGAAAGGGTGTCCAATCGGAGGAAAAATCAATCTGTTTGCTTGGTCTAAAGAAGCTGATTTGTCTTTAGAAGATGTTGTGAGCATAAACCCGAATAACGAAGGAATACAACCTATATCAATAACTCGCTATAAATCTATTGATGATGCAACAACTCTGACCTTGGACGATTTCTACCGGAATTTTTTGAGTCCTGATACGTGTTTGATAACTCCAGTTGAATTATGGCCTCCAACTTAATTGAGTTTACTGGCTCGACGGGGATCCCTATCCTACTGAGAAGTTATCCGCACTTTACTAACCTTATTTTTACCGCCCAATGAACTTGGGCTTCGCCTTATATCTATCAATCAATTTTACTGATTAGATAGGTGGGAAGGTTCAGTTATATTTCATCCTATGCCATCCAAACCAACATTCCCCATTGGTATCTTCGACTCCGGCGTAGGCGGGAAAACCCCCTCTGCCTTCGGCATCTCCCCCAAATCCGCAAGCAAAAGTAAAAATAATTATCCATAATTTCTATTGCGGATTTGGGGGAGAACCCATCGAAAGTCTCGTCCGAAAATCGTTAGAGGGGGTCTTAAGTTATACTTCTCTCATGCCATTCAACTGGAACTCACCGATTGGTGTATTTGATTCCGGCATTGGCAGAAATTATCCTCTCTATCCTTCGGGCATCTACCACTCGCTTCGCTCGGGTATGCTTCGCGATCCCCCAAATATAGAAGAAAAAGTAAAAATAGACACCCCGAATTTTCATTGAGCATACAGAGACGTTATAGCTTTTCCCATTCTTCGCGAGAAATCCCCGCTTGTTTCAGAATTCTGGAAAGTAAGTCTTTGCAGATTTCTCCCTGGTGTGGATTCGGAATTGTTAAACGCAAATCCCCTTGACCATAAACTCATGCTTGCCGCCTGCATGAGGACCTTCAAAGCCAGCGTCTCTTAATGCATGGATGAAATCCTTCCGTTTGATGGGGCCAAACGAAGGCATTAATGCGCCTCAGCGGGGGCAAGGTTGATCCCTGCGGCTACAGGTAATTCATGACTCATTCGCAAACCCACAATAAGCCAGTCTTCCAACACGCTTTGTAATTCCTCGCGGCAGGCATCCAATGAATCCGCGTTTGCCCATACACCTTGAAAGCCGGGAATTTCACCATAATAGGTATGATCTTCAAGAATTTCGTACTTTGCCAGGCGCATTGCCTCGTGAATGTATGAGGTTAACATGCTGTCTTCCTTTCGTAGTTCGTCACAATTATGCTCCGCTCACACGATTCCACGCGATAGAATTCGCATACCTACTTATCCCCTTCATACAAATACCCCGTACCTCTCACACTGACGATACGATCTGAAAGCGAAGGGAAGGATTCAAGTTTATGGCGCAGGCGGCTTACGAGCGGACGTAAAATTTCGGGGGCTTCGCGCTGGGAGGTGTCGTATCCCTGCACGAGCAGGACCAGTTCGCGGTGCGAGTAGACGCGTCCCGGGTTTTCGATCAGCACACGGAGCAGGCGTCCCTCGGCGGGGGTGAGATGAACCACGTTATCCTTTTTGCGGATCAGCCTGCGCGATAGATCAATGTACGTCCCATCTTTCAACGTAAATTCTGCGTTGCCTTCGTCCACTTCAGTGCTGGCGGTTCCGCCGCGTGATTTCAAACGCGCGTCGCGGCGTGCCAAGCCTTTTTTCACACTGTTGATCACCTGCGCAGGGGAAGCAGGCTTGAGCAAATAATCATGGATGCGTAAACGCAATGCTTGAATTGCAGACTCTGTTGTGCCAAACGCGGTCAGCAGGATAACTTCGGTTTCTGGCGAGATTTGATTGATGACCTGCACCACTTCCAAACCATCCATGCCGGGCATACGCAAGTCAACGATCATTAGTTCAACCGGATGCGTGCGCACGTATTCGATTGCCGCCTGTCCGTTGGCTACCGAGTTGACAGAAAGTCCCTCCAGCCGCAGTATATCCGTCATGGATTGGCGCGCAACCGGTTCATCATCAACGACCAAAATATTTGACTTCATTGTTTATCTCCCATTGGTAAAAATAATCGAAAACATGCGCCTGGCTCATTGCGATTGATCAAGTCCAGTGTGCCGCCGTGCGCCGTGACGATATTGTAACTCACAGTAAGCCCCAGTCCAGTGCCGCCATCTTTTGTGCTGAAGAACGGCTCGAAGATATTATTCTGCCGATCTTCAGGGATACCGGCTCCTGCGTCTTGAAAGGTGATTTCAACGCCATGCTTTAAACCGTGGGCGCTGATGGTTAAGTCTCCGCCGGTTGGCATCGCATCGAATGCGTTGAGGATCAGGTTGAAAAAAATTTGCTGGATCTGACTGCTCACCGCATACACGGACGGAAGCGCATCGGGCAATTCGGTTTTGATCTGGATGTTTCTCTGGCTGAGTTGTTGCGAAGTCAGGCTGATCACATGCGTCAACAGTTCAAGCAAATCAACGTGTTCCACGCGCACTGCGCCTGGGCGATAAAAATCGAGCATGCGTTGCATGGTCTTCATCAGCCGGTCCAATTCGGCGCGGGCGAGATCGAAATACTCCTTGCGCTTTTCCGGCGGCACATCGTCGCGCCCGGCGAGATGCAAACAATTTTGCACCGATTGCAGCGGGTTGTTCACTTCGTGCGCAATGGAAGCAGTCAACCGTCCCGCCGCCGCCATTTTTTCCGAGCGCAACAATGCCTGTTGCGAATCTTCCACGCGGCGCACGTATTCGCGCAAGTCGGCATACAGCCGCGCGTTCTCCATCGCAACCACAGCCTGACGCGCCAGCACGAAGAACATTTCCAGGTCTGCTCCGCGGAATGGGATCATGGATGCCTCGCGCGCCGCAAACAGGACGTTGCGCATGTTGGAGCGTACGACCGGAATCAGGATCGCTGAACCAAGCCCAAGCGTGGAGAGAAGCGACTGCGCCGCCTCCTCCCCTGGTCCTGTTGCGTGGATCACGATCGGGTCGCCATCTGAATCGACTCGTTGTACGAGTCGCGCGGCGAAATTTCCATCATCCACTTGAAAGGTTTTGCCATATTCTGCAATGACAGAGACTCTGCCAGCATCCACTTGATAATATGCGACGTTGGAGCAATTGAGTTGTTCGCGGATTGCGGAAATAATCAGATCAAGTAATTTATTTTGATCGGTTTCTGCAAATAAAGTTTCGGTGACGTTGAACAACGGACGCAGAGCCTGCACGCGCGCGGTATCGCGCTTGCGCTGGTTATCGGTGAGCGCCTGGCGAACGCCTTGAAGCAGTTCGTCCCCTTTCTCAAAAGGCTTGAGCAATAAACCATCCACACCCTGTCGCAACGCGCGGATGGCAGTTTCAACCGTGCCAAAGCCGGTCATCACAAGCACGGCTATATCGGGCTGGACGATTTTGGCGCGCGATGCCACATCGAAGCCATCCACTTCGGGCATGCGGATATCAACAACCAATAGATCGAAGTGCGTTTGTTGCAATTGATCAATCGCGGCGTGCGGGTCGGTGAGTGAAGTCACTTTGTAACCGGCGCGGCTCAAGATGCGATTGCACAACGATGCAATGCCGGGTTCGTCATCTACTACGAGGATTGAAAGGGATTCCATGGCTTTACCCGCCCTCATCCCCAACCCTCGCGCAAGCGCGCCGAAGGGGGAAGGGAGTTAATCCCCTCTCCCTTTGGGAGAGGGCTAGGGTGAGGGAGTGTGTTATAACGGCAACCATACTGTAAATTTCGATCCCGCGCCGGGTGCGCTTTCCACATCAATTTGACCGCCATGGTCAGTGATAATCCCATACGTGACGGAGAGTCCCAAGCCGGTGCCGCCCTGATCGCCTTTCGTGGTGAAGAATGGCTCGAAGATTCGAGCCTGTTCCGGTTGGGGGATTCCAACTCCCGTGTCGCGCACAGAAACCAGAACCCATTCGCGGTCATTTCGTGATTTCGATGCTGTGGAGATTTCCATCGCGCCGCCATCGGGCATGGCTTGCAACGCGTTGTGCACCAGATTGAGGAGAACCTGTTTCATCTGGTTGGCATCCACCAAAACCCAGGGAAGGTTATTGTCAACGGTGATCTTCAATTCCACTCCGGTTGTGTGAATGAGGTGGCGGCTCAATGCCACGACATCGTCAACGATTTCATTCAAGGAGGCGCGTGCGCGCGTACTTTCACTCTGGCGCGCAAAATCAAGCAGGCGGCGGACAACATCGCGGGCGCGGCGCGCTTCGCGCATCACCAACTCAAGGTCTTTGCGAGATTGATTGCCCTCAGGCAATTCTTCGAGGGCAAGTTCGGCAAAGCCTGTGACGGATGTGAGCGGATTGTTCAATTCGTGGGCAATGCCTGCCGCCATTTCTCCCACCGCGGCAAGTTTCGCGGCTTGGATGAGCCGGTTTTCTGTTTTGCGCTGCGCCTCCATGCGGTCATGTAATTCCACCTGCATGGACCGCAACTGGCTGACCGTGAACTGTAATCGCTGGTATTGATCTGCGCTGGTGATCACGCTGGCAAGAATCCCTGCGAGCGATTCAAGCGCCATGAAGTCGTTGTGTGTGAACGCATTTCGCGAACTGCTTTCCACGTCTATGATGCCGAGAATTCTCACACCTTCGCGGATTGCCACACACATTTCAGAACCCGCCTGCCAACCTTTGATTGAACGATAACGCCCATCCTGCAATACATCGTTGACAACTAAACTTTCGCCGGTTTCAAAAACGTGACCCGTGATCCCGCCGCTGACGGGATATTCAAAAGATTTCATCGCGCGCTTCACCACGTTTTGGCTTGTGCCGCCGAAACCGCCAATCGTCAGATTCCCTTTTGAGTCTGTGATGAAAACAGCGGCGAGTTCATACGCAAAATAACGTGCGAGCAATTCAGCGGTGATCTCCGCTACCTCACGCGGATTTGTCAAGCCGACAACTTGTTGGACCACTTCATGGATCAAACCCAGATTCCGAGCACGTCCCTCCGCTTCTTCGCGCAGGCGCGTGTAATCTGCTAGGCTGGCAAGGTGACTGGCGATCACAACGATCAAACTTTCATCGTAAAAATTGAATGCGTCAGACTTTGTGCTTTCCACACTCAAGATGCCAATCGTCTGCCCGCGAAATCGCAAGGGAATGTATAAACCGGATAATGCGCCAGGATAAATAGGGGCAATGCCCTCTGTTTGTGAATCTCCGAGTCTTGTTTTTTGGTTGCTCTTTAGCAGGGGAGCGATCTTTTGTTCCTGCACACTCCGAATTGTAGATGTCATATTTCCGTCGGCGCTTCGATATTCATTCAACAATCTGTTATCGGAGGAGAGCAGATACAAAATAATGAGTTCCGTGCCAAATGCGCGCGCAAGCAAGGCGAACATACGCCGTGCGATCTGGTCGAGGTTACGCCCGGATGAAACCGTCAATGCGAAGTCATTCAACATTGCCAGACGCCGCAAATGACCCGCCATTTCTGCGAAGGTGATGATCGTCTCAATCGCGGGCGCAGACTGCGTGACCAGGTCAATGAGCCGATTCCATTCATCCCCTTTGAACGTGCCTGTCCGCCACAGGGCGAGCGCGCCGATCAACCGCTGACCGATGACGATTGGCACGCAAACCCACAACTTCGTATTCGATTTCAAGCCTTTATGCGGTATCTCAGACCAGAGCGCGTCGCCGCGATTCACAACCATTGGCGTCAGGTTGCGATTCATGCGACGAAGGAGGGTATATGAATCAATCGAAAGGTCGAGGTCTGCGCAGGAAGGCGCATTCCATTGCGCGCGCACTTCCAGCGAGTCGCCTCGTCGGATGGCGAGCCAGCCCCCTTGTACAGAAACGAGGCGCACAAAGGACGCGAGCGCTCGGTCCAGCGCGCGCGGCAGGTCATACGGATTCTCCGAATCCATATCAGGCACGAGCAACGAAGCCGCGACAGAAGCGGAAGCCGCGGTGTCCGGCGGAGTTTCATCGCTTACCATCGTCGAAACGACCAACCGCCACAGACGCTGTGATTCGTTACTTAACTGATCCGCACCTGCAAGGATGACACGCGAGACGCCCTTCAAAGGAAACGCAAATAACCTGCTTACTTCAAGTTTGCTCGACTCAGGCAACGAGACCGAGCGACTTTGCCCGCCGCTGACCGCGCCGCACAACCACGAATCCACTTCCGCCTTGCCCAGAAACTTCATCAGGGCAGGTTGATCCTTTTTCGCCAGATGGTGGTTCGACACGATGCGCCACTTGCCCGCTTCGCGCTCGACCAGGGCAGACCACGTCGCTTTGGACAACTGGCTGGCTTCTTTGAGTTGATATTCAATATTCGTTTGGGTTGGCATCTCGGTTTAATTATACAGCAGTCGTAGAGCGAGATAGTATCTTGCTATACCCGTAATGGTAGAATCAATTTATGACTGACTTAATCATCATCGGCGGCGGGCTTGCTGGAAGTGAAGCCGCATGGCAAGCCGCTCAGCGCGGACTCAACGTGCGACTCTATGAAATGCGCCCGACCCTGCAAACGGGAGCGCATCAGACTCACGACCTGGCTGAACTCGTTTGTTCGAATTCTCTCGGCTCGAACCTCCCCGACCGCGCTTCGGGATTGCTCAAAAACGAAATGCGGATTCTCGGCTCGATGCTTTTGGAGTGCGCCGAGTCTGCATCTCTCCCTGCTGGCGGCGCGCTGGCTGTTGACCGCGAACTCTTCGCACGCATTGTGACACAACGAATCGAAAGCCACCCAAGCATTGAAATCGTGCGCGAAGAGATGACTGAGATTCCAGGTTCGCTAACGATTATCGCCAGCGGACCGCTCACATCGCACGCGCTTTCACAGTCCATCGCGGCGTTGAGCAGTGAAGAGCATCTATTCTTCTTCGACGCGATTGCGCCGGTGATCCATGCTGAATCCATCAACATGGATATCGCTTTTCGAGCTTCGCGTTACGATGTAAGCAACCGTCCTTCGTCTGCGGATGTCGCAACGAGCGCGACATCCTCCGCTCACATTGTCCCGATGCTTTTGAGGGAGGACGAGGATGGTGATTACATCAACTGTCCTTTTACAAAAGAAGAATATTACGCGTTTGTTGATGCCCTGCTTCACGCGGAACGAATTGAACTGCGTTCCTTTGAAGAGGCGATCAAAAGCGGCGTGAAAGCCGGTCATTTCTTTGAGGGCTGTCTGCCGGTTGAGATCATCGCCGAGCGCGGCGTTGACTCGCTTGCATTCGGTCCTATGCGACCGGTTGGTCTCAAGGACCCGCGCACGGGCAAACGTCCACATGCCGTTGTGCAGTTGCGGCAAGATAACCTTGCGGGCAGTTTGTATAATCTCGTCGGTTTCCAAACCAACCTGAAATTCCCCGAACAGAAACGTGTGCTTCGCATGATTCCTGGTCTCGAAAATGCCGAGTTCATGCGTTACGGTCAAATGCACCGCAACACGTTCATCGCTTCACCCAAACTTTTGCGCCCCACACTTCAACACATCACGCGCGATGATCTTTTCTTCGCAGGTCAGATCACCGGCGTTGAGGGCTACATGGGCAACATTGCAACGGGTCTGCTGGCGGGTGTCAACGCCGCGCGCCTGCATCATCACGAAGAACCCATCACGCTTCCACAAACTTCCATGCTCGGCGCGCTCTGTCATTATGTGACACATGCCAGCCTCAAAGATTTTCAACCGATGAAAGCCAATTTCGGAATCCTTCCCCCGCTTGAGTTAATATCGAGGGTCGGAAAACGCGAACGCGGTCAGGCGTATGCGGATCGCGCGCTTGCGGATTTACAACTTGCGCTTAACCCAGACGAAGCGTATTCTGCAAACCGCCCTTCGTCTGCGGATCTCGCGGAGGAACGCTCAGTCCTCCGCTCAGGGCGAATATCGTGACAAAAAAATCCATTGCGCTTTATCTTTCCATCATTGGATTCCTGCTCGTCATTTCCATTGGATGGTATACATACTCGCTACTCTCCCAGCCCTTCGACACGGCTCAGGACAAGCCGGAAACTGATTCGGCTTTCGATGGACCCGTCATAGCGAGTTATGATTTCAGCGGTCTCCGCGCCTACGCGGACGTGCAGACCCAAGTCGCTTTCGGGCCGCGAATCCCCGGGTCGGAGGGTCATGCCCAAGTGCGGGAATGGATGCGGGAGGAACTCGAATCCGCTGGGTGGGAGGTGGAAGTCCAGGAGTCTGAGGCGTTGGGCAATCCAGTAATAAATATCATCGCAAAAAGAAGCGATGAGAATCCACAAATTATTTTGGGCGCGCATTACGACACGCGGATCTTCGCAGATAACGATCCTGATTTTGCAAATCACACACAACCTGTGCCGGGCGCAAACGATGGCGCTTCTGGGGTTGCGGTCCTGCTTGAACTCGCGCGGACACTGCCTAAAGACACGGTGAATGTGTGGCTCGTATTTTTCGATGCGGAGGATAACGGCCGCATCGAAGGCTGGGACTGGATTCTCGGCTCGCGCGAATTTGTGAAGAATAATTTGTTTCAGCCGCGCGCCGTTGTGATCGTGGATATGATCGGCGATGCGGATCTGAATATTTACAAAGAGCAAAACTCAACCCCCGCGTTGACTGATGAGATTTGGGAGGTGGCAAAGAGCTTGGGATACGGGGACAAGTTCATCCCCGAATACAAATTTTCGATGCT
>Ga0247727_10008703_pt1 | contig 18719 bp, 13 predicted proteins | sample WisWelCaveWW1625_FD_202498 | JGI IMG/M metagenome (GOLD analysis project Ga0247727, IMG submission 202498) | Biofilm microbial communities from Wishing Well Cave, Virginia, United States - WW16-25 | ecosystem: Environmental > Aquatic > Deep subsurface > Groundwater > Cave microbial mat | place... | reverse complement strand
CGCAGCGAAGCAATCCCGGCGCGTGCACGTATTGGAGTTAGAGATTGCTTCGCTGCGCTCGCAATGACAAATTCGAGCGTTTTCACACAGTCTGATTCTTCCAGAATGACCGTGTTAGGAGATTCAACTTCAAACGATAAGCTCGTACCACATTTTTACATTGCTTTAGATAGAACGATTCGATAATCTGCTTGAGATTAAAAAGGATTCTTACAGAATGACATTTAAACCCACACCGTTTAACCTAGAACCGAAATTCCGTCTTGTGTTTGCCGCGGTGGCAATCTCATTTTCATTCGTGATCGTCAGGGCAGCACCGGGGCAATCCTTCTCGGATTCAGGCTTGGATCCCTCGCAAGAGATCACGCAATACACGCTCGAAACCTGGCAGAGGAAGGAAGGCTTGCCGCAAAACTCCGTGCATGCCATACTTCAAACCCGGGACGGCTATTTGTGGCTGGGGACGCAAGAGGGTTTGGCGCGCTTCGACGGCGTGAAATTTACGGTGTTCAACCGGAGAAACACGCCACAGATAAAATATAATCACATCAATGTTCTTTTTGAAAGCAGGAATGGCGCCTTGTGGATCGGAACGAATGGCGGCGGGCTCATCGCGCTGAAGGACCAAGTTTTCAAATCGTACACAACGCAAGATGGACTTTCACACGATATTGTAAGAACTATCTACGAGGACGAGAAGGGGGGGCTTTGGATCGGAACGATCGGTGGAGGTTTGAATTATCTTTTCGAGGCAAAGATTGAAGTCTATACAAAAGCCGCTGGTCTGTTGGATAATAATATTACCTGCATGACCGCAGAGGCCTCAGGCAATTTTTTGATTGGCACCAAAGGAGGGCTGAGCATATATACAAACGGGCGATTTAGCGCACACCCTTTATTTGAAGGAATACCTTTTAGCATTAGAACGATGATTCGGGATCGAGAAGGGCATATTTGGATTGGAACAGATGGCGGAGGGCTTTTTCACCTCAGGAATGGCCACGTTTCGAGACTGACTAAAAAAGAAGGACTCACGAGCAATAAGATTTGCTGGCTTTATGAAGATCGCGCCGGCAGCCTTTGGATAGGCACTTTGGGGGGAGGGTTAAACCGTTTGTTTCACGGAAAAATTTCCAAGTTTACCCGGGCCCAAGGCCTTTCGAATAACGATGTTCAGGCAATTTATGAGGACCGCGAAGGAAATCTTTGGATCGGCACGAATGGCGGTGGGCTCAACCGGCTGATTAATGGCAAATTTAAAACCTACTTGGCCGGAGAGGGTGTGACACAAAATTTTATGTGGTCTCTTTACCGGGATCGCCGAGACAACCTCTGGGCAAGCAATGATGTCGGCGAGCTGTTGCTCTACAAGGATGGACAATTGACGCCGAGCCTGCCCTCGCTGGGAAATCGGATCACCTCTATTTGCGAGGATCGCACCGGCGCCCTTTGGCTGGGTACGGTGAACGGCTTGATGCGGCGCACAAAAGGCAAACTCACTTTTTTCCCGAATGTCGATGGCATTTCCAATCACGTCATATGTGTTTATGAAGACAAGAGGGGCAACATATGGATTGGGACCAGGATTGGCTTGTATCGCTTCAGTAACGGTAATTTTGAACATTATCCCATGAATGATGGCTCAAGCCATAATATCATCAGAGCATTGCATGAAGACCGGGAAGGAAACTTTTGGATTGGCACTTTTGGCGGCGGTTTGAAGCGAATGCGGAAGGGGACGTTTACCGCCTTCACCACACGTAACGGTCTTTCTTCGAATATTGCCGGACCCATTTACGAGGATAAGGAAGGGACTCTTTGGATTGGCAGTATTGGGGGCGGATTAACCCGGCTGAAGGATGGAAAATTTACCGCCTATACCGTTGCCCAAGGTTTATATGATGATAACGTGTATGCCATTCTCGAAGACGAGCAAGAGAATCTTTGGATGAGTTGCAACAACGGCGTATTTTGCGTACGGAGAAAAGACTTGAATGATTTTGCCGCAGGAAAAATTTATGCCCTCACGTGTAAATCATTTAATGAAGCAGATGGCATGAAAAGTAGTGAATGTAATGGCGGCAATCAGACTTCCGGGGCGAAAACAAGCGAGGGCAAACTTTGGTTTCCCACCACGATGGGAGTGGTTATGGTCGATCCGGCTGCTAAGGGGATGAATACGGTCGCGCCGCCGGCGGTGATCGAGCGAGTGCTCATCGACAAACAAACTGTTCGTCTCGCAGACCAGATCAAAATTCCGCCCGGGCGCGGTGAGCTTGAATTTCATTACACGGCACTCACGTTCGTCACCCCACAAAAAGTTCATTTCCAATACAAGCTCGAGCCTTTCGACGAAACGTGGGTCGAGGCCGGGCCCAGACGCGCAGCGTATTATACGAACATTCTCCCCGGCGATTATCACTTTCGTGTGAGGGCTTCTAACGACGACCGGGTTTGGAATGAAGCGGAAGCCTCGTTTGCGTTTTCATTGGCGCCGCATTTTTATCAAACCCTCTGGTTTTATTTTCTAGTGATTTTGGCGGTGGCTCTGGCCGCCGTGCGCGCGCATTTTTTGTACCGCCGGTATCAAGAGCGCAAGCTCAACGCAGCACAGCTCGAAATGCGGCTTGCGGAAGCGCAATTGCAAGTGCTCAAAATGCAATTGCAGCCGCATTTCTTGTTTAACACACTCCATGCGATATCCTCTCTCATGCACAAGGACGTGGAAGCCGCCGACGAGATGATGACGCGATTGGGCGAGCTGTTGCGCGTGGCTTTGGAAAGCAACGGCGTGCAAGAAGTCACACTGCAGCAAGAGCTGGAGTTTCTGCAAGGTTATCTCGAGATCGAGCAGATTCGTCTGGGCGACCGCTTGCACGTGCAGCAGGAAATCCAGCCCGAGACTTATAATGCCCGCGTGCCCAATTTGATTCTGCAACCGCTGGTAGAGAACGCCATTCGCCATGGCATTGCACAACGCATAACCGGGGGGCGTATCGAGATCGGTGCCGTTTGTGCCCAGGACATGCTCAAGATCACGGTATGCGACGACGGTCCCGGCTTGCCGGCGCCGCTCAAAGAAGGCGTGGGGTTGTCGAATACCAGATCGCGTCTTCAGCAAATCTATGGTTCGCGCCAGCAGTTTTCCATCGCAACGACCTCTAACGGCGGAGTGCGGGTGGAGCTGGAATTTCCATTTCAGGTTGAAAACCATGAACCTCAACGCCCAAAATTTATCGGCGAAAATTCGAACGGTCATCGTTGATGACGAGCCGCTCGCGCGTGAAAAAATCAGGATGCTGCTGCAACGTGAGCCGGAAATTGAAATCATCGATGAATGCACGAACGGGCAAGAAGCCATCGCGACGATCAAGAAGGAATTCCCGGATTTGTTGTTTCTGGATATTCAAATGCCCGGCGCCGATGGCTTTGAAGTATTGCGCAAGGTTGGAATCAACCGGGTCGCAGCGATTGTGTTTGTTACGGCCTACGATCAGCATGCTTTGCGGGCTTTTGAATTTCATGCTTTGGATTATTTATTGAAACCGTTTGCCGCGCGGCGTTTTCGCGAAGCGCTGCAAAGAGCGAAGGAACATTTGCGACGGGAGCCGAATGAACAATTCAACCGGCAGCTCCTGGCGCTGCTCAACGATATCAATCGCGGCCTCCAGCATGACGCGAGGCTCATGATCAAATCCGGCGGCCGCGTGGTCTTTTTGAAAACCGGCCAGATCGATTGGATCGAAGCCGCCGGCAATTATGTGCTGCTGCATGCCGGCAAAGATTCTCATATGCTCCACGAAACCATGAACCATATCCACGCCAACCTCGATCCCCGGCAGTTCTTGCGCATCCATCGTTCGACGATCGTGAACGTGGAATGCATCAAAGAGTTGCAGCCGCTGTTCTATGGGGACTACCAAGTCATTTTGAAAGATGGGACCAAACTCACATTAAGCCGCAAATACAGCCACCAAATCACGCAGCTCTTCCAATTGCCTATGTAAACCCGCAAGCGCTTTGTCCATTCCTCAAAGCTATTCGTGTAAAAGATCCCGCCTCTCATCAAAAACAGAGTGCAGCCTTCAATTTTTTGCTTAAAATTCCACCGACATTCTTCTCAACTATTTGCACCTCTGCCATGCCGCCCGCGTGCTAGAATGCATCAGTTATTCTTGCCGGTTAATCAATCCGCTTGGTTGTGATGTTACATCTCAAAACTTTAAGGAGAGGGTAATGCGAAATTTCTACAGTTTGCCTGGTGTCGCCCTATTGCTTGTGCTGCTCGCTTCTGCTCCAAATCTTGATAGCCAAACCTTTACCAAAGTAACGACCGGCGCAATCGTCAATGAAGTGGCAAATAGCTGGGGCTGTTCCTGGGGAGATTACAACAACGACGGTTTTTTAGATTTGTACGTCAGTGTCAATGGCAACGACCTTTTATATATGGGCGACGGGGACACGACCTTTACCAAGATCACCACCGGCGCCGTGGTTAACGACGGCGGCGATTCACGAGGAATTACCTGGGGCGATTATGACAACGATGGCAATCTGGATCTCTTCGTTTCCAACAATGCTGCAAAAAATTTCTTGTATCACAACGACGGACCGGCGAGCAACTACACCTTTACGAAGGTTACGTTAGGCGACATCGCCAACGACGTCGCCGGCGGCCGCGGCAGCAGTTGGGCTGATTATGACAACGACGGCCTTCTCGATCTGTTCGTGGCCACCACAGCCAACGATCTTTTGTATCACAACGTTGGCGGCGGAAGTTTCGCCAAGATCACCGCCGGCGCCATCGTCACCAGCGGCGGGTTCTCGATCGGACCGGCCTGGAGCGACTATGACAACGATGGCGATCTCGATTTGTACGTCGCCAATTTCAACTCGAACAATTTCTTTTTTCAAAATAACGGCAACGGCTCATTTCGCCCGCTCACAGGAATTACCGTCAATGAAGGCGGAGCCTCTGTGGGCACAAGCTGGGGCGACTATGACAACGACGGCGATTTCGATCTGTTCGTCGCCAATATAACGGGTGAGACCAATTTCTTTTATATCAATGGCGGCCCTCCTCTTTACCTCTTTATTAAAGTGACCACGGGGGCAATTGTCACGGACGCCGGCGACGCTTATGGCAGCAACTGGGTCGATTATGACAACGACGGCGATCTGGATTTGCACGTCGCCTATGTGGGAAACGACGCCCTGTATCAAAACGATGGACCGCCGAATTATACCTTTACCAAAATCACCACGGGCAGCGTGGTGAATGACGGTGGAAATTCGTATGGGAGCTGCTGGGGCGATATTGACAACGATGGTGATTTGGACGTGTTTGTGGTAAACAAAAGCGAGAAAAACTTTTTGTATGCCAACAGTGGCAATGTCAACCATTGGATCAACATAAAATGCGTTGGCGTTGCCAGCAATAAATCCGCCATTGGCGCACGCGTTCGCGCCAAAGCCACTATTGGCGGAGCGCCGGTTTGGCAAATGCAAGAAATCTCCGGGCAGACGGCATATTACAGCCAGAACAGTTTGAATGTAGAATTCGGTTTTCGAGATGCGGCCAGGATTGATTCGCTCGTGATTGAATGGCCGGCGCCAGCAGGCAGCGTTGAGGTATATACCAACGTCGCCGCCGATCGCTTCATCACACTAACACAAGGAGTATCCGCTCCTCCGCCAATCGGCTGGTCTCTGCAGACTTCAGGCATTAGCACTCGGATTACCAGTGTAGAAGCTGTCAATCCCCTGGTCGTGTGGGCGGCCGGCAACGCGGGCGAGGTGTTGCTCACGATCAATGGCGGAAATACCTGGACGCCGGTGGGCGGCGGCGCCATTGGGGCCGCGGATGTCTTCGCGATTAATGCCCTTGATGCAAATACGGCCTTCGTTACCACCACCCCGGGGACCGCAACGTTCATCTATCGCACCACGGACGGAGGAGCGACCTGGACCGAGGTCTACACCCTGGCCGGTGGATTCATAAATGACATTCACATGTTCGATGCCGTCAACGGCATTGCTTATGGTGATCCGTTGGGAGGCAAATGGGTAATCTTGCGAACCAGCGACGGCGGTGCAAGCTGGTCGCGTATTGCCACAGAGCCTAACCAAATCGGCGCCGAAGCGGGATTTAACAACGCGCTGGCCGTGGTGGGAACAACGCATCTCTGGTTCGGCACCAGCGATAGCCGCATCTATCGTTCAACTGACGGCGGCACGAACTGGGCTTCAAGCCCCACGCCCTGGGCAAACAGTACGGGTATCTGGTTTAATGATTTGCAAAACGGTTTCGCTGGAGGCACTGCAGCCGCCGGCGCGCGTTCCACCGACGGCGGCGTGACGTGGACGAATGTGGCTTTAACGGGCGCAGGAGCAGTAACCGGCGTTGCGGGTTCGCAGGGAAATGAATTCTGGGTATCGAAAGGCCCCGCGGTGTATCGCAGCAGCGATGGCGGCGCGACATGGGTTTCCAGCTATGCCAGCACGGTCGGTAATTTGCGGCATCTTAACTTCGTCACTTCCGGCGCCTCCAGCTATGGTTGGGCCGGCAGCGTCTCCGGAGGAATCGCCTCCTTCTTCGAAACCGGCACCGCGGTGGAGGATCCGAAACCGGAGCTGCCGCAGAGTTTTGCGCTGCTGCAAAACTATCCGAATCCATTTAATCCTTCCACAATGATTCGCTTCTCATTGGCAAATCGTGAGCGTGTCACTTTGAAGATTTTGGATGTGGGCGGGAGAGAAGTGGCGACGCTGATTGATCACGAAGTTTTAGCGGCCGGGGAACATAGCCGTCATTGGGAAGCGCGCAACCGGGCGAGCGGCATTTATTTCTATCGTCTCGCTACCGATAATTTTCAGGTAACGCGGAAGATGATTTTGCTGCAATAAGGTCATTTGGCTGTAATAGCATCTCGAAGCAGATGAGATCATGAAGGCCAAGATTAATTTTGCGCAGATTACTTACAGCGTTTTTTGTTTGTGTGAAGAGACACCTCTTTTCGTGTCATTCTGAAAGAATCTTTTTGAGCACCAAGAGGGCACGTTGAAATTAAGGTTTTGACAAGCCCTTCAAAAGATTCCTCCTGAATGACAATATTGGGGTGAAGCTACTCGGATGATTTTCGCCGCAAGCGGGCGGCCATCACCGCTGCCCACTTGCGCCTCCGCCACAACCTTTCTCAATTTCCTCCGTTCTCCAAAATCCCACGGGAAAAATTTTTTCCGTGGGATTTTGATTTTTTGGCGAGTACGATTATCGCGATAAAACCATCTTGCGCGTTTGTTGAAACGTATTCGCGCCGGCCGGCGCCGCACTGAGACGATAAAAGTAAATCCCCGAGCTCGCCAAACTGCCCGCGTCATCGCGCCCATCCCAGTTTGCAAAATATTTTCCCGGCAGGCGATTTTCATCGAGCAATTCCCGCACTTGCCGGCCCATGACGTCGAATACCGCCAGCTTTACCGCGCGCATGCCGCCGCCGTCGTTTGGAATCGTGAAGGCAATGCGCGTTTCCGGATTGAAAGGATTGGGATAATTTTGCTCCAAAGTATAATGGCGCGGCAATTCCTGCAGGCCCTCGCGTTCCGCCACGGCCGTGGTTTTCTCGAGATTGAATTTTAGCACGTGAGGATTGAGCTCATGATTGCCAAATTCATCCATCGCCCCGGTTTTCAAAGTAATCACACCGGCGGGCAGATTGACTAACTTCGCCTGCCATTGCGAAAAATTATCCGCCAACGCCGTTGCTTTCACGCCGTTCACCGTAACGGAGAGCACGCGATTGCCGTCGACGCAACTGCCTTGCACGAGCAACTCGCCATTGCGCGAACGCACGACGGTTTCGGCCGGCGGATAGGTGATCACCGTCACCGGGCCGAGTTTATCCACCGGCTTGATGAAATGATCCGGAAACGGCACATTCACTTCCGCGACTTTGACGTACTCTTCAAAAACCGGCGTCCGCACTTGATAATTCAAACCGTCGTTGCGGGTTTGATTTGCCGGAATCACTTTCGCGTCGCGATTCGGCCCAAAGAAATCGTGCAGATACAGGGTGATTTCGGGATTCGCTTTGGCATGATCCGTCTCGCTGCCCGCGCCGGTTTTGTCGTCTTCGATGTTCGTGAGCGTGTACTGGCGCACGTGAATTTCACAGGGGCGCTCGCGGCCCTCGCGGCCAGTGATGCGAAACGGATATTGCCCGGTTTCATCGAGCACGATGTTTTCGAACGTTTGCAAGCCTTCGGGCTTTTCGTAAAATTCCAAAGAAACCGCGCCGACCTTTTTGCTGTTCATGCCTACTAGTTTAGTGTTTTTGGCTTGATTGCCATAAAAGCCGTAAGTGGCATCCCAGCTTTTGAAATTTTCAATCAGCGTGTGATCGCCCGCCGTGCGCAAGCCGTAGCGCAATTGCCAGCTGGTGTAATTGCGAATCACGAAGGGATCGCTGGCGAGCGCCTCGCCGTCGCCGCTGAAGCCGTACATCATCATGCCGTGCGCTTCATTATTGGAGAAGCGCAGAAACGGCAGTTGTTTGATCGTCACCCCTTCTTTGAAAGAACCGTCGGGCTGTTGCACCCGGGCTTTCAAATCCGGCGGCGTTTCGAATAGATAACCGTAACGGTCGCATTCCGCGGCAACGTTGTTGTTGAAGGCATTCATGCCGTTCGGCCACCAAAAACCGCCGCCGGCGTTTTCATCATAGGCCAGAGCTTGATTGGACAAAGGCTGGTGCGAATATCCGAGCACGGCGAGATTGCGATCGAGAAAATTGAACACCTCGGTGCCGTCTTCCATGAAATAGCCGTGACCCACGGACTTATAGCCCACACAATCGCGCACCACAAGATAATTGGTGCCGTGAATCGTCACAAAACGATTGTGCGAATCCCAAATCGAAGCTCCGACCACGCTCGCGCCGCGATGCGAATTTTCCAGCACGTGGAAGTGAATGGGATAACGCGCCAGCGTGTTGAATTTGCCGAGATGCGCAAACTCGGTGTAGCTGATGCTGCCGCGGCTGTTGTAATGATACAATGTATGCCCGCGCACGCCGTTGGGATCCTTGGATTCGATGACGACGTTGCGTGAAAGATTGGCAGCTTCGGCGCGAAATTCGCCTTCACCGAGGTGCGTGCGTTTGAGCGGCGCGTTCAGCGTAACCACCCTGCCGTTGGCGGAAACGGCCGCAATCAAAAATTCTTCCGTATGCGCCTTGTCCTTGCCGCGAAAAGAGTCGCCGGCGCCTTTGAAGCTGTCGAATTTGAACGTGCCAGTCACGATTATGCGGTCGCCGATCTTCCAATTCACAGAATCAGAAAGCGTTAGGCTATTTTCGCCGGCCGTTGCGGTTTTGCCCAGCTTGAGCCAGGTGCGGTTGAGCCCGGCGCCGTGAAAATCCATGCGGCCGCCGTAGCACAGAATGCCCGGCCCGCAGTCGTCGTTCATATCCGCAAAATCCACCAAACGAATGCGCGCGGTGATATTTCGTGGAATCGGATTCATCGGCGCGCCGACCTCCAGCGTGGGCCGGGGCTCGCCTTGATAAACCGCAGGATGCCGCACGCTGCAATGAAAATTCTCATCCACCGTGCCGCTGTTTTGCAGAATGATCATGCCCACTTCGAGCTGGGTGTTTTTTGTGCGCGAAAAAACCAGCTTGCCGCGCACGTGAATGAGACGAATGGCTTCCGCTGAAATGAAATCATACGTCACCACGTGGCCGGGCTCGATGACCACATGATCGCCTTGCCGGGGAATTTTTCCCCCGCTCCAGATGCTGGCATCGGACCAATTTCCTCCGGCTTTGCTGCGCACTGTTAGGGCGGAAGCAACGGGTTGCGAGGGAGGCTTGGCGAAAAGAGCGGAAGCTTGCAGCACAAAAACGAGGCTGAGAAAGAATCTTGCCGGAGAGAGGCGAGCCGCGCCAACGGAAGATAGAGCAACAGACTTCGACATAATGCTCCCGAAAGAACACGCCGTCTTCAGAAGCACTTCATGTTTTCTGCGGCGGCGTTTGGTTTTTTGATCTGCACCGGCCTGGCGCAGGTTTATAAAATGCAAATTCAGTTGTGAACCAAGAGGTCGAAGATGATTCGCGCTTTCACCTGCGACCTCTTCAATTTCGAATTACAATTTGAGGTTCTTGACGATTACTTCAACGTTAAGTTTGAGATTTTTCTTATGTATTCAAGCCTGTCATTCAGCAGCGACTTAACGTTGTAGTACGATACAACTATTGCTGCCCGTTCAGCGCAACCAATCCTTCAATCGGCCCAGGCAAATGCCTGCGTCATGCGGGACTCTTTCAGAGCCGAATAAACGTTTTGATTGACGCCGTGTACTTCGATGCGGAAGCCGCGGTGGCGCAAATGCTCGGCGAAGCGCGCCAGCGAGCTCATGCCGCGCGTGCTCAACACCAGCAAATCCTTCATCTGCAAGCTCCATTTGTTCCCCACCAAGCTCGAAACACCGGTGAGAAATTGCCCCAGGGTATCGACGCTGTTGCCGGCAATCACGCCCTTCAGCGTGATGTCGACGCAGCGCTCGGCGCCGCGCATGTTCATTTCAACTCCGGCCATGGGCAGCAATTCCGTGGCCACACGGCTCGCTTGCTGATCCTGCGGTGCGAGGGGCATTTTGATCTGCAACATCTGAACGTCCTCCAGTTATCGCGTTCTTGCCTGAATCCATTTGTGACCCGTTTCAAGGTTTTAAACCTTGAAACGGGTGTGGTTAACTTGCTTTTTGCGCGTTCAATTTGCGTACCAAAAGATTGCGGCAGTCATGCCCTTTAAGTCATGAAAAGTATTGCAGAAGTGCACAAGAAGAACAGGTTTCAGCGGTGATGGGATAGCACTATTACAACTTGGTGCGCGGCGCATTTCAAAACCGGCATCGCTTGCAAAGAGGAAACGGCGTGCCGCAACGTTTTGGGGGGGTCATACAAAGTTGGAATTGATTAGGAACGGCGGTGCTTGCGCAGAAGATCGACCAGTTCGGCTAACACTTTGATGCGCGTCACGTCGCGCTCCGGAACAATGTCGAAGGGGTCGAGCAAAATTGGCAGAAGTCCGGCATTTCTTGCGCCGGTGACGTCGCGATCGTAATGGTCTCCAACATAGACACAATTTTCAGCAGGCAGGCTCAAAGTCTGCAGCGCATATTGAAAAATGGCGGGATCGGGTTTTTCAACGCCGACGATTTTGGAATCGATGATGCACGAAAAAAAAGGCGCAAGCTCCAATTGGTTGAGCACGGCTTGCACTTTGCCATCGGCATTCGAAACAATGCCCAGGCGCAAGCCCATGGCCCGCAGGGCCGCGAAAGTCTGCCGCGCCGTAGGCTCGACGTAATTCCACAAATAAACCGCGTGATGGCGCTCGTAAACGCGCGTGAGCAGGGCGGGCAAATCTCCGGCGCGCGCTCCTACGGCGGCAAACCAGAAACTGAAAAACTCTTTCCACGGCTCGCCGCGATTGCCGCGGAAAAATTTTTCCCGCGCCCGCGCTGCGCCTAAAGCCAGATTGCTCAAATTCGTCTCAACGCCGTATTGTGCGAGCAGGTCTTTAAGAAACGGATAATCCGGCGAAAGAATGGTTTGGCCGACATCGAAGAGAACGGCTTGGGGATTATTCATTGATTTTAACTTTCATTTGTAATTGCTTCACAAGCGCAGAAATTTGCAGGAATTGTTACAGCAAAGATTGCTGCGTGAATCAGCTCTGTTCATTGTGCGCATCCGATTTCGGGTAAATCATATACCGCGCCAAATCTGTTGCAACAATACTGTTCGTGAAAATCGCCCGCGCTTCATCCCTGTGCGCCGGTAGTTCTTCTTCCTGCAGCGTGCCGCTGAAATGGGTCAAAAAAAGTTTTTGCACGTCGCATTTCTTCGCGATCTGCGCGGCATCCGCCGGGGTGGAATGCCCGGTTTGCAAGGCCCAATTTTTTTCCGCCGAAGGAAAAGTCGCGTCGGCGATGAGAGCATCGGCATGGTGCGCGAGTTGTTCTTGCCCGGGACAAGGCGAGGTATCGAGGCAATATGCGATTTTGATTCCCGGCCGCGGCGGGCCTAAAACTTCATGGGGATGAACCACCCGGCCCCCGGCAAGCCTAACGCTCTCACCCTGCTGCAGCTTTCCTCGCTCGGGACCATACGGCACGCCCAACAGGTTTGCGCGTTCGTCATGGAATTTGCCCGGGCGCGGAGCTTCCACCACGGCATATCCCACCGTAAAAATGCGATGCTGCAAGGGCCGGCACTCCACGTGATATTCCGGCGTCTGCCAAAGAGGGATTGCAGCCGCTTCATCGATTTCATGAATCTCCAAATCAAATTCCAGCTTGAAGCTGCACAGTTTTTGATGAAACTCGATATAATCACGCAAGCCCGTGGGGCCAAAAAGATGAAGGCCGTGGCGCAAGCCCGCCATTTGCAAGCTGGTGAGCATGCCGGGCAAGCCGAAAAGATGGTCGCCATGAAAATGCGAAATAAAAATGCAACGCAGCCGGCCCGGCCGCAAACCGGCGCGGCGAAATTGCATTTGCGTGCCTTCGCCGCAATCGAACAAAAAGATTTCACCGTTGCGCCGCAGAGCGGTACCGGAAAGATTGCGATTGGCGGCTGGCATGGCAGAGCCGGTGCCGAGGAAAATGATTTCGATCATTTTGGTAAAACCTTAATTTCAACGTGTCATCTTGATGCTCAAAAAGATTCTTTCAGAATGACATGAAAAGATGGGTCTCTTCACACAAACAAAAAACGCTTTAATCACAGGAGGAATTGCAAACGCTCCGGCAGCACTGCGATTTCCACGGGAGTCTTGCCGGCAATTTCGCCGTCGGGCGTCAATAATTGCGGCGGCTCGGATTCCAGCCTCAATTTTTTGCCGCGCAACATTTCGATTTTAGGATGACCGAGGTGATTGCCGGAAAACACCGAAGGAAACGCGCGCATCAGCCCCACGCGCGAAATTTTTTGCGCCAGCACGATGTCCATCATGCCGTCATTGATTTCCGCGCCGGGGGCGATTTTCATATTCCCGCCAACGTAGCGCGAATTGCAAATCATGACGAAGACACTTTCTCTGACGATCACGTGCTCGTCCAAAATTATTTTCACGCGCGCGGCGCGCAATCGCATCAGCGTGAGCAACACCCCCAGCGCATAGGCAAACATGCCGAGTTGTTTGTATCGTTGCGAGTTAATGTTCACCTCGGAAACGAATCCCGCTCCGGCAACGTTCACAAAATAATATTCGTTTTGATACCACGCCACCGGTTCATGCAAACGGCAATGCAAAACATCCACCGGCGTGAGCCGGCCGGTCAAGATCCTTTCCCAATCGGGCCGCAATTTGCCGTGACGAAATTCCCGTGAAAAAGAATTGCCCGTGCCCGCGGGAATCAATGCCAGCGGCGTGTTAAAATGCGGCGAGCGCAGGCAGGCATTGAGGACTTGAAACAAAGTACCGTCGCCGCCCAGCGCCGCAATGGTATCCCACTTTTGCGTTAAATAATCCGGCAGCGCTTCGAACAAGTGGCCGTGATGTTGCGAAACGATGATCTCGCATTGGACCCCGGCTTGCGCTATTCCCGTTTGTGCTTCCTGCAAAATTTGCGCGCCACGGCCGCGCGCCGAGCGCGTGTTGGCCGCGATCAAAACACGTTTCATGTTTTCTTGACCTCGGACAAGATGGCCATGGCCACGCCGGCGAGCGCCAAACCTCCGCCGAGCACGGTTTGCAGAGAAGGTGCTTCATGAAAAAAAAGAAACGACAGCACGCTTGCGCCCACCGGTTCGCCCAACAGCGTGATTGAAACTGCCGGAGCGGAGAGATGCTTGAGCGCCCAATTGAAGCTGGTGTGCCCGATCATTTGCGGCACCAGCGCCAAAAGCAAAAAGATGCCGAAGGTTTGCCAGGAATAATCGCGCAAAGGAATCGCCAGGATTTGCGTTCCCAAGCAAAGAAAGAGGGCCGCAGCCGAATAGCACATGGTAACATAGGGAAGGGTTGCCAGGCGTTTGCGCAGCAGGCGTCCGATTAAAAAATAAATGCCGCCGAATAAAGCGCCGGCTGCAGCTAAAGTGTTGCCTAAAAGCGAATTGCTGCCGCGGCCGGCTTCATCAAAAGTAATAATCATCGCGCCGGTAAAAGCGAGAAGCAATCCCGCATAGAGCCAGGACCGGACCGGCTCATGCAAAATAAAAACTGCGCCGAGCGCGACAATAATGGGGCTGGTTGACACTAACACCACGGAGCTGGTGACGGAAGTGTATGAAAGAGAGGTAATCCAGGCCGCGAAATGCAACGCCAGCGCGGCGCCGGAAATCGCTCCTAAGAGCCAATCGCTGCGGGAAAATTTTTTCAGCTCCGGCCACGAACGCGCGCCGCCGGTTATCCAAAATAAAAGAGAGGCAAAGAGCAAGCGGTAAAATGCAATGGCCAATGGCGGCGCCTCACACCAGCGGATGAAAATTGCCGCAAACGAGACGGCGACGATGCCGGCGGTGACGGTCAAAAGAACACGATAAAGAGGAATCGGGGAGATAGGCATTTTGAACTTCTTAGACACTTCAAATGACTAAACTTCGAAAGAGTTTAGCCGTTTGCAGTTGAATCCCCCCAGCACTGTCATTCTGGAAGAATCTTTTTCAGCGCCGGGAATATTCTGTATTTGGACATTTTAATAAATGCTTGAAAAGATTCTTCCGGGATGACATGATGACTTTAGATGGCTAAACTCTGACTAACCTTCTACCATTTTGACCTGGCAGAAGAAGTATTTGAAACGACGAAATCTCTAATGGCCTGAAAGTAGCGATCGCCGCTTGCGAGATAGGTATCGTTGTGATCAGCGCCGGCTAAGGTGACGAATTGCTTGGGCGCGGCGGCGTGTTTGAAAAGCTCTTGGCCGAGTTGATAAGGAATCACATGGTCGCGATCGCCGTGCAAAAAGAGCTTGGGAATTTCGAGCTTGGCCACTTTGTCGCGGCTGGCCCATTTCATGCTTGCGAGCCAATAAACCGGCACGGGACCAAACATCAGCCGGGCCATGTCGCGTGCGTGCGGAAAAGAAGATTCTACGATGAGCCCCTGCAATTTCCGGCGGCAAGCCAGCTCGATCACCACCGCGCCGCCAAGTGAGTGGCCGTGCGCCATGATAGGCAGGTGCGGAAATTTCTGCCGCAGCCAATCGTAAGCTGCTTCGGCGTCGCGATAGCAGCCTTCTTCGCTGGCGGCGCCGGCGCTGCGGCCATAGCCGCGATAGTCGAACATGAATAAATTTGCGGGCACGTGCTCGCGCAGCAGCGCCAGCCATTCCACGCGATGGCTGAGATTGCCGCCATTGCCGTGCGCCATGATTAAATTGGCGCGCGCAGAATCATGCGGCACGAACCAGCCGTGAATTTTCAGTCCATCGGAAGTGGTCAACCAAATATCTTCGATCGCCAGGCCCAGTTGTGCGGGCTGCCAAAATCCCGCCGGATAAGGGCTGGGAAAAAAGACAAAGTTTTTTTCGAACAAGCGCAGCAACAGGCCGCAGAGCAATAGAAGAGCGAGCGCGCAGAAGAAAAAGCGGAGCATAAAGTTTCGCCGGAAGTGAGCTAGATTTGATTCAATGTAGTCACGGCCTTTTGGAATTGCAAGCGCGCATGAAATTTTGTTTGTGAATGGAGAGAGATTATGCTAAGTTGAGAGAGAAATATCCTACAAGAATGGAGGTTCATATGTACCGCCTCGTAATTTTTATTCTCGCCGCCATGTTCATTTCGTGTGCCGGTTCCCGTGCGAATCGAACTTTGAGAACAGTAGAATCACCCGAAGCTAAAGAAGCAGAGCCTGAGCGCAAAGATGGAGAAGAGTCGCCGCTCGTGACTGTGACTTCCGGCATCGACCTCGATCCCGTGCCGGTGGGCGGATTTGCTGCGATTCAAGCGGCCGTGCAGGAGCCAGAAGAAGTTTGGAAGGAAAATAAAGCGGGCACGACGGTAGTCGAAGCGCGGTTGAATGCGAACGGAAAAATTTTGGGCACGAAGGTTTACAAAAGCTCGGGCTATCCGGGCATGGACGCCGAAGCGATGATGGCAGTCGCGCGCGTGCGCTGGAAACCCGCGCGCAAAAACGACCAGCCGGTTGCGGCGGTCGTGCGCGTGCCGGTCGATTTCAACATGGCCACGGATTTGCGCAGCAATAAGGATTGAAAGCAAAGGCTATTGCATTTCATTCCGGTGAATCAGCTGTCATTGCGAGAAGCGCAGCGACGAAGCAATCCGTTTATTTCGAAGAGATTGCTTCGCTGCGCTCGCAATGACAACGTTTTACTGCGCAATTCCGAAAAATAAATTCCACAGGCTAATGTTTTTCGCGTTTGGCATCACGACGGGCCCAAGAGCGGATAACCCCATTGGCGGAGCGCCGTGGTCAGTGCGATAACGGGAAGGCCGATGATCGCGGTCCAATCTTCGCAATCCAATCTCTCAAACAGCATCAAGCCGGGGCCTTCGGTTTTGGCCGAGCCGGCGCAATCAAGAGGGTTATCCATTTCAACGTATCGACGCAACTCTTCGTCGCGCAAATCGGCGCGCAATTTGGCCGAGCCTGGCACCACGAATTCTTGCGCGGCTTTTCTTGCGGTGTGATAAAGAAACAGCCCCATGTAAAATTCATGCGTGTGGCCGCGCAGGGCGCGCAATTCCTGCCAGGCGCGATCCTGCGTTCCCGGTTTGCCCAGCACATGACCATCAAACCAGACGACTTGATCGGAGCCGATGATAATTGCATTGTCGAAATCTGCTGCGAGGCTCATGGCTTTGCCGCGCGCCAGGGCCAGCGCTAACGCCGCCGGATCACCCTCATGTTCGTGCATTTCTTCAAATCTGGGAACGACCGCGCGAAAGGGCAGGCCCAGCCGTGACATTAGCTCGCGGCGATAGGGCGAGGTGGAAGCTAATACCAGCTCGGGTGTTGTAGATGAGGGCATGGTCGAAATTAGAAAGATGATATGTAACTTGGAAGCAATTGACCCTGAACTGTCAGGGTTTGTACAACAAGAAATTTTGATCACACCCTTTTCAAAATTTAAAACCGTGAAAAGGGTAGTTTCTGAGAAGCTTTGACTTATCGCAACAAAATCATTTTGTGCGTTTGCACAAAGCGCGACCCGGAAGCATTCGTGAGGTCTTTGACCTCCAAACGATAAAAATATAAACCGCTGGCGACCTGATTTCCCAGCAAAAGTAAGCGGGCCGCTTTGCTCTGCCACGTCTACCGTTGTTGGATTGAAAACCAACCTGTCCTGCTCAGTGATGACATGCAAAGCGATGATCAAAAATTCATTGCCTGCGGAGAAACCGCCGTTGTTGCGGCGCGCCGGTGTGCCCCACCACATGACCGGCGCCGGGTTGTTGATGAGGTCAACCGCCAGCCGCATATCGGGTGTTTCGCTGTAAGTGACATCGAAGATAAAGAACCATTCGCGCGGACCCGCGCTGGAAGTATTGCTCGCATTACCAGAATAAGGCGGCCAATACCTCCCATCCACCGAGCCGCCGGCAACATTGTTCTCCAAATGCCCGATCATCAAGCGCCGCGGCGGATCGGATTCAACGTTCCACGCTGAGAACGGCACACTTCTTTTATAATCTTGATAAGCATAGCCGCTGGCAGGATTGACAATGAACGGCGCAAATTCCGGCAGGGCTGGCGCATTGTTAAAGCCCCGGCCATAGCGATGACCAAAAGACCAATTCGGATCATTGGCATCGAGCACGTTGCCGGCGGCATCGGTCGCAGCGAATTTAATCAAAGTGTTTCTCAAAGCCGAAGCTTTTATAGTTTTGCCGCCTGGTCCAAAAACGTTGCGCGGTTCGTTCCATCCGAGGGCGCCATTGAATCCTTCAAAGCCCAAAGTGCTGGCATTGCTCCACGTCCAAACACGCACGCCGTTGGGAATGGCCCAGTCCATCATGCCGGCCAGGCTTTGATCGGGTATCGTGCCTCGCAGAATTTTGAAGCCGTCGAGCAAAGGCATGTTGTGGCCCAAAAAGTCGTGTAGCGGATGATGGCGCAGCAAAAAGCGATTTTCAGTAAGATTCCTGAGCGATAACCCGCGTTCGTTTTCCGCATTGATAGAATCCACACCCGTAATCTCATAGACGTGATTTTTGAGCACGGCGCGATCGATGAGGCGCAAATTGGAAAAGCTAAATGTGGTTTGATTGCGCACCCGTAAACCATAACGGACGTTTTCTCCGGGATTGGCTTTGTAATCGTTGTTGAGATTGTCTGAAAAAATCTCAAACGCGTCCAAATCAATCGGCCCGGCCGTGGTCAAATTGTCGAGCACGCGCTCGAAAGTTTGTGTCATTTGCAGATTATCCGTGACCTGCGCATCGACATAAAGCCCGGCCGCCTTGCGCGTGATCGTGATGGTATTGGCGAAGATATTGTCATTGGCCGCACCGTCGCCGTGGGCGCCATCGTCGAAAAGCACGGTCTCAGTGACGGGGGTAGCGCAGGCATCTTGCCCGCAGTCAGGATGACTGCGCTACGTTCCCCCCACCAATGACCTGATCTTTACCCATATTTCGTGTTACTGGATACTGAAGGTGAATGGTTCAGGGACATAAAAACTTTCCACATCGCAGTGAGATCATCAAGACGCTGCAGGCCCAGCCATAAGGTTTGCGTGCCCG
>Ga0247727_10008702_pt1 | contig 18720 bp, 19 predicted proteins | sample WisWelCaveWW1625_FD_202498 | JGI IMG/M metagenome (GOLD analysis project Ga0247727, IMG submission 202498) | Biofilm microbial communities from Wishing Well Cave, Virginia, United States - WW16-25 | ecosystem: Environmental > Aquatic > Deep subsurface > Groundwater > Cave microbial mat | place... | reverse complement strand
CGCCCGAATCAAAAATCCCGCGCGGCGAGACGCTGTTGGAGTTAATCGAATCCACGTATACCGCGTTCCGCGATAATCAGGTCTCGATGAAGCGCGCCACGACCTGCACTTGTAGAGCCTGTCAGAACATCCCTTCGCTCGACCTCAAGTTCATTGCTCATTACGGCGAATACATAATTCAGCATATCCGCGACATCAAAGAGTTGGTTGGCTCGGATGTCAATCTCGTTCATCGCCTGCTCAAGAATCGCGTGAGTGAATCCACGGGCTGGCGCGCATACGCGATGTTTACCCAGCCATGTCTCGAACACATGCAGTTAAATCTGGAGGATACTCACGAGCAGGTCGAATCCTACGAGCATCTTCCACAGGTCAAAACCTTCAGCCTGGATTTGCACAAACGCTATAAGGAAATCATCGAAGCGCGGCGGGTCTTCGTAGACAAAGACGATGCAGATGCCTTTGTTGTTTTTTGCGATTTCAACGTTCCGCCGCCCGTTGCATGGGATTGGATACAAGACCCCATGAAGCGGAATCAGTGGGTGCGCGATATGGTTTGGTCAAGCGGAGACAGGCCCAAAGGTCGGACAGGAACCGGAGCATCCAATCACTGCGCGCATGGGAGTGGGACAACGTCATCACTGCATATCGTACTGGATTGGCGTCCGTTTGAATACTCCACGCACGATTCATCCCTATGGGGAATAAAGTTTGGCGATAAGGTGACCCGCCGCTTTGAGCCTTTGGCGAATGGGGGTACGCGCGTCTACGAGATTATGAAATTGGAGGCACCTTTGCCGCGTGCGCTTCTCCGCATTCTGGGAAAGATATTCACAAAGATATTCGCAAAGCCCATGGAGGAGATGTTGCAAACAGCCGCGCGGTTGGCGAAAGAAGATTACGCAAAGTCGCGGAGGGAATTGCAGTGAACGAGACTCAACACGGACACCTCCTGCTCGCTGACATCTCAAGCTATACATCCTATGTCGCTTCGACAGAGTTGACTCATTCACAGGAAATCCTCACCGAACTGCTCGAAACCATCATCGAGAAGTTCAAGTCTTTGATGACCTCTCTGAATCCGAAAGCGATGATGGCTCGCTACTTTTAGTGAATGATTTTCCGAACTACAAATGGTAAACGACCTTGAGGTTCAAAGAGCCGCCCAACACGGCGTGCACCCTATTACTGTACACTTTGAATGGAAGGCGGCAGGATCAGGTCAAGAGCGACGAGCCCATCGTCTGATTGACTTGGCGTTGCTGGTCTTCCAACCTGGGGACTGAGAACCTGCTTGCAGCCGCGCTCAGAGCGCCCACGTCGGACCGTTCCCCCAGGTTTCGCCGGTGTCATCGTCCGACGTTGCTCCGCCCTCCGCTGATCAGAAAGCCGTTTTTTGGACGAACAGAGAATGGCATAATGCGACTTTCATCGCCCGTTGTGCGTGGCGACGCATGAGGACTTCGCTTCGGGCTACGCAACGCGGGTGATGCTTCCGTTGGGCGGCGGCGAACAGAGTTGTGAAGCCCAGCCCTTTGGTCTCTCAGAATCTGGTTGACGCGATCCCCAGTTGGGCGTAAATTGGTGGCATGAAAGTCAAGACTTCTATCACCCTATCCGAAGAACTGCTCAAGGCCATTGACCAACGCGCCAAGCAGCACAAAAAGAACCGCTCCGATTTTATCGAAGCCGCCATCTGGGCCTTTATCGGGCAATTGATCCGCAACGAGCAGAATGCCCGAAACCCGGAGATCATCAATCGTCGGGCAGACTTTCTCAATCAGCAAGCGGCTGACGTTCTTGCCTGTCAAGTTCCCCTATGAAACGCGGTGAAATGTACCGCGTGTCGAACCCTTCCGTCCAAGACCCCAAACGATTTCGCGTCTTTGTAGTGGTCAGCCGCCAGGTGTTGATTGACTCGCGCTTCTCCACCGTCACATGTGCGCCCATTTAATCGAATACTTTCACGGCGGCGGGGTTGAAATGGTTGCCTTTGACGGCGAGGCGCTTAAAATCAAAATGTCGGGTTGGGGCAAGCTATCGTTCACTCGTCACCCACAACTGTTCGCCATTGGTCACAAATGCAATCGCGCCGCGCTGATCCGTCCTCAGCACAGTGCGACCCTCAAACAGCGCCAGGGTCTCCGATTGGGGATCGCCGGCTGGATTGCCTGCGCCCACTGAAACGACGATGGCTCTTGGATTGATCGCTGTGACAATTTCGGCGGTGAGCGACTCCGCCCCACCGTGATCGGGCGCGAATAACACCGTCGCCGGGGACGCCGCCTCGGCTGTGGCAACTTTGATCGGCAACAGAAACGAGGCGCCGCCGTAGTCCAGCCTTAACGTCGCGCCCTCATCCCGCACATCCGTCACCGTCAACATTGCCCCCTCGCCCAAATCGAATTGTTGTCCAACTTCTGCCGTCATGGTTGGAATGGATCGACTGGCGAGTCCTTCCGTCCATTCGCGATAGGCGCTGTGCCGCGCGGCCTCATCGGCCATGACGACGCGGCGAATGGTGTAACGATCCAACAAGGCGGGCAGGCCGCCGAGGGAGTCTATTTTTGTAGAGGCGGCCACCACGAGGTCGAGAGTCCGCATCCCGATGGGCAAGGCCCGGCCCAGCGAGTCCGCTAAGGCGTTGGGGCTGGGGCCGCCGTTAATCAGGGCATAACGTCCACCCGGAGTCTGAATCAAAATTGCCTCGCCGTGTCCCACGTCGAAAAAGGTGAGGTGCAGTTTGCCATCGGGCGCGTGCAGATAAACATTCCAGGCCGCCAGCGACCCAATCGCCACTGCGCCGACGAGGAGGTTCCCCGCCCAGACCCGCTGCCACGCGGGGCGGCCTTCCGCTTTGCGCCCCGCCATCCAGGTCAGGGCGGCGATGAGGCCGTACATTCCGAAGAGCACAGGCAGTGGAAACCGATCAAGTTGAATGGCCGCGCCGGGGACTTGGGCCAGCAGTTCGACGACGGCGATGGTGAAGGTAACGAACGGCCAGGCCGTCCAAGCCAGCACTACGCCGAGCGGTTGGGCGATCAGCGCACCCAGCGTGGCAATGCCGCCGAGGATCATCACCGCCGGTTGCGCCGGCAGGATGATGGCATTGGCCAGGAGGGAGATCAGGGAGAGTTGATGAAAGTAGAAGACGATGAGGGGCAGGGTGGTGAGTTGGGCGGCGAGGGTGAGGGTGATCGATTCGGTAATCGGGCTGGCGAGGTTTGTTGGTATCCAGCGAGACAGGAGGCGGTTGACGGCTTGAGTGAAGGGTGTGGCGTAAAGAATGAGACCAAGCGTCGCCGCCACGCTCAACTGAAACCCGACATCCCATAACGTGCCCGGGTTGTAGGCCGTCATCAGCAGAGCCGAGGCGGCCACCAGGGCCAGGCCGTTCGATGGACGGTTGAATCCATTGGCCAGGAGGACGAGGCCGCCCATAATCGTCGCCCGCACCACCGAGGCATCGGCCCCGGCGAGCAGGGCATAAAGGGCAATAGCGATGATGGTTGGAAGGAGGGCGCGCCGTTCGCCAAGAAGCTGGCGAAAGAGGGCGAGGAAGACGCGGGCGAGTATTGAGACGTTGAATCCTGAAATGGCGATTATGTGAGAAGTACTAGTTTTGCGAAAAGCATCTTTCAACGACTCGGGGATGCCGGTTTCGACGCCGAGGAGGATGCCGGAGAGAAGCGCGCCCTGCGGCTCGGGGAAGACGGCGGCAATGGCGGCCAGGGCGCGAGCTTTGAAGGCGGAGAGAGGCTTGAAAATTCGCAGTTGCAGGTTGAGCCAGCGATCGGTTGTTTCACCCACGATGACATCGGCCCGCGCGCGGCGCAGAATCGAATACACACCCTGCCGGGCCAGATAGTCGGCGTAGGAAAAATCTTCGAACACTGGCGGCGTTTGCAATTCACCGCTGAGGCGAAGGCGCTCGCCATATTGAATTTCGGGATAGCGTTGAACCTGGGCCAGCACGACGCCGTGAGCGGGGATCGGTTGCCTGGCCTCCTCGGGTAACAAGATGTCAACCGCGACGCGCAGGTTGACGTAGGTGTCGCGCACATCCGGTTCGTCAACCACCACGCCTTCGAAAGTGACGAAGCCTTTGTCATTATAGCTGGCGACGAACGACTCATCGAAAACCGGCTGCGCCCACTCCCAGCGGTTCCCACCCAGACCCATCATCACAATGGCAAGGGCGAGGTTGCGTATGCCCGCATCTCGCCGCGCCAGCCAGGCGCCGACGGCCCCCGCCCCGGAGAGCAGTCCCCAGGCCCATAGCGGTTGGGGGACGAGCGGCGCGATGCCGATCCCGATCAGCCAGCCGGTGGTGTAAAGGGCAAGAGGCGGGAGGTAGGGGAACATATTCGGATTGTAGTCAGTCCGTTGCTAAACTCAAGATGATACAATGCCTATGTCCGGGAGCCTGTTATGAAACGCTTAGTGGCTTTGATTGCCATCGTCCTGCTGTTGACGGCATGCAATATGTTGGCCGCGACCCCCACGCCAAAGTTCTGCACCGAGATCGGATGCAGCAGCGAGTTGACGGTCAACCTCAGCGGCAATGTGCCCGGCGAATATACGATGCAAGTGCTGGCGAATACGGGAGAGTCGTTAGTGGTGTTTTGCCGGAACGGGCAGTATGTGGATCAGGGCACGCCTCAGCCGAACAATGTTTTACCGGCCTGCGGCCCGGCCAATGTGACTCTTACCGGCTTCGCCCCAGATGAGGCGACGGTAACCGTAATCTGGGGCGCGAATGGGGCGATCACCGGAATCTTCCGCCCTGCTTACACCATTAGCGAACCCAACGGCCCCGGCTGCCCGCCAACCTGTCGGACGGGGGCGGTGTCGCTCACCATCCCTTAAAACAAAGATTCCATCGGAGCGTCTCTACAGCGTCTGTACGTCATCCAACCGCCTGCTTTGCCAGCGACTCGAATAGTAACTGCACGCCCTCACCCGTCGCGGCGCTGGTTTCCACATAGAGCGCGCCGATGGCCGCCGCATAGTCCGCTGCGTTCGTGGTCCCCTCACTGCGTGGCAAGTCAGTCTTGTTGCCCACGACCACAAACTTTTGCCTGGGAATCACTTTTAGAATTTCAGCCCGCCACCTTTCGAGGTGAGCAAATGAGTCGGGGTTGGTCACATCGAACACCAGGGCCGCCGCCCGGCTTCCTTTGTAGAATCCGGCGCGCAGCGAGGCGAAGCGCTCCTGCCCGGCCATATCCCAGATCGAAAGTTTCACCGCGCCGGTCGGCAGTTTGACCAGTTGGGTCTGAAAATCCACCCCAATCGTCATCACCCGCGACGATTCGAATTTGCCCTCGCAATAGCGGCGCACGAGCGACGTTTTGCCCACCGTGCCATCGCCCGCGACAACCACCTTGAGGGCAATAGCTCTGGCTGACGACTCGGCGGACGGCCCGGTGGATGATTTCATGGTTGTGCTATGGCAGACCCCCTTGTGCAAACATAGAGCGACCTGGCAAGTCGCTCTACATTTGATACTGCCAGTGGAAGTCTATCAAGTTTTGCTATTGACCTGAATAGAACTCATGTGGGAATAGCAGGCCGTCGAGGTCAATCGGCGTCTGGCTGAGGCGGTGGCGGTTGGCCCGCTCGAACAGCCGGTGCAAGCCCTCCAGAAATTCCTGCTGGCGCTGGGCGGGTTCTTTGCTAAAGATCGCCAGCATGGTGGTGTAAATGCCCGGCACGAAGCACATCCACTTGCCGTCTTCGACCTCTGTAGAGCGCAGGCCCGCGCCAAAAATTTCCTTTGCCGCCGAGCGGAACGACGACAGCATCGGCACCACCAGCGCCGGGTCTACCTCGAAGTGGCCGATGGTCTTCAGCGGCATCCCTGACTCGTTTTCGTACACCGCATAGCCCTCGGCCTTGGCCATTTGTTCGCGGCGGATGACGACGCTGTAACCTTCGCTAATGGCGGCCTTCAGTTCACCCGTCTTCACCTTCGACGCCAACAGTGTCTCAATCGTCTTGCGCTCGCGCTGGTAGTGCTCGTACAGTTTGCGAAACTGGTCGCGGTTTATGCCGCCCTCGGCAAAGTCGTCGGTGAGTTTGTTGATTTTGTCCTGCACCCGATCCAGATATTCTCGCGCTTGTCTGTGCGCCGCAGCTCTGGCATCGGACATCGGTTCTGACGGCGGTGTTGGGTATGTTTGCGGCGCGAAGGTTTCAGCCGTTGACACCGGCACAACGGTGGGAGCTTCTGAGGACGAAACACCCTCAGGCATCGCCGGTGAGGCCGCCTCTGCGGGGATGGCTTCCACTTGCGGCGGGGCAACAGCCGCCGGTGGAGCTATTGACTCGGCCATCACCCGAGGGGGCGGCTCAACCGTCGGTGGTTCGGGTGCGGGCGGAGTCCCACGGGGTTTTGTTTTTACCGGCGCTATTTTTTCCTTTTGCGGCTCCGCTGTTGGCGGCTCTACCTTGCGTGGAGTCAATTTCAACGGCACCAGTTTGGGGCCCAGTGTCGGTTCAGGTTTGGGGGCGCTCCCTTTGCCAGTGAGCAGTCGGCGGAATTTATCGAACATGGGACTTGCGCCTCTTCTGCGCTGTCTTGCCGCCTTTGTAGATCGGCGCGGTAATGGAACAAACTACGCTTAAGCGCGGATCCAGCAGACGAGTCTGTAAACGATCATCAAGGTCTTCTTTGAGAGTGGCCGTCGTGATCACCGTCGGCAGAGCGGCGACGTAGCGGTAGTCAATCAACTGCACCAGTTTTTCCTTCGCCCACGGCGTGGCGCTTTCAACCGCGAGATCGTCAAGCACTAACAGCGGCGCAGTCTTCAATTCGTTGAAGCGTTTGTCGTAGCGCACCAGCGAGTCCGGGCTGAAGGTAGCGCGCAAATGATCAAGCAGATCGGCAAAGGTGATGAACAAAGCCAACTGGCCGATGCGGACACGATGGTTGGCGATGGCGGCGGCCAGATGCGTCTTGCCGCTCCCGTGCGGGCCGGTGAGGATCAGCCAGCCACCGGGGTCGTCGGCGAAACGTTTGGCCTCCTCGAAGGCAATCTTCAACAGCTTGAGATGCTCCGGGGGCATTTTCTCGTTCTTGCGATCCTCAAAAGTCTCGAAAACCTGGTCGCGGTGATGTCCGAGCGAGGAGAGATCGGTTTGATCGGACTCGGCGCGACGATAATCGGGGGCGTCAATGATGATCTTGCGCACCAGGTCCATGTCCACCAGGCGGCTTCGCAGGCGGGGGTCGAGCCGTTCGAGTTCGGTGTTGGAGGTGACGACGGTGGGCAGGGCGGCGTTGTAGCGGTGGTTGAAAATTTGATAGAGCTTTTCCTGCGCCCACTGGGTCGGGCTTTCCGCGCCAAGGTCGTCAATAACCAATAACGGAACATTACGAACGCGTTCAAAAAGATCATCGTACGACACATCTGAGCCGGGGCCAAAGGTGGCCCGCAGATGATCGAGCAGATCGGGGGCGTTGACGAACAGGGCAGGTTGACCGGCGGCGAGGCGGGTGTTGGCGATGGCGGCGGCCAGGTGTGTTTTGCCACAGCCATAGCCGCCATGCAACAACAACCAGCCGCGCGGATTTTCCGAATAATTGCGCGCCGTCTCAAACGCCAAACGCAAGCTGGCCTTTTGGGCGGCATCGGTCGTGTGGCCGTCGGGCTGGAAGTTGTCGAACGTCTTGTTTGCCAGCGGCCCCAGGCTGGAAATTTCGCGCCGGCGCTGTTGTTGTGCGGCCTCGATTTCGTCGAGGCGGCACGAACAGGGGAAGAGCCTGCCGAAGTTGGGATGGCCCATCGGCACGTCCTCGCGCACATAGCCGAGGCCGTGACAGTGCGGGCAGTTGGGATCGCCCAACCCAATTTGATCACTCCTGGATAGACCTTTCGAGTCTTTGAGACCCGAAAGGTCTGGGCCCCTATTCGAGGTAGTCGAGATATCGGCGGCGATCTTTTTCAGTGTTTCCCCGGCCTTTTCCACGGTCAGCCTTTCCCTGGGTCTTCCAGTTCTCAAGAATCTTAATCACATAACGAAGTGAGCGGGCATTGTTGGTGACGGCCTCGCCAATGGCTTCCTCAATCCACTCCGCCGGATACTCCGATTCGATGTCGCGCAGTTCATCGGCGATCATCGGTGTGAGCGGGCCGATGTTCTGTTCGTAGAGGGTGAAGGCATTGGGCCGATCCACCAGCACCTCAATGGGGGTGGCGTCGTCGAGGGTGGGCCGCCACTCGCCTTTGGTGATGCCGTCCACCGCCGCCCGGCCTTTGGGCGTGTTCACAAAGTATAAATCTTCTGTGCCGGAGGCGCTTTCGATTTCAATGTGCAGGAGGGTGCCCCGGGCGACGGCCCGCTCCAGCGCATCGGCCAGCGCCGGAACCTGGTCGCGTTTGTGTTCGGCGAAGCCGTTCAACAGAGTCTCGTCGGCTTCCATTTCTTTGCGGCGCAGGTAACGAATGTTGCCCTCTTTGAGCGCCAGCCGCCAGAAGCAGTATAACGTCACCTTCATTTCGCCGAGATGGTCAATTTGGGGCAACAACTCGGTGAAGAAGGGATTAGGCACGGGGGTGCTGCGCACCTTGCCAGCAGGGAAACCGGAGAAGCCTTTCATGCCAGTGGGCAGTCGCAGTGGGCAGTCGGCAGTTCGCACTGCGTTCTGCCTACTGCTTACTCAAGGGATAAATGCCTCGTCTCCGCATCGGCAAACTTTGTCAGCGACTCGAGGAAGACGAGTTCCACCGAGCCGGTGGGACCGTTGCGGTGCTTGGCGACGATGATCTCGGTGATCTTCTTGCGCTGTGGTTCTTCATCCCAATCGTCGGGGTGATGCAGAAACAGCACAATATCCGAATCTTGCTCAAGACTACCACTTTCACGCAAATCGGACAGCATCGGCCTTTGCCCGGAACGCTGTTCGACGGCGCGCGAGAGTTGGGCGGCGGCAAGTACTGGCACGTTCAACTCACGAGCCAGGGCCTTAAGACTGCGCGAGATATGTGACACCTCCTGCACCCGATTCTCCATCCGTCCGTCGCCGGTCATCAACTGCAAATAATCCACCACGATCAGGTCGAGCTTGATTTCGCTGTTGAGGCGGCGGCACTTGGTGCGCAGGCCGAGGGCCGAGATGGCGGGGGTGTCGTCGAGATAGATACCGGTATCGCTGAGAAGGCTAATGGCCTGATTGAATCGCGGCCACTCATCCTCTTCCAATTTGCCGAGCCGCAGGCGGTGCGAGTTGATGCCGGTCTCCTGCGAGACCAGTCGCTGCACCAGTTGTTCGTTGGACATTTCGAGCGAGAAGACAGCGACGCGCTTGCGGTAGATTTTAGCGGCGTTGAGGGCGGCAGACAGGAGCAGACTGGTTTTGCCGCGGCCAGGCCGCCCGGCGAGGATAAGCAAATCCGAAGGTTGCATGCCGCCGAGCAGACGATCCAGATCGCGGAAGCCGGTGGGCACGCCGAGAATTTCATCGCGGTGATCGTAAAGGTATTGAATGCGGTCGTAGTATTCGCTGGCGACGTTTTTGATCGGCCTGAGTTCGTGCAGGTTGCGACGCTCGCTCACCTCGAACAGCGCTTTTTCAGATTCGCCGACGACGGTGTTAATGTCGGCGCCGGTTTCGTAGGCCAACTTGGCGATGCCGGAAGCGGCGCGGATGAGGCGGCGGCGGAGGGCAGCCTCTTCGACCAGGCGGCCATAGGCGGCGGCGTTGTAGGCGGTGGGGGTGAGGGTAACGAGGCGGGTGAGGTAGGACGGGCCGCCGATCTCCCCTAGCTGCCCGCGCTTCTCCAATTCGTCCTGCACCGTGAGGAGGTCAATTGGTGTGCGCAGATCGTGCAGATGGGTGAACACGTCCCATAGCCAGCCGTGCTTCACCGAATAGAAATCGTCGGGCTTGAGGAATTGGGCAACGTCGAAAAACGACTCAGGGTCAATCAGCACCGAGCCGAGGACGGCTTCTTCTGCTTCGAGGTTGTTAGGAGGGGTGACGAGACCTGCGGGAGACTGTGTATCGGCCATAGAGACGCCCACGAGAGGCTATGCGACATGAGTTAGGCGCCCATTATAAACGACTCGCCCCCCTGAAACGGGGGGCGAGAAAATTTTAGGCGCCGCAAGTTCGGGCGGAAGCTAAGCTTCCATATACCTCACTCATCGTCATCATCTTTTTTGGTTTTATCCAGATCGTCGAAATTGAGGGTGTCCACAAAATCGGAGAAGGCGGAGAGACGCTCGTTGCCTTCGGGGGCCTCGGCCGGCTCGGCGCTTTCAGCCTCCACATCTGACTCGGGCACAATTGCGCCTTTGGTCATCACCGCCTCGTGAACGTAGATGGACACCCGCGCCCGCACCGCCAGCGCCAGCGCATCCGATGAGCGCGTGTCGATTTCGAGCACTTTGCCTTTAGCCTCAATGATGAGGGTGGCGTAGAAAATGTCGTTCCGCAGGTCGCTGATTTCGACGCGCAAGACTTTGCCGCCCAGTTCGTTGATGACGTTTTTCAGAATGTCGTGGGTCAGGGGTCGCGCCACTTCCACTTCCTGCAGTTCGACGGTGATGGCGTCGGCCTCGAAGGGGCCAATCCAGATGGGCAGATAACGTTCGCCTTCAGCGTCCTTGAGGATCACTACCCGATGGGTGGACATTAAGCTGACGCGAATGCTGTCAATAGTGACTTCAACCAGGCCTTGCATGTTTTTAGGTTTCCTGCGAGAGATTGTAGCATAGTTCGTCCGCAGTTGCATTGAAGATGGGGATTATGGTTGCGACTGTTGAGTTGGCGAGGACGGCGTTGCCGTCGCCTCAGGGGAAGCCGTCTCTGTCGGAGCCACATTTGCTTCAGCCGTCGCCGAGTCTGCCGGGGCCGGGGTTTCGGTGGGCGCCGCTGTCGCTAGCAGGGTCGGGGATAGGGTGACTGTAGCTGGATCGAGAGTCGGCGACGCCGTTGCTGTTATGGTCGCAACGTCTGTAAAGGTCAGCGTTGGCGAGTCGGTCGGTATTGCAGTCGGGACAGGCGTTGCAACTTGCAAGGGATCGGCCTCAACAGCAGGTTCGGAGGTCACGGGGATAGCGGTTGGCGCATCGTTCACCGGGGTGGGTTGCGGCGGCTCAACCGTTGGGGGTGGCAAGGCGGGTTGAGTTGGGTCGGCGGCGGCGTCGGCGCTGTTTGCCCCTTCGGTCGGGCGAGGGGTAGGCATGGGGCCTGGCGCATCGGTGGGTGCGGCGTTGACGGCTTCCCCTGTGGCCGGGGCTTGAGTCGCCTGCGTTGAGGCATTGTGTCGAATTTCAACCGAGGCGGCGAGGGCTTGATCCAGCGCTGATTGCGCCTCAGAGGGCGCCTGCTCGGCAATGGCGTTCAAGAGTTGATCGTGTTGCAAGGTGGTTTGATCGATCTGTTGGGCCAGTGTTTGAGTCTGCGCTTCCGGCACGTACCGTAACGCATCCATTGCCGATTGCACTTCTTCAGCATAGGCCTGCAACGTTTGCCCCGCTTCATCCTCGCGGTGTTGCTGGATCAGGGTGTTGGTTTCTTTCAAACGAGTGGTGGCGAACTCCATTCGGAGTTTCACCTCGGCGGCGCTGTCGAACGACACGACCAGCCGCACTTCTTCGAGGGCGAGTTTGACGGGATAGAGCGCCTCGCCGGGGAGGGAGTCGCTGGAGGCGTACGTAAGCGTGCCGCCGCCAAATAATGAAATGACGAGAATGAGGATAGCCGACCACTGCAAAGCCATCCGTCGAATTCGGAGCGATTGAATCAATCCAACCCAGGCTCGCCGCAGTGAGTCGAGCGGCGGGCGATGATGATGTTGCGCGCGGCGGGCGCGCGAAGGCAGGCGTCGAAGCAGTCGCGCCCGCGCATCGTAGCGGAAGTCGAGCGAGGGCGGCGCCTCCGGCGCGGCCCTCACCTGTTGAACCGCCGTCAGCAGCGTGTACAGTTCATCCCAATGTTCGGGATATTCCGCCAGGCACTGCTCCAGGGTCCTCTCGTTACGCTCCAGCGCCTCGAGACAGTCGGCCAGGATATTGGGGAAGGAGGGGTTAGTCACCATAGCCCCCCGCTTTCTCGGCCAACAGCGCCCGGAGTGCGGCCAGGGCCCGATGTTGAATGATGCGGATCGCGCCCTCGGTGCGGCCCACCACTTGTGCTGTTTCGGCGTGGCTGAGGCCGCTGATGAAACGCAGGGTCAGCACTTGTTGTTGCGTCGGATTAAGTTGAACCAGAGCCTCGGTTAAGGCTTCGGCCTGTTCACGATGTTCGGCGTGGTCTTCCGGCCCGATACTTGTGTCGGGGCATTCCTCGTCCAGCACTTCCAGGCCTTTGCGGGTGCGATAGCGATCCACGATCAAATTATGAGCGATGCGATACAGCCAAACGGCGAACGGTGTTTGGGTGGGCCGATAGCGGTCAAGGGCCTCCCACGCTTTGAGGAATACAATTTCGGTCATATCCTCGGCCTCGTGCACATCGCCCACTCGATAATAAATGTAGCGATAGATGGCGGCCAGATGGCGCTCATACAAATCGCCAAATGCTTCCCGGTCGCCTTTCACCGCGCGGGTTACCAAAAGGGCTTCATTCGGATCGGAACGACTGGAAGACAGCATAGGCTGTTGGATAAAGAGGAACGACTCCGGGGTAAAAACGTTTCAACGGCCTCATCCTTGCCCTCATGATTGAAAGTTAGTGAGGGGCAAGGCAAACCGCTGTGTTCAAAATGCTATAATGCTCCGGGCAAACTCCTGTCAATGTTTGGTCGTCAATCTACTGATACTTATGTTCTGTGGCTAACGCTGGCGCTGGCCGCCGGGCTGATCATTGCCCTGCTGGCGATGTACCTCAATTTCTCGCGCTCGCGCCGCATGCGGTTCTTCAGTGACCGGCGCACCGCCCTGGAAAATGGCTTGCGTTACCTTTTCCTCAGCTTCATTTTTCTGATATTGACTCTGGGATCGTGGGTTGCCGGCAAGCCGTTCTTTGAACTCATCATCACTCCGACGTTTACGCCGACTAGCAGTCCGACGCCCAGCCGGACGCCGACCCCCACCCTCAGCCCGACGATCACCTGGACGCCGTCGCTGACCCGGCCGCCCACCGACACCCTCACTCCCTCCCCAACCTTCACCCCCAGCCCCTCAGTCACGCCGGGCTACCCGGCCGAGGGCGTCGCCCCCATCCCCGAAGCCACCGTCACCCCCGCTCCCAACGCCGCCTTCGGGGCCATCACCGTCGCCCGGGGTTACACCGACTCGTGGCAACCCATCGACGCCGCCTTTGAGTTTGAGGCCAGCACCCTCACCGAACTCTTCGCCGTCTTCACCTACAACAACATGACCAACGGCGTGCAAGTCACCACCGTGTGGTATCGAAACGGCGAACCGATCTACATTGACACCGCCTTGTGGGAAGGCGGCACCGGCGGCTATGGCGCGGCGGCCTGCCCGCTGGAGCAATGCCGCTACGAAGCCGGGGCCTACCGCGTCGCGATCTACATCAGTGGCGGACTCAAACAATTCGCCGACTTCATCATTACCGGGACGCCGCCCACTCGCACCCTGCTCCCCTCGGCCACCGCCACTGCCACCCATACCCCCACCGTCACCCCAACCTTCACTCAGACGAGCACGCGCACCGCCACCGCCACCGTCACCGCCACCTTCACCCCGACCCGCACCCCCACCCGCACGCCCACCTTCACCCGCACGCCCTCGGCCACCTTCCGCCCCATTATTCAAACCGATTACGCCCGCACCTACGTCGCCGCGACCCGCACGGCAAGGGCGCAAACCCCTTCGCCATAAACATAGACATCGCTTTCAACTATCATTTCGTGTTTGGTATGATCCTCGCCGAAGTGATTCGCGCGCCGCATCGCCGCCGCAACTGGATGGAGCGCAGACAGAAGCGACTCGACATCCCCGACGGATTGGACGTGGCCCTCGACCTCCTCCTCGCCTTCGCCGGATTGCAAGTTTTACCATTGATCGCTACCTCCGCCATCCAATTTATGCGGCGATCTGGTTGTGGGGGGTCGCTCAGGCTCTATTGGTGCAAAACTGGATCGGCGGGCTGGCCGGGCTGATTCTGTTTCTACCAGTGTATCTGCGCCGCGTGCCGCGCGAGGAGGAGATGATGCTGGAAAAGTTTGGGGAGGAGTATCAGGTGTATATGGGGCGAACGGGTAGAATCACTCCGCGTTTTCGTTCATGAACAAAGACAACTCCACTGCCACCTCCGCCGCCACCCTCGCATTATTCTCCAGCAGGGCCACATTCGCCTTCAGGCTTGAGCCGCCGGTGATCTCAGCCACCTTCGCCAGCAGAAACGGCGTAACGGCTTTGCCTTTGACCCCCTCAACCTCAGCAGCGGCCAGGGCCTGATCAATGGCCCTATTAATCATCTCCGCGGGCAGGGCGGACTCGGCGGGGATTGGGTTGGCGATCAACACCCCGCCGCTCAGGCCCATCGCCCATTTCATTTTGATCATCTCCGCAACTTCGGCCACACTGTCAGCGCGGGCGTCGAGGCGTAGGCCGCTGGAGCGCGAATAAAATGCCGGGAACTCATCCGTGCCGAAGCCGATCACCGGCACGCCCGCCGTCTCCAACCATTCGAGGGTGGCCGGGAGGTCGAGGATGGCTTTGGCCCCGGCGCAGATGACGGCGACGGGCGTGCGGGCCAACTCTGGCAAGTCGGCGGACACATCGGTGCGATCTCCGCGATGGACGCCGCCGATGCCGCCGGTAGCAAACACGTTGATCCCCGCCCAGGCCGCCGCAATCATCGTCCCGGCCACCGTCGTCGCGCCATCCACTTTGCGGGCGGCGACGATGGGGAAGTCACGGCGGCTAACCTTCCAAACGTGATCGGCATTGGCAAGATATTGCAATTCGTCGTCGGTCAAGCCAATTTTGATCTGCCCGCCGAGGAGGGCGAAGGTGGCCGGAGTCGCGCCGCCCTCACGGACGATGGCCTCCATGCGCCGCGCAAGATTGAGGTTGTGCGGGCGCGGCAGACCATGAGCGATGACGGTGGACTCGAGGGCGACGAGGGGCCGGCGCGCCTCGAGGGCTGAGGCGACCTCAGGGGAGAAGTGCAGAGGCGGGGTCATGGAGGGGGCGGCCTCACCCTTCAAGCCGGTTTTTCGAGTCGCCCTCGTCCAGCATTTTTATCAACATCGGCGACAAGTCGAGGGCTGGGGACGAGGTCTTCCTGCCAAGTTGTTGCTGGCCGAAACTGCTCAGGGCTTCGACAAACTGAATCAGGATGAAGCGATTGTCGGGGGAGTCGTCCAGCGACAGTGGCAGGCCGCCGGTGATCTTTTCGATGATCTCCAGCCGGGCTTTGGCTTTGGCCAGTTCCATCGCCCGCAATTTTTCGGCTTCGCCTTCGGCCAGCGTCACCCGCGACTCGCTCTCCCACTTCGCCTCCCAGGTTTGGATGCGTTGCTCAAGCACCTCAGCCGGAGTCTCGATGTGGCCGAGGCTCACCCACAACAAATCCACGCCCAGGCTGGCAAACCGTTTGCGAGTGTCTTTGTGCTCGAACGTCTGCTTGATCTTCTCGCGCGGGTCGCTGGCGTCGCCCGCGCGTTTGGCCGTGATCTCGTCGAGCGTCATCCGGCTGAGGTGGCTGCGGATGATGCCGGCCACCATGCCCGGGGCCGAATTGGTCCACACCGAGGGGCCTTTGGGGCCGACGGTTTTGCCATAGGCGATGGCTTTGATCGCGCCCACTGAGAACGGATACGGTTCGGTCTCGGTGCGTTGTTGGCGGTTGCTGGCATGGATGCGAAAGGCGACCTGCACATTCTTCACCTTCACCGGGATGCCGTCTTTGGTCAAAGCTTTAACCTCTTCCTGGGTGCGGAACTGATCGCGCAAATCCAGCACTTCGCGCAGCGTCTCAAAGCGGCGGATGAAGTGCTTGCCCGCGCCGGCCACCTTCGACGGCCCGCCCACGCGCTCAAAGAGGGCGACGTTGCCAGCGGCCACATCCACAAAGCCCGGCCCGCCGATGCGGGGAATGGAATTGGTCGCCGCCTGCTCGATCTGCCCCGGCTGACTCTTCTCTTCAACCTCGTAGCCGCCGCTTTTAATTTTGATGCGGGGATAATCCCAGCCGAACATCGAGGCGGTGAGGTAGCGATAGCCGGTGGTCAGGTCGGGCAGTTCAAACAGATCGCGCACGTAATTTGCGGCCAGCAGAACGGCCAGCACACAGGCCACCAATGGCGGCAGGGCGTGGCGCAGAGTCTGCGGGTAGACCATCGAGACCGCAAAGTTCACGAAGTCGCGCACCGGCGGCGGCAATTGCGCCAGCCCGGCCTGTAGTTGCGGTTGAAGTTGTTCCAGCGGCGCGACGATTTCGGTGAAGCGGCCCATCACCGTGAAGCCGACGACGCCCAGAGCGAGGAGCAACAAGCGGCGATCGGCCCAAATGTGATCGCCTTCCACCAGATTATAGAAGAAGGCAATGACGCCGTTGATGAGGCGGTCGAGGAGATCGGGGGACTCGTATTTGGTCATGTCGCGCCGTCCTCCTCCGAAGTTTCCGCCGCCTCTGTCACTGTCGCCGCCGATTCGCTCTCACCCATTTCCAGCGCCGCCCGCTCGGCTTCGGCCTCGCTGATCTCCGGCGAGGGCAAGGCCAGCGACTCTTCGTGGCCGATCACTTTCACTGCCTCGGTCTCGCCAGTCTCCGTGTTCATCCAGTAACGCGATTGCAGACTCTTGAGCTTGCGGGCCACGTCATAGGGCATGAGCATCTGAGTCATCGGGTCTTCGGCCATTTGCTTGAGGGCCAGCACCAGCTTGCGCATCACTTCATGCTGATCGGCGGTGTCGCCGTCTTTGAGCAGAGTCTGTTTGAGGCTGTCGAAAAATTCGTTTTGGGCCTCGGCCCGCGCCGTCTCTTTGATCTGTTCGGTCTTCACCTCGGCGCGGCCCAACTCGGTGAGAATTTCTCTCTCCCAGCGCGAGGCCCAGGAGCGGGTGCGTTGGCGCACCACGTCGTCGTGCAATTCGAGAGTGCCGATGGACACGGAGTACACTTTGATGCCGCGCTCTTTGAGCAGAGGCGCTTTCTGCACTTTATCCACCAGCCGCACCTGCATGGCGGCCACCGGCGACGAGTCGGGATTCTTCGGCTCGAAGAGATCATCCAGCGTCACTTGGGCGATCTGGTCGCGGAAGAATTCGACAGCCACCACGACGGGCAGATCGGTCCACTTCAATGGGTCTTTATCGGTGACGGCGAACCCGTAGACGGCTTTGAAGGCGCTCTGGGGGTTGAAGGGGAAGGCCGGGGTGATCTTGGTCACGCCCAGCATATCCTGCTCATCCAGCGTGTCGCGCGGCGAGGATTGATCGCCGGGGTCGAGGGCGAAGGTGACGCTGACGTTGGTTTTAACTTCGATGCCGTCGCGGGTGAGGGCGGCAGCTTCCTGCGAGCGCGATTGTTTGCGCAGGTCAAGGGTGGCGGCGACGCGTTCTTTGTAGTCGAGGAAGACGATGCCCGGCCCATGAGCGCGTGAATACTTCAAGCTCTTCTCCAGCACCACACCGCTGGAACCGTCGAGCAAAACCACGCCCGCGCCTTTGCGTTTGAGTTCCTCGGCGCTGCCGATCAGTTCACCGTCGCGCACGAACACAATCGGGCCATGCCCGCCGATGACGTAGAGGAACAGCCGATCAATCGCGCCCTGCCGCTCCTGAAAGGTGCGGACGGGCAGAATGTATTGCGAGGCCAGCGCCAGTGTGCCGACAAACATCACAATCAGCGCCACCGCATCCACCGCCCAGCCCAGCAGGGTTTCCGATGGCGACAGATAATGCAGGACGGCATACACTCCCAGCACAAACAGGACCGGGAGAGCGATGCGAAACCAGCGCTGTTGATAGAAAGGCGCGCGTTGCATGGGTGTTGATTGTACTTCATTAAGGTGAGGGTGCAACACTCACCACTCCTAACCGGATCGCGCCCTCCGGCCAGTCCGCCGCCGTCAGCCGCTCCCCGGCCTCGGTCACCAGCCCTACTAACAGGGTGTAGTCGCCGGGGCCGGGCGCGGCGAGGGTTCGGGGGTCCGTGACGATTTCCCCGGCCACCCAGCCCGTCGTCGGGCGGCCCCAGTTTGCCGGTTCACCATCGGATTGACTCACCAGATTGCCACTCGCGTCGAGTAGATGCAGAAAGACTCGATACGACTCCGCCATCTCCGCCGGCGCCTGCCAAACCAACTCGACCGCAATTTGATTTCCATTCGTAGCAACGTTGTAGCCCATCAGCGAAATCGGCTCGTCAAACTCGACGTTCAATGGATGATCGAGCGGCGGGAGGTCAAAGACGCGGTTGGGGGCGTTAATTTGAAGTTTGACCGGCAACTCGACTTCGCCAAAATTGGTGTCGAGTCGCCAGTGGTAGCCGCCGCTGTTTAAATTGGCCGGGAGCCTGAAGACGAGCGCCTGCTTCAGCACATCGCCCACCTGCCACTTCGAGGGTGGAAAGACCGGCACGATTGGCTGGCACTGGCGATGCGCCAGCGTCCTCATCCGCTCGTCAACCAGCGTGGCGCAGAAGTCGCCATCCCGCAACGGCCCAAACCGCGCCTGCCATGTAAGATCGAGGCGATAAAGTTCACCGGGTGCGGCGCTTTCCCGATCCGCGCTCACGGCAATCACGGCCATGGCCCCGGATTTGACAATGGGTTCGACAAACGATTG
>Ga0247727_10008701_pt1 | contig 18720 bp, 18 predicted proteins | sample WisWelCaveWW1625_FD_202498 | JGI IMG/M metagenome (GOLD analysis project Ga0247727, IMG submission 202498) | Biofilm microbial communities from Wishing Well Cave, Virginia, United States - WW16-25 | ecosystem: Environmental > Aquatic > Deep subsurface > Groundwater > Cave microbial mat | place... | reverse complement strand
GCATGAGTACGATTTTGGGACGACAACGGAACTCGAGCTCAAAGTTCTGGCTGAACGCGAAGGCCTGATGAAGCGCGGCGGCCTATTAGTCGTGGCGCGCAATGAAGAACCGGTTTATCAATGCAGTGCCTGCAAAAAAACCGCCACGCAAATTTGCAGCCAATGCGTATTTGAGGGCAAACCGTTCGTCTGCGACGACTGCGCGGAAGACCACGAATGCGGCGAAGACATGCTGCTGCCGGTCGTCAATTCGCCGCGCATGGGCATGTGCGGTTATACGGGAGAATAAATTTTTGCTTGCAAGAAGCCAACGGCGTTGCTATCTTGAATCGAACTTAAAACCGAATCCTATGACGACCATTTACCTGATCGACGCCAGTCCTTACATTTTCCGCGCGTACTTCTCGATTCCCTCATCCATGCAGGCGCCCGACGGCGCGCCGGTGAACGCCGTTTATGGCTACACGGCTTTTCTGCTCGATCTCGTGAAACGCGCGCAACCGACTCATCTCGCCGTGGCTTTTGATGGCAGCTTGACGAGCTCGTTTCGCAATGAATTTTATCCGGAATACAAAGCCAATCGCGAGCTGCCCGATCTGGAATTAACGGCACAATTGGACGCCTGCCGGCAAGTGACGGAAGCGTTGGGGATGAAGGCGTATATTGATGATCGCTACGAAGCCGATGACATTATCGGCACGATCATCGCGAAGCTCGCGAAAAAAAATTGCGACTTCGTGGTCGTGTCCAGCGACAAAGATTTGGCGCAACTGGTCAACAAACGCATCGCACTTTGGGATTTTGCCAAAGATCGCCGCTTCGATGAGAAAGCCGTGAAGCAGCATTTCGGCGTGCGCGCCAACCAGATCGTCGATCTGCTCGCGCTGATGGGCGACGCCGTCGATAATATTCCGGGCGTCAAAGGCATCGGCGAGAAAACCGCCGCGGCTTTGTTGGCAAAATTTGCAAGCCTCGAGGAGCTTTATCAGAAAATCAGCCAAGTCGAAAAAATGAATTTGCGCGGCGCCGCCGCCATTCGCGCCAAATTGGAGCAAAACCGCGAGATGGCTTTTCTCTCCAAACAGCTCGCAACAATTTCAAACGAAGCGCCGATTCAAGCACAAATGCAATCTTTGAAATACAATGGCGCCGATCGCAGCAAAATCGAAGCGTTGTTTGACCGGCTCGGGTTTGGGAAAATACGAGAAAGGATTGTCAAGTGGAAAAAGTAGATCGTCGTAATGCCTCACTCACGGGGGGAGACGTAGCGCAGGCGTCCCCGCCTGCAGACAAGATGTCTGCGCTACACCCCCGTCACTGAGGGAATACAGATCGTCCGGTGCATGGACTTGACTTTTTAGAGAGAATTGAATATCTTCTTCTACCAAACTCAGCACTATAACATCATTATCGGAGCTCCCATTGCCATGTCGCAAGATATTGCTGAAATCGTTCACCCTTTAGTAGATAATGGATTGTATGAAAGCGCTGAGGCTGCTGTTAAAGATTTGATGACAGGCCACATTTTGCATCAAATCGGGCACTATCGCGCTATCGTCGAGAGTTTTGAAAAAAAATACGGCATGAAACTCTCGCAGTTCGATGATTATTTGAAAGCGCGCGCTAAAAAGCTTGTCAATGATTCAGCCAGCCAGAAGCGGTTCATGCTCGAAGAAGAAGATGCATTGGACTGGAAAATTGCTGCCGAGATGTTGGAGAGTTGGCTTGGCCTCAGAGGGAAAGGGTTAAAATGAGCAAGTTAAGCGCATTATTGGCTGAACTTGTTTCGTTGCTGGAGCGTTCTGGATTTTGTGAAAACACGCAAATCACAGAAACCTCTTTTTTCTCGACCGAACAATTTGCTTTCAAAATTAGGACAACGATATTTTCCTCCCTCGCGTTTCAAATATGGATGGCAACGTTATTGAATCACCTCTCCAAGGAAATCCTGCTGCCGACCTTGTCTATGTTTTGGCAGAATTAAAAAAGCTTTTTAAAGATAAGGTAAGTCGTGACTCCTCGCAATGACAGCAATCGGTTACAGAATGACCAAACAAGCATAATCAATAGGAGTCCCACCATGCAAAACCTCACCATCATCGAACATCCGCTCATTCAGCACAAGCTCACTTATCTCCGCGACAAACGCACCGACCACATGCAATTTCGCTTGCTCACCAAAGAACTGACTTCTTTCATGCTTTATGAAGTGATGGCGGATTATCCTTTAAAAGAAATCGTCATTGAGACGCCGCTGATGCCGGCGAAATCCAAAGTTCTCGCGCGAGAGATTTCGCTGGTGCTCATTTTGCGCGCGGGACTCGGCATGTTGGATGGCTTGTTGCAGCTCGTTCCCGAAGCGCGCGTCGGGCACATCGGTTTGTATCGCAATGAAGAAACGCTCGAGCCGGTGCAGTATTACGCGAAATTGCCCAAGAACATCGCGGAGACCGACGTCATTTTAGTCGATCCCATGCTCGCCACCGGCGGCTCGGCGGCCTCGGCGGCGGCCATCGTCAAAAAGGCCGGCGCGAAAAATATCAAATTCGTTTGCATGGTCGCTGCGCCCGAGGGCCTTGCCAAGCTCAGTGAATCCCATCCCGACGTGGCCATTTACGCCGCGGCGTTGGATGAGCGCCTCAACGATCATGGCTACATTCTGCCCGGACTCGGCGATGCCGGAGATCGCCTGTTTGGAACCAAATAAGATAAAAAGACGATGTCCAATCGTAACGAGTTTTTTGATAAAGAACAAAAAAAGCTTTCCCGCTGGCTTTTTCTCTTTGGTTTCGCGTACGCGTTTATGCACGTCATGCCGGCTTTCCTGACACACGACGTTAAGAACTATCTCACGACCGGCGACCTACTGAATTTCTTTACACCGTTCATCATCATTCCACTTGTCTGGAAATTATATTTTCTGTTGCGTGAAAAGCAGCCAACCATTTCAGAGCAAAAGATCCGAATTGTCCAAATCATCCTTTTATTTTCTTCGATTTCGTATGTGAACGGCCAAGGCATGAATCTCTCCGCCAACGCCATCGCGCGACATTTGAGTGAAATGAAAGATTCTCCCATTTACTGTCTCGCTTATTTTTTCGACGAAACGCTCGGGCATATTTTTTGGCACAGCGGCATGGTGGGAATCTCCATTGACTTGCTGCTGTTGGCGGCCAATTTGCAATCTGCAATAGTGACACGCCCAATACTTGCCGGCGCGCTTTTTTATAGTTTCGCTTATTTTACCGATGCCGTCGAGGGCCAGACCGTCCCGTTGCTTTTTCCCAGCGCCGTTTTAATTCTTGGCGGAATTCTTTATTACAACAAAAAGTCTTCACGTAAATTTTCGCAAAATCCCGTCATGCTTTTCTTTCTTGTCGGTTACGTTTTGGCGATTTTGCTCTTTCTTGTTTGGTGGCTTTGGCAGGGCGGCTTTCCGCAATTTAGTGAGTTGGGGTGGATTTAGAGGGCAACACGAGCGGATAAAATTACTTGAAAAAAAGGATAAAAAATTATATCTTTTTTTATGCGCCGCCAAAGTCAAATAGTCAAACTCAAATTTGCTGGCCTCAAATTTACTTGGGACGATTTCAAAGCACGCGCCAACGAACGCAATCATGGTGTTACTTTCGAAGAAGCCGCGAGTTGTTGGCTCGATCCGTATAATTTGGAATTTGATGATACAGAGCACTCGCAGGAAGAATCACGTTGGTTGTTGTTGGGAACGAGTAGATTGAATCGACTGCTCATTTGTTGGTTTACGGAACGGCGGGGCAATCGAGAAGAAGTCATACGAATTATTGGCGCATGAAAAGCAACTTCAAGCGAGAGAACGAGATATGAAGAAATTAGACATTAACAAAGCCGACATCAATATTCCAGAGCTCTCACCTAATTCCAAAGCGAGAAAACCTCATCATCTGCCAACTGCAAATGCTCGGATGCCGCGAAAAAAGGTGACGTTGGAACTGGATGTCGACATCTTGGCGTGGTTTGAGGCCCAAGCGCAGAGTGGTGATTTAAGTCGCAACGATCACATTAACGAAGCTCTGCGAGAGCATATCATCGATCTTATCGGTGACAAGCCGCAATCTCCATCGCTCAACAAACAACAGCGCAACGAGGTGCAAAGGCTCATTAATGAGACATTAACGCGAAAAGGCTTCGCTCATCATGTTGCAGCTTAATCCAAAATTGAAAACTGAGCATGAAATTCATCCACCTCAAAACCTCCATTCCGGGCCCCAAAAGCCAAGCGCTCATGCAGCGTCGCCAAACGGCGGTTCCGCGCGGGCCGTACAACAACACGCCGATTTTCGCCGCTAAAGCCGAGGGCGCGCTGGTCACCGATGTTGATGATAATGTCTTCATTGATTTTGCCGGCGGCATTGGCGCGATGAATCTCGGCCATGCGAATCCGCGCGTCGTGCAAGCGATCAGCGAGCAGGCGAAAAAATTCACGCACACGTGTTATCACGTCACCGCGTATGAGCCGTATATCGCGCTCGCGGAAAAGCTGAACGAAATCACGCCGGGGAAATTTGCGAAGAAAACCATGCTCGCCAACAGCGGCGCGGAAGCGGTGGAAAATGCGATTAAGATCGCGCGCTACGCAACCGGGCGTTCCGGCGTCATTACGTTCGAGCATGCGTTTCATGGCCGCACGATGCTGGCGATGAGCCTCACCGGCAAAGTCAAACCGTACAAATACGGCTTCGGCCCGTTTTTGCCGGAGACGTATCGCCTGCCGTATCCTTATGAATATCGCTGGCATTCCTCGACTCGCCCAATCGATTGGGAAAGTGAATATCAAAAAATTTTTGAAGAATTGTTTGCTGGTCACGTGGCACCGGATAAAGTTGCGGCGCTGATTATCGAACCCGTGCTCGGCGAAGGCGGCTTCATTGTTGCGCCGCCGATGGCGTTGCGCGCGATGGCAAAAATTTGCCGTGAGCACGGCATCGTCTTCATCGCCGACGAAGTGCAAACTGGATTTTATCGCACCGGCAAAACTTTCGCGATTGAATGGTCGGAAGTCGAGCCGGACATTATTATCATGGCGAAATCGATTGCCTCCGGTTTGCCATTGAGTGCAATCACGGGCCGCACGGAATTAATGGATGCGCCGCACGAAGGTGGACTTGGCGGCACCTACGGTGGAAATCCGGTCGCTTGCGCCGCAGGACTCGCGAGCCTTGAAGAGATGCAACGCCTCAAGCTTGGTGAACGCGCGATGGCGATGGGTGAATATATTCACCAACGATTTTCGACCATTGCGACAAAAAGTCCGAAAGTCGGTGAGGCGCGCGGCATCGGTGCAATGCGGGCGTTGGAATTAGTGAAAAATAAATCCACCAAACAGCCCGACAAAGAGGCGGCGCTCAAGGTTCAGCAGCTTTGTTATCAAAATGGTTTGCTCTCATTAACTGCCGGAACGTACTCGAATATCATCCGTACGTTGATGCCGTTGGTCATTTCGACCGAGCAACTCGCCGAGGGCATTGAGGTTTTGGAAAAAGCCATCTTGGCTCTTGCGGATTAGTTTTTAAATTGCTATATTGGAGATGTGCCGATTAAGGCGTCCCTAAAAGAGCATAGGTCTTAGGGCCGTAGCACAGAAAGGACTGCGACTATGAAGCACAAACTCCAAAACCCCTACGCGATCACCAGCGTGCAAAGCCTGTTAAATTCCAAAGGCCAACCGATGGGCACATGGTTATTGCAATCCGTCACTTCCATTCTCTACCGCATTTTCTACGACGAAAAACTCTTCTATCGCGATCTCCTGCGTTTTGGTTGAGTCTTGCCCACGCCGAGTTTTTTCTGATTTTTTCAATGCCTTTGCGAAAACGAGCGGCTTTAGGCCGTGCTGTTTTCTTTGCTTTTTAACTTGAGAAAATAAACTGGAATCGACTCGGTCTTCCATTCTCCTTCCCTTGATGCCATTGCATTTTGTCACGGCAAAAGCTGGCGCTTTGCTGCAAGGCCGTCGTATCTTTTGACGCGATTGATGGCATGCAGGATGGAAAACGTAGCGCAGTCATCCCAACTGCAGACAAGATGTCTGCGCTACTTGCCAGTTACTGTTACGATCATCTCAACCAACGGGAGATACAGCCATGTTGAACGCAACGCCACATCCGACGCGCGCGCCGAAAGATCCAAACGGCGCCGCGCATTTTCTGCCGCTATTTGAAAATAAAATCGAATTCAAAGCGCCGCTGATCGCGCCGCCGATGCCCATACAGGAAAAATACAATCCGTATCAGGACGTGCTCAAAGAATGCCGCAAGTGGCTCGAGATTATTTCGGGGACGATGAGCGACGAGTTGCGCCATCGCCGGATGATTGAAGAGACGATGGAGAATTATCTCACCTACGTCAACAAAGGGTGGGCCGATATTCGCAAATCCGTCAATCAAGCCGGCGAGTATGCGTGCCTCGAGTGGATCGGGCAGGCCTCGAAATTCTGCGACAATCTCGGACGCGAATACATCGATTGCCTCGGCGGCTACGGCTTGTACAGCGCCGGGATTCGGCATCCGAAAATTGTGAAAGCGGTCGCGGCGCAGTTGCAGCGCAATCCGCTTTCGAGTCAGGAACTGCTCGATCCGTTGCGCGGGGCGCTCTCCAAAGTGCTCGCGGAAATTACGCCGGGAAATTTGCAATACAGTTTTCTCATTAATAACGGCACGGACGCGGTTGAAGGTGCGATGAAATTGGCGCGCGCGTACACCGGGCGTCACGGCTTCGTCAGCTCGCTCGGCGCGTTTCACGGCAAGTCGCTCGGCTCATTGAGTCTCATGGGAAAAGTGCGCTATCGCAAATCATTCGAGCCTTTGCTGCCGGATGTGTCTTTTGTGGAATTTGGCGATGCGGACGAGTTGGACTTTGAATTGCAAAAAGCCGAGAAAGTCGGTTGGCCGTTGGCAGCCGTTGTGCTCGAACCGATACAAGGTGAAGCAGGCGCCATTGTGCCGCCGGATGATTACTGGCCGCGCGTGCGCGAAATTTGCACGAAGTACGGCATTCTCCTCATTGCCGACGAAGTGCAAACCGGACTCGGTCGCACCGGCAAAATGTTTGGCGTCGAGCATTGGAATGTCGTGCCCGACATTATGTGCTTGGGCAAAGCGCTCGGCGGCGGCGTGATGCCGTTGGCCGCGTTTGTTTCATCGCCGGAAATCTGGTCGGTGTTCGAAAAAGATCCGCAGGTGCATTCATCAACCACCGGCGGCAATCCACTGGCCTGCGCCGCCGGCATCGCCGCAATTCAAGTCACCATCGAAGAGGATTTGCCCGGACAGGCGGCGCGCAAAGGCGAATACATGTTGGCCGCCATGCACAACATGCAGCGCCGCTACGAAGATATCATTGCCGGCGTGCGCGGCAAGGGTTTGCTCATCGGCATGCAATTCAAAAGCGCGCAACTCGGCTGGGAGGTGGTGTCGCGTCTTTTCCAAAAAGGCGTGCTCGTGGCGGGCACAATGAGCAATTCCGAAACCGTGCGCTTCGAGCCGGCTTTGAATATTCCGAATGAGTTGTTGTATGAAATTTTGAATCGGTTGGAGGATACGTTGCGTGAGGTGAGAAGTGGAATACAAAATTGAAAAAACTCGTACTCTTACTCGCCGTAACACTTTTCAAAGCGAGTAGGAGTAGGTGTAAGAGTAGGAGCAGGAGTTAAACAGTATTGGAGAATATTCATGACTTGGCCAGAACAAATTCTCGCAACCTACAAACAACGCACGCACCGTTCCTACGAGCTGCATCAAACCGCGAGCAACCTCCTCCCTCTCGGCGTCACGAGCAATTTTCGTTATTACGAGCCGTATCCCGTTTTCATCCAGCGCGCGCAACGCAGCCGCATGTGGGACGCGGACGGCAACGAGTACATCGACTTCTCGATGAATTTCGGTTGCCAACTCGTCGGCCATGCGCCGCCGCTTATTCTCAAAGCGCTTGCCGCGCAGGCGGAAAATGGCACGCTGCTCTGCGCGCCGCATGAAATCGAAACGCAAGTCGCCGCAGAAATTTGCCAACGCTTCCCCGTCGAAATGGTGCGCTTCACCAATTCCGGCACGGAATCGACGTCGCATGTTTTACGACTGGCGCGGCATTACACCAAGCGCGAGAAGATCATCAAATTCGAAGGCGCGTTTCATGGCGTGCAGGATGCGCTATTGGTCAGCACCAAGCCGAAGCTGCCGCAGATCGGCGACGAGTCGCATCCGAATCAGATTCCGTCGTCGTTTGGCATTCCCGCGGCGGTGTGGCAAAACACGCTGATCGCGAGCTTCAATAATATCGAGTCGGTGAAAATCCGCTTTCGCGAAAATCCGCAACAAATCGCAGCGGTGATCATCGAGCCGGTGATGTGCAACGCCGGCATCATCACGCCGGAGCCGGGGTTTTTGCAGGCGCTCAAAAATGTCTGTGAAGAAAACGGCGCGCTGCTGATTTATGATGAAGTGAAGACCGGCTTGAAAATCGCGCCGGGCGGGGCTTGCGAATTTTACGGCGTGCAGCCGCATCTCGTTTGCCTGGCCAAAGCCATCGGCGGCGGTCTGCCCCTCGGCGCATTTGCCGGAACACGCGAGGTGATGCAACACGTCGGCGACACGGGATTTTATCACGCCGGTACTTTCGCCGGCAATCCGCTCTCGCTCACCGCGGGACTCGTGACGTTGCGCGATATTCTCACGCCGCAAGCTTATTCACGATTGTATGCGTTGAGCAAGAAATTGACGGATGGCTACAACACGATTATCACCGCGAATAAATTGCCGGGACATGCGGTTCACATCGGCGCACTCGGCATGATGCATCTCGTGCCGCAGCCGCTGAAAAATTACCGCGACTGGTTGCAAATCAATCGCGAGCATTGGAAGGCGTACTGGTTCAGCATGCTCAACCGCGGCATCATCGCCCATCCCCCGGGACACGAGGAGCAATGGACGATTTCAGTGGCGCATACGGAGGCGGATATTGAAAAGCATCTCGCGGCGTTTGAGGAAGTGGCGGTAGAATTAAACAAATTCTTGAAACAATAAAAAAGCTTTGAACACGAATTACGCTGATGACACGGATTTTCACGGATTAGAAAATATAAATCCGCGTTAATCCGTCAAATCCGCGTCATCCGCGTTCAGAAAAAATTCTATGAAAATCCTCGCCATCGGCGGCTGCGGCGCGATGGGCAAAGCCGCGACGCGCGCGCTCATTGAAATGCCGGTTTTTGACGAGATCATTATCGGCGATATCAATCTCGATGCCGCGCAAAATTGGGCGCAGAAATTAAGCGACAACCGCGTTCGCGCGATTCGTGTTGATGTGACGGATGCAACCTCGCTTCTGTCTGCCACCAAAGGCGTCGACATTGTCGCCAATCTCACGCTTTACGAATTCAACGTGCCGATCATGCACGCGTGTTTGGAGAATCGCTGTCATTATCTCGATCTCGGCGGGTTGTATCATGTCACTAAAAAGCAACTGGCGCTGCACGAAAAATTTAAGGCCATTGATCGACTGGCGTTGTTGGGCATGGGCGCCTCGCCGGGGATGACGAACGTGGCGGCGGCGATGGGCGCACAGCAGCTCGATCACGTCACCGACATTCACATTCGCACCGGCACCAAAGGCGGCGGCAAAGGTTTTGGTTATTCCGCCAAAACGGTGCTGGATGAGTGCACGATGAACGCGTTCGTGTTTGAAAACGGCGCGATGCAGGAACTGCCGCCGCTCTCCGGACGCGAGCGTTATGTTTTGCCAGAGCCTGTCGGCGAAGTCGAAGGCTTTTATTCGATTCATTCCGAACTGGCGACTCTCCCCTATCAATATCCGAACATCCAAAACGTCAGTTTCCGCGTGGCGTTCTCCTCGCGCCTCGTGAATATGGTTGAAACGCTGATTGATTTGAAACTCACGGGCCTCGAAAAATTTTCTTATCATGGCGTTGAAATCGCGCCACGCGAATTTCTCGATGTGCATCTCATGCGTTTGCCGAAGCCGGGAGAGTTGAACGAGTTCAAAGCGTTTCGCGTCGAAGTGTGTGGGATGAAAGATGAAAAGCGTGAAACGTTGGTTTATGAAATTCTCGTGCCGTCAAAACCAGATTGGGGCATCAAAGCCGGCGCGTATTGGACGGGCGTGCCGGCGGCGGTCGCGGCAGAGTTGATCGCGGAAGGAAAATATCTTGCGGCGGGGGCATTGGCGCCGGAGGCCGCGTTTGAGCCCGAGATCGTCTCCACGAAATTTGCGGATCATGATTTGCGGATAAAACTCGCTTAAAATCAGCGCAAGATTTGCTCAATTAAACTGGGAAGCTTTTGCACATGAGTGCCACGAATCTGTTTCTTACTTTCTCTATTTAAAAGCGTAAAACTCCCGTCTCAATTTATTTTCTCCTCCTCTTTTGTTAATAAATAAGCAATTATTGACTCATTATTTTTCGCGCTCTCCCGTGAAACGCGTCGTGGCATTTCATTTGTCTTTCAAACCGGCAAAATGATTCTATGATGGACATTCAATCTCAATTCATGGAGGACAAAATGCGATTGTTATTTAACCCAAATCGGCGCCGTATAATTGGCGGCACGTTGCTGAGCTTCACAGCGCTCTTATTAACGACGCCGTCAGTATTTGCCAACGGCAGCCTCACACTCTCGAAGCGCGCCGACTTTTCAACGAATGATCAAAACTTTACGCGACAAGACGTGCTCCACCTGCGCGTCGTCGATGCGAGCCTCGATTTCAATGACATCAAAGACAACGAATTTCGTCTGAAACCAAACAGCGGCGGCGATGACGTCGAAGGCAGTTTCATCAACCATTTGAACGGAACCTATACCGCCAAAGTGCAGCTTTCGACTCTTGCCAGCAGCGAAACGCAATGGGAAGTGCGGGTGAAAATCAAAGACGACGACGGCAATGAATTTGAAGAACGGGTCAACATTATAATAACCGCCGATGACTCGGACGACGATGAGGACGTGCAGGTGCGCGGCACGATCACGCAATTGGGCGCGAACTCGCTCACGGTTGACAATCGAAAAATTTTCGTCGATGCCGCCACAAAAATTCTCGACGATCGCGGCCTCGGCATTTCATTTAACGATTTGCGCGTCGGGCAAACCGTCGAAGTGAAAGCAGAACGGCGCAACGACGGCAATCTGTGGGCGCTCACCATCAAAATCGAAGATCGCCGCGGCGACGACGACGAGGTCGAAATTCGCGGGCGGATCAAAGCGATTGCGACGAATCATATCGTCATCATGCAATTTGCCTTCTTCGTCGATGCCGAAACCATCATTCTCGACCATCGCAATAATGCGATCAGCTTTGCGGATTTGCAAGTCGGGCAGCTTGTCGAAGTGCGCGCCGACCGGCAAGCCGATGGCAGCCTGCTCGCCACCAGAATCAAAATCGAAGATGAAGTCGACGATGAAATCGAATTGACCGGCGCCATTACCTCGATTGGCGCCAACAACCTCGTTGTTTCTAATTTGAAGTTTTCGGTGAACCGCAACACAATTATTCTCGACAATCAGAACAACCCGATTCGATTTACGGATTTGCGCGTCGGCCAGATCGTCGAAATTCGCGCCGACCGGCAAGCCGATGGCACGTTGCTGGCGACACGCATCAAGATCGAAGATTTGCCCAACGACGAAGTCGAGGTCAGAGGTTTCATCGAAGCGCTGGACAACAATACGCTCGTCGTTCTCAATTTGAAATTCTTCGTCGATAACAACACCGTCGTTCTCGACAATCGCAACAATCCCATCCGGTTCGCGGATTTGCAGCTTGGCCAGCTCGTTCAAATTCGCGCCAACCGGCGAGCCGACGGCACGTTGCTCGCGAAGCGCATCAAGCTCGAGGATTTGCCGAATGACGAAGTCGAGTTGACCGGCGCCATCGAAACCATCGACAGCAGTTCATTAGTGGTTCTCGGCCGGAAGTTTGTCGTTAACCAAAATACCGTGATTCTCGACAACAATAATAATCCGATTCGATTTGCGGATTTGCGCGTCGGACAGATTGTCGAAGTGCGCGCCGATCGCCAACCTGACGGCACATTGCTCGCGACGAGAATCAAGATCGAAGATCTGCCGGATGACGAAGTCGAAGTGACCGGCGCGATCTCGTCGTTGGGCGAAAATTCACTCGTCGTGCTCGGGTTGAAATTTGTGGTGAATGCCAGCACTGTCATTCTCGACAACAATAACAATGCGATTCGATTTGCGGATTTGCGCGCCGGCTTGATCGTCGAAATCCGCGCCGATCGCCAAGCCGATGGCACGTTGCTGGCGACCAAAATCAAAATCGAAGATCGCATGAGCATGTCGGGCGCGGTCGCGACGGTCGATCGCAGCGGCTTGAGCGTGGCCGGCATTGCGGTTACTTTTGATAGCAATACTTCGTTCCGCGATCAGAACAATCGCCCGTTGACCAGCCAGGATTTGCGCGCCGGTGAGTTGGTGGAAGTGCAAACCGCGCAGCCGGCTGCAAACTCACTTGTCGCATTGACGGTGAAAAAAGCCGGCGTGCTCACCACCGTGACGAACGATCAATCGTCGAGCAGCGGTTTGCCGGAAACTTTTGAGTTGAAGCAGAATTATCCAAATCCGTTCAATCCCTCGACGACGGTGCGATTTATCGTTCCGGCCAATCTTGGCGCGCAACAGGTTGTGACCTTGCGCATCTACAATGTCATGGGGCAACTCGTGCGCACGCTGGTGAATGGCTCTTTCGCCTCGGGTTCTTACATCGCGGTGTGGAACGGCGAAAACGAGGCGGGCGTGAAAGTGAGCACGGGTGTGTATTTCTATGAATTGAGTGCGGGGAATTTTACGGCGATGAAGCGGATGATTTTGGCGAAATAACTGCCGAATGCTTTTACTGGTTGCTTATTACTCAACCTTACTTGACGGACCGGCCGTTACGAGAGCGGCCGGTCTGTTTTTGTATCGTCAGTCTATTTCAATAGCGCGAGCTTCTTCGTGTTTACAAAACTTCCCGCCTGCATTCGATACATATAAACCGCGCTCGCCACCACACGGCCATTTTTGACCCGTCCATCCCAAATCGCCGCGTGATAGCCGGCAGCTTTTAATTCATCATCCACCAGCGTCGCGACTTCTGCGCCGAGCAAATTATAAATCTTCAACGTCACGCGCTCGGTTTTGGGCAGGCCGTAGCGAATCGTCGTGGCCGGATTAAACGGATTGGGAAAATTTTGCGATAATTCGTACGTCGTGGGAATCGCCTGCGCCTCGGCCAACTTTTCTCCCACGAAACCGTGCTTGCCCACCACGAGCTTGAGCGACTTCGGCTGCTCGGAACCGGCAACCACGTAGTGATTCGTCTCCCGCAGATTCTGCGTGATTTTCAGCGCATCATCCACCAACCACACTTCCAACTCTTTTGGCACTTCATCAACGCCTTCGAAAGTCAAATTCACTTTGTCGCGGATGTTGGTTTTGACTTCGAACGGCCAAAGCTCGCCGTTCGAGGTCCGAGGTCCATTGTCCGAAGTCGTGGGGCGAACATCGGTGCAATAAATCTTCGCGAGCTTGTTCCACTCCGGATGCGGGAAATAGACCGAGACATATTCGCCGATCACTGGCGGCTCGGGCTGGTCGAGCTCGTCCCAATTGCTGGAAGCGCCGGAAACGATGGCGGCGCGGTTGTCTTCATCAAGCGCGTCTTGGCATTGGGCGAGGATGCGAATCGACCATTGGATTTTTCTTCGATGGTCGAGGCGAATTCTTTTGCGAGCGGGCTGGTCGAGGGCGACAGATCGGGATTAATAAAAAGGGTATCGACAACGTCCAAAGCATTGAAGACTGCATAGCCTTCAAAAGGCTTGATCTCCGAAACTTTATTGAGAAACGGATCGCGCCAGGTTCCCTCATGATAACGCAAAGGAAAGGGTTTGCCGCTTTTAACACTCAGATTTGCGAACGGAATGGAAAAGTTGAAAGGATTTCCCACGAAATTCCATCGTGGATGCAACGGAATTGCAAAGGGCTTATCAGTACGATAGGATTTACCGGCGCCGGTCGAGATGACTTTCCCCGCATTTTTGACAATGAGTAAAAACGCTGTGGCGGGCACCGTTTGTACAGTGTCAGCAAAATCCGGAAATTCGACATATTTTTGTTCCTTGGTGTTTAGCGCAAACAAGCGCCACTTCTTCTTATCGTACAAGGAACCAAAGTTGTCTGCAAAAGCTGTTTTTGCGCTCTTGTTATTCAATTCTAACGGCATGGAAATGAGGCGATAAGCATTTTGCTCGCTGCCAGGAGGTTGGGCTTCTTCTTTTCTTAGCCCTTGCGCGATTGCGATTGGAATGGAAAACACGCCGGCGGACGGTAACCGTGTGGTTGCTATTGAAGAAAATGTAACGGTCATAAAGTACTCCACGCCACGGGCCGTTACTGCGCTTTCCGGAATAGTCCATACCAATGAACCAGCGCTATCTGATTTTTCTGCACTGAGGAAATTGGTATCACCCGCACGGCGATATTTCAGCACCACGCTATCAACGCCACAAACACTAAAAACATTTGCATTCAACTTAATACTGTTGTTCACCGGCTGCGGAGATGACGGCGGTGTGTGGCTAACGGTCGTCGAAGCTTCACAATGCAACGTCGTAAAAGTTTGGTCATCGCCTTCGATCAACCCTCCGCTGTAGATCGCGAAAACGCGGTAGTGATAGGTTGTATTGGGAACGAGATTGAACAGTTTCGCACTCACCAAAACCTCTGTTGCACCGGTGACAAGATTCGGCGATGCTGCAATAGTATCGCCGTAACTTGAGGTTGCGCCATATTCGAAATACACGGTCAGAGTAAGATGATTCGGGTTCACAATACCGTTGAGAGTAGTGGAAGCAGCGGTAATGTCCGTTGCGGCATCGGTTTTGGCTTTGAAGGACGCTGTTTGGGGATATTTTATTGTTGTATAAATGCTCCTCGCTGAGAAGTTGATCAAATAGATAGAGCTTCCGGTCACATAGACATTTCCCGTCGCATCCACCGCCAGGGCCGTGGCTTCGTCATCAGAGTTTCCCGGCCCATTGTAGCGTGCCTCCCATTCTTTTGCTCCGGTCGCGTTGTATTTGATCGTGGCGTAATCAGAAGATGTTCCTGAACCAAAACTGTATCCGGTCACATAGACATTTCCCGTCGCATCCACCGCCAGGGCCGTGGCTTCGTCACCAGAGTTTCCCGGCCCATTGTAGCGCGCGCCACCCACTGTTGTGCGCCAGCCGCGTTGTATTTGATCGTGGCGTAATCATAAGAGTTGCCTGAACCTACACTGTAGCCGGTCACATAAACATTTCCCGTCGCATCCACCGCCAGGGCCGTGGCTATGTCATCAGAGTTTTCCGGCCTATTGTAGCGCGCCTCCCATTCTTTTGCTCCAGCCGCGTTGTATTTGATCGTGGCGTAATCACGTGAGGTGCCTGAACTCCGACTGTAGCCGGTCACATAGACATTTCCCGTCGCATCCACCGCCAGGGCCGTGGCTCCGTCATCAGAGTTTCCCGGCCTATTGTAGCGCGCCACCCACTGTTGTGCGCCAGCCGCGTTGTATTTGATCGTGGCGTAATCAGTAGATGTGCCTGAACCATAACTGTATCCGGTCACATAGACATTTCCCGATCCGTCGACGGCTACAGCATAAGCATAATCGTTAACGGGTATAAGCCCTGAGGCATAGTGTCTTACCCAGAGGGCTTGCACGCTATCGGAGAAGGTCTGCCTCTCACCTAATGGTGATGAGAAGTTTGAGAAAAGCTCAGGCCTTTTATCCTCAAAGTTCTTCCCGCCAAAGGGAAACTGGGGAGGTTGCATTCGTTTTGCGCCCAACACGTCGAGCGAATCGTCTGGGTAAAGCCAGGGCTTTAGGCGTTTCAAAAAGTCTTGTGAATGTGCGGGTATCGCCAGCAGCGTTACCACGGCAAAGAAGGAAACGAAGGTTAGTTTCGCTTTCATGGTGCGATCCTTATATTTTTATTTACAAATTCACGTTACTCAATTCCAACGCCAACCCATCATCAGTCGTGCTATCACCACTTTTTTCAGCTTGCAGCAAGTTAAAATGTCCCAAAGGCTACGCCCGCAGGGGACAAGCGATAATAGCCCCGCGATTCATCGCGGGGGACAGGATTCACCAACACCTCAAGAGTCCCAACGGGACGAATGAAAACGGCTTTTGTGAGATCGCCATCGTTAATTCTCAATCGTCCCTTGCGGGACTTCGGATTGTGGGTTTATCTCATTTCCCCGAAATAAATTTCGGGGCTATTTTCACATTGTCCCTTCAGGACAATAGCTACATCTTCCAACCACCGGCAAACTTTTCAATATAGTGCGGTGACAGACTGGCAGTCTGTGTCACAGGTTACGGCAACTCCGGCGGCTCGGGAAGATCCGGCTCTTCAGCTTTCTTGCCAAACGACCGCACCGCGAAGAACGTCCCCGCCGCGCCGCCGCCAATCCACAACCACTTTTTAACGCCACCGAACAGTTTCTCGCTCATCGGCTTCGGGAGCGTCGCTTTCACTTCCGCCGCCAAATCGCGATACGGCTGCGGGTCTTGCACATCCGGCTCGTATTGCCGCTTCAGGTCAAAAATTTTGCGAATGGCAGCTCGCGCTTCCTCGCGATAGTCCTCATTCAAGTAACAAATTGCCAGCAGGCGATAGGCGTTCTGTTTCTGCTCCTGCGGAATTTTGTCCGGCGGACACACGGTAAGCCGGAGAATGGCCTGCGCAAAAAGTCCGGCTTCATACTTGCTTTGGGCTTCCGCCAACGCGGTCTCACATTTCTCCTGCGCGAAAGCGTTAGCCAGTGGCAAAGTGTTGAAGGTTAAAATCGCCCCAACAAAAAATACCATTCGTTTTTTAAAACCCGAAAAGCAAAAGCGCTGGCAAAACGATTTTGGGCAAAATGATTTTAAAATTGTTTTGCCTTTAATCGTTTTGCCATTATGTTTCAGGTTTGGCCCATGCAAGAGAAAAAAGTTTTTACCTGTTTTCATCTTTTGTTCCTTTCATAGAATCGGTTTTTCCGTCTTGCCAACCATCACAAGTCTTCTCATAATCAATATTATCGCCGACGAACGCGCGCCATTCGTCGCGGGTCAGGTTGCGTTTCACTTTCCGGCAAACTTTTTCCGCCAACGCGGTGGTTTGGGTTTGCCACAAATAAACGTTCTTGTCGTCGCAACCGGCGGCCAGCAAACTGGCATCCGCATTGAACCCCACCGACCAAACAAAGGCGGCGTGCGCAAACTCTAAAGCCGGTGTATGGCGGCTTTCGCCAAAATCCCACAGCTTTACTTTTCTATCCGAGCCGCCGGTCGCGAGCCAGCGGCCATCGCGGCTAAAGGTGATGGCATTGATGTCCGCAGTGTGAGCGGGCCAGCTCTGCTGCCTCTCGGCGGTTTTATTAATGCTCCATCGGATCATTTTGCCGTCGCCGCCGCTCACCAGAATAAGCTTCTGGGGGTGAAAAGCCAAGCTTTTGAGGCCGCCTTCGTGCTTAAGCTCGGCGAATTTTTCCGGCTTCTCCACCTGCATTTTCCATAAGATGATCGTGCCGTCATTACAGCCGGCGGCTAAAATCGCTCCATCCGCGCTAAAAGCCACGGCGCGAACCCAGGCCGAATGCGGCAGCTCCGCAAAAGCGCCGGCCTCGAGTTTATCCGTATGCCAGAGCCGCACGGCATTATCGGCGCCGCCGGTGGCGAGAATTTTTCCATTCGCGCTCACGGCTGCCGCCCACACTCGTTCTTGATGGCCGTTTAAAGGGGTGGAAACGAAATGATCTTGTTGCATATTCCACAAGCGCACGGAGTGATCGTCACTGCCGGAGAAGAGTATGCTACTTTTTGAGTCGATTGCAAGCGTTCTCACGCTGCGGGTGTGTCCGGCCAACTGTTGCGACTCGAGATAATTTTTTTGTCGCGACCACAGCCGCAACGTCCCATCGTCGCTGCCGGAAACCAACCAAGCGCCGTCCGCAGCAAACGCGAGCGCGCACACGCCGCCGGTATGGCCGCGCAAAAGCTGCGGGCCGCCTTCGCCTTCCAGCGTCTTCATCAAGGCGCCATGAATCAGGTTTCGCAAATTGCCGTCATTTTTTTGATTGAACAAAAACGCCTGCCGCGCCAGCAACGCCGCCGCGTCTTTATTGCCGGCTTGGAGCTGTTGCGGCGCCAGAATTTCGGCGAGGTTGCGAGCTTTTTCAATCAGCAGCAAGCGCGCCTTCTCTTGCGAGCGAACTTCGGCGGTGTCGCGCGCCGCACTCGCTTCTAATTGTTGCTTTCTGGCAAACTCAGTTCTTTCGTCAGCGAGACGCTGTTTCTCTTCGGCTCTTTGGCGTTGTTGGGCCTCTTCCAGACGCGCCAAACGTTCTCGCTCAGCCGCTTGCGCAGCTTTCATCGCTTCCTCCGCAGCGCGTTGAGCGGATAAGGAAGCCTCGGTGCTTGCATTGTCCGCTAAAAGCTTCAATCTGGTTTGTTCATTCAGCACCACTTGGATCGAATCACGCGCGCTGCGTTCGCGCTCGGCAATCTTTTGCTTTTGATTGGTAACTATTCAGCTAAGCTGGACACAAAAGTATTTTATGATTGAAAACATTTTGCAAAGCTTCAAGAACGTTGCAACCTTGCTTTCTGTTCGTTGAAATATAGCCACGAATG
>Ga0247727_10008700_pt1 | contig 18723 bp, 17 predicted proteins | sample WisWelCaveWW1625_FD_202498 | JGI IMG/M metagenome (GOLD analysis project Ga0247727, IMG submission 202498) | Biofilm microbial communities from Wishing Well Cave, Virginia, United States - WW16-25 | ecosystem: Environmental > Aquatic > Deep subsurface > Groundwater > Cave microbial mat | place... | reverse complement strand
GTCTTCAAACCTCCAAATCTGCGGTTTCGGATTCTGGCCGCTCAATATTAGGGCTATATGCAAGAAAGCAGTATATTCAAATCTTAGGCTACTTAATCATTGACCAGAATAGAGAGCGTATTAATAGTGCAGAAAACTCTCCTCTCCTAACTTCCCCTCTCAAGGATAATGAAAGAAATTTTCTGGCCTGGGCCCACCAGAAGATTGTCGAACTCAATCACCGCTGCATAGAGCCGCTATTAAAGGTTATCCCTCAATGCGTTTTGGCGGTGGACCCTTACAACCGTTTTATCTACGAAAAGCCTGAGTCTTCCGTATTCCCTGAACTCTTCGATGCAAATGCCGCCTCATCTCTTATAAAAGCATTTCATAGTCATCCAGGTATAAATATTGCGCTTTCAACGTCAGAGCCGTATCGGGGGAAAATTACTGAGAACCAGTACGGCAATTACATAGTTGAGCTCGAAGACTTTATTCTCAAAGATGGTCCACTCACTAGCTCGGATGAAGTTCGCAGTTTAAGGGAAAAGAGAGAATTCAACAGTTTCAACCACCATATGTTGGCAATTATGTGCGTCAGAGACTCGCTCTACAACTTAAATCAGCTTATTTATCAGGCAATTTTTACAAGTAAGCTTTTTGTTCTCGGCGAAGAGAATGTCATTGACGTTGGAGCAGAGACCGTACATTCAACTGGGCTGGGGGTTGGCTTAGTTTTCCAACCGACTCGATTTTCAATGCTCGACTATTTGATGGTTGATAGAAAGCTGATTGTTTTACTCAAAGGTAGCCTGTTAAGAAGAGAAGAGAATCTTCTTGTGAGGATAGAAGAATTGAGAGAAGAGTTTTTTGGTGCATATGGAAAGACATATTTAGCTGAGCTGAGACAATTGGATGAGCATTTGAATTCTTTTCCCGGTCTCCTCAGCTAATCCACTTCATCGCATACTTCGGCACATAAAAGGTGCCTTTTCACTGAAAGATTTTGGGGATTGCCGACATAAAGCACATTATGTCGGGTCTTTTGAGAGGGCATTCGGCGGCCGTCCTCGGCCCGGACGGACTTGACGGGACGCTTATAATCACGCCGCTGTCAGGAGTTCAATTCAATGGAGGCGAGCGTATGGCCAATCCCGAACATCTCGCGATTCTCAAACAAGGCGTAGAGAAGTGGAATCAGTGGCGGGCAGCTAATCCTTATGTAACCCCCCACCTCTTCGAGGCGCACCTCATCGGTGCGAATCTCACCGGGGCAGACCTCAGCGGTGCGAATCTCACCGGGGCAGACTTCAGCGATGCAGACCTCAGCGATGCGAAACTCAGAGAGGCGCGTCTTTTCAGAGGGAGCCTCATCAGGGCGAACCTGACTGGGGCGGACCTTATCGGGGCGAAACTCAGCGATGCGAAACTCAGGGAGGCGAACCTCAGAGGGGCAAACCTCTTTGGGGCGAGCCTCAGCGGGGCGAACCTCAAATGGGCAGACCTCAGCGGGGCTTCAGTTGGTTTTACCGTCTTCGCTAATAATGACCTTAGCACAGCTAAGGGACTCGATAGCGTAAAGCACTCCGGCCCATCAACCATTGGCATAGACACGCTCTACAAGTCAGGAGGCAACATCCCCGCAGTGTTCTTACGTGGGTGCGGCTTGCCAGAGCAGTTCATCACTTACATTCCGTCGCTCGTTGGCCAAGCAATTCAGTACTACTCCTGCTTCATCAGCTATTCGAGCAAAGACCAAGCGTTTGCGGAACGTCTCTATGCCGACCTGCAGAGCAGAGGCGTGCGTTGTTGGTTCGCACCTGAAGATATGAAAATCGGCGACAAGTTTCGATTCCGGATTGATGAGTCAATCCGCGTTCACGAAAAACTCTTGCTGGTTCTCTCTGAGAACTCCATTGCAAGCGACTGGGTAGAGAAAGAGGTTGAGACGGCGATGGAAAAAGAGCGAGAGAGTAAAAAGACGGTCCTCTTTCCGGTGCGGCTCGATGATTCCGTGAACGCCATCAAGAGCGGGTGGGCGGCTGACGTTCGCCGAACACGCCACATCGGCGACTTCAGCAATTGGAAAAACCACGATGCGTATGAGAAGGCCTTCGAAAGATTGCTCCGTGACCTGAAGATAGAATCATCAGAGGAAGGCGAAGCCTGACCGCTGATAGCCGAACAGAAAGGAGGTTATGTGCGGCTATCTTTCGAAGACGGCGCGGCGCTTTTGGGCGGGCGCAAGCTCAAGCAAAAAGGGCGCGCTCAAAGGGTACTCCAGTATTAGGCAGTCTCATTGTTTCGCTGCAACGATTTGTCAGGGGCAACTTCATTATGAATCTTAACGAGCTCTTCATAGCACGCCAACGCCATTCTCTTTGGGTCTCCTGCGCTAACTTTGTATCCAAGCTTCATCTCACGAAACTTGGATACGAATTTCCTTATAAGAAAAACTTCGCGGCACATCTTATTGAATGACTTGGTAGATGTAGCTTCGACAATTGCTCGGATGTTCTGCTCCCAGAACGGTATCGAAATAGAAAAGTCTTCTTCTTCGCCAAGATAAAGCAATTTGCCGTCATATTCTGCCAGCAGCCAATCATCTACATGCGATTTAAACTGGCTTTGGTCTCGGGATATCCAGAGCATCTTACGATGGAGGTTATCTTTGGCATCCTCAAGCTCTGATTTAACTGCGTTCTCGAATCGAGCTCCTATTGTCCTCGACTTAATGTAGGAAGCCAGTGAAGGCAGAATAAAGCCTATTACTACCCCTAGCAATGCTAGAATAGTTTGACCCATGACTGTATGCTCCTTCACTCATCAAAATTAGACAGAATGCGTATCTTGTCGAATTCTCTTCCTTGCTATGTCCAGTCGCGCGAGATGCCCGTTTTGAGGGAATGCCCTAGAATTCACCCCTTCAAGAAAACGCAAGAGCGAGCAGATGTGAAGGCGAATTTTACGCGATGAAGAGCGCAACGGCCAAGTGAATCGGGGTGGCGGTCGAAGTAGCGAAAATAGTCATTTTCGCCACTTTTTGAAGTTCGGGGGTTCGCCTGGCTCCCTCGTCGGCGCTGGCGAGGGTCGAGCGGGAGCGTCCTGCCAGCGTCATCGCCAGTTTCAACGATTGCCTCGCCTCTCGTCATCAATGGCGATGCTGCAGGCGTATCGCTCGATGTGTCGAGGTCGGAAAATGATGTTTGATGAACATTGAGGTAGCTGCCCGCCCTGGGCGGATCGGCTCAGCGGCCCTCTTCTGTCGAAGAACTGGCCAAAGGGTCTGCGCGCGCCATCTTCCATACTTCTATGGTCATGCTCATGTCCGTGAAGTTCCGGGCGGTGCTTTGGAGCACGACAGCGCCCGATGCGTCTTTGACGGTAAAAGCATATCTGCCCACGCTCTCTCTTCGCACGACTTTCATGCGATGGCCTGTCTGACTGGTGTAGTCGCCAATTAGCAAATCGCCAGCGCGCGCACGGTGTCGGACCGGCAGCAGTTCGGCCAGCGCGCCGGTTGGCTCTGCTTGTTCAAGGGATGGGGCTTCTTCGGCGGTCTTCACGCTCCTTGTGTTGGTCTCAGGCATATTTCACTCCGCTGGTCGCGCATTTTAAGGTTTTATACTCTTTTCGCTACTTTTTGAAGCTCGGTGGATTGCTTGGCGAAATTGGCGGGTTCTGTCGGCTGAAGTTTGCGTCCATAGCCTGCTTGAATGAAAACTCATCGAGTCTTCCGGCATCTACTCGCCTTCGTCCCTCCCGTATCGCTTCCAACTGCAATTCAAAAGGGTCTCCATCCGGTCCGCTTCTCACATAGCTGAGCAAAGATGTGTTCGTGTAGTCCCGAAAAAATCCCTCTTCTGGTTTCCTCATCACCTCAATTCGTGGAGCCAGTGTTTCGATGGCCTCCCACACAGGACTATCAGGAAACCGCTTTTCATACGATGCGCGGTCATATTGAAGCCATTCGATAACCTCTTTGAGGGCCTTTACTTCGTCGGGCCTCAACACCCATCTTACCGAGCACTGCTCAAGCGTCGTTATGTGTAGAGAAAACTGATAGCTGCCTGCGCCTGGGTCTGGGAAATGTGATTGTGCCGTTGCCGCTGCCGTTCGCTCTTCGTTTTGAACTGCGGTCATCTCTTTCCAATCGGCGCGAAGAAAAGCAACAACGGTTTTCACGGCATCGGCTTTGCACTCGTCCAACGGTGCGGCTGTTTGGGTCTCTTTCGCTGTCAACACTACTTCAGGGTAGCCAATCACCAACGGTAAAAAAAGAGCGGCGCCGCCTTGCCTATCGCCGATGTGGCGATGACGCCGGCAGAGTCGCCTGGGAAGAGAAGAAACGGGCCGCCCCGCGCGGGCCGGCCTTCCTTCAATGCTTGTTGGGTCTCATCGCAACTTCGCTCCTGTTGGTCTGTTCAACTTCCTTCCAAGCGAACTTGGGCCACTGCAAAGTTGGGCAATCTGGATTTGCTGTGGGCTTGCCGTGCCAGTTGCCTTCGTCTTCACGTTCAACCGCGACTTCTCGTAAGGTCTGGTCGTAGGACACCTGGTCGGATTCGCATTTGAGTTGGATTATGTGTATGTCGTTCATTTTTTCATCCATCAAAAGTTAGCCATAACGGAACAATGTTAGTCGCTTTCACCATCAATGGCGATGGGAGATTGCCGGCATCGTGGCGGTTGATTTTGTACAGAATCGAGCGCCGGCGGTCGTCACATTCGGCGATGCTGCAGACGCAACGTCGGTCTGTTGAGGTCGAACCAAACATCTAAGCGCATCGTCATTTCAAGTGATGCGCAGGGATGGCAACAATTCATGAATGAGTTGGTCAACACCATCAGATACACTCACTCTCATCACTGAGCACGGAACGTTATGCATTTTCCACAGGTTGATGCACTTGCAACCTGCTGGGAAAGCAGGGCTTAGGGCACTCCTCTGTTTTCTACAGCCACCAACGAAAAAATAAAGTGCTTTAGTATGCCAGCATTCAGTCGGTTTGGGATTCAACAGGAATTCTGCTTTGAGGGTTCGATGGAGTGGAGATCTTGAACAAGTGACATCGAACAAAAGTGAAGGTCGGAATCGCAATCACACTTTCTGAGGGTACGGCTGCGGATTCCGGCCTTCAAGGATAAACCGTATGGAAAGGATAGGCCGTCTAAGAGTGACGTCGCAAACAAAACCAACCCGTACAAGAAAGTCGAGGAAGCCCAAAAAGATGAATGACCCAATAAAAACTGGCATTCTCGTCTTTCTCGTTCTGGTTCTTGTGCTCTCGTCTATCGCTACTTTCACGGGTGGCGTACTCACCGCCTCAACGAATGTCAAGGCCTCGATAGCGCTCCTGGCGGCCTTTGTGGGAACGCTGCGAATGGAATACGACATCATCAAACGTTTGATTGAATAGCAGCCTGCGAGCAATTGGACCCGTTCCCCATAATGTCCAATGAACGACGAAAAATCGGCTGATTTCCCTTTGTTTTCGCTCCCGGTCGGGCCTGGCTTTTACCGCGTAATGTCCAATTCTCCGGCGTGGCGACTCTCTCGCCGGCGCTGGTGAGGGTCGAGCCGGGCCAAGCTGCCAGCGTCATCGCCAGTTTCGACGGTGGCCGAGGCTCTCGTCAAATACGGCGATGCGAGCTCGCCGGCGTCGCGGCGGTTGATTTCGTACAAAATCGAGCGCCGGCGAATCGTCACATTCGGCGATGCTGCAGGCGTCTCTGGGCTTGGTGTCGGCTCTCAGAATGAGTGAGTTTGATAACCTTGAAGAGAAGAAAGCCAACATTGAAGCACGCCTCGACCTGGGCAAAGTTTGCCTCACCCTTCCCTCTCTTTTTGGTCAATATAATCGGATACAACCTGCACTCGAAATTGCATTAAATCAGGAGACCCGAACTCAACCTCTTCGAAAGCCTTGTTGAGTTTTTCAAGCAGGTCTCTGTCTGGAATAGCGATTTGACTGTGCACCTCTAATATGTCTTTCAAGATTCCTGATGCCTGCTCTACATCCCATACATCCGGCGCTAGCAGTTCATCAACCCTCGACAATTCTTCCTTTAGCTGATTCTGTTGTGTTCTCATCGCATCGCCTTGCCTTCTTCCTCTCGTTCGCCCATTTCAGAGGTTTCGATTTGTCGCCTCTGATTCTGTCATACGTCGAAGCCCTCTCGCCAGATATGGCGAGAGGATCCCGGGCGTTGGCGTTTCCTCGATTTTGTACAGAATCAAAGGCAGCTCGCACGGGCACAATTTCCATAATCGCCTTTATCGGACTCGCGGCCACCGAACGCGACAGAAAATTGTCGAAGTGGATTTCGGCATGGCATCGTTGCCAACCGCGTGAGTTTCAGATCGTGGAGGCGCGTCTCAATGCCCGGCGATCCGCTGCCGCGCCCGTTCCAGCCGATCGTAGAGCGTGGTGCGATTGACGCCCAGCCGTTGGGCCGCACGCGCGTGGCTTCCGCCGCAACGCCCTCGCACCATCTGATAGATTTCCAACTCCTGCCGCCCGAAATGCTCGGCGAGTGTCTCGCCGGCGCGCAGCACGCCCCGGTACTCGATTTCGCCCGGTGCGATCACCTCTTCCATCTCCGTCTCCCGGCGCACCGGCGAAAGACCGATCACGCCGCCGTCTCCGGCCTCCACCGACAATCGCTCGATCATCGCCTCCAGTTCCCGCACGTTGCCCGGCCAGCGATAACGGCAGAGCAGATCGAGCGCCTCCTCCCCGATCTCCGGCGGCGCGCAAAATCCCAGGCGTTTCCCAACCAGGTCGAGAAAGTGTTCGACGAGAAGCGGAATGTCGGCGGGATGCTCGCGCAGGGACGGCGTCTGGAGCGACAGGACGTGCAGCCGGTAGTAGAGATCGTGGCGGAAGCGTCGCTCGGCGACTTCACGGCAGAGATCGCGGTTGGTCGCGGCGATCACGCGCACATCCACGGCGACGGTCTGCGCGCCGCCAACCCTTTCAAAGCGGCGTTCCTGCAACGCCCGCAGCAGCTTGACCTGCGCCGACGGCGTCAGCTCGCCCGCTTCATCAAGGAAGAGCGTGCCGGTGTGCGCGATCTCAAAGCGTCCTTTGCGCAGCCGGTCAGCGCCGGTGAACGAGCCGCGCTCGTGGCCGAAGAGTTCCGATTCGATCAGCGATTCGGGTAGCGCCCCGCAGTTGACCGCGACGAACGGACCCTTCGCGCGCCGACCCAAGCGATGAATCGCCTGCGCGGCGATCTCCTTGCCCGTCCCCGATTCGCCGCTGATGAGGACCGTCGAGTTCGATCCGGCGGCTGTCACAATGGCCTGCCGCAGCCGCTGCATCGGCGTGGAATTGCCGAGCAGTCCCTCGATGATCGGGGCTTCTGCGATTCCCTTCCCTGCCCGCTCGACGCGCAGCCTTCTTCCAGCCAGCAACTCGATGCGATGCGCGGCGAGGAGGAGGGCGTCTTCGATTTCGAATTTGATTGCATCGCTGGCCGGTTCGTGGAGTTGGAGGACGATCTGCGTCTGCCCGCCCTCGACCTCGATCTTCATCTCGCTCATCTGCCCGGTGGCCATTGCATCTTCCGCCGCGCCGAACTCCCGATCCAGGCCGGCGTGCAGGACGCGTATGCCGTGCAGGTCAATTCCCTTCTCGCGTGCGATCTCGGCGAGATTCTCCACCACGCTCTCGATACTCGCGCCTCGCGCCAGCCGGGCAAGCGGACGCAGCGGGACCGAACGCACGTTCCCCTTTGATTGACGGATTGGCACCATAAAACTGTCTCCTCCTGTACCGCGATGAGTGAAACAGCCGTCGTATGGGGGATGTGATGATGGATAGGGCGAGCCTCAGTGCGCGGGGTGGGAAACAGCGCACTCGATCATTGATTTCGATTCTGATTGTCTGCCGATGGGATGAGCCTACACCCATTTCAATCCCCTGTCGGTCAAATTGTGACTCAGTCAGTTTTTGACGGATGGGCGGTCGAAGGGGCGGAAGGATGATAGAGATTCAATGCCTGGCGGAGGGTTCGATAGCATTCACAGGCGGCGGCATTGAGTCCTTCGCCATCGAGAATCATAAGGTGGCCGCGCGAGTAATGAATCAGCTTCTGTTTTTGCAGCACGCCGGCTGCAGCGCTGACGCCGCTGCGCGAAAGCCCGAATATCTGTCCGAAGGCGTCGTGCGTGAGCGTGAAGGCTTCCGACCTCATTCGATCCCGCGCGAGCAGCAGCCATCGCGCTAGGCGTTGCTCCCTGGGATGAAAGCGAGTGCAGACGAGCGACTGCGCGATCTGTTCGCTCAAGGTGTGCGCGTAATTGAGCAGCAAATCGGACAACCCTCTCTCCTGCTCGACCGCTGTTCGCAGCGCCTTCGCGCTGATCCGCAAAGCTTCACCGGCGACCTGGACCCGGGCCTGGAATGCGGCTCCGTTTTTTCTCGGAATGCCAGGGTAACCGATCGCGCCGTCGCGCCCGATCATCGCAGCCTCGACCGTGTCACCAGCCTCCGTGACGGAGAGCAGCGAGACGATTCCATCTGTGACGAACCAGGCGTGTTCGGTTGCGGCGCCAATGTCGTAGAGAATGTCGCCTGCATCCAGGCGGACTCTGCTGAGGTGTGGCGTCAGGCGGTCATGGATGACTGGGGGGAGCGCAGCCAGCAGCCCGTTTGTGATTGCGGATTGCATCGCTCGCAAACCTCCTCGCCCCAGTTTACGGGAGAGGGCGCGGAGGTAGATGTATTCGGGATGGAATGAGTGTCATCGTGCGTCTGATAACAAACTAAAAAACGACATCTCCTTTTTTCTCAATACTTTAAGCCATCAGAGCATTCACTCAGATGCGCTCAATCCCTGGCGAACCTGAGCAAGACCTTGCTGGTGCTGATCGAGACTGCTTAAGAGGAACTACTTACTTCTTCAAAAAAACTACCGATGTAAAAGTCGCTCAAGACGTGTGGGGACAATGACTTCGAGGGACACGCTCGACGCCCGCCGTAATGTTCGGTAGTGCCACGACGCCTGTGAGTTCAATGATTCCGCGATGTAGTTGCTGCTGATGGGGTGCCATTCGGTGCAATTAATCAAGATTGAGTATTGCCCAACTCTGGAATCACAAGAGTTGAGCGATTTTTACGGCGGTAGAAAAAAATCCCGAAATGGGCAAACCCTCTCCCCTTTTGCGTCCTTCTTAATATGGTGACCGGAAATCTAACACCCAGACGGGAATCCGATATGGCATCGCTCAAATTTCGACTCTGTGAGGTCCGAAATGCCATGACAGGTCTGATTGCGGATTACCGAATCAATGCTGGCCCGGAATTCCAATTTTTTACGCGCTCTAAGGGGTGAAAAGATGACAATACAAGGCAACGGAAAGAGCAGCCATCCTGATAGGCATATGGTAGTGGCTTATGTGGCTGGCACTTGTTCATCAAAGGAGAAAGAGGTCATTGAGCATCATTGCCTCGATTGTCTCACCTGTCGCGCCCAGCTTGCCACTCTACTGCGCTTGAGCGTCACTTTGGGGGAAGAAGATGAACAGCGCGATTGGGCGCCGCTATTACCGCTCGGGCAGCAGGCCAGTGCGCAAGCTCGAGAGATCATCAAACAGGAGAGACGACAGGATCTCAGTTTTCCATCCTGGTGGTCAGGCTCGAGGAAGAAACTTCAGGGTCTCCGACCTACTCTCAAACCTGTGTTAATAATCGGTGCGCTGCTGGCCAGCATTTCGGTCATTTACTTCGCCTGGTGGTTCCAGTCTTCCGACGAACGTTTGCTCGCCAGAGTGCGTGACCTCTATAACAACACCCGTACGATACAGGCCCGTGTGACCGGGGGCTTGGCTCATCAGAATTATGTGGTGGCGCGCGGGCCGGGCGACCACACCGGAGTCGATGAGAGTCAGCGCGTCACGCTACTGGCGGAATTGAATCAAAAGGCTCAGACCAGTCCGACGGCTGCCACTCGTCACATTCTGGGCCGGTTTTTTATGCTGCAAGGAGAGTTGGATCCTGCCGAACAGCAACTCCTTCTCGCCTTAAAAGAGCGCCCGCGCGATGCCAGGCTCCACGCCGATCTCGGCGCGCTCTACTATGAGCGCAGCCGGAAGAAGGGCCACGAAGACCGCGAACTACTGGAAAAAGCCGCCGAGTACAGCTCCAACGCCGTTGAGAACGATCCCAAGCTTCCCGAAGCCTGGTTCAACCGCGCGCTCTGCTACGAGCAGATGAATCTCTTTCTTCAAGCGGAAAGCGACTGGAAGCAGTATCTTACGCTCGACAGCAGCTCGGCGTGGGCGGAAGAGGCGCGCGAACATCTCAATAAATTGCGTGAACGGGCTGAACATCTGGAGAAACTGGAGCAGAACGTACAGGCCGAGTTCCAGACCGCCGAGGCCACGGGCGATGAGATCAAGATGCGCGACTTGGTGACCCGGCATTTCGTTCCTGTTCAGAACCTCGCGATGGACCAACTCTTCGACAAGTATCTGGCAGCGGCCATAGTTGGAGAGGTGAGCCAAACCGAACAATTCTTGCGGACGCTCAGGCACATCGGCCAGTTGATCAGCGAGATCAAGGGAGATCGCTTCGTTGCTGATGCGGTCGATTTCGTGGCGCGTGGCAACCTCGCAGTCAAAAGACAGGTACAAGCCACCCGTCAGACACTACAGCAAGCTAAGCTGGAACATAAACTCGGGGCGCTTGGCGCGGCGTCTGACATCTACTCGAAAGCGATTCAAGCCTCCGAGCGTCTTGGTGATCACTGTCACGCCGAAATTGCCGCTTTCGCTATCGCCCGCTACTATGATCCTCAATCCGAATCACAGGAAGTTTTCACGCTTAGAAACCGACTCGTCATTGACACTGCCCGTCGCCGCCACCGGCAGATGCACGCACGAGCGCTCCTCGCTCTAGCTAATGCTGAAGGCGCCTCTCAGCGAATATCTCATGACCTGGCGCACAGCATGCGAGCTATAGAAACAGCGAAAGAGTTGGGGGACGCTGAGACTACGGTCAATAGCTTGAGGTTTGCTGGTGGTGCTTACTCACGCCAGGGTGACTACGATTCTGCCATCAGCGAGCTCTACGAGGCCATCTCATTTATGCGAAATTTTCCAGTCGCCCCGGGATTAGCATTTGTAGCTTACGATGAGATGGGAGACACACTCATTCGTATGGCCAGCTACGTCAGGGCGTTACCTTACCAGCGCGAGGCCGTACAGATGGCAGAGATAGCCAGCAATGCTATGCTGCTGGCTAATATGATCGGAAAGCTTGGACTGAGTTATGGCATGCTGGATCGTGATGAAGATGCCAAGGTGTATCTCAACGACGCAGTCGCACGTGCTGAAGCAATCACAGATCGGAAGGCACGCTTGCTCTTACAGGTTGACCTTTACACAAAGTTTGGAGACTTCTACCTACGACAGAATAAGATTAGCGAGGCAATTGCCACTTATCAGCGTGCTATTGAAAACATCGGCAGTGGGGGTAACCGTTTCTACCTCTCAGCCATACGCCAGGGGCTGGCCAAAGCATACTTATCGCAAGGTAAGTACGCAGAAGCTGAGGCAGAGCTTAAAGAAAGTATCAGACTCACTGAAGAAGCGCGCGAACAAATCAGCGATGCGCGTGGCCGCAGCAGCTTTCTTGCCAGCCAACAGAGCATCTACCGCGCGATGGTCAGCTTTCAATTCCTTAACAAGCATGACCCTGGGCAATCATTCAACTACGCCGAGATTGCCAAGAGTAGGGACTTGCTTGATGCGTTAACCGGCTTATCCGAGGTAAGGGCGGGCGATGGCCAGGTCAAGCTATCGCTCTCACACAGCGCGACTCCGTTAACCCTGGAGCAAGTGCAACAAGCCCTGCCTACGAACTCCCAGCTTGTGCAATATTTCGTCGGCGAGAAATATTTGATGATTTGGCTTGTCACGCGTGACCAGCTAACCGTGGCGAAATCCGATGTTAGCGGTGATGACCTGCGAAGAAAGGTCACAACCTATCTTGAAGAGTTGCGCGCGCGCGGCAACCTTGAAGAACTCAACCGTCGAGCGAATGATTTATATCATCATCTGATCGCGCCAATAGCCGAGCGACTTGATCGGAACCGTGCCCTCTGTATCATCCCGGATGGGGTATTGCAACATTTACCGTTCGCCGCCTTAATCTCGCCGGAACCGCAACGTTATCTGATTGAGAGCTTCACCCTCGTCATCAATCCGAGCGCGAGCGTGTTGGCACGTACCCTGGATATATCCCGGGACAAACAGAGGAGTGAATCGGAGCCATTTCTCGGCTTGAGCAATCCTCGGTTCGATCAGCAACGCTTTCCTAAACTCCCTGTCTTACCTTCGTCAGATCAGGAGCTTGAGCGCATCCGGTCCTACTATCCTCAACACTTGATCTTGAGCCACAGGCAAGCTACTGAAAGCGCATTTGCCAACCAAATCAGTAGCTACGAGATTGTCCATTTGGCTGCACACGCGCTGTCAAATAAGCAGTCTTCGCTGCTCTCGACGATCGTGTTGGCTGACGAAATTGATTCTGCTGAAAAGCAAGGGCCCGGCAACGTCGCCTTCGACGGCGCTCTCCACGCTCACGAAGTCTACCGTTTAAAGCTGGATCGAACACGCTTGGTAGTCCTCTCGAACTGTCGCTCAGGGCTTAGCGACCAGACCCGCGGAGAGGCGTTGAGCGGCTTGGCGCAAGCCTTTCTCGTCGCTGGCGTCCCGACGGTGATAGCCAGCCTGTGGGATATCGACGATAAGAGCACAGCCGAATTGATGGAGAAGTTCCACGCCGCTCATCGTGTGAAAAAACTGGCCTTCGGCCAGGCGCTGCGTCAGGCCCAGCTATCGTTCTTACAAACCGCTCCACCCAGACGGAGACATCCGTACTACTGGGCGACTTTCATAGTCACGGGTGATGGTTTAGTGGATTAAGGAATGTAAAAAATAGAAAAGCACAAAGCAATAGAAGTGTCTCTTTAAGTCTCTTTCAAGTTATCACTCACGATCCCCCGGAAAATTGAAAACTCCCTGGGAGTATATATGGTCCCGCGCGCAGGGCTACGGCCAAAGGTCTTTTGCCGTAGCCAGGCGGGCAAGCCGTTTGCGCTCCCAGCTTTTCCATGAGGTAGTCATGAGCACGATCAAATTCACTTTTTCAGATTTGTGCGCGTTCTTTAGTCGGTACCCATCGCGAGTAATGGTTGGGTTGATTTCGACTGGTGATCAAGCAGACGAACACGTTCACGAGGCCCGTATCACTATCAGGCAGGATGGGGTAGAGAAGCGGGTGTACGAGGGCTTCGAGCAGATCAATGGCGACATTACGCTGGACGTTCATCCTAAATCCGCAGGCTTGCCGCACACACGGCCGAAGAGCGTACCTAAGCGTCAAGCGAAGAATGGCCGGCAGGGAGAGCAGCGCTATCCCTATAACCTGGTGATGAGCATCGATAAAACGCTTTATAAGGGGGAGACATTAAACGTAAAGGCAAATCTATGTCATGCCCGGCTGCATTTCAACAACGGGGAACTTTACTCGCTCAGCCGCCATGATAACGTCGAGTTCAAAGATGCCAAGACCGGCAAACTTCATCCTAACGGGCCGTTTGAGATGGCTACCGAGGTAGGGCTTGAGGTGACTATTGATGACAGCAGTTATGCCGTGTTGCACTTTAGTAGTGAAACCGAGGATTTCGTTTTTAAGGGTGAGCAGGATTATGAGGTTGAAGTCGTCAATCGGGCGGAAGCGGTCACAGGCGACCACTTCAAATACTTTTACAACATCGTGCGTCCTAAGCCAAAGCATCTCTGGGTTCCGGATTCGAGGGCGAGCTCTGAACGAGAGGGGCGTATGACAGCGGGGCAACCTGCTTGCACGGCAGGAGATTTTAGCGGCAATCCGCCTCCACCGCAGCCTTCTGGACCTAAGGCCAGGTCGAGAGCAAAGCTCTCGGCCAAGAGCAAGACGAAGCCCCAGAGCAAGCAGGGCAAACGTAGCTGAATGAGGCTTGCGCAAATAGTTGGACTAAACTTCAAACATTTATCAAAGTACGCACACGAAACAAACACCTGTGAAGCTGGATTTAGCTGACTGTTTAGGACTTCGAAATCGGTTTGATTGTAAGACGCTTTCGAATGCCCACCCTGGCAGAGGTAATATCCATGGTCGGCAACTCTTTTTCTCAAGAGGAGCAGGGGCGATTGGCAGCGCCGCGCCGCTTTGAGAAGCTGAACACTTCACCGGAGCCTGCGCTGGATCATATTACCGCGCTCGCCGCCTGGTTCTTTGACGTGCCCATTTCCGCCATTGGTTTGATCCTACACGATCATATCATTGTCAAATCGCTTTACGGTTTGGAGAACGCGCAGACTGATCGCCGGCCTGAATGGTGCGCGGACGCACTCACCGCGGGTGATGTCTTTTGTATCACCAACGCGTTGGAAGATCCACGCGCAAAGGCCGATCCATTAGTGGTCGGCGAGTTCGGTCTGCGATTTTACGCCGCCGCGCCGTTACGCACCCGCGAGGGTTATAGCCTGGGAACGCTGAGTGTCATCGACCGCAAGCCACGTGATATCTCCATTTCGGAAAAAGAGTTCCTCCGACGGATGGCCGCTCTGGTCGTTGACTTGATTGAATCACATCTAACCGCGATTGGATGGAATCAGCCTGAAACATCCGCTCGTCGCTTCCATATCGGCTTCAACCAATCGCTCATCGGCAAGCCTGAGCAGCAGCAGCTTGCGTGGCTGGCCAATCAGGTCATTGGCGATTCTCCGGCCATACAAGAAGCGCGTGAGCTTTTGCGGCTGGCGATTATTAAGCAGACCGATCCGATTTTGTTTATGGGCGAGACGGGAACCGGCAAAGGTGTGTGTGCGCTGGCTGTTCATGAAGGGGCCGGCACTCGCGGCCGTTTCATCGAGGTCAATTGCGCGGCGTTGCCACACGAGTTGATTGAATCCGAGCTTTTCGGTCATGAAAAAGGTTCTTTCACTGGCGCGACGGGCCGCAAAATCGGCCTCTTCGAGCAGGCCGACGGCGGGACGATCTTCCTCGACGAAATCGCCGAATTGCCGCCCGACCTGCAAGTCAAATTGCTTAGCGTGCTGCAGGGGCGCGAGCTGCGCCGGGTCGGAGGCGATCAGGCAATCCCGATCAATGTCAGGGTCATCGCCGCCACCAACCGCCCTCTCGAAATCGCTCTCAACGACGGCACTTTCCGCCGCGACCTCTTCTTCCGGATCGGTTCGTGGCGCATCGAGCTGCCTCCACTGCGCAACCGAGGTGATGACGTAATCCAGTTTGCGCGCCACTTCATCGCCGAACTGGTAAAGAGTAAGGGATATCGCGTCGAGGGTCTTGCGCCGGAAGCCGAAGACTTGCTCAAGCAGTACGATTGGCCGGGCAATGTGCGGCAGCTCTTGAATGTCATTGAACACGCCATCATTCTCGAAAGCGGCAATGTCATTTCGCCTGAGACAATCCATCGCACATTGGAAGAAGAAAAGAGACTGTTCAACCCCAACCGCCCGACCGATCCCCCCACCCCACAGCCATCCTACAAAGATCTCAAACATATCCTTATAACAGAAGCCGAAGCGCACACGATCACAGAGGCGCTGGCTGGAAATCGAAATAACAAGACAAAAACAGCCAAAGAACTGGGACTGACGCGCGGTCAGTTGGACTACCGTTTGAAACTGATCGAGCAGATGAACAAACGCTAGCGTCTCCATGCATCTTGCCCACCACACATCGAAGACGGTTTGCGAGTGAACACAACTGCATAATACCGCAAAACAATTCGCCGTCTTTTTGCGCTTGTTTGCACTTTCACACCAGCCGACACAGCCCGTCACGAGCTTTGCCAATGAGCTTCACTCGCGTAATCACCACTATTTGCAACCGTTTAGAGCCTTCGTTACATCAAATGTGTCCGACGGTCGCAAAGTGGCACGCGAATCGCAACTACCGATAACCGCCAAGGTAGTAACATCAAACATAAATCAAAACGCAGCATAAGCCCCAAACACAACCGTCATCTAAATCGGTACACACGAAATTGGAACAGGAGCAACCACGGATTTACACGGATGCGACGGATTCTCACGGATAATCCGTGCTGATCCGTGGCATCCGTGACAATCCGTGGTGAATTGCGGTGTCCCAATGTTGCCTGCTCTGAGTGAGGAATGTCCCAAGCCAACGGAGAGCAAAATGCTGAAGAAAAGAGACTATCAGTAGATCACGAAAATAGCTAAGTACCATGGAGCGCCGCCTCAATCTTAAAAACAGGCATAAAACCAAGCGATTGCTTGAGGTTATCGAGCAAAGCATCGGCCATCCGTTCGAGCGTCAACTCGACCACCCGCACGCGGCTGCCATAGCTGGTCATCGTTACCCAGGTTTGGCTCATCAGCACCCAGAGGTTGACAATCAACAAGGCCAACCCCATCAACAGCAATCGCAGTGCAGGATTGCGCGATGCGGTCCAGGCGCGCACTTGATGCACCTGCCGATAACTCGTCTCAATCCCGAAACGCCGCCGGTAGAGTTCAAAAATTTGGTGAGCTTCCACTCTTCCCAGGCGATAGACCGCATAAGCAAAATACTCGACACCGTGACGATCGTAACGTCCTCGGCTGTATTTGCACACAATTGCTACATCGGTCGTGTAAGCCCGCGACGTGCCACGGTTGAAAGTATAAGGGGCGTAGTAACTTCGCCGCCCCAGAAACATACTTTTGATGCCGCCTGCTCCGCCCCGCGCCGGGATCGGGATGATGTAGGGAACGCGCCGCTTCCTGAGCGCTCGAAACACGGCCACCGAAGAAAAGCCTTTATCGCAATACAGCCGCTTGATTCGAATGCCCAACGCCCGCGCCAGTTTGAGCAATCGCGCGAGCACTACTTCCATCTTTTCGCCGGCCCAGACAAAAGTCAGCGCCAACGTGAAGCGTTGCCGATGATGTACCACGGCCAGGGTGGCATACATATGAAAATGGGTCGTTCCATTTTTCGCCGCGCTTCGCCGCACCTCGTCTTCATTCAGTTCCGGCTCTCCGTGATAGGGGATTTCGACCAGATCAATGGCGACTTCAACTCGCTTTTTCTTGATCCGGCGCCAAACCTCCTTCGGTGGCTGCGCTCGCAACGTCTCGTTCAGGCGCGCTTCCAACCACTTCATCTCCTTGGGTTCCGGCGAGAGCGACGCGTTGAGATGCTCGCGCACGGTATTTCCCGAAGGCGCTTCCTTCAATTCCAGGCAGGCGCTTTCAATCGTGATCCGCTTGAGAGAGGCGTAGCAGAGAATGTCCCAGGCTAAGCGGTCATCAATTCTGGTTCCGTTAATCCCCAACGGCAGGTGTGCAAGCACCAATTCGACAATCGCAGAGCGGGCTTGCTGACCGAACTGGGGGCTAGTAATGTTTGGGTATCGCTGACTCATCCGTGACCTCCTCACTTGCGTAAAGTTTTGGAGATCATTGCATAAGTTAGCTATTTTCTTATAGTTGGCAAAACGCTGTTTCGTGATCTACTGACTATAGGAGGAGATGATGCAACGGCTTGAGCAAATGGCCGCTCCACAAGCCGGACATTGGTCTGGTGAACGAGAGCCATTACAAAAGGGAACAGAAAAGAACAGCATCGTTACTCGCTTCACCGTCTCCCCGGATATCTATTCTTTCACCGATAAAGACGGAAGCGCGATCCTCCATGTCGGGCGCGACAAAATGTACAGCGTCATCGGCGTCGGAAGCGCAATCTGGACCCGGCTGGCGGCCCAGCCAGCCGGGATAACGTCCGACGCCATCGTGGAATCGCTGAGCGTCGAATATCAGAATATACCGCGTCCTCGGATCGAGCGCGATGTCGAGCGCCTCTTGGGCAGCTTTCAGCAGAACGGGTTTATCCGGACAGGCGAGCAGCAGCAAACCCGATTCGCCGCGGTATGGCGCGACCGGGGCCACGCCGGATTCCTGTTTCTGGCGCGCGGAGCTACCAGCCTGCTGCTGAAGCTCAGGCTGTACGGACTGGCGGCGTTTCTCGGACTGACCGTGATCAACATTATGCTCAAGCTGGTGAGCTTCAGCGTGTTCTACCACACGGTCAAACGCTGGCCGGTGAGCGCTAAGAATGGAGATCCTGAAGCAGTATTACCGGTCTGTGATGCAGTCGATAAAGCGACTACCTGGTATCCCAAACAGGCTATGTGTTTGCAGCGCTCCGCCGTTGCCACCTGCCTGCTGCGCAGTTGCGGGTTGCCGGCGCAGATGGTGATCGGTTGTCACAAAATCCCATTCAAGAGTCACGCCTGGGCGGAGTTATATGGCCTGGTCGTGAATGATAAGAAAAAAGTCCAGGAGTTCTACCGCGTCCTCGACCGGTGTTAGAGGTAACAATCGAGCGCCTGTTACTGAATTCCAAATCCTGAAAATGAACTTTCCGGAGAGTTACCGTGCAAGGTGGTCAAAAGCTCAAGGAGATCAGGAACAGCCGCAATATCAAAGTCCGCGAAGTCGAAGAGGCGAGCCAGAGGATTGCCGAAGCTAAAGGCGATAAGAGGTTCAGCATTTCCGACACCTGGCTCACGCAGATAGAGAACGGCGCATCCGAGCCCAGTGTTTGCAAGCTCTTCAGCCTGAGCGCGATCTACCACGTGAAGATCACGGATCTGACGCGACTCTACGGCGTGGACGCGGATGAGACCGAGAAATATGAAACGATCGCAAAT
>Ga0247727_10008699_pt1 | contig 18724 bp, 16 predicted proteins | sample WisWelCaveWW1625_FD_202498 | JGI IMG/M metagenome (GOLD analysis project Ga0247727, IMG submission 202498) | Biofilm microbial communities from Wishing Well Cave, Virginia, United States - WW16-25 | ecosystem: Environmental > Aquatic > Deep subsurface > Groundwater > Cave microbial mat | place... | reverse complement strand
CTCGGCCGACACTTTGGTCAACGCCGCCGTCAACGTCGTCTTGCCGTGGTCCACGTGCCCGATCGTCCCGATATTCACGTGCGGCTTCCGCCGCTCATATTTCGCCTTCGCCATACCTTGCTCCCTTTCTAAAGATCACCTGGAGCCCACGACGCGGATCGAACGCGTGACCTCGTCCTTACCAAGGACGTGCTCTACCAACTGAGCTACGTGGGCGTTCCTCTCCGTGAAACGTGAATCGTAAAAGGTGAAACGACCGTGCGAACCACTGACCCAGAATACTTCCTCGACTTTTCACGTTTTACGCCTAACGCCTCACGTCTTCCTTTGGAGCGGGCGATGGGATTTGAACCACACTCCGTCGTCAGCTCAAGCCTGAAACCCTTTCGCTGACTCCCGCTGAGGGGGCCAGCCCCCTCGCGCCCTCCCCACGAAAGGGGCTTGCCCCTTTCGGAATCCCCACTGTCGTGGGTTCAATCTCTACTTCCGCGTGCCTCACGTTTCGCGAATAACGTTTCACATTTCACGTCTTCTGGAGCGGGCGATGGGATTTGAACCCACGACAGCCAGCTTGGAAGGCTGGAACTCTACCACTGAGCTACGCCCGCCCATCATGAGTGCTGAGTACACAGTGCTGAGTTCAAAGCCTGATTTCTCATTCGCTCACCGCTCGGAACTTGCCTGCATCCAGCTTTGGTGGGCAGGCAAGGATTCGAACCTTGGAAGCCGATGGCAACAGATTTACAGTCTGCCCCCTTTGGCCACTTGGGTACCTGCCCAAAACACCCTGCACACGACACAAAAATCTACGCGCTCAATTATGCTATGTCTTCTTTCATCCGTATGATGAAAAAAGCAGAGCAAGCTGGTCCACACACAGCTCCCCCTTCCTTATAAATTAAGGATGAACGTGGTGATCTGTGGGCACAGCCTTCTTTAGGAAATGCTCGATTCTATTGATGAAGTCTGGTGAAGTCAAGACCCAAAAGCAGAATTATCTTGGTTTTTATCCGATACCCCCTATTCCGCACTGATCGTATCGTTCAGCCCCTTGGCCTAAACCAGAAAGCACCCCCCTCGCACGGGCAAGGAGGCTGGGGGAAAATTCAATGACATTCTTCATAAGCACCGTTGCTTCTTGTTCCGACAAACGCGATGCAGGGGCCAAGTATCGCTTTCGAGTGACGGCCCGCTCACCAGGATCTTCCGGTTCGTAATACCCACGAAGAGTTCCTTCTCGATCGGCACTCCTAAGACGACTCACCCATTCATCCTGACTCTTCCCCGATTTCTGAATCGATCGTCCTGCGCTGCCGGTCAATTCCAACTGGTTCCACACGATCCACCCGATAAACACCGCCCATGTTTCGTTGAGGGCTTCCCATGATTCACGCTCGCTCAGAAACCGCTTCTCAGTTTCGCCCTTTCTCTGCACGACCGGTGTGATCAGCACCGCTCCATAGTGGCAGCGCTGCTGAGCTTTCGCAAAAGTGAGCACTGGATCCGGTACAATCTCAGGCGACGCCTCAGCCGCCGTCACCAGATAGTCGACATATGCATGGAACAGTTCGTGGTAGAGCGTTTCGATCTCGGCATGGGTGAGTCGCCCCAGTGGACGCAACGTGGCCCCAGCTCCATTAAAGGACAGCGCACGATTGAGCACCATCCGATGCTCCCCGAGATGATATTCGGCGGCATAGCCGTGCAAATCGTCAAACTCAAACTGAACGAAACTCGGTGGGACTGCCTCGAGGAACTTCGTCGGGAGACTCATCGCGTGAGCCTCACTGATCAACTGACGCCAAGTCCGGTCTGCTAATGGCAGACGCTCCTCCGGCATCCCTGCATTCGGCGCGAATAGGAGTCCGCCCATGAGGAGGCCCATCGCAACCACTTTGCACAACGCAAGCACCATCGATTGAGATCCGTTTGAGGCTGGGAGAGTTATCTCAGAAGATATCGAACACACCTATGAGGTCTGTAGAAAAACTCTGTGTGCACGATGAAATTTCATTGGTCTGTAGTCTGGTGACAACAGGAGTACATCTTGCAGGATGCTCAAAAAGGCGACCTTCTCACCCTCCCAACCCTGGCGCGCCAAGACGCGCCTTGTCCCAGACAAGGCCGCAGCGAGCGAAGAGGCGAGGAGGTACAAACCGCACTTCGTGTGGGCCGTTCGCCCATATAATAGATCTTGGCGAACGGAAAGGCCCCTCCAGTGATTCCGATATCCGAGGGGTTCAACTCCATACGTTGAGCCTCTGAGCGAAGCGAGAACGATGCTGGCGGACTTTTTCAGCATCCTGCTAGTGATCATCGCGAGAATACCAGTCAGGCCGCCCACCTTCCTCCACCAGGACCAGCTGATCCAGCAGCGCAGGTGATACAGGGTCCAGGAAACGGGACGGTTTCGACAGCAACATACCGCTTCCCTTATCAAACACATTGATCGGGTAGGTCAGGTACAGATGCCGCTTGGCTCTCGTCACGGCGACATAGAACAACCGCCGCTCCTCCTCCAACTCCTCATCGGCAACGAACGAGTAGACCGACGGGAATCTTCCATCCACGATCCAGATGACGAATACACATTGCCACTCAAGCCCCTTGGCAGAATGGATTGTGGACAACACGAGCCGTTCATCGTCGCGATCGGGCGCTTCAACGCCGGCGGCGCTCCCATCCGGAGGCTCCAGCGCCAGATCAGACAGAAATGTTTCGACCCCCTGATACCCCTCCGCAATCGTCTGCAAATGATCCAGATCCCGCATGCGCTTGGGATAGTCGTCGTATTGGGCCTTGAGAATCGGCAGATAATACTCATAGATATGGTTTACTTGCTCGGCTGGACGAAGGTCTCCGGCCCCGGCAAGACTTTCGAGCGTCAGGGCTAGATCTCTGAGCCCTTTCCCCGATCGCCCCGGCACCTCATGAAGAGCGTGATAGGGATTGTCCGCTTTCACAAGCGCGGCCATGACATCCTGCGCCTTCTTCGGTCCCACACCTTCGACGAGCATGAGTACCCGATGCCAACTCACGGCATCCAAAGGATTGGCCACGACGCGCAAGTGGGCCAGCAGATCCTTGATGTGTGCGGTCTCAATAAATTTGACCCCGCCGCGCTTGATAAGCGGCAGTCCATGACGAGCGAGCTCGATTTCAAGATCGAACGAGTGAAAGCTCGACCGAAACAACACCGCCATTTCGCGGAGCGGAACTCCTTCCTCCCGCAGCTCCAAAATCTTCTGCGCAATGAAACGCGATTGGGCATTTTCCCCTGCCGCCTCCACCAAGACCGGCAACGGCCCATCGAGCTTCCTCGTGAAAAGATGCTTGCTGTACTTCTCCTTCGCCTCTCCGATAATGCAGTTCGCAAGATTCAAGATCGGCTGGGTGCTGCGGTAATTCTCTTCCAACTTATAGATGGTCGTACCGGGAAAGAGCGACGGGAACTTCATGATGTTCTTGAACGTCGCGCCGCGGAAGCCGTAAATCGATTGCGCGTCGTCGCCAACGACCATCACGTTCTGATGGGTGGATGCGAGATGCCGGACGACCTCCGCCTGCAAGCGATTGGTGTCCTGATACTCATCCACCAGGATGTAGCGGTACAGGGACGAGATAGTCCGACGGATCGCTTCGTCCTCCATCACGAGCCGCCGCAACAACACCAGCAGGTCGTCATAATCCACCAGTTGGCGCTGACGCTTCGACGCCTGATAGCCCCGCTGCAACTGACTCAGTGCATCCAGATGGTCCGCAAAATGATTGAACTCTTCGAGCACGATCTCATCGAGCGGGCGCAGAGTATTCTCAGACTTGCTGAACATCTCCGCGATCGTCGCCTTGCGAGGAAACCGCTTATCTTTTTCGTTCAAACCCAGATGCGCACGAACCAAGGCAATCAAGTCTTCAGCATCACCCCGATCGAGAATCGTAAAGCCCGGCTCAAGGCCGATGGAGCGGCCATAGCGCCGGAGCAATATATTCGCCACAGAATGGAACGTGCCGCCACGAACCTGTTCGCTACGGATGCCGATCAATTCACCGGCCCGATCGAGCATTTCCTGAGCTGATTTTCGCGTGAAGGTTAGAAGCAGAATATGGGAGGGATCGATCTCCGAGTCGATCAAATAGGCCACCCGGTAGACCAAGGTGCGCGTCTTGCCGCTACCTGCACCGGCGATGACCAGTGATGGCCCCTCGCCCGCAGTCACAGCCGCAAGCTGCTGGCTATTCAACGCCGCTGCATAATCGATGGAAAGCTTCCGATAAACAGCCTCGTCAACCGGCCGTTTGAGCACGTATGTTTTCGTGTCTCGTTCCATAGAGATGAGTGAAGGAATTGTTGGGCAGTCCGGTCATTCAGGAGAAGCGCTGTATAACACACTCTCCGCCGCCCTTTCAAAGAGAAGGGGGAAGGAGCGGCCAGGTGCCCTCCTTGCTCGCAGAACGCGCACGGTGAAACGGTGCTCGTTCGATGCGCGCAGTTGAGGGCAGCCTTGGCCACTCCTCTAAAAAGATGGAAAGAAAGGAAGGCCCTCGCTCGGGCTAATGGCACGTCTCGGCGTGCCAGTGGGTTGTGGAGGGTGAGAAAGTTGCGCGCAGTGGAAGATCAATCAGCCCCCATCCCTAGAGAGATAACGAGCAAGTTTGGAAGGATCATTTATCTGGTTCGACACGCGCAATTGAGGATCGACCAGGGCATCCTGAAGGGAGCAAGTGGATAAAAAACCAGAGCGCTCATGAATGTCATTCTGCGGCAACTCAGAAGCTTGCCCGCTTTGCCTATCAGAAAATGGCGGAGGGGGCGAGATTTGAAAACCCTGAAGCCCTAGAGACTATAGGTCCTGATCTCACTTCATCGTTTCGTGCTCAATCACTTACAGAGGAGTTAGAGGCAGGGGAGGAGCCGATGAAACCCCATCGGACACGATAGTTCTGCCACAGTTTAGCCACAAAGGCGACTTTCGGAATGCTCGATTTTTAAGAACTAGGGGGTTGGTTAGCAAGATAGGTCCTCTCCGACCACAACTTGGTAGCGAGGCATCCCCATGAAAGCAAATAAACGAATAGTAACCAGTCGAAAGGGGACGTTCTGAATTAAAATTTGCTTCTCGTCGAGAACATGCAAACAACTTTCAGGGGTTAGTTCGCTTAGATCACCGCCAACCAAGTGAGGGAACGTATTTGGGCTATCTCCTGGCTTCCCAACTAACAAGGGCGGAATCCGGTGTTTAAACCCATCGAGTCCTAATCGAGCGACAGCAAAGGCGTGGGCAATTTTCGCCAGTAACCTGAAGAAGGCGTTGAAATCCATCATCCCTAATACGACAGCACTCTGGTTTCCCTGGAGGTAGGTTTTGGTTTCTCTGTCCTCTGAACTCATCATCATCGTTAGGTTGATTTGCTCCGTCGGTGGCTGCCCCAAAATTATCCCTGGTGGCGGAAGATTAAGACCAATACAGGCTCTAGGAAATTGGTCAGACGGTACCGTCTTTGTTTCGCTTTTATTTTTGTCCTTAAAGTCCTTGAAGGTGATGATCTTAAGGCTCTTTGGTCTTTGTTTTTTCCTTCTAGTCTGCAAATCGAGCCGTATTCTAAGTGGGCCAAACATATCCCTTGAGCAGGTTTGCTCGAACTTGGTTGTTATGGCTGTACATTGGCTGCAACTTGCTTTAGGCAATACTAGGTGGCCGTCAAGTGCGTAAGGAATTATGTGCTCTTCTGAAAGTTCCTTGGCGCTACCACAATAAATGCAGCGACCAACAGGAGGGTAGATATACCGGGCGGAAACTTCCATCTGGCCTCATAGATGCAATGGACTCGAAAACCCTAGCACAAACTGATGTGCTGTGGCCTCGATACTTGCCAGGTTGGAAATGTAGACAGCGGATTGTAGATTCGCAGCCGCTCCCAAACTTCCTGTTTTCATTCTGGAAGTCTTCAACCTGTGGCTGAAATGTGGCTGATATGAACGTGGGTAGAGCGCTCACGAGTTTCATTGCTTGACCTGAGAGATAAAGGTGTCAGCATATTCGCCAAAACTCACAGCCGTCAATTCAAACAATGCTGACACCTTTCTATTCCCATTCTCTCCTGCGCAGCCATGTACCCTACGGCGTCGATTCCTTGATCTTAGCGGCTGTCTGCTCAGCCGACTTCTCCAATGTACTTTCCGTCTGACGGGCCTTATCTATCGGAGTCTTTATAGCATCCACCGCTGCCTGCCCCGCTGCCTGCGTCGCCGCATTGCCGGACGCAGCCGCAGCCTTCGCCTTCTCCGCCGGCGTCTCCTGACTACAGCCGAACAGTCCCACCACCGCCAGCGAACCCGCAACGAATGAAAAACCGCGTCTGAATTTCCTCATTGCAATCTCCTTTGGCGCTGATGTCAAAACAGTCGCAGGATGCTCAAAAAGATCGTCCAGCAAGGCCGCAGCCGATGGAAGCACCGGAGGCGTAGCCTCTGGGCTACGTTGAGGATGCTTTCGAGGTGAGAACGATGCTGGCGGACTTTTTCAGTATCCTGTTTATGCAATCGTACCCGCGAGGCAACAAGCCAGCAAGATATTGCTGAAACTGCCTCTTTGATCGCTGAACGTGTCTCCGTTATAATCGCGCCGCTGAACAGAGGACCCTATGCCAACCGCCAACAAAGAATACCAATCGCAACTTCGCGAACTCGCCGAACTCATGCTCGCCGTCGCGGGCGAATCCGTGACCGTCATGAAACGGAACGCCCCGGAGCGGGCCTTGAAATTGAAACGGCACGATGAGTGGGGCATCTACCTTGAATTTCTCAAGGTCATGTTTAATCTCACAGACCGACTCTCCGCGCTGTACGTGCCAATCAAAGAACAGCCTCAGTTCATGGACAGTCTCGAGGACACCGTCACACTGCAATTGAAGAACGTGCTCGAACCGGCACTCGGTCCCGGCGCCGACCAAACGGAAATCATGCTCACCGTCGGTGCGGCGGTTGCAGAGAGTCGGCAGGCCTATGATCGGTACCGGTTCCTCATCACCGAAAACAATCCCGTGAAAGACGAGATGTTGAAAGACTTTGGCGGACGAGTCGCCGACACGATGGGAATCGCAGGAAACGCACAAGTATCCTCCGCTGCAACGCTCTGCGCGATCGCCGTGATTCCGGCCATCAAGGCGATCTTGGCCGGAGACGAGCCGCCAGCCGCCGTGGTCAGTACAGCCACTCAACCGACCGATACAACGTCCGCCCCACCACCCTCCACCGCGACGCCTGGGCTCCAAGGTCCGACAGGAACCGAAATCAAGTTGGTGAGCGTCATGTCGACCGTCGCCGGAGAAGAAGTAGAAACTCGGTGGGGGCTGCACCCTCGATTTCGACAAGATCTTTCCCCGGAGGACATGCAACGAGTCGCCAAACTGATGAACCGAGTTGCTAAAATACTTGGCGAACGGTATGCCTCTGTGGCATTCTCAGACGAATGGACATCCTGGCATGAAGCCGGGCACGCCTGATCGCTCTCGCCAGTCGAGCTTAGGCCGTTCACTCACGACAACACCCGCTTCGACATCAGCACCGAGGATGTGCAGTGGATACTCCGCAGACAGCAGACACTTCATCACACGCCATTCCATCCGGCCTCTCGCGTCTCAAGGAATTGGCGCTTAATCTTTGGTGGAGTTGGACTCCGGAAGCCCGTCGGCTGTTTGAACACATCGATCCAACCCTCTGGGTACTGACCCATCACAACCCCGTCGAACTACTGGCCGACGTCAGGCCGAGCCGACTCACCCACCTCGCTGAAGATCCCTCGTATATGCGGCTGTACTCTGCCGCCCTCAAGACATTCGACGAGTATCGTCAGAATGGACACAGTTGGTTTAAAACACAGCACAGCGATTTGAAAGCTCCCACCATTGCTTACTTTTCGGCGGAATTTGGTCTACATAGGTCCATTCCTATTTACAGCGGTGGTCTAGGCATTCTCGCCGGAGACCATTGCAAGGAAGCCAGCGATCTCGGTGTGCCTTTGGTGGGAATCGGATTCATGTATCCACAAGGATATTTTCGGCAGCGGATCACGCCGGAGGGCTGGCAGGAAGCAGCCTACGCCCCGTTCAATCGAGCAGTATCGCCGATTCATCCCGCACTCACTCCATCAGGAACCGCCTGCAGGATTACGGTCGAGATAGGTAGCCGGGTCGTGGCTGCAGCGGTCTGGAAAGTGCTCGTCGGGCGGGTTCCCCTCTATCTCATCGATACAGACGTCCCCGAGAATAGTCCTGAGAATCGGGCGCTTTCGGCTCGACTGTATGGCGGCGATCAGGAGATGCGCCTCTGTCAGGAGTTTCTGTTGGGTATCGGCGGGGTCCGAATGCTTCGCGCATTGGGCATCGCACCAACCGTCTGGCATGCTAATGAGGGCCATTCTGCCTTCCTCACGTTGGAGCGCATTCGCGAATTGATCCAGAAGGGATCGGCGCACGCGGACGCCTGCGAAACGGTCCGCCAGAGCACGGTGTTTACCACCCATACACCGGTGCCGGCTGGCCACGATGTATTTCCCCACCATCTCATGGACCAGTACTTTGCCGGCTATTGGGAGCAGTTGGGCCTCTCGCGAGAAGACTTCCTACACCTAGGAGATACCTCCGAATCCCAGAAGCAAGGCTTCAACATGACGGCACTTGCCATCCGGCTGGCCGCCCATGTGAACGGGGTCAGTCGTGAACACGGGCAGGTCTCGCGAGAGATGTGGCACCATATGTGGCCCGGCCTACCGATCGAGCAAGTCCCGATCCGCAGCGTGACCAACGGCATCCATGCGCCGACCTGGATCGCGCCGGAACTCAACCAACTATACGGCAAGTATCTCGGCCCGGAATGGGCGGAGAAGTGCGACGACACGGCGATGTGGCAACGGGTCCTGGATATCCCCGACCAGGAACTCTGGGCCGTACGCCAAATCATGAAACGCAAACTCATGAGCTTCATCAGGGAACGTGCCAGGAGCGGCTGGATGCAGGGCAATCTCCAAGCCTCGCAGGTCTTAACGCGAGGCACGCTGCTCGACCCCGAAGCGCTCACCATCGGCTTCGCCAGACGCTTTGCCACCTACAAGAGGGCGACCTTGTTGTTTCGCGACCTCGAACGGCTGAAACGGTTGCTCCATAACCAGTGGCGTCCCGTCCAATTGATCTTTGCCGGCAAGGCCCACCCGGCCGATGAACCTGGTCGCTATTTCATTCATGAAGTGTTGAGCTTTTGCGACGACCATAAGTTGGGCGGCCATGTGGCATTCCTGGAAAACTATGATATGCACATGGCAAAGTTCCTCGTCCAAGGGGTCGACATATGGCTCAACACCCCGCGTTTTCCCTTGGAGGCGAGCGGAACGAGCGGACAAAAAGCCGCGCTGAACGGCGTCATGAACCTCAGTGTCCTTGATGGATGGTGGAAAGAAGGCTACAACGGAGCCAACGGATGGGGCATTGAACCCTTAGTCGGGAACCAGGACATTCAGGCCCAAGACGAGCATGACGCGCAACAGCTCTACCGCATGCTGGAACAAGAAGCCATTCCCCTCTACTATCAACGAGACCTTGACGGAATACCCCGCGGCTGGTTGCAGCTCATGAAGGAAAGTCTTCGGACCAATGCCCCCCGCTTCTGCACCAAACGAATGGTCAAAGAATACGTCGACAATCTGTATGCACCGGCCATGGTCCGTACACCCTCGAAATGGTAACCGACCGTCGATCCGGACCCTTAGTAAGCTGCGGAAAAACTATTGCGGCACGGTGGAAATTCAATGGCCCGGATCTCTGGGACAAAATCAGTATCCTGTTGGAGAGAGCCCTTCGCTGCGTCGCCACTGTACCGCTGCAGCTGCTCCTGCAGCTCACCCTCGGAGCGATTGTCATGAGCCTGCCCCCTGCAGAAGCAGGCACGCCAATGGCGCAAACCGGCTCACCCCTCGAACGTGAGGCCACAGACGCATTCAACCATGCCGAATACGACCAGGTCCTGAAGCTCTGGCAATCTCTTCCGCCCCAGACCACAGCGTCGAAACCGCTTATCCGCCTCGTCTTCCAGAGCGCCCTCAAGCTTGGGCAGCCAGAAGAAGCCCTCACTCTCTATCAACGGTTAGTCCCTGCAGATCGACCGGACGATCCAGCCCTGCTACGACCCTTGGCGCTTAGTTTTCTGACCAGCCATGTCCGCGACCCACAAGAATATGTGCGGATCGCGGCCTATACGATGCTGGCTGAACTCGGCCTCGCAGAAACACAAGCCGTACTGGAAGACGGGCTGCTCGACGCATCGGTCCTGGTGCGGGCTCGTGCCGCGGACGCCATCGGCAAAGCCGGACTCGCAGGAAAGTCCGGCCCCTTGCGACGGGCCCTGAACGACGCAATGCCGGCTGTGCGAATTGCCGCAATGAATGCGCTCAGTGAGGCCAACGTCACCGACATCATGCCCTACCTCATCGAAGTCGCAAGAACGGACGACGGGCCGGAAGCCGTGTTCGCCTATGCCGCACTGTATAGGCTCGGCAAACAGGACATGCTGACCGACATCGCCGGAGCGGCCACGCTGCCGGACCCCGATGTCCGCATGGCAGCCTTGGGGGTATTGGGGCGGCTGAAGCGCGCATCGAGTCTGTCGATCCTGAGCCAGGGAGTGTACGACCCTGAACCGTCGGTTCGCGCGTTCGCCGCTGGCGCATTGGGAGACTATGGACAAATCGGTGGCGTCGCGCCACTCACCCATGCGCTAGGGGACGAAAGCGCGCACGCGCGCGCGGTTGCAGCCGCGAGTCTTGGACGGCTGGGGATTCGCGACAATCAGCCGTTGCTGCGGGCTCTCACGCGCGATGCCAATATGCAGGTACGGGCCAGTGCCGTAGAAGGACTGCTTCGACTGGGCGACACATCGGCTGTCTCGCTCGCCGCGGACTTGGCGAGACACCCGGACCCATCTATACGCGCCGCGGCAGCCCATGCACTGACCGCGACGTCCGACAAGCAAGCGGTGACTATCTTACAGACGCTCCTCCAGGACCAGCAACCACAGCCACGTCTCTTAGCGGCGAAAGCCCTGGGCACGAGCGGTGCACCGGTGACGCCGTTGCTCAAAAAAGGCTTGCAGGACTCAGACGTCACGATTCGCATTACTGCGGCAGGAAGTCTACTCCAACAACTCCGCCGTTCTACAACGGTTCCCAGCAAGTCGGGGAAAAACAATTTCGGCAAAGCAGCGCTTCGGTAGTCTGTATGTCTGGGACAAGAGCAGAGCACTCCCGCAGGATGCTCAAAAAGTCCGTCCAGCAAGGCCGCAGCGAGCGAAGAGGCGAGGAGGTACAGACCGCACTTTGTATGGGCCGTTCGCCCTTGCAATGGATCTTGGCGAACGGAAAAGCCCATCCCGCGCTTCCGACCTCCGAGAATCTTTTCTGTACGTTGAGGGTCTGAACGATGCGAGAACGCCGCTGGCGGTTTTTTTCAGCATCCTGATACCTCGTTAGTCGAAAGGATCGCATTATGTGGAAATTCATCACTGTTCTTGCTCTAGCCGCCGCATCGTTTGGTCTCGGATTCTATTATGGTCAACGTCCAGTCGGCACGCTGCAACAAACGGTCGCAGACCTCCAACATTCGCTCAAAGACACGTCGCGCAACATCATCGACACCACGATGGGGATCGAGAGAGACTTGCGCCGGCGGCAGGGACTGCTCGATACCAAGTCACGGGTAGTGCAAGCGAAATCAGAACTGTTCGATAAAAACTTTGGGGAAGCCGCCAAGCAACTGGGCGAGGCGGCCGAGACGCTGGATAATGCCACCAAGGGCGTGAAGCAAGACGAGTCGATCCTCGCCGTGCGGGCGCTGACCGAAACGCTTCGAGAAGTGAGACTGGAATTGTCGATGGGGAAAACGGTGTCGATCAAGAAACTCGATGAAATTCAGCGGGAGGTTGACCGGCAGCTGAACAAATAACGTAACTACTCAGGTAGATAGGCTGAAGGCTTTTAGGGGGTCGGGCTTCTTGCCCAACGAGGATTCATCTCTGCTTGAACGAAAGGTCGTAGAAACCAAGAAGGGTTGAATGGCTTATTCGTGCTTTGCGAGATGATTTATAACCTTCAGCCTTCAGTCTGAACACCTGAGTAATTACCAAATACTCTCTACGTGGTGGCAGGCTGTTTCTTCCACTTCGCGAGGATCCGCTCCACCCGCATCCGTACCACCATATCTGGATCCTTCATCAACGGCTTGATCGCGTCGCGGCCCCGGTCGTCGCCGATCGCCTCAAGCGCCGCCGCAGACGTCAAGCGGGTAAACCAATCGCGGTCGGCGAGCATGTCGATAAGAGGGTCGATCGCCTCGGTATGTTTGATCCGTCCTAAGACCAGCACCGCTTGCTTTCGAACATTCTCGTCTTTGTCTTTCAGTGCATTGATCAATCGAGGCAACGCCGGTTCACCCAGCTCGACCAACGCGTTGACCGCATCGTCTTTGAACTCGTCGTTCCGCAACTGCAGCATGAGAGGATCGAGCACACGCTCGTCGCGAATCTTCCCTAACGCGGCAATCGCATACTTCCGAACGTCCCAATCACGGAGCAATTTGATCAACAGTTCGACAGCGGGAGAACCGATCTGCCCCAACCCTTCGATCGCGACCTCCCGAACTTGCCAGTCACCGTCGCGCAAGGCATGACACAGCGGTTCCACGCAACGCTCATCACCCATTTCCCCGAGCGTAATGGCGGCCTCGCGACGGACCACCCAATCAGGATCCTTGAGCAGATCAATCTGGATCTCAATCTCATCCTTGACCTTCTCTTCTTCAAGGACGACCTGCTCGGTAAGTTCCGCTGTCGGCTCAACTGGTACCGGTTGCTCTCCTGTAAAATCCGCCGCCACCTGATCGGTAAATTCATCGGTCACCGTCTCTGAAACGACGGGAGCCGCGCGCGCTTCTGTGGGTCGTGATGGTTCCATGCGTACTACCTTAATAATTCACTCGCCCGTCAACTGCCCCGATAGGGGGACTACTTCGCAGCGGGAGCAGCCGTTTTTTTGCTCGCAGAATTTTTCTTGCGCAGCGCTAACGCACGCCGTTTCCGCTGTATCCGTCGTAATCGCTTCCTCAACGAACGAAGGGCTTCGTCCTCTTTGGGATTCCTGTGGTCGGTTAATTTCGCCGCCACCTTCTTTTTCAGTCTGGTCTCGTCCGATTCACTTGCCGTTTTTTTCGCCATCCGGATTCGGGCCTCCCTGTATACCTAAATGATGTAAATTGTCTTCCAGTTCCCAGCGGGAATGGCAGTCTAGTAGAGAGTTTCACACCCTGTCAACCGGGGCTTGTGCTGCAAGCGGATCTTCTTTCTTGTTCTACCCTAACCGGAGGGGCTGCCTACTGTTTACACAGACTCTCTTCTACAATTGAGCATCGACGCGGCGCCCGCCTCATTGCGAATTGACACCCTCGCCCCCTCGTCTCTAGAATGCCGAAATGATGAACGAGCGCTTCCTCAAAGCCTGCCGACGCGAGCAGGTCGATTGTACGCCGGTCTGGTTCATGCGCCAGGCTGGCCGTTATATGGCAGAATATCGTGTGCTCCGCGCGAAGCATTCGATCCTCGAATTGTGCAAGACGCCCGAGTTGGCGGCGCAGGTCACGCTCCAGCCGATCGATCACTTTCCGCTCGATGCGGCCATCATTTTTGCCGACATCCTATTGCCGCTTGAACCGATGGGCCTCCGCCTGGAGTTTGCGGAAGGCGAGGGGCCGGTGATCCACAATCCGGTGCGAGACCATGCGGCTGTCGAACGACTCAACGTCTTTGACGGCGGTGAACTCGACTATGTGGACGAAGCCATCCGTGAGGCTCGACGCGCCCTGAACGGACGGGTGCCGCTGATTGGATTTGCCGGGGCGCCGTTCACACTCGCCAGTTATGCGATCGAGGGCGGAAGCTCGCGGAACTATCTCCGCACCAAACAGTTGATGTATTGCGAGCCGAAGGCGTGGCATCAACTCATGGACAAATTTGCGCGGGTGATTACCGGCTATCTGCGGCGGCAGATCAAGGCCGGCGCACAGGCGATTCAATTATTCGACAGTTGGGTGGGCTGCCTCTCGGTCGGCGACTATGTCGAATATGTACTGCCGCATGTCCAATTGATTTTTGAGGGGTTGAAGAGGGAAGGCGTGCCGATGATTTATTTCGGCACTGGCACATCAGCGATGCTTCGTCAGATGCGAGAAGCGGGCGGCGATGTCATCGGGGTCGACTGGCGCATCCATCTTGATGAGGCCTGGGCGACTGTGGGACATGACGTGGCAGTACAGGGAAATCTCGATCCCTTAACGTTGTTTGCACCATTGCATGAAATCGAACGGCGCGTGGCAGATATTCTGCGCCGGGCCGGCGGGCGCCCGGGGCATATCTTCAATCTAGGCCATGGAATCTTGCCGACGACCCCCTTAGAACATGTGGCTGCGACAATTGATATGGTCCACAAGCTGAGTCAACGCTAGGAGACGTTATTCGTTAAACGTGAATCGTCCTTCAAGAAGACTCCCTGCGTGTAACGATTCACGAATAACGAGGAGAAGGCATGTCAGTATCGCAACGTTCTGTTGCCGTGCTGTTGATGGCGATAGGTAGGCCCGACAGCTTTGAGCTGACCGACTCGGCTGCGCTCGTGGACACACTGGCCTCTGTGCTCACTGCACACGAATCCTCCCTCTGTCCTACGTCGTGAACAACCTCCGCACCGTCGCCGTCATCGGTGGAGGGATTTCAGGTCTCTCGACTGCCTATGCCCTTCACGAACGGGCGGCGGCGGCCGGTATCCCGATCCGCTGTACCGTGGTCGATAGCGCTCCCGTCTGGGGAGGCAAGATCGTCACCCATCGGAGCGGCGATCTCGTGACGGAGGCGGGACCCGATTCCTTCCTGTCTCAGAAACCGGCCGGCCTCGAACTCTGTGACAAATTGGGGCTGACCGATCAGCTCATTAACACCAATGAAACCAGCAAGAGGGCCTGTGTCTTTTCCCGTGGCCGTCTGCACGAACTGCCAGAGGGATTAGTCGTTATTGATCCCAATCAGCTGGGGCCCTTTCTCCGGAGTGGACTCTTGAGTTGGGTAGGGCTCGCGAGGATGGGGCTGGACCTAGTCGTACCGGTGAAGCGGTCGCCGGAAGATGAGTCGTTGGCCGACTTCTTCCGGCGGCGCCTTGGTCGGCAGGCGTTCGAGCGGATGCTCGAGCCCCTGATGGCTGGTATCTATGCAGGAGACGCGGAACAGATGAGCGTGCAGGCAACATTCCCGCGTTTTGTTGAGCTGGAACAACAGTACGGGAGTGTGATTCGCGGGATGATGATGGCCCGGAAGTCAGGTTCATCCAACACGCACTCCGGTTCGAAGCGAACGATGTTCGTGAGCCTCAAGAACGGGTTGTCGGATCTGGCCGCCGCCCTTGTCCACCGATTGACAGACCAAGGCGTCACGCTCAGGGGAAGCAGTATCGTCGATGCCCTGCGGGTGCGATCCCATCAGCTCGGTCGTTGGATGTACGACGTCATTTTCAGTGACGGCTCGGCCTTGTCCGTGGACAGTCTCGTGTTGGCAACCCCGGCCTATGTGTCGGCGGAGCTGGTTCGTCCGCTCACGCCCATTGCCGGCGGGTTACTGGAGATGATTCCCTATGCCTCTACGGCGACCATCGCGATGGCCTATCCGCGTGCGTCGGTGACCGGCGCGGCTGAGGGCTTCGGTTTTATCGTCCCGCGGGTAGAAGGGCGCGACCTCATAGCGGCAACCTGGACATCCCTCAAGTGGGCGCACCGCGCTCCGCCGGATCAACTGCTGGTGCGTTGTTACGTCGGCGGAGTCGGGCGAGAGGCCATTCTTCAATTGGATGACCAGGCATTGGTGATGCGGGTCAGAGCAGAATTGGCCAGTATGTGCGGCATGACTGCAGAGCCGAAGTTTGTAGAAGTCAATCGCTGGATGGGGGCCATGCCGCAGTATACGCTGGGACATCTCGAACGGGTAAGCCAGATTGAGGCGGCACTCAGTCCCTATGGGGGACTGATCCTCACGGGCGCCGGCTATCGAGGCGTCGGGATCCCTGACTGTATCCGTGACGGAGCGGTTGCCGCCGAGCGTGTTGTGCGCTATCTGTCGGGAGAGCGATCGTCATGAGAAATGAGGGGTAACGATGAATGCCCAACTGCAGATTACGAATGTCACTGGACCGTACCGCGAACCTCGCGAGCCGGTGTTTTCCTATGATTATTCGATCCAACGGGCGTCCTGGCCGACCGCCCAGGCTGTACGCGTGAAGGTGGCCATTCCAGAAGAGTTGGATGTGCTCCGCAGCAAGATTCTTGGGGCCATCACAGGGACGCCGGGTCAGCAACTCATGATTTCGAAATTCTTGTCGCGTCATATCGCGGACGAAAAAATCCGCATCGCCGAGGCTGACGGCATGTTGGCAGAGCGTCGCGATACCATGGTGGCTCCCTTCACCGGTCCATTGGTTCATCTGTTCCCACGACTCGATTCCTGGGCGGGAGAACAGCGAGACGCCTTGAGGGCAGAAATCAAGACGTTGGTTGGGCTATAGCCGGGCCGATGTTGCAGGCTGCTCAAAAAGACCGTCCAGCAAGGCCGCAGCGACCTATCATTTATAAGGGGTGGCTGGGATGATCCCAACTGCGCGCGTCCAACGAGGGCTTTCTCAAGCCGCGCGTTGCGCGAGCACGGGGATCGTTCCAGCTACCCCGCCACCTTTTTCAGCAGCCTATCAAAAGATTTTTCGATACTGACGTGAGTGCACCCCCGACTCGTCGGCAAAACCAAGGGAAGCACTGTCGGGATTCCCGGTGTCGTTGAGGTCGATTCGATAGTGCCCGCGGATGGCTTCCATCGCCACTTCAAAGGGAATGGCCTGGGGATACAGGTTGCCCGGTGCATGCGCACCTCGGGTCAGGGTGCGGATCACGTCGGGCTGCGCGTACTGAGCATCGGACACAATGTAGATGTCCGCGACAGCGTGGTTCCCCAGTTTGTGGCCGGCCGTTGTGGCGGGCAGGAGATCGGTCAAGGTGCCGGCGAGCCGGTCCCTTTTAAACCGATTCAAGAGTCCGGCAATTTGGCTGTCGGTCGCTTCTGGAGGGACAGTGAGACTGATGGCATTCATGTCCGGGACGGTGGCCTGGACTTTGAAGAGGACAGGCGCCGCTTCGGGATCCTCGATGATCGGTCCGGTTGGTCCTTCCGTTCCGGCGGCTTGTTTGTTCTTCGAGCTGGGCACGATAAGGGCCACGAAGAGCCAGAGCCCGATCAGAATGCCGAAGATCACGATGAGGGGATGGATTCCGGCACGCTTGCCTTCCTTGTAGGGGTGTGGCTCATTGCTCATGACGGCGTTCCTCGGTGAGTGTGGCAGAAACCTGCTTCTTGGCTTCGTCCCACAGTCGATCCATTTCTGCAAACGAGAGTTCTCCAACCGCACGGCCAGACGTGGCCGCCCGGGCTTCGATGAAGTGGAATCGTTCGACAAATCGGTTGGCGGCTTGCCGCAAGGCGTCTTCCGGGTTCACTTTGATGAAGCGCGCGAGATTCACGAGTGAAAACACCACGTCGCCGAACTCCGCGACGATCTGCGCTTGTCGAGCTGTTGCGGCACCGGCGGCGGGCGCTGTCTGGTTCGAAGCGGGGGCTCGGATCGCGACGCGGAGCTCCTGGATTTCTTCCTCGATCTTGCCGAGCACCTGATCGAAGCCTTTTGCATCATGGGTCCAATCGAAGCCGACGCGGGCGGCGCGTGCTTGAAGTTGGTAGGCCCTCAGGAGAGCCGGCAACGTCTGCGGCACGCCGTCGAGCGCCGAGTCCGGTCGGCCGGAAGCCTGGCGTTCCGTACGTTTGATATCTTCCCATCGCGCGACCACTTGGTCGGCATTTGTCGGGGTCGAGTCTGCCGACCCATTTCCAAATACGTGGGGGTGACGTCGAATCAGTTTGTCGGCCAGTTGCTCAAGCACATCCTCGATGGTAAAGCTGCCGGTCTCTGAAGCAATCTGACTATGAAAGAGCACTTGCAACAGCACATCGCCCAGTTCCTCCGGGAGTTTGGTGCGGTCCTTTCGGTCGAGAATTTCTAACACTTCGTAGGCTTCTTCGAGCAGATAGGGTTTCAGCGAATCATGCGTTTGCTTGCGGTCCCAGGGGCATCCGTCCGGCGCGCGCAACGCGGCCATCAAGTTGACCAATTTATGAAAGCGTTCAGACATCGCCGTCCTTATCGTGACTCAGAGTCGGGCGCCTATTATACCCGGTTCTCGACAAGCTTCAATCGGCTGGAGCGGTCAGCGCATCGGTCGGCGCGGCTTGCGCAGCTTCAGGGCCTATGATAGGGTACTGTCGCTGCATCTGGAGCGGGGGAAAGGCCTGTGGCCGCGGAACAGGAAGAAGGATTTGTCGTTCGGGATCGGCGGGGCGGGAGTGGAACCGACCGTCCCTCCGCCACTTCGACTGCCGCGTCGGGGATACATCCCGAGCAGCAGGCGGCACCCTCTAATCCGCACCAGGGTTCGGGAATTCCCGTCACCTTTTCATCCTTCGTCATTTCTCTGGGCAGCTCCTCGCTGATGTTGATGGGGGAACAGCTGGATCCCCAGCAGCCTCCGATGCCACCGAATCTGCCGCAAG
>Ga0247727_10008698_pt1 | contig 18724 bp, 22 predicted proteins | sample WisWelCaveWW1625_FD_202498 | JGI IMG/M metagenome (GOLD analysis project Ga0247727, IMG submission 202498) | Biofilm microbial communities from Wishing Well Cave, Virginia, United States - WW16-25 | ecosystem: Environmental > Aquatic > Deep subsurface > Groundwater > Cave microbial mat | place... | reverse complement strand
CCCGACGGCTCTCCCTACCGAATTACTGGTGACACCGTCCTGCAAAAGATTCCTGACATCGTGGATTTCTGCCGCGTCTACCTCGGAGTTGATCCTGTCACTCAGATGATGCCGACTCAGCCCACCGCGCATTACACGATGGGCGGCATCCCAACCAATAAATTTGGCGAAGTGGTGATTGACGACATAGGCACAACCGTCCCTGGGTTGTTCGCGGCGGGCGAGTGCGCGTGCGTATCCGTGCATGGCGCAAATCGTTTGGGGACGAATTCATTGCTCGATATTGTCGTGTTCGGCAAACACGCGGGACTCAAAGCCGCGGAGTACGCCAAGTCCGCTGAATGGGCGAAAATGCCGGAGGATGCCGAAGCAGGCGCAAGGTCCGAATTTGAGGCGTTGCGGAATGGGTCAGGTAAAACCAATGCGTACGATCTATCCAATGAGATGAAGAAGGTCATGTTTGAGGAAGTCGGCATTTATCGAAATGAAAAGGATATGACCTCGGCGTTGGAAAAAGTGCGCGATATGCAGAAGCGATTCAAGGATGTGCGTGTGAGCGACACGGGAAAAATTTTCAACACGGAATTATTGAACGCGTGGGAACTCGGCAATATGCTCGCAGTGGCGGAGGTGGTTGCGGCGAGCGCGTTGAATAGAAAAGAATCGCGCGGCGGGCACGCGCGTGAGGACTTTCCCGAACGCGATGATGTGAATTGGTTGAAGCATACGTTGATTTCGAAGAAGAATGGAAAACTGGAAATCAGTTACAAACCTGTTGTGATCACGAAACATCAGCCGAAGCCGAGGGTTTATTAATAGCCCCATCCCCGACGAGCAGGGAAGGGAGTCCCCTCTCCCATTTTGGGAGAGGGCTAGGGTGAGGGCACGAGGAGACATTATGGAAGTCACCGTAAAAATTTTTCGATACAACCCCGAGAAAGATACGCGCGGACATTACGAAACCTATAAAGTGGACGCACATGAAAACGACCGCGTGCTGGATGTGCTTGAATTAATCAAGGGTCACAAGGATGGCTCGCTGGCATTCCGCCGTTCGTGCGCGCACGGCGTGTGCGGCTCGGATGCAATGCGCATCAATGGGCGTAATATGCTTGCGTGTAAAACTTTGGTGCGCGATGTCGGCGCAGAAATCACAGTTGAGCCGTTGCTTGGCTTGAAGGTTGCAAAAGATTTAATTGTGGATATGGATCCGTTCTTCGATAATTACAAGAAGATGCTTCCGTATTTGATTAATGACTCACCGCTTCCCGCCGATGGCAAGGAACGATTGCAATCTCCCGAACAACGCGCCCGCTTTGACGAATCAACGAAGTGTATTATGTGCGCGGCGTGTACGACATCCTGCCCGTCGTTTTGGGCGAGCGATGAGTATTACGGTCCCGCCGCGATCGTTGCCGCGCATCGCTTCATCTTTGACAGCCGCGATGAAGGCGCATCCGAACGCCTGCAAGTGCTCAGTGAAACGAACGGTGTGGCACGCTGTCATACGGCATATAACTGCACGAATGCCTGTCCGCGTGATATTCAGATCACGAAGGCAATTGGCGAGGTCAAGATGGCGATGGTGACGGGGAAGTTGGATTGAGGGAAAGAGATTAGAGGATTAGAGATTGGACGAGCCGCATCCTCACAGATGCGGCTCGTTTTGTTATCGAGCCTGCATGATAGAATCCGCCTCATGCTCGCCGCATTCGACTTCACGGACGAAGACCTGCTCGCCAACCGTGCAGGCAAATTATCACCACGTCAGCATGAACAGGTGGAAGAATATCTGCGACTTGCAAAGAAACGCTCTCAATTTGCTTTGATCGCAGGCACAGGGAGTGCCACTGTGCTGTTCGGAGTCGCTTTCCTTGTGCAATCGAATCAATTTCTTCAGGCACTGCCCTTTCTGGGGATCGGCGTCGCGCTGTATCTTTTGATATTTCTATCGTTCATGGTCGTGGACTTCAACAAACTCCGCCGCTTGAATGCGCGTGAAGTTCAGTCCGTGGCAGGCATCGCGCACCGCACAACGAAGAAACTCAGGCACGGACGATGGACTGCGTATTATGTGACGGTTGAGAAGATCAGGTTTCAAATCCATCACGACCAGTATGATGCGTTTCAAAACGGCGGGCGTGTTCGTGTGTTTTTCATTCACTATCCGCCCACGCATTGGGTTTTATCTGTGGAACAGAATTAGTCAATCGTTTGGAGGAACCATTTCATGAAACTCATTGAACTTGCCTATTTCACGGATAACGTCAAAGCGATGGCGGATTTTTATTGCGCGCTCCTCGGCGCGGAACCCGTCGCGCAATCGGACGACATGGCAATCTTCATGTCTGGCGAAACCAAGATTTTCATCCATAAAAAATACCCAGCCTCTGAGGGCGAACTGCCGCCGTTCAACCACATTGCCTTTTCCGTCGAAGATGTGGATGCCGCCTGCGCCTCATTGACTCAGGGTGGCTTGACTCTCGAAATTCCGCCGAAGGATTACTACTGGGGGCGATCCGCCTACCTCCGCGACCCCGACGGGCATCAGGTGGAGATCACCGCGAAGTAATCTCTTTGAATCACTTCCCCTTCACTTCGTCCACAAACAACGCATAGGATTCTGGATCATTCCCTGCGAAATCCAAACACAGATGATCCGCGCCGACGCGCTGATACTCTCCCACTACATCTATCAACTGTGACGGCGTGCCGACGAGCGCCATCCATGGCTCGACGCCTTTTGATAGCAATCGTTCAATTTTTATTTTCAATGCGTCTTCCGTGGATGCACACACGATCAGATCATACGTCGTCTTCTCAATCGTGGATTCATCACGCCCTATATCCTCACAGTGACGTTTGAGCGTCTCGTGTTGCTTCACAAACTCAGCAGGCGGGCCCCACAAGTTGCACGCATCGCCCATCTCGGCGATCAGGCGCAGGGTAACCTTTGGTCCGACACCCCCAATCAAAATGGGAGGATGAGGCTTTTGCATAGGCTTGGGTTCAAGGATGGCATCTTCCACATGAAAGTATTTGCCGTGAAAAGTAAATCGCGGCTGTGCCCACAGCCCAAGAATAAGTTGTAACGCCTCCTTCATTTGTTCAAGTCGAACAGAGCCTTTTTCGATAAACTCAAATCCATACGCCTGATATTCCGGTTTGAATCCGCCTGCGCCGAATCCGAAATTCAGTCGCCCGTTGCTGATGTGATCGAGACTCGCCGCCATCCGTGCCAGCAACGCGGGATTTCGATACCCAACGGGGCTGACCATGGCCCCTAAACGGATTCGACTCGTCACCGCCGCCAGCGCAGGGAGGACTGTCCATGCGTCGAGGAATGGTTCCTCTTCCGAGCCGTGCGTGGGCAGTTGATAAAAGTGATCCATCACCCAGAACGAATCGAACCCATCCCGCTCCGCGCGCTGGATGTGGGCTTTGATATCTGCCCAAATATCTCCCGTGCCATTGGGATAAACGAAGGAAGTATTGCGAAGTCCGAATTTCATAATTCACCTTACCGCAAAGTATAATGGATTTGTTCGCCCTTCTGTCGCGTCAAAAGGAGTCCGCCATGAAAATCAACAAGATGATGCTCGGCATTCTCGCAGGGACCAGTTTGTTCATTGGCTTCGTCATCATCTCAGTCGCAGTGGGAGCGATCTTCCCATCCATGCACAAGTTGACCGCGCCGCTGATTTGCCGCGGAGAAGTGCAAGTGGAGTCGATTCAATATTATCCCTCGTCTGGAGGGGTGGGGTGGAAAAATCACGTCTATTGTATTCAGCAGGGAGATCAAAAAGAAATCACATTCCCCGCGATCGGCGTGACGGGTCTAGTCTATTCGGCGATCACCTTCGTCGTCTTATTATTCCTGGGTAGAAAAACCGTGGTCTTGCCCGATAATTTCGGCGAACTCGCCACAGACCTCAAGCCAAAGAAGGCGGGCATGTTTGGCAGTGAGAAGAAAAAGGACAACAGCGCGCTGGAAAGACTCTCTGAACTAAAAAAGATGCGCGACGAGAACCTGATCTCTCAAGTGGAATACGAGAGAAAAAAAGCAGAGATCATGGAGGAGTTGTGAGGAACGAACAAAATGAGAATACCACCTACCCAGAGGAAGTATCCGCTGAGGTATTGACGCAGGCGCAAGGCGACTCCGAGGAGGAGCAGTATCCACTGCCATAGGAATGAAAAATTTGTTTTTTGCGCGAGAGTCATTATCGGGCAATTATAGAGCAAAGGCTTATTAAACGGAATCAGGCTTCGGCTGGGAGAGAAGCGGATATACATCCAAATATATACAACGGTTGTGGAATCCACTTATCGGGCGTAAAATACGCAAGCCGAAATCATCGGCAAGGATCATTCATGTTTCATCAGGACGAGAGCGATTTGAGTTCAGCAGAGAGTCAACCTCCCAGTAGGGGCGAGGTCACCTCACCTTGGGTGCGGAACGCGTTGCAAGTTCACATCAACAACGTCACAGAGGAGGTGAGCGCGCCTCCCTCGTGATGATCCCGCACGCTTCAATTCACCCTTTCAAAGGGCGTGCGTGATAATTTCACCTGTCAGGAGGCAGTCATGCTCACCATTTACAAAACAACCGAGGGCGGAATCGAAGAATTGCAATCCATGGAGAACGGCACATGGATCAAAGCCATTGACCCATCGGCAGAAGAAATTCAAAAACTCGTGGGTTGGGGGGTGGACATTGATTACATCCATTACTCACTGGACTTCGACGAAATGCCGCGCATCGAACGCGACGACGATTACACGTTCATCCTGATCCGCATCCCACATCGCCAGCCCGATAGTGATGTGCCTTACATCACGATTCCACTTGGCATTTTCATTAAAGGCAACATGATCGTCACCATTTGCCGCTACGAGAAGGACATGTTCAAAGTGCTGGCAAACGGAAAATATCGTTTGCTCAAAACCGGCAAGCGCTATCGCTTCGCGTTGTACATCTTTTTGGAAACTGCCACGCGTTATCTCACGCACCTGCGCGAAATCAACCGCATGACCGAGGCGATTGAGGATCAACTGCAAAAATCCACCCGCAACCGCGAGGTGCTTGAATTGCTCAAATATCAAAAGAGCCTCACCTATTTCGCCACCGCCCTGCGCTCCAACGAAGTGATGATGGAACGCGTCCAGCGCACGCAAATCTTTAATTATTACGAAGACGATCAGGATCTGCTCGAAGACGTGCTCACGGAGAATCAACAAGCCATTCAAATGACCAATATCGCCACTGAACTTCTGGCGGCGATGATGGATGCCTTTGCCTCCATCATCTCGAACAATCTGAATGGCGTGATGAAAATCCTCGCCGCGCTTACGATCATCGTGGCCCTGCCGGGTACTGTGGGAACATTCTTTGGCATGAACGTTCCTCTGCCTCTTTCAGATACCAGCCCGCTTTCCTTCTTTTCGATCCTTGCCATTTCAATCTCCCTTTCGGTGATTGCCACCATCATTTTCTATAGGCGCGATTGGTTCTAATGCGCATCGAACTTCTCCACGATGCAAAAGCATATTTAGGCGAAGGTCCAATTTGGGATGCGCACACGCAAACTCTTTACTGGCTGGATATCCTCAACAAACGCATATATGCAAACTCAGATGTTATTGCCGAACTCGATGACTTCATCGGATGTATCGCCCCGCGTAAAAGCGGCAGACTAATTCTCGCCCTGAGCGGAGTGGCGAATGAAACGAGCCACGCAGACGAAGGGCGCTTCAGCTTCGCAAGTCTTGAAGTTGATCCCGTTAAAGAAACTTTTCTTGCATCTCTAACAAACGAACCGTCAAACAATCGCTTCAACGACGGTAAATGCGACCCGCGTGGTCGCTTCCTTGCAGGCACCATGGATATCAACGAAAAAGACCCAACAGGCTCGTTGTATTCGTTCGATGGAAAGTCCATCACGAAATTACTGAGCAGCGTCACCATCTCGAATGGCATGACGTGGAGCGCGGATTACAAAACCTTTTACTACATTGACACGCCCACGCGCGAAGTGAAAGCCTTCGATTACGATTTGGATACTGGCGCAATCGCCAATTCACGCGTTGCAGTGACTGTTCCCGAATCCCTTGGCTGGCCCGACGGCATGACCTCCGATACGCAGGGCAACTTGTGGATCGCGATGTGGGGCGGCGCGCAAATCACAAAGTGGAATCCGAACACGGGTCAATTGTTGGAACAAGTCCCCGTGCCTGTACTTCAACCGTCCTCCTGCGTGTTTGGCGGAAAGAATATGAACGAACTCTTCATCACTTCCGCGCGCAAAGACTTGGATGAAGCCGCTTTGAAACAGTATCCGCTTTCGGGTGGGGTGTTCCGTTTGGAAACAAAGGCCGATGGTCTGCCATCGTTTGAATTCGCGGGGTAAAATTCGAACATGTCCAAACGTATCGAGTATATTGACATCGCACGCGGCATTGGCATCTTGCTGGTGGTGCTGGCGCACAACGATTTCGGGTATATCTCCGCGTTCGGATACCAGGTCATCTACTCGTTTCACATGCCGTTGTTCTTTTTCCTTTCGGGGTATTTCGTCAACATATCGGTTTCCTTCTTTGAGTTTTTCAAAAAACGATTCCATTCGGTTCTCAAACCGTTTTTCTTCACACTCTTCATTATTTATTTCACATCCGTGTCGTTTGAAAAGATGGCATTTGGAACCGCCCTGAGGCGCATTGGCAAATCGCTCTATGGGACAGGTGTTTACATTGACTGGGTACAGTTATGGTTCCTGCCGCATTTGTTCGTTGTAAGTCTGTATGCTTTTATTTTTATTGTGCTGATGAGCCGATTACAAAATCGCTGGCTGAGGTTGGGTATCCTGCTTGCGACACTGGCAATTTCACTTCCCTTTCTCAAATCGTTTTATCCATTCTCAGTTTCACTGCTCGGCAAGGACTACGAACTCTTCGGCTTGCCGTTCAGCCTTGACCTTGTTTTCCTCAGCGGATTCTTCTTCATTTTGGGAAGTGAGATCAGGCAGATTTCAACTGAAAAAGTATTTAGCAACTACTTTCTGTTGGCAGGTACCGGGATCAGCGTTTTCGTGCTGAATTACTTTATCAATTCACCCATTGACTTTAATACCCGAACTTACAACTCCTTCCTAATGAATACAATAGAAGCAATCGTGGGAATCCTGTTTGTGCTCGCGCTATCGAGACAGATCGAATTACACACCAACAGGCTTGCATCGTTGTTCAAATATTTGGGACAAATCTCGCTCATCATCCTGATCTTCCACGTCCCCATTCAGGATTTCTGGGGACAAAAAGTGTTGGCTTCAACGGATAATCTCCCGCTCTCGATTTGGATTGGATTCTTTATGGGAGTTGGCGGTTCTGTTTTGATTTACGAGTTGTTTATCAAAAAAAACCCGGTTGCTTCGTATTGGTTTGGTAGGGAGGCAGAATCTCCCGTCCGAAAAGAGGCGAGTTCAGTACAAACGAACTGAAGTCCGCGTTCCGAAATAAAAATCCCTCCGTGCTGGAGGGATCATTGTTTGGGGCTATTTATCAATCGAGTCGGATACAGGGGCTCTTCGCTCTTGTTCATCCTGCACCACGCGAATTCCGTTGGCAACCTGGTTGGTAATCCGCTCCAATTCCGCTTGAAGCTGGGTGAGGCTTCTCATCACATAGTCGTCGGCGTCTGTGCGGGTATTTTCGGCATCCCCACGCGCCTGTGCAAGGATTTGTTCCCCACGGCGTTGTGACTCCTGTACGACCATTTCCTTCGAAGCAAGTTGATCCGCTTTCTGGCGTGCAAGGTCCAGGGTGCGATTCGCCTCCTCCTGTGCCTGGGCAAGCACACGATCCCGTTGACCGAGCAATTGCTGTGCCTTTTTTACTTCTTCGGGGATGGCAATTCGCATCTGGTCAATGATGTCCAACATGCGGTCTTCATCCACCATCACATTGCGGGTGAGGGGAATATTTTTGCTCTCATTGAAGAGCTCTTCGAGGCGGTCAATCAGTTGAAGAATGTCCATAGGATACTCCTCCATGGGGAGGTGATAGAGGCAATTCTAGCACAAATTAATCACGAAGCGCGTTGGGAAAAGAATGCTGGTCGTCGAGGCTGGCAACCTTTTCCTTGAACGCCTTTTCGACGAACGGCGGTACCATGCTGGATACATCCCCGTTCAACATAGCAATCTCGCGGACAGTTGTGGAGGAAAGAAATGTATGTTCCTCAGCAGTGATGAGCGCGACGATTTCAATATCAGCCGCGAGACGATGATTCGCCAATGCCATGCGGAACTCGAATTCAAAATCGGAAAACACACGCAAGCCGCGCACGATCACCTGGGCTTCCATTTTTCGAGCAAATTCTACGGTGAGCCCGCTGTAACCGGTGACTTTGATCTTGGGATTATCTTTGAATGCTTCCTGCACCAGCCCAATGCGTTCTTCGGGTGAGAACATCAATGACTTCAATGGTTTGTCATAGACAGCCATCACGATCTCATCGAAGAGGCGCGCAGCGCGCGTGGCAATATCTATGTGTCCGTAGTGGATGGGGTCGAATGTACCGGGGAATATTGCGCGAACCATGTAATCTCCAATTTTATGTAGGGGCGGAGCAATGCTCCACCCCTACGAATTTATGAGACATCGCCCTTGCCCTCACCCCAGAATCTTCCGAAGGCTTCGGCGAGGAGAGTGTTTTCAGGTTTGGATAGATCAGAATCCTGCTCAAATAAATTCTGCGCCTGGGTGCGCGCTTTCTCGATCAACTTCACATCGGTGATGCTTGCCATACGAAGTCCGTTGGTATAGCCTGCCTGACGCGTACCCAGGAATTCGCCAGGACCTCGTAACTGCAAATCTTTTTCTGCCAGCAGAAATCCATCGTTGGATTCAGCCATCGCTTGCAGGCGTTCGTTCTCAGTGGCATCTTCTCGCGTGGGGATGAGCAGACAATACGATTGATCGGAGCCGCGTCCGACGCGACCACGTAGTTGATGCAACTGTGCGAGACCAAATCTGTCCGCACCTTCGACCAGCATCACGGTCGCGTTGGGAACATCCACGCCAACTTCAACGACGGTCGTTGAAACGAGAATATCGTATTGCTTGTCGCGGAATTTGAGCATGGTTTCGTCTTTTTCACTGGGGCGCATTTTTCCATGCAACAAGCCAAGTTTCAAATCGGGGAAGACTTCCTTTGAGAGAGTCTCGTAATCGTCCACGGCGGCGCGGGCATCAATCTTTTCACTTTCATCAATCAGCGGGTAAATGATGAATGCCTGTTTGCCGTCCTTGATTTGTCCGCGCAATAACGTGAACGCGCGCTCGCGTTCCTGCGGACGAAGCACAAACGTGCTGATAGGTTGCCTGCCTGCGGGCATTTCATCCATGATGGAGAGATCGAGATCGCCATACAACGTGAGCGCCAATGACCGCGGGATCGGAGTCGCAGTCATCACCAACAGATGTGGATTCGTGCCTTTGCTTCTTAATTCTTTGCGCTGCTCAACGCCGAAGCGATGTTGTTCGTCAATCACAGCGAACTGCAATTCAGCGAATTGGACTGGTCCTTCGATTACTGCATGTGTACCGATCACAATTTTGATCGTGTTGTTTGAAAGCCCAGCGCGGATTTCTTCCTTTTCAGATTCGGGCGTATCGCCAACCAACAAACGAATCTCTTCTGGTTTCAAAATGTCCTTAAGCAGATCCGTGAAGTTGCGATAATGCTGTTCCGCCAAAATGGATGTGGGAGCCATGATCGCGGCTTGCGCACCGTTGGATGTAATCATGCCAGCGGCTAACGCGGCAACGACTGTCTTACCTGAGCCCACATCACCCTGCAAGAGTCTGTTCATGGGTTTGCCAGAGTCGAGGTCGGCGCGGATGTCTGAGATGGCGCGTTGTTGGGCAGATGTCAGGGTGAAGGGAAGGCTTGTTAAGCGCGAACCAAGCCACTCGTCCGAGATGGGGAAGCGTTTTGCGTCCACCGATTGCCAGTCGCGTTTCTGGCGAAGCACTCCCATTTGCAGGTAGAAGATTTCGTCGAAGGCGAGTCGTTCACGCGCGGCTGTGAGTTTCTCCTGCGAATCGGGAAAATGAATCTGGAGTAATGCTTGACTAATCGGCATGACGCGCGCAGAGTTGCGAACACTTTCAGGCAGTGCATCGGCGACCGCAGGCGCCCAATACTCAGTGACCTGCTTCATCAAATTTCTCAGCCATTTTTGATTGATGCGTTCGGTGAGCGAATAGATCGGCACGATGCGATTCGTGTGCAGGTTATCGGCGTCAACCGATTCCCAATCGGGGCTGTTCATTACCAGCTTGCCAAGATATTGATCTACTTTGCCAGAAACGGAAACCGCATCATCTTTTTTGAATCGATTCGCAAGCCAGGGCTGGTTGAAAAAAGATAATCGCAACGCGGCAGTACCATCGCTGATGATGACTTCGATGATCGTCGCTTTGCCGCCGCGAATGGGGCGCGTCGTCACACTTTGGATCGTGCCAATCACCGTCACCTGTTCGCCATACCACAACGACTTGATCGGCTTGAGTTGTGAGTAATCGTCGTAGCGGCGCGGGAAGTAATACAACATGTCGCCGAGCGTGTGGATGCCAAGTTTGACGAGCGTCTCCGCATGGCGCGGACCCACACCTTGAAGCACGGTTAACTTTGCATCGAGCGCGGCAGGCGTGGCGGAGGTGCGTGCGCCCGCGACCGATTCGGAACGCGGTGGTTTCCCCCCTGTAGTCCCCCCACGTGGGGGGGACGATGACGGCTTATGAGTTTGTTGACTTTCAACCTTTTGCTGATTCGATGTTGGTGTGGGTTTGGGACTTTCTTCAAGTCCCCCCGCTTGTCGGGGGGATTGAGGGGGGCTGGATTTCTGCTGGGTATCGGGATACGTGTCCCCAATCCTTTTCCACAACCCTTTCAGCGCATCGGCGCGTGACTGGGGGCTGAGTCCGTCATACGAGCGGAGTCTCTGCACGACGGCTTGGATCACCTCTTCGCTGATCGTATCGGCGCGGGCTTCGCCTTCCCAATAACTGAGCATTTCGGCGAGCCCGCCAATGATGGCGTTGTTTGCGTATCCGTTTTCGTGTTCGAGTCGGAAGAATTTACGTAGTTTCTCCAATGAGGTCTGCATGGAGGTATTTTATCATGGGGGAAGAGCGAGACTTTGGGAACCCAAGTTCCAAAGTTGCTTATTTTCCAAAATCTCGAACGAAATTGACAACTGTGGAAATAACCCCAATAGTCGGAACAATTTGTGTAGAAATCAAACCACGCAAATGTGCATTCCTATATGGCCACGTAGGGATCTGGCTATGACGAGCATATACTCGTTTGAGAAACTCCATCTTTTCTTCAAGAACTTTACCTTGTTCTGGGTCAAGCTTTTCAGCTTTAGTTAACAAATTCGAGCCCAGGTGATGTATTTCCTGACTTATTTGATCTAACTCCACTTGAAGGCGAGTTTTCGCGCGAAGCATTGCAGAATGAATTGAACCTAATGGCAGAAAAAAACTAAACAAACAAAGTATAGCTAAGGGAATTACAAGAAAAAACACTGTAGATTCAAGTGGCGCAAAATTTTCGGAGGACATGTGCAGAAAGGTTATATCAAAAAAAATTTATGAAAACAAGCCATAGACTTAAGAGAATTGGAAAAGGAGAGATTATATAAGCTAACTTGAGGCAAAGGTCGCCAATGGGTCTTAGTCCGCCGCAGCCATCCGGATGATTAACTTGTAATTCAAAATCAAAATCCCTTCCTATTTGGGATACTGAATTTGCCATGACGATTACTCGCCATCCAATAACCCCGCCGACAAAACCGGTAACAAAAAATGTAAGCCGAATTAAGAACACCAAACTGTAAACAGAAAAGACGGAGTTGACATTGGTGTAAGCCTCTGTGAGTGCACCTTCATCTAACAACCAAATTAACCATCCAGAAACTAACAGCCCAAACATTCCAAACAAGATATCGATTCTACTATTCATCCTCTCTTGCAAAGCGTGAAGAAATACAAGTATTAACCTGTTAATTTCTTCGGCAGAATCTTTCTCACGCCGTTTTTTGTCTCCCATCCTCAGAGTAAGTACATTACGTCGCCACAAGACCTCAAAAAAATTCGGGTATTCTTCAAACAGACTCCTTGTAAGTATTATAGAAACAGTAATAGCAATCCCACCCGACAAATACAATAAATCGACCCCTGTCTTTGAATACCAGCCTGCAAATGCCTGAATAGTTACAAAGAAAACAATTGCGAATGGAATAAATTCAAAAAGCCGTCTAATTTTCAAATCTTTTATGATTTGTAAATTCGATAGGCTTTGTTCAATACTCTGTTTTGTCTGCTTCACATGGTCTTTAGAATCGCGCCTTGCTGATTTCATATGCTCCTCCGTGTTGTCTAGCAGGAAACTATTTTTATACCCTTATTCTATCGTATTCTCACCGCCGCGAACCCCAACCCATTGGGTAGCGGGAAATTACTTTCCTAGGTAATCTTTTGCCGTTTTGAGAAACTCCCACGCCTGCTCAATAATTTTGCTGACTTCCTCGGAGTTGAACTGTGTAACTTCATCGTAATCACCCAACATACGACGACCAAAAGCCATCACCAGCAATTTGTGACATTTAGCGTCAAAGATTCCTGTTTTGACAAAATGCTGGGCGAACGATCCGTGCACCGTGCCGTGCTTCTTGAAGCGTAAATCCTTTTCATTCAACAAAGATTCTGCAATGTAAAAGACAGCATAATAGGCGCGGTTAATCGCATCTCGCAGGTATTCTTCCTTGAGAAGAACTTCGGCGGCGTTGAGGGTCTCCTCCGCATTGGATAATAATTGTTGAGTGGATTCTTTCATACGGGGACGCCCTCGACGCGTACATTGCGAAGTAGGGGCTTATCAGCCGTCAACCAATCTTTCTCGCGCATGAACATGAGACTCACAGTGATTAAATACTCCAGCGACAAATCGCCCACCAAGTCATCGGTTCGACTCAGTTCAATGGGGGCGCGTTCAAAATCATTCAATACGATTAACACATCCAAATCCGAGCCTTCTTTATAATCCCCGCGCGCGTAGGAACCGTACAGGTACAGCCCTTTAAGGCGGTCTCCGTACAGTTTCATCAACCCCTGCTTGAGTTCTTTTAGCAATTTTTGAACAGCATCTGGCATAAAATGCTCCTGCCTTTATCTTACCGTATTTTTACCTACATTGCACAAATCTGTTTGGTGGTGGCTCAAAGTAAGTGATGGGTTTCGTGGGGCGGGATGTTATCCCGCCAAAGCAAGGGGTATGCGGGATGCCATCCCGCACCACGTCACTTATTTGTATACCACCACCATCTGATTTACATCCTCACCGACGCGAAACCCAACCCGTTCGGACCGACATGCGTGCCGATGACCGTGGTCACGTTGACCATGAGAATATCGCGCGGCACGGATTGGCTGGCTTTTTGCATGAGCGCGTTAAGGAACTCTTTTGCGCGCGGTTCGGCTCCTGTGTGGAGGATTGCCAATCGTTCAAGCGCGCCGCCTTCGAGTAAAAAGTTCAACATTTTTTCGTTGGCTTGTTTTGTTGTGCGGACCGCGCCAATGGGTTTGATCTGTCCTTCGGTGAGTTCGACGATTGGCTTGATGTTCAACATGCCGCCAAAGAAGGTCACCGCGGCGGGGACACGTCCACTGCGTTTGGCGTATTCCATGGTATCCAACGCGGCAAAGACGTGGAGTCTTTTACGTGTGGATTCAACAGCGGCAAGAGCGGCGGCGAGTCCATCTTCTGCTGCTTCGGCCGCGGCGAGCACTTGAAAGCCGAGCCCCAGCGAGAGCGAGCCGCTATCTATGACGGTGATCTTTTCAGGGAAGTCTTGCGCGGCTTGTCTCGCGGAGTTGATGATCGTGGTGAGTTGCCCTGAGGCGTGGATGGAGAGGATGTGATCACAGCCGCGCGTGAGGAGGGAATCGTAGCGGGTTGAGAAGTCGCCTATCGAGGGCGCGGCAGTTGTCGGTTGAGTCTGAAGCGAGGGCAATCGTTTGTAATAGTCTTCGCGCGAGATGCCGATCCCATCCGCGTATTCTTTTCCCTCCAAAATTAAAATAGAAGGAACGACTTCAAGTTCATGTTGTTCGATCAAATAATTAGGGAGGTCGCAAGTCGAGTCGGTGACAATGCCGAGTTTCATTGTTTTGGCTTCTCGCGGTCGAGCCAGAGTTCGCGGTATTTGCGGTTCCAGTCAATGAGGAAGCGATAGGCAATGACGATGCCGCAGGCGATGGCGATCCAGAATTCCAAGCCGCGCAGGTTGATGAGCCAGAATAGCGGAGCCATGAGAAGCCCCGTGAATACGCTCGCTCGCGCGCCATGACGGATCGTAAGAGTTAAGATAATCAATAATGCAAGCCCGATAAAAAAAGAAAACCAATTGACCGCGAGAAGCGCGCCGCCAAACGTCGCCAGCCCCATGCCGCCGCGGAACTGTGCAAAGAGGGGCCAGCAATGACCGATGACTGCGCACGCGGCGGTGAGAGGGGTAATGTAGGGCAAGATACCCTGCGAGTACGATGTGTCATCTTGCCCCACGATAAGAGCAAGATAGGTTGGGATGAATCCCTTTGCAAGATCAAGGATCAACACCAGCACGCCCCAGCCAAAGCCCGCCTGCCGGATCGTGTTGGTTGTGGTCGCGTGACCCGAACCCGCATCGCGCACATCCACTTTTTTGACGTAGCGCGTCACCCATATCGAAAACGGGAGCGAGCCGGAGAGATAGCCAAGAACGGGGAAGAGAAAAGTTAAAAGTATGTTCATCGGGTTAAGGAGGAGGAACGGTTGCCATTATCCAAGTTGTGAGGTATTTCGGAACGCCCTTCTCGTATAAAAACAGGGCAATCCATCTGCCGTTTTGCAACCTGCCCCATACATTGGAACCGGAGGGGAAATACTGGACGATCGTCGCGGAGGCACCTTCGGAGAGTTCGAACCCGCTTGGGTCGCTGTCTAATTTTGGCTCGGTTCTGATTTCCTGCGTGACGTTTGCAGTAACCACCATCGGCAGGACCGGGAACGGTTCCAGCCGTTCCATTTGGACCCACACCGCATGGCTCGCTACAAAGGGCCAATATATATCTCCATGCGGCGTGATTACCCAATAGGTGGATTTGGTCTTGCGACTCCAGACTACTACAACAAATTTATGGACAAGGTCCGGCCTTGTTATATAGTTCTCCGACGATGCCGAGCCGGGGTTGCTGTAAGCCATTGTATGGAGCCTGCCCCAGCCATCCTGAATTGCATCGAGCGTGACAATATTCCCGCCCATGGTCAGGCTTTCCAATTGCGGAAACCCTGCCGAATTGAACAAGGCTGTAGAATCAGATTTCAGGTAATTCAACTTTTTCTTATTGTGATCATTCAAAGCATCAATATAAATCTCCCAGGCGCCGTCCACTGTCGTCCGCCATGTACCTCTGCCTTCCTTCGGATCAACAAACAGCGGAACAGTCTCGGGCGTTTGCGGAAAGAGAGGCCAGTCGGGCGCCGCAGTACGCGACTTGTAATCATAGCGATCCAACTGACTATCGTGCTTGACTCGGAAGTATTGAACCGTTTGCGTCTGGTTTTGGGGGGATGGAAGAACAAAAGTCTGGAAGGGCGTGAAGCTGGGTTCAGGCGTGAATGTATTTCTGGGCGTGGCTGTAAATGTCGGCGTGATGCTGGCGGTTGGTATTGCCTTTTGGGTTTGCGTCGCCGCGGCGCCCGCCGTCTGCTGGATGAACAACTGGATGGCATTCGGGTCTAGAGGAAGATCAACCGGGGTTGCCGCAGACGGGGCACATGCCAGAATCAACGCCAGCGTAGTGAACCAGAACAAGACTCTGGCGCTCGGCTTAATCTTTTTAGACGGCAAATTTCTCATTCAACTACAATCTCCTTCACTCGTCCTACCTGCCCATCCTGCAAACGGACTTTGATCCCATGCGGGTGATCCGGCGATTTGGTGAGGATATCCTTGACGATGCCTTTTGTGAGTTTGCCCGTACGCTGATCTTGTTTAAGGACGATCAACACGGTCGTTCCAATCTTGAGGCTGGTTCTGGTATTCCCGTTCATTTCTTCCACTCGTTCAGGAAGACCGTGAAATCAAGATCGCCAGGCGAGTGACCGTAGTCCGTGAGGAGCGCGGCGGCTTCACTGCGATGTTGCGTGCCGTGATTCACCAGATGGACGTGACAATGCCACAGGATACGGTCGCGATGCGCACCTTCTGTGGTCGTATATTTTAGATGGCTGTTCATATCTTCATCGCTCAGGCGATTCAGATAGCCTCGCATATCTTTTTCTTCTTCGTGGAATTTCTTTTCAAGCGATTCAAAAGTTGGGAAATCTGCTTCTATTAGATCCTGGTCTTCGGTGACGGTGCTTGTCTCAAATAGAATACGCCAAAGTCGTTCTCCATCTACGATGTGGAGCAATGTGCCGCGCAAGCCGCCGTAGGGAAAGGATGCAGGCGCGGTGAATTGCTCATGTGTGGCGCCCGCGCTCGCGGCGAGTATCTTTTTATTCGCCCAGTAGTTGTATTCGTAGAGAAAGTGGATGTCTTGAATGTTCATTTGTTTATATCCTTCATCTGGTGGTTGAGTAGTCCCGCGTGCAGTTCGCGGGACGTATCGAAACCACCAAGTAACCTACAAACAATTGTTTGATTGAAACCTGCTGGTTTCGATACGCCCTCGGCTACTCAACCACCAGCTTATATTTGAAACAATCATGGTCCCGTCGTCGGGGTTTCTGTCGGCGTTTCGGAGGGGAAGGGAGTCAGAGTCTCAGTTGGAGTCGCGGGGACGAGTGTATCGGTTGGGAAGGCAGTTGGCGGAATCAGAGTCGGGGTGAGAGTTGGCTCCGGGGTGGGAGTGGGCAGGTTGAGGTTGAGGAAGACGCGTTTCTCGGCGTAGAATTCCTCTCCGTTCATGAGATAAATCCGAAGCGTGAGTTTGTCTGAGGTCACATCCTTTAAATTCCACGTAAAGATATCACCCGATGATTCGAACTTGTTGGTGCCCTGCGCGAGGACAGTCCAATCACTGGGATCATTGCCGTTGCCGAATTCGAGACGCCAGCCTGTGAAATCTCCTTTGGTGACGTTGATGATGCCTTTGATGATGAGGTTTGGATCGGTGATGATATCGTTGTCTTTGAGATTGGTGAATTCGAGAATTGGGCGCGGGTCATCGGCGCTGCACTCGCGGTCGGGCGCGAAGAAGGGATCGCGCGGCATGTCCTGCGATTCGAGCCAGTCGCGCCCCGCGCCTGTGCGAAGCCACTTGCGCCCCCATGGGTCTTTGACGTTCATGACGAGATCATCCTTCGTAAAATCGGGGCAGGCATTGCCGGCAATGAGACCCGTCCACGTGTCTATCTTTGTCTGACGCAGTAAATCCTGCGAGGCAGGCAGTGGAGGCTGATCGCTTGCAAAAAGTTCACTGCGTTGACCGCCACTGCACCAATTGGAAGGCTCTGTGCCTGAAACGGAGCAGATGATTTTTTCAGTGATGCCCGGCGGAAAGGTAAACGGCGAGGGTGTGTTGTTGGGGCTGACGATTGGAACAGCATACGTCATGAACGATGCCCAGATCGGTGCCGCGCCGGTTGTGCCGGAGGTATTGATCATCGGCGTGTAATCCGCGTTGCCGACCCACACGCCTGTTACAAGATCGGGAGTGTAGCCCAGCGTCCAATTGTCATACACATTGACCCCTTCTGCGCCGCGCGGATCGCCCGCAGTGCCTGTCTTTGCCGCGACCTGGAACGGCAGATTCAACACAGAGTTGGAACCGAACATCCATGAGCGCGCCTGGTTATCAGAAAGAATCGATGAAATCAGAAAGGCATGTTCTGCGCGAATGACCTGCTCACCCTGCGGCAGCTGATACTCGTCAATGACGTTGCCTTCGAAATCAACGATCTTCAAGATAGCAACCGGCGGCATTTTCTTTCCACTGTTCGCAAACACGGAATAGGCGGTGGTCATATCGAGCAAACTGACATCGCCGCCGCCAAGCGTGAGCGCGAGACCATACTGGTTGCCCGTCAGGCTCGTGATACCGAGTCGTTCTGCCATGGCGATCATGCCGTCTTTTTCAGGTGTGTTTGGGTTATCGAACACGCCGATAAACTCAAGGGTTTTTACTGCCGGAATGTTGAATGAATTGGATAATGCCGTGCGCACGGTAACGGGTCCGTGAAATTTTCCGTCATAGTTGACTGGCTGATACGGCGGGTTCGCGCCGTCGGGGAAATCAGTCGGGACATCCCAAATCAGAGTCGAAGCAGTCCATCCTTTTTCGAACGCGGCGACATAGGCGATGGGCTTGATCGAGGAGCCAGGCTGGCGCGTGGGACTATCCGCCATGTTGATCTGCCCCGAGATCGCGTCGTTATTAAAATCGGGCGAGCCCACCATTGCGAGGATTTCACCCGTAGACGGCTTGATCGAAACCAGCGCGCCGTTCTTCGCGTTCTTGTCCACGAGCGCCGCCAGTTGTTCCGTCACGAGTCGTTGCGCTTCATCTTGAAGTTGCGGGTTAAGCGTGGTGTACACCGTAAAGCCGGAACGGTAAATCGTCTGCGCGTCGTATCGTTCCTCCAATTGCGCGCGGACAAAATTCACCCAGT
>Ga0247727_10008697_pt1 | contig 18724 bp, 17 predicted proteins | sample WisWelCaveWW1625_FD_202498 | JGI IMG/M metagenome (GOLD analysis project Ga0247727, IMG submission 202498) | Biofilm microbial communities from Wishing Well Cave, Virginia, United States - WW16-25 | ecosystem: Environmental > Aquatic > Deep subsurface > Groundwater > Cave microbial mat | place... | reverse complement strand
CGCGCCGCTCGCAGTCGCCGCTGCCGCATCCCCTCGAAGTCTCGTGCCATACGCCCCCCTCACCCCGAAGAGAGCGTATCCAGACTTCGTCAGGTTGTCAATGTATTATGCGAGTCTCTCTAGCCGCCTCGGAGTCGGTGCTGCGCAGCTGAGCCTCGCGCGGCGGAAGCGGACGGGCGGCCGGCGCGCAACTGGGCAACGCAGCGGCCCGTCGCGCCCTGCGGAATGCGGGCCGTCCCGAATGCGAGCGCCGGCGCCTGCCGTCGTCGTCACCTCTATTCACGCTGGGGCACTGAGATTCAGAGTCGGTCCGCGAAGAAGTCTCGCGGTAGCTGAAGTTCCCCATGCGGATCTGGAGGTCGAGAATGTCGATTGCGAGTCGGGCGCTCATGACGGGAATGCTGGCCCTGGGGCTCGCCAGTCCGGCGACAGCCACGATCTGGGAAGTGAACGGCGCGAGCCCGCTGTGCAGCGATGCGGGGGCGGGGACGCCGCTGCAGCCGTTCTGCACGATCGGCCAGGGCGCCGCGGTGGCGCTGGCGGGCGACACGGTGAACGTGGCGGCCGGGACCTACCGCGAGCAGCTGGTGCTGCCGAACTCGGGCACGCTCGGCTTCCCGATCACGTTCCACGGCGCGCCGGGCGCCGCAGTGGTCGGCACCGACGACCTCTCGGGCGCGGGCCTGTGGACGCTCGAGCCGGGCTCGCTGACGCTCTACTCGGCCTCCTTCGATCCGGCGTCGGCGACGCAGCAGGTGTTCGTGGACGGGGCGCGCCTCACGGGCCCGACGGCGACGCTGGCCGAGGTGACGGCGAACAGCTTCTTCTTCGACAACCCGGGCAACCGGCTCACCGTGGACATCGGCGGCGACAACCCGGGCACGCACACGATCGAGGCGGGCTCGCGCAGCCTCGGCTTCAGCATCGACGGCAGCCTGGTCGCGAAGACCGACCTCGTGGTCGAGGGCTTCGAGGTGCGGGGCCAGAACACGACCGCGATCCGCGTGCGGACGGCCTCGCGGGTGATCGTCCGCAACAATCGGCTGCTCCGCTCGGCGGGATTCGTGCTGGTGGCCGAGGGCTCGACGACGCCGACCACGACGGACAACGTGGAGCTGTCGGGCAACGAGGTGCTCGAGGGGTTGACCGCAGGGATCCGGCTGCGCAACAACGTGACGGCCGCGCTGGTGGCGAACAACGTCTCGCACCACAACGGCGACGACGGGCTGCTCGCGAACGACACGACGAACAGCCGCTTCACGGGCAACAGCTTCTACGCAAACGTGAAGCCGGGCGGTCAGTTCACGACCGGCATGCGCCTCGACGCCTCGGACGGCAACACGATCGACCGCAACGAGTCCTTCGAGAATCAGGACTCGGGCTTCCAGCTGACCGCAGGCGCGGACAACAACCTGCTCGTGCGCAACCTGAGCTACGCGAACGGCGACCACGGCTTCGACATCCGCGAGAACGACGGCGCGCGACTGGTCTCGAACACCTCCGCCGGCAACTACAACGACGGCTTCTCGATCGAGGGGAGCGCCACGAACGCTTCGCTGCGCAACAACGTGGCGGCGGAGAACGGCATCTTCAACGGCGGCAACGAGCTGTGGGTGGACGCGAGCTCGACCACAGGCTTCAGCTCGGACTACGACGTGTTCTACCACTCGCCGGGCATCAACACGGTGGAGTACGGCGGCGCGGTGTACCCGACCGTGGCCGACTTCACGGTGGCGACGGGCAACGAGACCCACGGCAGTGGTGTGAACCCGAACTTCGTGAACGTCGGGGCCGACAACTACCACCCCGGCCCCGGCCCGGCGCTCGACGCTGCGGACGCAGGCGCGAGCGGCTTCCAGGCGCTCGACCTCGACGGCCTACCGCCGGTCGATCTGCCGGGCATTGCCGACACCGGTGCCGGCGTGCCGACCTTCGCGGACCGCGGCGCGCTCGAGGCGGTGGATGCGGCGCCTGTGGCTCGTATCAGCGTGACGCCGAAGCGGGTGCTTCGCTTCGTCCCGGTCGTAGCCAACGGCTCGGCCTCGACCGACGACGTGGGCATCGTGTCGTACAGCTTCAGCTGGGGTGACGGCCAGACCACGACCCAGGCGGGGCCGGTCGCATCGCACGCCTACAGCATCAAGGGTGTGAAGCACATCGTGCTCACCGTGACGGACACCTCCGGCCAGACCGCTTCGAAGCAGGCGACCGTGCAGGTGCGCTAGGCACGAGCGCGAAGACCCGACGCCCGGGTGGAGCGCAGGCTCCACCCGGGCGTTCGCATTTCAGCCGAGCGCCCTCACGAAGATCAGCTTGTCGTCGCCGGGCGCGTAGAAGTCGGCCAGCTTCGCCTCGGTGGCGTAGCCCGCGCGCTCGTAGAAGGCGCGTGTCGGCGCATAGTCACGGCGGCTCGAGGTCTCGATGTAGCAGCGCCGTCCGCCGCGCTCGCGCATGCGTGCCTCGCTACGCGCGAGCAGCTCGCGCCCGATTCCGTGGCCCTGACGGGCGGCATCTACCACGATCCAGTAGAGATCGAAGCTGCCCGCTGCGCCGTCGATCGGGCCGTAGCAGCTGTAGCCGAGCAGCCGTCCCGCCCGGCTCGCCAGCACGAAGTGATGACCGCTCTCCTCGGCCCCGTGAGCCAGGGCCTGCTCGGCGAGCGAGACGGCCAGCGCGACCTCGGCGTCGCTGAACACGCCGGCTTCGGTCACCAGCCGGCGCAGGGCTGAAAGGTCGGCCGCCTCGACCTGCTCGCGATAGCCGAGGTCGCCGGCGCCGGCCTCCTCCGCGCGCGCGAGCGCTGCCTCGAGGATGCGTGCCAGCACGTCGCGGGGCCCCAGGCCCAGCAGGGCTGCCGCCTCGAGGTAGCCCGATTCGGGCGAGAGGCACGGGTTCGAGTTGAGCTCCAGCACAGCGGGCTCGCCGTGCTCGTCCACGCGAAAGTCCACGCGTGCGTAGCCGGAGAGTCGAAACTCCGTGGCACAGGCCCGCGCGAGCCGCTCGAGGCGCGCGGCCAGCGCGGGCTCGCGGCTCGCGCAGTCGAAGGCCATGTCCGTGCGATCCCACTCGAGCGAGCGCGGGTCCCACTTCGCCGCGAAGCCGTAGAGGCGGGGCTTGCCGGCCGGCCAATTTTCGAACACGACCTCGGTGGGCGGCAGCACCTCGACCCCGCCAGGCTTGGCGAGCAGGCCCACGTTGAAGTCGCGGCCTTCGACGTAGGCCTCGGCGAACAGCGCCCGTCTCACCTCTCGTGCGCGCCCCTGCACGAGCCGTTCGAGCGCCTCGCCGCCGGCCTCGACCATGGCGTCGTCGTCGATCGCGACCCCGGCGTCTTCCCAGATCGGCTTCAAGATCCAGCGCCGCGCGGCGAGCGGAGCCCTCGCACCGGGCTCGATCCAGTCGGGCGTCGGCAGCCCCGCGGCGCGCAGGCGGCGCTTCGCTTCGAGCTTGTTCGAAGTGGCGCGGATCGCAGCACTGCCGCCGCCCGTGAACGGGATGCCGAGAGACTCGAGCCAGCGCGGCACCCAATGGATGTGCTCGGCGACGCCTTCCAGGCTCTCGACCAGGTTCACGACCAGGGCGGCGCCCGCCGCGCGCACCCGTGCGCCGAGCGCCTCGAGATCGCAGGTCGCTTCGATGCGCACGCTCTCGTGGCCGAGGTCGGCGAGCAGCTCGCGCACGAGTTCGGCCTGGAGAACGGCGTCTTGTTCGTCGATGCGCGCGCCCGGCGCGATGCGGTCGTGGACGATCGCGACCTTCATCCGAGCGAGGAGGCGAGCGCGGCTTCCCGGCGGCGTTCGCGCCGCGCGTCGGGCCGCAGCGACGGCTCGCGGCGCCGCGCCGCCGCGCCATCGACGATGGCGGCGATCAGCGCTTCGTAACGCAGCCCGAGCGCGCTCCACAGGATCGGCAGGTCGGAGTGGGTCGGATGCAGACCCGGCAGCGGATTCAGCTCGAGCACCATCGGGCGGCCGGCGGCGTCGAGGCGCAAGTCGATGCGGCCGGCGTCGCGCCCTTCTAGCGCGCGCCAGGCGGCGAGCGCCGCCGGCTCCACCAGCGCCGCGGCCTCCGGGTCCGCGAGCGGCAGGTCCACGCGCTCTTCGCAGAGCTCCTTGTTGAGGAAGCTGTAGATGCCGGGCTCGGCGCTTTCGCGCAGCTTCAGCTCGAGCGTGCCGATCGTGCGCGCGGCAGCGCCCGCTCCGAGCACGCCCACGGTGAACTCGCGGCCCGGCAGGAAGGGCTCCACCAGTGCGGGCTGCTCGTACTTCTGCCAGATCCAGCGGCAGCGCGCGTAGAGCGCCGCGCGTTCGGTCACGCGCGAGCCGGCGTCGATGCCCTTGGCGGTGCCCTCGGCCACGGGCTTCACGAACAGCGGGAAGGGAAGCGCGATCGCGGCGAGGTCCGCCTCCTCGGCCACCACGTGGAAGGGAGCGGTCGGAACGCCGGCGTCGCGCAGCACCCGCTTCGCCATGCCCTTGTGCAGCGTGAGCGCCGAGACCAGCGGGTCGGAGAAGGTGTAGGCGACCTCGAAAGCCTCGAGCAGCGCCGGCACCTGGGCCTCCCGCCCGAAGCCGCGCACGCCCTCGGCTGTGTTGAAGACGAGATCCCAGCGCGCACCGTCCGCGAGGCGCCGGGCCAGCGCGCGCACGTTGCCGACGCGCTCCGTCTCGTGGCCGAGTGCGCGGAGAGCGCCGTCGATGGCGTCGATGGTGCCGACGAAGTCGAACTCGGCCAGCTCCTCGTCGGCGAAGCCGAGCGTCCGGTAGTCGTCGCGCAGGTCGTAGGTCAGACCGACTCGCATGACTCCGCTCGCCTGTGGCTCGCTGCGCGCTCCGCTTGCATCGCCGATCAGCGGCCTTCGCGCGGGCGCGGCAACGGGTCGGGGTAGGCGCTCACGTCGCCGGCGTAGTTGCGCAGCAGCAGGAAGTCGCCGTCGCGGCCGACCACCGTGTCCGGGAACAGGGGGATCTTGCCGCCGCCGCCGGGCCCGTCTACCACGAAGGTCGGCACGGCGTAGCCCGTGGTGTGCCCCTGCAGACCCGCGATGATCCGCAGCCCTTGCTCCACCGGCGTGCGCAGATGCTCGGAGCCCGAGATCGGATCGCACTGATACAGGTAGTAGGGGCGCACGCGGATCTTGAGCAGCCCGTGGCTCAGCTGCTTCAGCGTGTCCACGTCGTCGTTCACGCCGCGGATCAGCACGGTCTGGCTGCCGGTGGGGATGCCGGCATCTGCGATGCGCTCGCAGGCCTGCTCGACCTCGGGGGTGAGCTCGCCCGGGTGCATGAAGTGGATGCTCATCCACACCTTGTGCCGGCGCAGCATGGCGACCAGCGCGGGCGTGATGCGCTGCGGCAGCACCGCCGGCACCTTGGTGCCGACGCGCACGAAATCCACGTGCGGAATCGCGCGGAGCCGGCCGAGCAGCCAATCGAGCCGCTCGTCGCGCATGGTCAGCGGGTCGCCGCCCGAGAGCAGCACGTCGCGCACCTCGCGGTGGGCGGCGATGTAGTCGAGCGCCTGCTGGTACTGAGCGTTGTTGAAGTGGTACTCGCCGGTGTGGCCCACCAGGCGCGCCCGCGTGCAGTAGCGGCAGTAGGTGGCGCAGAAGTTCGTGACCAGGAACAGCACGCGGTCGGGATAGCGGTGCACGAGGCCCGGCACGGGGCTGTCGTTGTCCTCGCCGAGCGGGTCGTCCGCCTCGCCGAGGCCACGCAGCAGCTCGCCGCCTACCGGGATCATGCTGCGCCGGATCGGGTCGCCCGGGTCGAGCGGATCCATCAGCGACGCGTAATAGGGGGTCACGCCGAGCGGCAGGCGCCCGCCGATGCGCTCGATCGTCTTGCGCTCGTCCTCCGACAGCACGAGCACGCGCAGTACGTCGTCGAGCCGGCGCAGGCGATGGCGTAGCTGCCACGTCCACTCGTTCCACTCGGCGAGCGTCGCCTCGGGGTGAAAACGCTCGAGGTACGCGGCCGAGCGCTCGCTCACCACGCAGTCGGCGACGGAGCGCCCTGGCTCGGGCGTTGCGCCGTTCGGATTTGGGGGAAAGGGAAGAAGGGTCAGGCGCGCGCTCTGCGCGCGATGCGAAAGAGAGTCGTCCAAACGCTCGCTCCGCCCCAGGTCGCTGCGTCGCTTCTCCTGAACCGATCGGAGTCGACGCCCGCTCCCACTAGTTGCGCGCATGTATCGGCGGAACGTTCTCCGATGTCAAGTGTTTCTTGACGTGCCTCGAGGCTTCGGCCGGGTCTGCCCGCTACGGTCGAGCAACGATGGCGCGACCCGCGGGCCTACGACAGATCGGCGAGGCACTGTTCGAGCTCGCGCCCGGCCTGCGCCCCGGCATGCGCGTGCCCGTGCGCGTGTTCGGCAGCGCGGCGCTGGTCGAAGCGATGGACGAAAAGGTGTTCGTGCAGGCGGCCAACGTCGCGGCGCTGCCCGGCATCGTCGAGGCGAGCCTGTGCATGCCCGACGCCCACTGGGGCTACGGCTTTCCGATCGGCGGCGTGGCCGCCTTCGACATCGAGAGCGGGGTGATCTCGCCAGGCGGCATCGGCTTCGACATCAACTGCGGCATGCGGCTCGTGCGCACCGATCTCGACTGGAAGGAGGTGGAGCCGCGTCTCGACGCGCTGCTGGATGCGCTGGCAGCGCGAGTCCCCGCCGGCACCGGCCGCGAAGGCTTCGTGCACCTCTCCAAGCCTGAGCTGCGGGCCGTGCTGCGCGAGGGCGCGGCGTGGGCCGTACGGAACGGCTACGGGACGCCGGAGGACCTGACCTTCAGCGAGGCGGGCGGCTGCTTCGCGGGCGCCGACCCGGACTGCGTGAGCGAGCGCGCCTGCGAGCGCGGCCAGCACCAGCTCGGCACCCTCGGCTCGGGCAATCACTACCTCGAGCTGCAGGTGCTGCGGCCCGAGGGCGTGTTCGATGCCGAGCTCACCCGCGCCTTCGGGCTCGCCCCGGGCCAGCTGGCGGTGATGTTCCACTGCGGCAGCCGCGGCTTCGGCCACCAGGTGGCCACCGACTACCTACACCGCTTCCTGCAGGCGATGCCCAGCAAGTTCGGCCTGCCCGTGATCGACCGCGAGCTGGCCTGCGCGCCGATCGGCTCGGCGGAGGGGCGGGAATACCACGCCGCGATGTGCTGCGCCGCGAACATGTCCTTCGCGAATCGCCAGGTGATCCTGCACCGCGTGCGCGAGGTGTTCGAAGGCGTCTTCGGCCGGGATGCAAGCTCGCGGATTCGCACGGTCTACGACGTGGCGCACAACACGGCGAAGTTCGAGCGGCACGTGGTACGCGGGGTCGAGCGCAGCCTGCTCGTGCACAGAAAGGGCGCGACCCGCGCCTTCCCGCCCGGCCACTCGGAGCTGCCCGAGGCCTACCGAGCGACGGGCCAGCCGGTCGTGATCGGCGGCAGCATGGAGACGGGCTCGTACCTGCTCGCGGGCGTCGCCACTGGCGCCGCGTCGTTCTTCAGCACGGCGCACGGGAGCGGACGGATCATGAGCCGGCGGGCCGCTCGGAAGCGGACGTCCGGCCGCGAGCTGCTCGGCCAGATGGAGGCGCGCGGCATGCGCGTGCGCGTGGCCTCGCTCGCGGGCCTCGCCGAGGAGGCCGGCTTCGCGTACAAGGACGTCGATGCCGTGGCCGAGGCCAGCGAGCGCGCCGGCCTCTCGCGGCGCGTGGCCCACCTGCTGCCCGTCGGCACCGTCAAGGGCTGAGCAAGCTAGCCAGGCGCGGGCGAGCCCGTGTTCAAGGCCGCCGGACGGTCAGCCGATCCGATCTGCTCGGCCGTGCGTCAGCGCAGGGGAGGGCCATGCTCGAGCTCTACGGGTCGGTGGGCATCGTCGCGGGCCTGGGTCAGGCGGTCTACCTGGTCGTCGCCTTCGTGCTGGCCTGGCACCTGCTCGCGCGCGCCCGGCGCAACCGCGACATGGCGCCCTTCCTGCTCGGCATCCAGCTGCTCTTCGCGATGGGCTTCGGCTACATGCTGTGCGCCGCCGGGATGGGGCTGGCGCTGCTCTCGAAGACGCCGTCCACGTCGCTGGTCGAGGCGCTGCTGGCGAGCGGTTACGGCTGCACCATCGTGGGCCTGTTCGCGGCGCTGTGGTTCGAGCGGCGCGTGTTCTGGCCCGAGGCGCGCTGGCCGATCGCTCTGATTGCCGGCCTGACGGGCGCGATGGCGGTGGGCTGGCTGGGTGCCGCAGCGAGCGGCGGCTTCGAGACCGGCAGCTACGCGAGTGGCTGGGTTCGGCTGCTCACGGCCGGCATGCTCGGCACGAACCTGTGGGTCGGCATCGAGCCGCTCGTCTACCACCGCAAGCTCGCGAAGCGAGTACCGCTCGGCCTGGCGGAGCCGCTGGTCGCGGATCGCTTCCTGCTCTGGGGTCTCGGCTCGCTCGCGCGCGCTGCGCTGATCCTGCTGGGCCCGCTCGCCGAAGCCCAGCTCGCTGTCCTCGGAGGCGAAGCGCGCAACAGCTTCACGGCCTCGACGCTCGTGATCGCCTCCGGCCTCGGGCTCGCCACGAGCATCGCCTACTGGCTGACCTTCAACCCGACGCCGGCCTACGTGCGCTGGGTCGAGCGCCGCTATCGCGGAGTGCTGGCTTAGCCGGCGCGTTCGAGCAGCACCAGCGGGATGGGTCGGCCGGCGCGGGTCCGGTAGAGCTCGAAGCTCGCGTAGGCGGCGATGACGCGCGGCCAGAGCTCCTCCGCCTCGGCGTCGCCGGCGGCACGTGCGCGCACCGGGATGCGCTCGCGGCCCACCTGCACCCAGGCGTCGGGATTCGCCTGGAGGTTCTTCCACCAGGCCGGATCGCGCGCGTCGCCGGCGTTCGAGGCAACCACCACGAAGTCCCCGTCGGCCACGTAGAGCAGGGGGGTGATGTACTCGCGCCCGCTCTTGCGGCCGCGGGCGCCGAGCAGCAGGAAGCGGAAGCCGGGCAGGCCGCGATGTCCGATCCAGCCGCCCGAGGCCTGGTAGAGGAAGCGGTGCACCGACGTGATCAGCGCGAGGAGCCAGCGAATGTTGGGCACGGCGCGCGCCTCAGCTCCTGCCGGCCGGCTCGCTGCGGTTCTCCTCGGCGCGCCGTTCGAGCAGCCGCAGTGAAGCAAAGCCGAGCAAGAAGGTCTGCCAGCCCCAGGCCAGCGCCGTCCGCGAGAGCCCGAGCCGCTCGGCGAGCTGAACGGCCCGCAGCGCCCTCCAGAGGTGCAGGCCCAGCGCCCAGGCGAAGACGCCGAGCAGCAGCGGGCGCGGCGGGAACGGACCGATCCACGACTGCCAGAGCGCGTGCGCGCCGGGCGAGAGGGCCAGCACGCCGAGCAGACCCATGCCGGAGAGGATCGCGATCCACCAGGCCGGGTGCGGACGGGTGACGCGCTCGTGCCCCGCGAGCAGGCGCCGGCACGGCTCGAGCATGCGCGCGATCGCGGCCTCGGGCGAGACCACCGGCTGCCAGCCGAAGTCCCGGCGGGCCTTGTCGATGCGGCTGTAGTGGCTCAGCGTGATCTTCCTCGCCTCGAGCGCGAGCAGCGGCGGGCGGGGCCACCCGAGCGGGGCGAGCCAGAAGTGGAACAACTCCCAGACGGTCATGGTCGTCCGCACCACTCCCGCCGGGACACTGCGCCGCGGGTGCGTGAAGCCGAGCGCCTCGACCACGGGCCGGAAGAACTCGAAGTAGTTGATGGGATGACCGTCGGTGATGAAGTAGGCCTCGCCGCAGACGGGGCTGCCCGGCAGCAGATGCCGCGCGGCCTCGATCTCGCCATCCACCAGGTTGTCGATGTAGGTGTTGTCGGAGAGCGCGCTGCTGTCGCCGATCTTCGCGATGTAGCGCCCGCGCGCGCACTCGTCGATCACGCGCGGGAAGACCAGGCTCTCACCGGGGCCGTAGATGCCGCCGGGGCGGATCGCGCAGGTGAGCAGGCCGCCGTGGCCGCTCGCCGCGAGCGCCACCTGCTCGCCCAGGATCTTGGTCTCGGTGTAGAGGTCGCGCGTGCGCGCGGCGTAGGGCGTGGACTCGTCGCCGTCGATCACCGGCGCGTCGAAGGTGACGTTGTTCGAGCTGGTGTGGACGAGGCGCAGGGCGCCGGCCTCGCGCGCCGCGCGCACCAGGTTCTCGACGCCGCGCACGTTCACCGCATAGCTCAGCTCGCGCCGAGCGGCGGGGGCGAAGCGCGCGAAGTCGAGCACCGCGGCGGTGTGGAAGACGGTGTCGACGCCGATGCATGCCTTGCGTAGCGCCTCGAGGCTGCGGACGTCGCCCTCGATGTGCTCGTAGTGGGCATGGCGCAGGGGAGGCGGCGCGAGATCGAAGCCGCGCACGCGCAGGCCGCGGCGCAGCAGCTCCGCCACCAGGTGCATGCCGAGGAAGCCGGCGGCGCCCGTCACCAGGCAGTGGCCGAGAGCGGCCGTGGCCCGAACCGCGTCGCTTTCGGGCTCGGCCAGGTACAGCGGCAAGGCAACATCGAGCGGCCGGCGCTGGCCCGCGAATCCACCCATCGTGCATCCCCCGCAAGATCCATCGGCTGACCGTGCGCGCGCCGGGAGCGCCGCACGTGGGGGGGCGCGGGCGGGCAAGCTAGCCGAGTGTCGAAGGAATGGAAGGGCCGGTACGCTGGGGCGTTAGGAGCCGGACCCAAGATGGCGCGGGTCGCCCGGACGCCGATGCATCGCCGCCAACAAGCTCGACGACTCCCGCGCCCTTCGGGCTTGGGCCCATGCGCCGTAGCTTCAGCTACGGCTCGGTCGCGACGCCTTGTTGGCGGCGCGCCTCGACGCCTGTGCGGAGCCGCCCATCTTGGGTCAGGCTCCTAGCGCACGAGGAGAGAGCATGGCGACGAGCTTCGAGCTGATCGACGAAGGCGTGATGCGCTCGGTAGCCGTGACGATCGAGGACGGGCGGGTGTTCATCCCCGCGGCCGAGCTCGCGCGTGCGACGGGCTGGACGCTGAAGCCCGAGGGTCTGTGCCGCGACGCGGCGTGCGTGCCGGTGCGCGATCGCGCGGCGCTGGTGGCTGCGGGCGGCGTGGACCTGGCCTGCTTCGCGGCCGCGCTCGGCCGGCCGCTCGCGCTCGACGTCGCGGAAGGCACGGCGGCGCTCGGCACCGCGGCGGCGGATCGCAGCGCGGCGCTGGCTTCGCTCGAGGCGCCGGACTTCTCGCTGCCGGATCTCGCAGGCCGCCTGCACACGCTCTCCGAGCACCGGGGCAAGAAGGCGCTGCTGATCGCATACGCCTCCTGGTGAGGCTGCCGCGTCGACCTGCCGGTCTGGCAGGCACTCTACGAAGAGCTGGCGGCGAAGAACTTCATCGTGATCACGGTGGCGCTTGATCGCTCGCCCGAGGACGCGCGGCCCTGGATCGAGGCCGCGAAGCCGACGCACCCGAGCCTGATCGACCCCTCACACGTGCTGGCCGAGCGCTATCACGTCGTGAACGTGCCGACCGTGGTGTGGATCGACGAGGCGGGCCGCATCGTGCGGCCGAACGACAACCAGTTCGCGACCGACACCTTCACGGCCTTTCACGGCAAGGCGTCCGCGCCCTACCTCGACCTGATCCGCGCCTGGGTACGTGAAGGGAAGGGCGCGCTGTCTCCCGACGAGGTGCGGCGGCATCAGCTGCTGCCGTCGGCGGAGGCGCAGCTCGCGCGTGCGGAGCGTGCGCTGGCGTGGCGGCTCCAACAGCGCGGGCGCGAGGAGGCGGCGCGCCGTCACTTCGCGCGCGCCGGCGAGCTGGCGCCGAAGGACTGGACCATCCGCCGCGGCTCGATGCTGATCGTCGGGCAAAACCCGTTTGGCCCCGAGTTCTTCGAGCTGGCCAAAGCCGGCGCCCCGCCCGCCCCGATGGACGAAGTCACCCCCACCCGCATCGCCCCCCGCGCCGTATAGCTAGGGGACGGTCCTCGATGTCAAGTTGCGTGAGCAACTTGACATCGAGGACCGTCCCCTAGCTATACGCGGCGACCCAGGCCGTGATGCGCGCGTTGGCGGCGCGGGCCATGGCGGTCGCGAAGACGGTGAAGCCGTGCACAGAGTCGGGGTAGACGGCTAGCTCGGCCTCGTTGCCCGCCGCGCGCCAGCGCATCGCCATGAACAGCGAGTCGTCGTACAGATAGTCCGCAGTTCCCACCGTGAAGAGCGCCGGCGGCAGACCCGCCAGGTCGGCGTAGAGCGGTGAGACGTCCGGGTGCTTCCGCGCGGCCGCGTCGTGCTGCGGCAGATACAAGTCGCGGAAGCCCGCCATGCCCTGGCGCAGCTGTGACGGCGTGCCCGATACGTCGTAGACGCCGAACACCAGGTTCGCGGCGGCGAAGCGCCCTGCCGACTGGTGCCGATCGCGCAGCCGCAGCAGCGTCACCGCGGCGAGGTTCGCGCCCGCCGAACCGCCGCCGATCAGCAGCCGATCCACCCCGAACTCGCGCTTCGCGTTCGCGAGCAGCCAGAGCGCCGCCGCCTCGCAGTCGTCCGGCCCCGCCGGGTAGGGATGCTCGGGCGCGAGCCGATAGCTCGTCGCCACCGTCGCCACGCGCGCATGCTTCGCGAGCGCTGCGTTCCCCGCGTCGTCCATCTCGGGCGCGCCCATGAAGAAGCCGCCGCCGTGGATGTCGAGGTACACCGCGCGCACCTCGGGCGGCACGAACGTGCGCAGCCGAATCGGGCCAGCGGGGCCCGGGATCGTGCGCTCCTCGAAGCCCGTCAGCGTCTTGGTGGCGAACACGCCGCCCATGATCTGGCTGAGGTCGCGCGCCTTCGCGATCGCCTCGGGCGTCCAGCGCGCGGGCATCTGCTCCTTCGGCAGCTTGGCGTTGAAGGCGCGCGTCTCGGCCGCGAACGCGTCGAGCGCCGGGTCCCAGAGCGGCCCGAGCTTCACGCGCGCGCCTCGCGCTGCTCGCCCTTGCGCCAGCGAAAAATCCGCATGGGCGGGATGTTGCGCAGCTCGACGTCGACCTGCGCGCGCCCGAAGTACGGCCGCGCCACGTCGTGCACCTTGCCGCGCACCTGGTAGGCGACGAAACGGCCACCCAGATCGAGCGCGTCGCAGATCGTCTTCGCGATGCGGCGGCCGAGCGCGCCGTCCATGGTCGAGAACGGAATGCCGGAGATCACCGCGTCCGGCGCGCCGAGCCCGTGCGCTTGCAGCGCGTCCGGCAGCTGCTCCGCGCTGCCCTCGTGCACGATCAGGCGCGGGTCGTTCATCTCGCGCAGGATCGCGGCGAAGCCCGGCTCGAGCTCGATCGCGAGCAGCTTCGCGCCCGGGGGCAGTGCGCGCAGCAGCGCGCGCGTGGTGCCGCCGGTGCCGGGCCCGAGCTCGACGAGCAGCTTCGCGTGCCGCGCGCCCGAGAGCACGACGAGCCGGCGTTCGAGGAAGCGCGAGCTCGGAATCACGCTGCCCACTTGCTGCGGCTTGCGCAGGAATCCCTGGAGGAAGGCGAGACGGGCGTCGGGCTGGAGCCGAAGCTTGTCGAGCTGGGGCATGACGGTGGCGAATTGTGACGTGCGCACGACCGTCTGGCACGACCCCGAGGCGTGTTTTCTCCGCCTTCAGGTCGTCGTAGTAGGGAATCTGCACCGTCCGGGCCTCGGACAGCCGCCCTCGCCGACCCGAGGAGTAGTATGGGGCTGCGAAAGGTCGGCCATGGTCTGCGCGAGCTGCGGGCGGGCGACGAAGGCGGGCGCCCGCTTCTGCGGGGGCTGCGGAGCCTCCCTCGCGCTGCGCTGCCCGGCGTGCGGCGTCGAGTGCGAGCCCGACCTGCGCTTCTGCGAGGCGTGCGGCGCGTCGGATGCCTCGCCGATGACTTCGTGCTCCGTGACCATCGGACCTTGGGGCTGGGAGCGCTCGGCCGCGAGGAGTGGATCGAGTCGCTGCGGGTGCTGGCGGATCTGGCGCCCGGTTGGAGCCTGGAGACGGTGCGAATCCTCGCCTGGAACCGCCACGGTCGAGTGGACGTCTCGCGGCACCTTGGGACGACGCGTGATGGCGGCCCGTTCGAGAACATCTTCATCAGAGTCGTGCTGACCGAAGGCGATCGCATCCAGAGCAACGACACCTTCGACGCCGCCGAGGTCGACCGGGCGCTCGCCCGCTTCGAGGATCTCTGCACCGGTCGTCCCTAGCGCCCGATCCCCTCTGTCAGGTCCCCGAGCACTGGCGCAAGCGCTCCGCGGCCGTAGACTCGGGTCTTGACCAGAATTCTGGTCAATCGACAGGAGACACCATGACGAAGACGCTGCCCATCTCCGAGGTCAAGGCCCGACTGCCGGAGCTCGTCACGGGAGTCCTGGAGCGGGATGACGAAGTCGTGGTGACTCGCAACGGTCGGCCGGCAGCCGTCCTGGTGAGCTATGGCGAGTACGCGCGCCTGAAGGAGACGCTGGACGTTCTGTGTGACGCCGAGCTGATGAAGCAGGTGCGCCAGAGCCGTAGCTTCTACCGGAAGAAGCGGAAGGGATCGTCCTTCGAAGACGTCTTCGGGGAGCCGCTCGTCCCAGCGAGAAGACCGCGCCGGTCGTGACGATCTATCGGCCGGACATCCCACGCCACGTGGCCGAGGTCATCCGGCATCTGCCGCCCGAGGTGAAACGAGGGGTCAAGGGGGCGATCCGCGCGCTGGCTCGGGATCCGAACCTCGGCGCCCCGTTGCTGAGGGAGTTGGAAGGCCTCTGGAAATACCGGGTGAGTCGCTTCCGCGTGGTGTACTCCATCGATCGCAGGCAGCGCGTTCTCCGGATCCTGGCAGTCGGTCATCGCCGCCGGATCTATGAGGAGGCGCTCCGCCTGGCTCGCCGCGAGGCGAAGCTGCCCTGAGGGCGACACCCTCAGTGGGAGGGAGCGTCCTCGCCCCAGATCTCCTCGAGGCGCGTGTCGCGGCCGCAGCTCGCGCGATAGTACCGATACCGGAGCGGATTCTTCCGGGCGTAGTCCTGGTGGTACGCCTCGGCGCGATAGAAGAGTCCGGCCTCGGCGATCTCCGTCTTCACCGGGACGCCGAGCTTCTTCTGCACGTCGGCGAGGGAGCGCTCGGCGGCCTTTCGCTGCGCGGCGTCTTGCACGAAGATCGCCGAGCGGTACTGCGAGCCGACGTCGCAGAACTGGCGGCCCGCGACGGTCGGATCGATGTTGTGCCAGAAGACGTCGAGGAGCTTCTCGAAGCTCAGCTGCGCCGGGTCGTAGACGATCCTCACCGCCTCTGCGTGGCCCGTGCCGCCGCCCGACACCTCCTCGTAGCTGGGGTTCTCCCTGGTTCCGCCGGTGTAGCCCGAGGTCACGGAGCCGACGCCGGTCAGCGCCTCGAAGGGCGGCTCCATGCACCAGAAGCAGCCTCCCGCGAAGACGGCGTCCGCTGCCCGCGCCGCGGGCGCGACGAGGAGCAGGAGCGCGAGCGCGGCGAAGCGCCGCCTCACGAGCGCACCAGCGGCGGCAGCGGCTCGCCCTCGGGCACGAAGCGCAGCGCCACGCCGTTGTTGCAGTAGCGAAGCCCGGTCGGCGGCGGTCCGTCGTCGAAGACGTGGCCCTGGTGGCCGCCGCAGCGCGCGCAGTGGTACTCCGTACGCGGCAGCAGGAGCTTGTAGTCCGTCTTCGTCGCCACGTGCCCCTCGATGGCCCGGAAGAAGCTCGGCCAGCCCGTGCCGCTCTCGAACTTCGCCGCGGACTCGAAGAGCGGCAGCAGACACGCCGCGCAGACGTAGCTGCCCGCCCGCTTCTCCTGCTCGAGCGCGCTCGAGCCCGGGCGCTCCGTGTCCGCCTCGAAGAGGACGGCGTAGGCCTCCGGCGAAAGCCGTTTCTTCCATTCGCTCTTCGGCAGCTCGAGCCGCTCGATGCCGGGAGCAGCCGAAGCCGCCGCGGCGGCCCGCCTTCCCCCGAGCAAGAGCCCGATGGCTCCCAGCATCCGCTCGAGCACGTCCCGACGAGTCATGGCCTGTCACCTCCAGGAACGCGGAACACCAGCGTGGGAATCGCCCACAGCCGGGCACGCGCCCATGGGGAAGAAGTAGTATGCCGGCGGCGGACGGTCGACCATGGTCTGCGCGAGCTGTGGATGGGCGACGCAAGCCAGCGCCCGGTTCTGCGGGGGCTGTGGGGCGTCGCTCGCGCAGAGTTGCCCGGCCTGTCGCGCCGAGTGCCAGCCGGGCGCGCGCTTCTGTGAAGGGTGCGGCGCGTCCCTGGCCGCGGGCCCGGCCGAGGCCGCCGTGGCCCGCAAGGTCGTCACCATTGTGTTTGCGGACCTGATCGGATCGACGGCGCTGCACGAGCGCCTCGACCCGGAGTCGGTGAGCCGCATCATGGAGGGCTACCACGCCGCGGTGCGCGCCCCGATCGAGGCCCAGGGCGGAACGGTCGTGCAGCTGCTCGGGGACGGCGTGATGTGCGCCTTCGGCATCCCGCGCGTCGCAGAAGACGATGCCCTGCGCGCCGTGCGCGCGGCCGTCGACGTGCAGCGCTCCTTCAGGGACTTCATGAGCGAGCACCCCGAGCTCACGGGCCGGGTCGGCCTCCGGGTCGCGGTGAACACCGGCGAGGTCGTGGTCAGCGACGACTACACCGCCGGCATCGGCGATCCGCTCAACGTCGCGGCGCGGCTCCAGCAGGAGGCGAAGGACGGCGACGTGCTGATCGGCGAGTCGACGCAGCGGCTCGTCGCGGAGCGCGTGACGTTGGCGCGGGTCGGCAGCTTCGCGCTCAAGGGCCGCGCCGAGCCGGTGACCGCCTACCGCGTCGTCTCGCTCGAGCGGCCCGCGGGCGCGGCGGCGGTCGCGTTCGTCGGGCGCGACGACGAGCTGCGGCGCATCACGGCGGTGTACGACGCCGCGCTCGCCGCACCCGCCGCTCGCCTGGCCGTGCTGCTCGGCTCGCCGGGCCTCGGCAAGTCGCGGCTGCTCGCCGAGTTCGCGCGGCGGCTCGGCGAGCGGGCGACCGTGCTCAGCGTCCAGTGCAACGCGGGTACCGGCGCCACCTTCGCGCCGCTCGCGGAAGCGCTGCGCGCGCAGCTTCGCGTCGAGGAGAGCGGCAGCGCAGAAGCCCTGCGCGCGGTGATCGACGGCGTCGTACCTGGAGAGGACGCCGAGCGCGCTCGCATCGCGAGCGGGGTCGGCGCACTCCTCGCCGGCGCGCCGGCCTCGCCGGAGGAGACCTTCTTCGTGGTCCGGCGGCTGCTCGCCGCGCTCGCAGCAGAGCGGCCGCTGGTGCTCGCGCTCGACGACGTCCAGTGGGCCGAGCCGCTGCTGCTCGACTTCACCGAGCACCTCGTGCAGTGGGGCGCCGGCATCCCGCTGCTCGTGCTCGCGGCGGCGCGCCCCGAGCTGCGCGAGACGCGCTCCTCCCTCACGACCTCGGGCGGCCTGGTCAGCGACGTGGTGACGCTCACGGGCCTCGACGCCGGTGCGGCCATGCGCCTCGCCGGCAACGTGATCGGCACAGGCACGCTGCCGGCCGCGGTCGCAGGGCGCGTGCTCGCCACGAGCGAGGGCAACCCGCTGTTCGTCAGCGAGCTGATCCGCATGCTGGTGAACGACGGAGCGCTGCGAAAGGAGGGCGAGCGCTGGATCCTCGCGGTGGATCTCGCTGCGCTCGAGATCCCACCCACCATCCAGGCGCTGCTCGCCGCCCGCATCGAGCGCCTGCGCCCCGAGGAGCGCCTGGTGCTGGAGCGCGCGGCGGTGGTCGGGCGCCAGTTCTCGCGGGCGGCCGTCACCCACCTGCTGCCGCGCGAGGCGCACGCCGATCTCGACGCGCGGCTCGAAGCGCTGCGTCGCGGCGAGCTGATCGAGGCCGACGCCGGCTGGCTGCTGGGTGAGCCGGCGCTGCGCTTCCATCACGTGCTGATCCGTGACGCCGCCTACCGCCGCGTGCTGCGGGGCACGCGCGCGGAGCTGCACGAACGCTTCGCGGACTGGCTCGAGACGCGCGCCGGCGCGTCCGCCCCGCCCGGCGAGACGCTCGGCTGGCACCTCGAGCAGGCGCACCAGCAGCTGCGCGAGCTGGGCCCGCTCGACGCTGCTGGCCGCACGCTCGGTGAGCGGGCGGCGCGCTATCTCGCGGCGGCCGGCCGGGCTGCGCTCGCGCGCGACGATCTCCCGCCGGCCGCGGGTCTGCTCGGCCGCGCGCTCGATTGCCTCGGCGACGCCGATCCCGCGCGGGCCGAGCTGGCCCTCGACTGGTGCGAGGCGCTGCTCTCCGCCGGCGACGTGGCCCCTGCGGCGCGAGCGATCGCGGAGCTCGGCCGCTTCACGACGGGCTCCGAGCGCCTGTCCGCCTGGCACACCTGCTTCAGCGGCCAGCTCGCCGCGCTCGCCGATCCGAAAGCGCTACGCGCGAGCGCGGCGGCCGTCGCCGCCGCGGCCGAGGCGCTGGCCGCGGCCGGGGACGTCGCGGGCGAGGCGAAGGCGCATCAGGTGCATGCCGAGGCGCTCGGGCGTCTCGGCAAGATCGGCGCCAGCGAGGCCGCGCTCGACAAGGCGCTCGCCGCCGCGCGGCGCGTGCGCGGCGAACGCCGCCGCGCGAATGCGGTGCTGGCCGGCATTCCGCTCGCCGCGCTCTGGGGACCGAGCCCGGTGACGCGCGCGAGCGGCCGCTGCCTCGACGTCGTGCGCGTGCTGCGCATCACGGAGGGCGCCCCCGCGGTCGAGGCCGTGGCGCTGCGCTGCCAGGCCGTGCTCGAGACGCTGCGCGGGCGCAGCGACGCGGCGCGGCGCATGATCGCGTCCTCGCGGCGCATGGTCGA
>Ga0247727_10008696_pt1 | contig 18727 bp, 18 predicted proteins | sample WisWelCaveWW1625_FD_202498 | JGI IMG/M metagenome (GOLD analysis project Ga0247727, IMG submission 202498) | Biofilm microbial communities from Wishing Well Cave, Virginia, United States - WW16-25 | ecosystem: Environmental > Aquatic > Deep subsurface > Groundwater > Cave microbial mat | place... | reverse complement strand
ACCGCCTTCGCGCAGACGGAGCTCCCCGGCCCGCAGAGCGAGCGCGCCGCGCAGATCATGATCGAGCAGGCTCAGGCGTTGATCGAAACGCGCCAATACGATGCCGCCGCCGCGTCGCTGAAATCATTTCTGGCTGCTTACCCCAACTCGGGCTATGTGGATGACGCGTATCTCCTGCTGGCCACGGCGCTCCTCAACAACAAGCAGCCGACCGAAGCGATCGTGTACCTGGACCAGTTGATGACCGAGCACCCGACGTCTCCGCTGATCGGCCGCGCGCGCTTGCTGATGGCCACCGCCCAGGCCGATCTCGGCAACCCGGATCAGGCCCTGGCAATTCTCGCCGAGGCGCGCAGCCTCGAAGATTCCGTCGAGACCAAGCGCGAGGCGCTCAAGCTCAGCGGCGACATCCTGATCACGAAGGGCGACTACCCGCGCGCGATCAGCGCCTGGCTGGACGAGCTGAGTCTCGCGCCGGAGGAGGAGCGGCAGGACGTGCGCCTGCGGATCCGGACGCTGATCCAGGACAAGATGGACCGCAAGGCCCTGCACCGGCTGCGCGATACCTATCCCACAACCTTCCCTGGCGACCTCGCGCTGATCCGCCTGATCGAGCTGTACGCGACGCGCGGGGAAGAGCACCAGGCGGAGCGGAACCTGCGCATCTTCCTGAACCGGTTTCCGACCCACGAGTACGCGCAGACGGCGTCGGAGACGCTGAAATCGCTACGAGGCAAGCTCAAGGCGAGCCAGTACGTCCTCGTGGCGCTGCTGCCGACGTCGGGACGCAACAGCCCCTTCGGCGCCGAGGTCTACAACGGCATCAAGCTCGCGCTGGAGAAGGGCAAGGAGACACTCGGGCTCACGTCGGTCGGCCTGATCGTCATGGACAGCGAAACCGACAAGTCGCTGCTGCGCTTCCAGCTCTCCGACGTGATCGCCGAATACAAGCCGCTGGCCGTGATCGGGCCGCTGTTCTCGCGCGACCTCCCGCTCGTGGCGGAGCTGGCGGAGAAAACCGAGACGCCGTTCATCACCCCGACGGCGTCGCTCGCGGACGTCCGGCGCCTGGGCAATTATCTGTTCAACACGTCCAGCAGCTTTTTCCAGCAGGCCCACCGGCTGGCCGACTACGCCGTCCAGTATCTCGGCTACAACCGTTTCTGCGTGCTCTATCCCGAAACCGCCTACGGACAGGAGCTGGCCCGGCTCTTCGCCCAGGAAGCGAGGCAATTCGGCGGCGAAATCATCGCGGTGGAGTCCTACAAGGAGACAGACACGGACTTCGGCGCGCCGATCAAGCGTCTGAAAGCCGAAGACCTCAAACGGCACGGACGCGCGAAAACGGTGCCGATGAGCAAAGGCGGCACGCGGGTGGTCTACGAGCCGGGATTCGACGCGGTGTTTCTCCCGGGCCGGTCCTCGCAGATCGGCCTGCTGACCGCCCAGCTGTTGTTCTATGATGTGAAGGTCGGCTTTCTGGGCAACAGCACCTGGAACTCGCCTGACCTGCTGCGCTTCGCGGACCGCACGATCGAGGGGGATATCTTCGTGGACGGGTTTTTCGCGGACAGTCCCGACCCGACGATCCACGACTTCGTCGTGCGCTACCGGCTGCGCCACCAGGAGGACCCGACGAGCTTCGCCGCGCAGGCGTACGACGCGACGCGGCTGGTGCTCGAGGCGATCAAGCGGGGAGCGACCTCCGGCAAAACCGTCCGCGAGCAACTGACACGGAGCGCCGATCTGCCCGCGTTGAGCGGGCCGGCGGCGTTCGGGTCCAACGGAACGCTCGACCGCCGGATGTTCGTGATCGAAGTCAAAAAAGGGAAATTCGTGCAAGTCGATTGAGCCGCGCATGAACTCGTTGCCGCAGGTCCTCCATACGATCTCGTACATGGCGCTGCCGCTGCTGCTGGCCATGGTGCTCCACGAATACGCGCACGGCTGGGTCGCCGATCGCTACGGGGATTCCACCGCTCGCCTCGAGGGGCGGCTGACGATGAATCCGCTGGCCCACATCGATCCGTTCGGCACCGTCATCCTCCCGCTGCTCTGCCTGCTGCTGCCGGGCGGCTTCTTCCTGGGCTGGGCGAAGCCGGTGCCGGTCAACCCGGCCAGGCTGCGCAATCCCCGGCGCGACATGGCGCTCGTCGCCGCGGCCGGCCCAGGCATGAATCTGCTGCTCGCGATCGCAAGCGCCCTCGTCCTGAGCGGGCTCCTGTCCGCCGATCCGACACTCATGGAATCCTGGCCGCCACGGCCTGGGCAGGGCCCGCGGCGTGACCTGGCCGGCATGCTGCTGGTGCCGATCGCCGCCATGGCGCTCTATTCCGTGTTCATCAATATCCTGCTCATGGTGTTCAATCTGATCCCGATCCCGCCGCTCGACGGCGGGCGCGTCCTGACCAGCCTGCTCCCCGCGCGGCCGGCGCTCGCCTTGAGCCGGCTCGAACCCTACGGCATGATGATCATCGTGGCGTTGATCATGTTCGATCCGCAGATCCACGTTATCCGGACCATCACCGGCACGCTCGTCAGCATGATGGCCGGCACGATCCTGTCCACTACGGGAGTCATCGAGTGAGCGCGCAGAAACCGGGCATGCCTCGGGTCTTGAGCGGCATGCAGCCGAGCGGCCTGCTCCACCTGGGCAATCTCCTGGGCGCGCTGGAGAACTGGAAAGCGCTACAAGAGAAGCACGAGTGTTATTTCCTCGTCGCCGACTGGCACGCGCTCTCGACCAACTACGCGGACACCAGCCGGATTAAGGAATTCTCCCGCGAGCTGATCATCGACTGGCTGGCGGCCGGCATCGATCCAAACCGCGCGACGGTGTTCATCCAGTCGCACATCCCGGACCATGCGATCCTCCATCTGCTGCTGTCCATGATCGTGCCGATCCCCTGGCTGGAGCGGAACCCGACGTATAAGGAAAAGCAGGAGGAGCTCAAGGAGAAGGACCTGTCCACCTACGGGTTCCTCGGCTACCCGCTCCTGCAGGCCGCCGACATCCTCCTCTACAAGCCCGACTACGTGCCGGTCGGCAAGGACCAACTGCCCCATCTGGAGCTCACGCGGGAAATAGCCCGGCGGTTCAACAGCCTGTACCGGCCCGTCTTCCCGGAGCCGAAGGAACATCTCACGAAATTTCCCAAGGTACTGGGCACCGACGGCCGCAAGATGAGCAAGAGCTACGGCAACACCATCAACCTCTCCGACGCCGAGCCGGTGGTGCGCCAGAAGCTCAAGACGATGGTCACGGACCCGGCCCGCGTGAAGCGGACTGACAAGGGCAATCCGGACGTCTGCCCGGTCTTTGATTTTCACAAGATTTTTTCCGGCGCGCCGACGATCGAGCGCATCAACCGGGAATGCCGGACGGCCGAGATCGGCTGCATCGATTGCAAAAAGCTGGTCGCCGATGGCATGGTGGAGCGGCTGGCCCCCATCTGGGATGGCCGGGCCCGGCTCACCGCGAAGCCCGGGCAGGTGGACGACATCGTCCGCGAGGGCAGCCGGCGCGCCGCGGAGGTGGCGCACCGGACGCTGCAGGAAGTCAACGATGCCATGAGGATCTAATGAAAGGTGGACTATGCGCGCACTGTCGTTGTCGCTCATGTTGCTCCTGATCGGAACCGCCGCGGCACTGTCGGGGTGCGCATCCTGGATGCATGGGGAACGTCAATCCATCCGCCTCTTCTCGACTCCCAACGGAGCCACGGTCACGGTGGACAACCGGTTTCATACGACCACGGTCGGCACGGTCAACCTCAGCCGCTTTGAAGACCACACGGCCGTGTTCGAAAAAGAGGGCTACGAACCTCTCACGCTCAGGATCGAGCGCCGCATGTCCGGATGGGTATGGTGGAACTTATGGTGCCTGATCTTCGTCTATTCATGCGTGCAGAGCGACAGACACGACGGCGGCTTCTGGACCTTCGACGACGATATCTACGTGACACTGACGAAGCGCGCAGGGGCGGCACCGCCTCAGCCCCAAGCTCCGTAAACTGCCTCAATCGACGAAGACGGGAGCGGGGTGGCATGGCCCTTCTCTCCAGCGCCTCCCGGAGCGATCCTTCTGGCCTTTGCCAGGCGGAAGCCTTCGGAAATTCCCTCGAAGACTCGGTCAGTTTCCGCTTTCCTCCCTGGCAAAGTCTCAGTGGGTCCCCGCTCCTTCGGCGAATTCCGTTCAGGACCATGCCACCCCTAATGAAATGCTGAGGCAGAAAAGAAAAAAGTGTGAGGGGACAGGTCGCTTGTAGACCTGTCCCCTCTTTCGCCTCTGGACGCGACATACACCTTAAGGTATAAGCATTGTGGCTCTTGGAACTGCACCGTTACGGAGAGTCGCCATGTTGAGCCGACATTTCTCCTTCCTGTCGCTTACCATCTTCCTGATTCTTCTCATTCCACTAACGACTCACGCTGAAACAAAAGTTCTGACCGCCGAGGCCACCTACACGATGGGCGATGGCGAAACGCCGTCGTTCGCCGAAGCCATGGCGCTTCAGAAGGCCAAGCAAATGGCGCTGGAGCAGGCCGGAACCTACGTCGAGAGCTATACGAAGGTCCAGAACTACCAGTTGACGGCCGACGAGATTCAGACCATTGCTGGCGGCGTGCTGCAAGTCGAGGTCTTGGAGAAGAAACGCGAGTTGATCGGCGACGGCTTGCGGCACTACGTCAAGATCAAAGCAACCGTTACGACCGACAAGATTGCCGATCTCGCCCAGCGGATTAAGGGGAAGAGCGTTGCGGAGGAATATAAGCAGTTGCAGGAAGAGTATGTACGCCTTAACAAGGAAATTGAAACCTGGAAGCAATTGATAGCAAAAACACCTCCTGGCCCTGAGCGAGACAAGGCTCTCGACCAGATAAGAACACAGGAAAAAGCTTTTGCTGTGGCGAGAAAAAAGGAAGCGGGCATCTTTCAACGATTGATCGAGGGTAAAATCCTGGCTAAAACCGTTCGCAATGATCAGGACACCTTGGATCGTTTGGCCGAGAGAATTGCAGAGGAACATGTCATTTCGATTGGCAAAGCGGAAGGAAAAGTTGTTCCTGGGAATAACGAACTTATGCAGGTAATTATACCGGTCAGAATCAAGATTTCCGATAGCCTAGTGCCTCATGCAACTGAAACCGTAAAAACTCTTGGGGGCATTGCACGAACAGCATTAATACGGCTCGAAACGCGTTTCCAAATCTCACCCGTTGACGTTTCCAGTTTTCTAATTCGTGTGACGGAAGATCATCTTGTGGCAGAACATTTTCAACATTTAGTTGATGGCATAGCCCTGGTTTTTAATTTGTACGACACCAAGGGGATTCGCGGATACTGCTTACTGAGGACGCGTGAATGGGGCAAACAAAAAGACAAAACGGATCGAGAGAAGTCCATTGGGTACGCAAAAGAGAAAGAATGGATCAACTTGAGACGGGTTTTCCCAGTATGGGCGGTTAATCAGGACGCATCCCCCCATGAGGCGCTACACATTTCTGCTAAGGACAATTTCCTCCATTGGCACATCCCGCCACCGCTAAATACGACTCCCGACATGTTGGGATACATAGCAATTGTGCTTGAAGAAGTGTCATTCAATGTCAGCGTACCGCTGCAGCCCAATGAAGCAGAAACACTAAAGAACATTACCGCGAAGCTTATAACAAATGGCCATCTGAAAAATCTCAAAGGCCAGGAATATTCCTGCCACGTCAGTCAGTAGAATGAGTCATGTTCTGGACTTCACTGGCAATAGTGCTAGGGGTGCTCCTTAGCGTGCCTCGCGACCCTTCCGTCGGTCCAGCCATAGCTGGGTTCCTCTTGCTCGGCCTGGGAGTCGTTGCTTACTTCACCAATGTTCGCTTGATCGTTTTCTATATTCAGAAAAAGGTCCCGAGCGTGTTTCTGAAAACCGAAAAACTGGCCGATGGAGAATATCTTTGGGAGAAAACAGCAGGGCTAGGAATTGTACCCAGGTGGGTTTCGAGGATTGGGATACTATCCTATTACCTACTAGGATATGCTGCGTTATTCTTGATCTTCGCTCTGATCAGGTGGTGTGGCACGCACTTCTTAGGCTGGGCACGATAAGCGTTGAATCATCGATTTTTCTACAGTGGCAATGCCCAATATTCTGCAGGCTGCTCAAAAAGGTCGTCCAACGAGGCCGCAGCGAGCCTGACGACTGAGGCGTACGCTTTTCCGTACGTCGCAGGGAGGCAGGCGACCGAGAACGAAGTTGGCGGCCTTTTTCAGCAGCCGTTAGCTTGACTTCACGCGACCGGGCTGAGTACGATGCGGCCCTCGATGCCGGTCGCGAGTCGGCCGGCATTTTTTGTTTGTTCTGACTCGTCATAACGGAGCACAATACCTCTCATGGCCATTCGGATCGGCATCAACGGTTTCGGGCGGATCGGGCGCAACGTGCTGCGGGCCTCGCTGGGCGATCCGGCGCTCGAGTTCGTGGCCGTCAACGACCTCACCGACGCCAAAACGCTAGCGTATCTCCTGCAATACGACTCCGTGCACGGCATCCTCCAGGCCACGGTCGAAGCCCGCGAGGACGCGATCCTGGTGGACGGGAAACCCATCAAGGTCCTGGCCAAGAAAGACCCCAAAGAGCTGCCGTGGAAAGACCTGGGCGTCGACATCGTCGTGGAATCCACCGGCCGGTTCACCGACCGGGAAGGGGCCAGCAAGCACCTCTCCGCCGGCGCCAGGCGGGTCATCGTCACCGCCCCGTCCAAGGACCCGGACGTCACGATCGTGATGGGCGTGAACGAGCAGATGTACGATCCGTCGAAGCACGCGATCGTCTCGAACGCCTCCTGCACGACCAATTGCCTCGCGCCGGTCGCGAAAGTGCTCCTGGAGCAGTTCGGCATCAAGCATGGCGTGATGACGACGATCCATTCCTACACCAACGACCAGCAGCTCCTGGATCTGCCGCACAAAGACCTGCGCCGCGCGCGCGCCGCCGCGCTCTCGATGGTGCCAACCAGCACCGGCGCCGCGAAGGCGCTGCATCTCGTGCTGCCCCAGCTCAAAGGCAAGCTGGACGGCATGGCGATCCGCGTCCCGACGCCGAACGTGTCGCTCGTGGACCTGTCGGTAGAAGTCGAGAAGGATTGCGACGCCGCCGCAGTCAACGCCGCGTTCAAGCAGGCGGCGCAGGGCCCGCTGAAACATATCCTGAAGTATTCCGAAGCCCCGATCGTCTCCGTGGACCAGAACGGCGACCCGCACTCGGCGACGCTCGACGCCCCGCTGACCATGGTTTCGGACCGCCGTATGGTCAAGGTCCTGGCCTGGTACGACAACGAGTGGGGCTACTCATGCCGGGTGCGCGACCTGATCAAGTTTCTCGCATCGAAAAAGTCATAAATTGAACGAGACTCCCTTCGTCCGCTAGAGACAACGGATGAATCTGAAGAAGCAAACGATCGAGGACGTGAACCTGCGCAACAAGCGCGTCCTGATCCGGGCCGACTTCAACGTCCCGCTCGACGACGCGCTCCAGATCACGGACGACACCCGCATCCGCTCCACGCTGCCGACCATCAACCGGGGCGTAGACGAAGGGGCCAAAGTCATTCTCTGCTCGCACCTGGGCCGTCCCAAAAACCAGTCCGATCTCAAATTCAGCCTCGCGCCGGTCGCCAAGCGGCTACAGCGGCTGCTCGGCAAGGAAGTCGCGTTCGCGCCGGACTGCATCGGGCCGGCGGCCGAAGCCCTCGTCGACAAGATGAAGCCGGGCGACGTGCTGCTCCTGGAAAATCTGCGGTTCCACGCCGAAGAAGAAAAAAACGATCCGGCCTTCTCCGTGGCCCTCGCCTCCCTGGCAGACGTCTACATCAACGACGCCTTCGGCGCCGCGCACCGCGTGCACGCGTCCATCGTCAGCGTCCCGAAATTCGTCAAGGAGTCGGCCGCCGGTTACCTGCTGAAGAAAGAGGTGGAATACCTGGAAGGCGCGGTTGCGAATCCCATGCGGCCCTTCGTCGCCATCCTCGGCGGCGCGAAGGTGTCCGGCAAAATCGGCGTGATCGAAAATCTCGGCAAGCGCGTGGACAAGGTCATCATCGGCGGCGGCATGGCGTTCACCTTCATCAAGGCCATGGGCATGGAAATCGGCAGCTCGCTGGTCGAAGACAACATGCTCGACTTTGCGCGCGGCATCCAGGAACACGCGATGTCGCGGGGCGTGAAATTTTACCTGCCGGTGGATTGCGTGGTCGCCGCCAGCCGCGAGCCCGGCGCGGAGACCAAGCTCGTCCCGGTCCAGGAAATCCCGAAAGGCTGGTACGGGCTGGACATCGGCCCGGCCTCCGTTAAACTGTTCAGCGAAGCCGTCCAGAACGCCAAGACCATTCTGTGGAACGGCCCGATGGGCCTGTTCGAGACGGACGCCTATTCGCGCGGCACCTTCTCGCTCGCGCACGCCGTTGCCAACGCCTATGCGCTCACGATCGTCGGCGGCGGCGACACGGCCCTGGCCGTGTATCGCGCCGGCGAATCCGAGAGCATGTCGTTTATCTCCACCGGCGGCGGCGCGGCGCTGGAGCTGCTGGAAGGCAAGGAATTGCCGGGCATTGCGGCGCTGCCGGACAAAATCTAAGTGCGCAGCCCCTCCTTCTCATCCCCCACGATGACACACTCCGGAGTCCCGTGCGTCGCCGCCTGATCGTCGGCAACTGGAAAATGCACAAGACCGCCACGCAGGCGGCCGTCCTCGTGCGTCGCCTGGCCGCGTTGGTACCGAAGAACTCCCGCGCCGAAGTGGTCCTGGCGCCTCCCTTCACGACGCTCTACATTGCGTCCCAGCCGGCCTGGCGGCGGTTTGCCTTGGCCGCGCAGAATATGTACTGGGAGGATGAGGGCCGCTTCACCGGCGAAGTCTCCGCGCCGATGCTGAAAGCGCTCGGCTGCCGCTATATCATCCTGGGCCATTCGGAGCGACGGAAACACTTCGGCGAGACCGACGCCGACATCAATCGAAAAATCCTCGCGGCCCTGCGCCACGACCTGCGCCCGGTCCTCTGCGTCGGCGAGTCCTTGAGCGAGCGGAGCAGAGGCCTGACGGCACGCGTGGTCACCCGCCAGCTCCTCCGCGGGCTTGACGGCGTGCCCAAGGAAGCCGCGCGGGCGGTCACGATCGCGTACGAGCCGATCTGGGCGATCGGAAAGAATCACCCGGCCTCGCCCGCCCAGACCACCGACGCCCATGCCACGCTGCGAGCCGCGCTGGTCAAGAAATGGGGCCGCGCAGCGACCGAGCAGATACGAATCTTGTACGGGGGCAGCGTGACCGCAGACAATGCGGGCAGCTTCCTGGCGTCACCGGAAGTGGACGGCGTGCTGGTCGGTGGTGCTTGTCTCGATCCCAAGTCCTTTGCTAGAATCATCGCCGCGGCGCAGTCTGGTCGGGAGTAGCGCGCGCGAGATTTCGGAAGGAGCACTATGTATACGCTGGCAGTCGTGGTTCACGTGATGGTGTGCTTTTTGATGATCGCGTCCATCCTCCTGCAATCCGGCAAGGGCGCGGAGATCGGGGCCGCGTTCGGCGGGTCCAGCCAGACCGTCTTTGGCAGCCGCGGGCCGGGCACGTTCTTGAGCAAAGTCACTATTGCCGCCGCGATCATCTTCATGCTGACATCCCTTGGCCTGGCCGTCCTGTCCAAGGAACGGACTTTCTCCTCGACCGTCATTGACCTCAACAAACAGGAATCGTCCGCAACCCCGAGCCATTCGGGCGACGCCGGCCACGAGGCGCCGGCCTCCGGCACGACGACGCCACCCGCAGAGCCGGAGAAGCAGTAACAAAGTCGTTAGTGTTCAGTGGGGAGGGTTTAGTCCGTTCAGTCCGTTGCGTCCGTTGAATCCATAACGGACCAAACAGACTAAACAGACCAAACTTCGGCAGGTTCAGACGCGCGTCAACCACGAGGAATGGGCTTTATCCTCGCCGCGCACGATCTCGAAGAAGGCTTTCTGCAGTGACTTGGTGATGGGGCCGGGCTTCCCGTTGCCGATCTTCCGCCCGTCAACTTCGCGCACGGGCGTCACTTCCGCCGCCGTGCCCGTGACGAACACTTCCTCTGCCACGTACATGGCATCGCGCGTGAACCGCTCTTCGGCCACGGGGATGTTGCGCTCCCGGGCGAGCTGCATCACGGAGTTGCGGGTAATCCCTTCCAGAATAGATGTCAGCGGCGTCGTGATCAACCGTCCGTTGCGGACGATGAACACGTTCTCGCCCGTGCCTTCAGCCACGTAGCCGTCTGAATCCAGGAGAATCGCCTCGTCGTACCCGTCCGCTTTGACTTCGCGCTTGGCCAGGATGGAGTTGACGTAATGGCCGGAGATTTTGGCGCGCGCCATGGCCGCGTTGACATGATGGCGGGTGAACGTCGAGATCTTGGCGCGGATGCCCTTTTCCAGGCCGTCCTCGCCCAGGTACGTCCCCCACTTCCAGGCGGCAATCGCCACCTTGATCGGGTTGTCGCCCGGATAGAGTCCCATCGCTCCGTAGCCGATATACACGAGGGGGCGGATGTAGCAGGCGTCCAGCTTATTGACGCGCACCGTTTCGACGATCGCCTCGGCGATCTGTTTCCTGTCGTACGGCATCGTCATCATCGAGATGTGCGCCGACTCGAACAGTCGGTCCACATGCTCCGGCAGGCGGAAGATCGCGGAGCCGTTCTTGCCTTTGTAGCACCGGATGCCTTCAAAGGCCGCGAGGCCGTAATGGAGGGAATGGGTCAGGACGTGGACGTTCGCGTCCGCCCACTTGACGAACTTTCCGTCCATCCAGATTTTGTCGCTGGGTTCGAGCATCGCGCACATCCCCCGTGCTGTTTTAGAGTGGATGGCACGGACTATAACAGCGCCTGCGAAGAACCGTCAAGCATTCCGGCGCACGCAGACTCGCCTGCACAGGCCACCGGACACATCAGGATTGATTCGCCGGAGCAGAATCGGTAAGGTAGCGCCGCTCAATCTGATTATGTCCGATCAACCGCAGAAAATTGGACGATATGAAATCCGTGGCACCCTCGGCCAGGGCGCCATGGGCGTGGTCTATCGGGGCTGGGACACCCGCCTCGAGATGGAAGTGGCCATTAAAGTGCTGCTGGCAGACCCCAAGGATCCCGCGACTAGCGAAGAACTCAAGCGGCTTGTGCGTGAAGTCAAAATCAGCCGCACCCTCAAACATCCCAACATCGTGTCGGTCTACGACGTGGACGACGATCCCGCCACCGGCCGCACGTTTATCGTCATGGAATTCATCCAGGGCGTACCGCTGAGCTCGTTGCCCCAGAAAAAGATCCTGAGCTTTCAGGACACGGTCACCTTGATCGGGCACGTGGCCAGCGCGCTCGATTACGCGGCGCAGGCCGGCGTCGTGCATCGCGACATCAAGCCGGCCAACATTCTCGTGGACCTGGACACCCTGACACCCAAGCTCGTGGATTTCGGCATCGCCCGGCTGCAGGGCGCCAACATGACCCAGGCGCAGGCGATCCTCGGCACGCCCCACTACATGTCGCCCGAACAATGGCGCGGCGAGGTGGCGGACGGCCGCTCCGATATCTTCTCGCTGGGCGTCGTCCTGTACGAATTGCTGACCGGCCAGAAGGCCTTCCCCGGCGAGGCCCTGCCGTCCATCATGATGGCTGCGCTCGACCCGAACACACCGGTGCCGCCGGCGGAGGTGCGGGCGGGCGTCATTCCTCCCGCGCTCAGCCGCGCGGTCATGAGAGCCCTGGCCAAAAATCCGAACGACCGCTATGCCCGCGGGACCGAGATGCAGAAGGCCCTTCTGAAATCCCTCGATCAGCCCCGCGAAGCGTCGCCCCCGGCGCCCAGCTCTGTGGCCCCGCCGCCGCGCCCCGCTGCCGCACCGCCGGTCCAGCAAGCCCCGGGTTTCGACACAGGCGGTTTGGCACTCAAGCTCAGCGAGCCGACGCCACCGGCCGAAGAGGAAGCGCATGAAGGTACGCCGAGGAAAGGCGCGCGCAAAGGCGGCAAACGTTCGCACCCCTCGACGGCGCTGATCGCAGGACTCGCGCTGGTGGTGCTGCCGGTGGCCGGCTGGTTCGGCTGGCCCGCCGCAAAAGCCATTCTCATGCCGACCGTCACGATCCATCTGGGTGTGCTCAGGCACGCCGAGCAGGGCGCGCCGTCTGTGCTGCGCCAGGGTGATTCGCTGCTGCCCGGCGACCGAATGGCCGTCTACGTCAAACCGAAAGACACGACCTATGTCTACGTGCTGCGCGTGACGACATCGGGCGAAGTCGCGACGCTGTTTCCGAATCCCGCCGTCACCCCGCAGGAAAATCCCGTGCTGGCCGGCACGGAGCTCTGGCTCCCCGCCCCCAACAGCGTGCGGGGCTGGTTCTCCCTGCACGACAAGGCAGGCCAAAGCGAGGTGATCGTGATCGCCACCTCCGACCCGCTGAGGCGGTTGAACGATCCCATCGGTCTCTTGTCGTTGATGGACAAGGTCGGGCCCGACACGGATGAAAAGCTATTGGGGAATCTGCCGCAGCTTCAAACCAAATTGCCGGTGGCCCAGCACCGGGGCACCCATCCCGCACCGGGATCATCCTTCACGGCGCCGACCCATTTAATGGAAGGCAACGGGCAGGGACTCTATTATCGCTTTCAGCTAAACCAACTCTGACAAGCTATTCGCTACCCGCTACTAGCTATCAGCTATTTCTTCCCGAGCACACACCACATCCGCCTTGTCTGGGATTTCTGATCCGAAATCACCTGCCCCGTGAAGAAGCTCACATAGTAGGCCAGGATGTCGTCCGAGGCATGCGGCGTCGCAGACCAGAAGATGTCGGACCTGATATTCGCAAACGGATGGCCTTCCGGCAGCGCCGGATCGTTACGTTCAGGGTCCAGGAGCGTGGTCAGTTCGTCCTTTGTCGGCGCCCGCCAGGTTTTCTGACTGCCAACTGTCTTCGTCGCGCAGCGCGCGACGGATGCGCTCCACACATCGAAGACCATGTCGGGTGCCTGCTCCCAAACCAGGCCGGTCTTGGAGTCTTTAACCGCCTCTCCGTTCATCGTCACCGTGAACCGATCACCGGCCGCCTGCCCAACCTCAACGCTTCCAGCAAAGTTGACCAACAAAGCCAGCCCGCCTACGGCGAATAAAGGGGTCGGGAGTCTTTTTGAGATGCTAGTTGGTGCGCGCATCACTACCATCATCAAGTACCCATAGATATCCATTACAAAAAGACTCCCGACCCCTTTTCTTCACCCCTTTTCTTCACCTTTTCAGCTTCTCACATCCGAGCGGCTGACCGCAGGCCGTTTCGAGTCCTAAGCCCAGGGCATCATACGCTTCGGATCTGGCCCTGTGAAGCAGCTTGGAACACCATGATTAAATCTCCGCGCGCTTGACACCCAAGAAACCCCTGTGTTACATAACCCCGTCCTGACACAGGAGAATTGAGCGTGTACGCGATCGTTCAAACAGGCGGCAAGCAATACCGGGTTCAGCCCGGCGAAGTGGTTCAGGTCCAGTCCCTTCCGGGCGACGTGGGCGGCACCGTCGAGCTGAAGCAGGTCTGCCTCGTCCACGGAGACAAGGGCCTCCAGGTCGGCAAGCCCTGGGTAGACAAAGCCAAGGTGACAGCTGAGATCGTCAATCAGGGCCGCACCCGCTCGATCATGATCTTCAAGAAGCACCGGCGGAAGAACTACCGGCGCACAAAGGGCCACCGGCAGGGCTTTACGCAGCTTCGCATCACCGACATCACAGCCTAGCAGAGTGCGTGAAGCGTTGGTCGTGAAGCGTGAAGCGCAGTTGAAATAACGAGATACGAGCGACGAACGACGAGATACGAGGAACTAAGAGATGGCAACAAATAAAGGCGGCGGGTCATCGAGAAACGGCCGGGACAGCAATCCCCAGTATCTCGGCGTCAAGGCGTACGGCGGCGAGACGGTGCCGGCCGGCACGATCATCGTCCGTCAGCGCGGCACGAAGTTTTTTCCCGGCTTCAACGTCGGCCTCGGCAAAGACCATACGCTCTTTGCCCGCATCGCCGGCGTTATCAAGTTCGAAGGGAGACGCGCCCGGCGGCGGGTCAGCGTCTACCCGTCTGCTTCCTGATTCCGTCCCGCACGCGGTTTCTTCCAGTTTCTAACTAATTACTGTATTCTCCTCTCCAAGCCGCGTTTAGGCGGCGAGATTGGTCTATTGTCGTGTTGTCTCGCAGGATGTTCAAAAAGGTCGTCTTCTCACCCGCCCACCCCGCACGCGCCAAGACGCGTGCTTTTCCCGTGGCGGCCGTAGCAGCGAAAGCCGAGGTGTACTGTTGTAAATGGGTACGTCGGAGGGCGCACGGCGCGACGAATAAGGAGCGCCATGTTTGTGCGCGCCGCCGAGCTGGTGAGGCGGCCGGAGCTATGGAAGCGATGCGAGAACAAAGCTGGAGGCCTTTTTCAACATCCTGCTATTGGTAAACTGTGTTTGTTGATGAAGTTAAAATTTTCGTAAGAGCCGGCCGCGGCGGCGACGGCGCCTGCAGCTTTCGCCGGGAGAAGTACGTCCCGCGCGGCGGGCCCGACGGCGGCGACGGCGGGAACGGCGGAAGCGTGGTCATGGTCGCCTCGCGGCGCCTGACAACGCTGTTGGATCTCCGCTATCAGCAGCAGTATGAGGCTAAGGACGGCGGACCGGGTGGAGGCTCCCGATCCCACGGAAAGACTGCGCCGGACGTCGTCATCCCCGTACCGCTGGGGACGATCGTTAAGGACGAGGGCACCGGCGAAATCCTGGCCGATCTGACCGCCGAAGGACAGTCGCACATCGTCGCGCGCGGCGGGCGCGGCGGGCGCGGCAACTCTAATTTTGCGACGCCGACCGTTCAAGTGCCGACTCGCGCCGATCCGGGCGGGCTAGGCGAGGAACGTTGGCTGCATCTGGAGCTGAAGCTGCTGGCGGATGTCGGCCTGGTCGGGTTTCCGAACGCGGGCAAGTCCACGCTGATCGCAGCGATTTCGGCGGCGCGGCCGAAGATTGCCGACTATCCGTTCACGACGCTGGTGCCCAACCTCGGCGTCGTGTCCTGGGGCGAGGAGCACAGCTTCGTGGTCGCCGACATTCCCGGCTTGATTGAGGGCGCACACGAGGGCAAGGGGCTGGGCGTGCAGTTTCTCCGGCACATCGAGCGGACTTCGTTTTTGCTTCACCTTATGGACATTTCGGAATGGGCGCCGGACGATCCGGTGACCAGCTTCGAGGCCCTGCGGGGCGAATTGGCCGCGTATGATCCGACGCTGAAGGCACGGCCCTTTGCAGTCGTCGGCACCAAGCTCGACATCAAAGGCAACGAGAAGCGGCTGGATGCTTTGAAAGCCTACTGCAAGCGGAAGCGGATCAAGTTTTTTGCCATTTCGGCCGTCACGCGCAAAGGGCTGGACACGCTGATCCAGTACACGGGCGAGCGTGTGATGGCATTGAGGGCTGCATGCGAGACCGTCTCCTAAAAGACGCGCGCCGCGTCGTGGTCAAGATCGGGAGCAGCCTGGTCGCCTCCAAGGGCACCGGCCTGCGCCCCGAACGGATCGAGCAGCTGGCCGCCGACATGGCCGCCGTGAAGCGGAGCGGCCGCGAGGTGCTCGCCGTCTCTTCCGGTGCGATCGTCTCCGGTATCCAGAAGCTCGGCCTCACGGCCTACCCCAAGAGCCTGCCGGAGAAGCAGGCGGCCGCCGCGGTCGGCCAAAGCCGGCTGATGTGGGCCTATGAAAAAGCCTTCGAGTCACTGGGGCAGAAGGTCGCGCAGGTGCTGTTGACACACCAGGACCTGGCGGACCGAAAACGCTTTCTCAACGCGCGCCACACGCTCGCGGCGCTGATCGGGTTCGGCGTGATTCCGATCATCAACGAGAACGACACGGTCGCCGTGGATGAAATCCGCTTCGGCGACAACGACAACCTGGCGGCGCAGGTGGCCCACCTGGTGGATGCCGACCTGCTCGTGATTCTGTCCGACGTCGCGGGACTCTACACGGAAGACCCCCGCACGAACACCGATGCGGCGCTGATTCCGCTCGTCACCGACATCACGAAAGACATCGAGCGGCGCGCCGGCGTCACCCGGAGCTTCGAAGGCACCGGCGGGATGGCGACCAAGATTCAAGCGGCCAAGAAGGTTTCGGAATACGGCGGCGCGACGCTGATCATGAGCGGCGAGCAGGCCGGCCTCCTCCCCTCCGTGTTCGACGGCGCCGAGGCCGGCACGTTCTTCCTGCCGAAGGGCAAGCGCCTGACCAGCCGCAAGCACTGGATCGCCTTCACGCTCCGCGCCAAGGGCCAGCTCACGCTCGACGACGGCGCGGTCGACGCCCTCGCGAAGCGGGGCAAGAGCCTGCTCCCCTCCGGCATCACCGGCGTCAGCGGCAACTTCGGCCCCGGCGACGCCGTCACCTGCGCCGACCGCCACGGGAAGGAGATCGCGAAGGGGCTGGTGAATTTTTCTTCGGACGCGCTCAAGAAGATCAAGGGACTCAAGACCGCCGAGATTCACAAGCTCATCGGCCAGCAGGAGTACGAGGAAGTGATCCACCGGGACAATTTGGTGATTTTGTGATCGGGTGATTTATTAAGAGGCGATCGTGTCCGAATCACTTCGCTAAATCGCCGAATCACTCAATCATACTTTACAAATGACCCCTCACTCCTCACCCCTCACGCCTCACGCTTTATGAAAATTGGCTTATTCGGCGGCACGTTCAATCCCATCCATCACTGTCACCTGACCATCGCATCACAGATCAGGGAGCGCCTCCCACTGGACCAGGTCCTGTTCGTTCCGACCGGTGATCCTCCGCACAAACCACAGGACGGCCTGGCGCCCGCGCACCATCGTCTCGAGATGGTCCGGCTGGCGGTTGCCTCCGACCCGACGTTTTCCGTCTCCGACGTGGAGGTGCGGAAGCCGACGAAATCCTATTCGATCGAGACGGTCCGCGCGCTCCGCGAGCATTACGGACCGGATGTCGAGCTGTCGTTCATCATCGGGCTCGACGCGTTTCTGGAATTCCCCGGTTGGCGGCAGGCGCCGGACCTGCTGCGGGCCTGCCGCTTCGCCGTCGTGTCGAGGACCGGCTTTCCCTTCGCGCGGCTGGCTGATCTGCCTCCCTTGCCGCCCATGCCCCGACCAGCCCTCGAGGCCCTGGATCGCCGGGCACAGGACCGCCTCGACGTGCCGGTGCCGGGCGGCACCAGCCTCACGCTCCTCAGACTGCCTCCGTGCGACACCTCCGCCTCCGACATCCGGCAACGGCTTCGGAGCCGCGAGCGCATTTCCTCGCTGTTGCCTGCCCCTGTCGAATCTTATATAATGCGCCACAGGCTTTATCAGGAGGAACCCGATCGTCCCGGAGTCCAAGGCTAAATCCCTCGCCATCGCGACGGCGTCGCTCGACAAGAAGGCCGACGACGTGATGGTGCTTGACGTCGGGAAGCTCACCTCCATTGCTGATTACCTGGTGCTCTGCTCGGGAGGGTCGGAGCGGCAGGTTCGCGCCATTGCGGACCATATTGACGGCACCCTCGCGGCGCAGCGCATCCACCCCCTCAGCATCGAAGGCACTTTCACGTCGCAGTGGGTCTTGATGGACTACGGAGACGTGGTGGTCCACATCTTCCGGACGGACATCCGGGCGCACTACGCACTCGAGCGGCTGTGGGGGGATGCGAAGCACGTGCCGTTGCCGGATAGCGCGCCGGCGCCCGCCGTTGCGGCCGCGCGCCCCGTGCGGACGCGCCCGGCGCGGGCCCGCGGACAGAGATAGCCCATGTTGCGATTGCTCCTGACAGTCTTTCTGGTGATCGTCGCCAGCGTCCTCTACGATCACTTCCGCGAGCTGAATCCCGGCTCCGTCACGCTCCGCCTCAGCTCCGCCGGCGGGCATGAGTTCAGCCTCGCCTCGCTGGTCCTGCTGTCCATGGCCATCGGCGCCGCGCTCGTGACGCTGGTCGTCGGCATCCGGGAAACCGCGTACGCCATCCTGAACTGGCGCAGCGGGCGCCTGCGCCGGCGCGAGGAAAAAGTGTCCGTTCTGCACCGGGAAGGCACGAACGCGTTTTTGTCGAAGCGGACGGCGGAGGCGATCAGCCTGTTTCAAAAAGCGCTCGCGCTGGATCCCAACCATATCGATTCGCTGCTGTGGCTGGGCAACATCCACCGGACCGAGAAAAACTACCCGGAAGCGATCCGGCTGCACCGGAAAGCCCGCGGTATCGAGGACCGTAACATCGAAGTGCTGCTGGCCCTTGCCAAGGACCTGGAAGGCGCGAAGCGATTCGAGGAAGCCCTCCAAGTCCTGCGGGACATCCTCAAGCTGGATTCCGCCAACCTGACGGCCCTCATGGGCAAGCGGGACCTCTATATCCGGCTGGAATCCTGGAACGAGGCGCTGGACATCCAGCACCGCCTGCTGAAGGCCCATCTCTCGGAAGCCGAGCAGCGCGCGGAAAGCGGCGTGCTCGTCGGGCTGACGTACGAAGTTGGCCGCCACTTGCTGGAACGGGGGCAGCCGGACAAGGCCCGGCACTATTTCCGCGCCGCGATCAAGCGGGACAAGCAGTTCCTGCCCGCCTACATCGGCCTGGGCGAGGTCCTGGTCCAGGAAGGCAAGACCAAGACCGCCGCGGAGATCCTGGAAAAGGTCTACGCCAAGACC
>Ga0247727_10008695_pt1 | contig 18727 bp, 15 predicted proteins | sample WisWelCaveWW1625_FD_202498 | JGI IMG/M metagenome (GOLD analysis project Ga0247727, IMG submission 202498) | Biofilm microbial communities from Wishing Well Cave, Virginia, United States - WW16-25 | ecosystem: Environmental > Aquatic > Deep subsurface > Groundwater > Cave microbial mat | place... | reverse complement strand
GTTTGAGCAGTTTCCGCTGACGCCGGATCGGGTGCTGTTGGCGTTGAAGAAAGGGTAGAGACCTGTCGGTGACACGTCTCGCTCCCGCCGGAGACGCGCCGGTGGCGCGTTTCTACCGAATCGGTGCAATCGTTTTGGCGGCGGGACTCTCCACCCGGATGGGCCAACCCAAACAGATCATGCAATGGGGAACGGTGACCATTGTGCGGCGGGTGGTGGAGGTGTTAGCCGCCTCCGGGGTGGAGCCGATCGTCGTCGTCACCGGCAATGTTCGGAAGCAGGTCGAAGAGGCTGTTGCAGGGGCGGCGACGATGACGGTCTTCAACCCCGACTTCGCCGATGGCAGTATGATGCGATCTTTGCAAGTCGGTTTGCGCGTTCTGCCGCTGGATTGCGAGGCTGTGCTGGTCGCGCTGGGCGATCAACCGCAAATTGAGTCTGAAGTCGTGCGGGCGGTGATGGAGGGATGGCGGAGAGGGGCTAAAGAGGTGTTGGCCCCAAGTTTTGGCGGGCGGCGCGGGCATCCAATTCTCTTTGCCCGCTCCCTGTGGCCGACGATGCTGGCCGCCTCCACCGGCCTCTCGCCGCGCGATTTGCTCAAAACCTTCTCCGACAAAATTGCTTATCTGGAAGTGGACACTGACTCCGTGTTGCGTGATGTGGATACGCCGGAAGATTATGCACGAGAAAGCCTTACCACCGGTCAGTGACTCTCACGTTGCGGGTGCATTCCAAGTTATTGGCCGCTCTTCGACGTGCTTTGCTTCGCAAAGCCTGCGGCAGGGCATTCTGAGCGGAAGACATCGCGGCGATGCGGGCATCGCCGCGATGCACGTAGTCGAAGAATGCCCCGCCGCTCCCCTGAGCGAAGCCGAAGGGTCAGAGCGCCAAATTGACCAAAACTTATGAAATGCACCCACATTGCCGGACTTTGCCAGTTGTGATAAATTGTCCTTAGATTATGGCCCCCCAACGAATCCTCATCGTTGACGACGATCCCGAAGTCACGGACATGATGGCGGTGTTGCTGGAACTGCATGGCTATGAGGTGCGGAAGGTGTACGGCACCATGCAGGGCATGACGATGGTGATGGCGGATCCGCCCGATCTGGTTCTGCTTGATATGATGATGCCGCACCTGTCGGGGTTGGAGTTGTGCCGCTACATTCGCCGTGACCCGGCTTTGGCTAAACTGCCAGTGATCTTCTTCTCGGCCCGAGCCAACGATGACCAGGTGCGCGAGGCGATGTTGGCTGGAGCGACGGCGTTTGTCAAGAAGAACGTCAGCAAGGACGAGTTGTTGTCCGCTGTTCGCGCGGCGCTTCCTTCCTGAGACCCCTCGCTTGTTCATGTATTCCCCTTTGCAAACAACTCAACTCGACGGATTGCGGATCGCCTACCGCGTCCAGGGCCTGGGACCGGACGTGCTGTTTGTTCATGGCTGGGGTAGTTCGGGCCGCATGTGGCAGACCATGATGGATGCGTTATCGTCGGGCTTCCGATGTTGGGCGATTGATCTGGCCGGGTTTGGCGACTCGCAAAAGCCGCCCGCCGAATGGTATTCGATCGCCAATTACGTCCAATTGGTGACGGCGTTTACGGCGCAAATGGGATTGGATCACTTGCCCGTTATTGGTCACTCTATGGGAGGCATGATCGCGGCCACCCTCGCCGTCGAACAACCCGGCCTAATCAGTCGGGTGGTTGTCATCAGTCCGGTTGTCACCGGCAAGACGCATTGGGATTTGAAATTGTTGAGCGACTCGCCGTTGAGCAAACCTATGTTGGCCCTCAGCAAATGGGCATGGCCGATTGCAACTTCGGATTGGCGGCGGGCGGCGGGGCAAGGGCCGAATTTCCAGCGCCATCATGCCCGCAATCGCGCCCGCAATCGCGCCCGCATCCGTGAGGACTGGCAGAAGGCGTCATTGGAGTCCACCCTTTTGGCGCTACGGGCCATTGGCCGCCACAATATCGGCCCGCGTCTGTCCGAGATTACGACCCCTACCCTGGTCGTGATCGGCAATCGCGATCTGACTCTGCCCAACTCTGAGGGCCGTCTCGTGGCCCAACGTGTGCCCGGTGCGCGCTTGGTTGTGTTGCCGGCCGGGCATTTGCCCACCGACGATTTGCCCGATACGACGAACAGGCTGGTAGGGGAGTTTCTGACGGATCGGCAACCAGAGAAAGTTAGTAATTGGTAATTCAGGAGGTTTGATTCTGGATAGTTTAACTTTAGCTCGTTCGCTAGTTGAAGCCATTGAGGACAAGAAGGGCGAGAACATCGTCCTGATTGATATTTCCGGCCAGTCCATCATGGCCGATTATTTCGTCATTGCCACCGGCAATAGTGACCGCCAGTTGAAGGCGCTGGCCGAGGCGGCGGGCCAGGTTGCCGAGGGCAAGGCCAAGCGCCGGGTGCTGTTGCGGCGCGCGGACGAGCAGGCCGACAGCGGCTGGATACTGATCGATCTCGGCGATGTCGTCGTCCATCTCTTCTCTGCTTCTCAGCGCAAGTATTACAAGCTGGAGGAGTTGTGGAAAGAGGGGAAGGTGTTACTGAGGGTGCAGTAAATCAAAACGAGAGGGCTGATGCCCTCTCGTTTCACTTCAACTCCCCACGGTCACACCTTCTCAAAATTCCATCGCTCTCCATCGCGACGCCATTCCACCAACTCTTCCGGCCTGAACCACAGGGCTACTTCTGCCGCGCCGTTCTCGGCGCTGTCGGAGCCGTGAGTGAGGTTGCGCCCAATGTCAATGCCAAAGTCGGCGCGCAGGGTGCCGGGGGCGGCGGCGGTGGGGTTGGTGGCCCCCATCAACTGGCGGACGGCTTCCACCGCTTTGGGACCTTCCCAGGCCATGACCACGATCGGTGAAGAGGTGATGTACGAGATCAGCCCCTCGTAAAACGGTTTGCCCTGATGGATGGCGTAGTGCTGGGCAGCCAGCCCCTGCGACACATTCATAAACTTCATGGCGGCCAGCCGCAAGCCGCGCTGTTCAATACGGCTGATAATTTCGCCGACGAGTCCGCGCTGGACTCCGTCAGGCTTGACGATGACGAGGGTGCGTTCCAAAGTTTCTTTTCCTATAGTTGCTGTAGCGCCATGCGATACGTATCCAGCGCCCGTTGCAGTTGGTTGTCTTTCATGTAGGCGTCGCCCAGGGTGCGCAGGAGTTCGGGCTGGCCGGGGTTGCGCTTGCTGGCCGACTCCAGATCGGCAATGACTTCCGGCAGGGATTGATTGGCATTGATGAGATCGGCGTAGCGCTCAATGGCCTGCTCGAGTTGCTCGCCGCGCAATTGCTCTCGCGCACTTGCCAGTACGGTCTCAGGTGTGTCACCTGTGCGAAGTTTCCCTTTCCTGGGGCGCGTTGCCCTGGGCGGTTTGGGCGGGCGCGGCGGCTTCGGCGTAGTGGATTTTGGCCGGGCTGGTTTGGGTGTGGCGGCAGGCACGATAACGGGTGCAGTGGCGGTCGCCACCGGAATCGGTTCGGCGAAGCCTACGGGTTCGGCGAAGCCTACGGGTTCGGCGAAGCCTACGGGTTCGGCGAAGCCTGCGGGTTCGGCGAAGCCTGCGGGTTCAGCCGCCGCAGGTGTTTCTTCAACGGGCGCCGCTACCGCTGGGTTAATGTTCAGCCAGTCAGGGACAGTGGGGATGATGACGTCGGCTGGCTCGGCGACGGGCGGGACTTCGACAGGCGGAGTCACGGGTGGCGGCGCGGCTTCGGCGCTTACTTTCACCCACTCCGGCGCTTCGTCGGTGCGCGCCGTCGGCGAACTGATCAACTCTTCCGGGTTTGCGCCCTGCCGCGCGGCCAGCGACTCCAGCCAGGCCAGCGCCTCGTCTTCTGAAGTGGGCAAAGAGACGGTTGGCTGAGGCGGGGCCTCTTCGACAGCCTGATGTTGTTGCAACCATTCCGGCAACTCGGCATCCATTTCGCCGCCTGGCACGCGCCGCAACCAGTCGTGCACGGTTTGGGGTTCTTCTGTGGCTGCGGCTGGTTGCTGGGCGAGCCATCTGGGCGATTCAGCCTCTTCCGACTTTGTAGACTCCAGCCAGGCCAGCGCCTCTTCTTCGGTGATGGTGGGCGGCTCGGCGAATCCAGCAGGTTCGGCGACTCCGGCGGGTTCGGCGGCCAGAGACTCAGGTTGGGCCGCCTCTGGTGTGGGTGGCATCAACGCTTCGGGTGGCGTCGCCTCAGGTACGCCGCTCGCCATCGCTTCGTAGGCATCGGCTTCAGCTTCCATTTGCTTCAGCCAATCGGGTTTCGCCTCTGCCATTGGGGCCGGGGATTCTGTCACTGGCTCTGGCGTTGCCTCTACCGTTGCCCAAGCCGGCGGTGTGCTCAAGGGTTTTGTCACCATTGCCTCGTAAGCATCAGCTTCGGCTTCCATTTGTTTCAGCCAATCAGGTTTTTCTTGAGCGGGCGGCTCAGGTAAGTCCGGCGGCGCGCTCGACATTGGAGCTTCTTCGACTTGTGCCCCGGCTACGGGCCTTGATTCGAGCGGCACAGTCGGCTTCAACCAATCAGGCATTTCTTCAGTGCGGGCTTCGGGTTTGCTGACCAATTCTTCGGGGTTCGCGCCTTGTTTGAGGGCCAACGATTCGAGCCAGGCCAGCGCGGCATCAGTATCATCGAGGGCGGGCGACTCTGCTGTGGGGGTTGCTTCGGCGGACTCAAGCTCGCTCACTGGCGGACGCAACCAGTCAGGCAAGGAAGCTTCGGGTTCGGGCGTTGCGCTCGACATCGGAGCGACTTCAACTTCCGCCCGAGCGGCAACATTCTCTTCTTCAGCCGGTGGCCGCAACCAATCGGGCAACGAGGGTTCGGGCGAAACAAGTTCAGGTTCGGCGGGCGCGGGTTCATCGTCCGTTGGCTGTCGCAACCAGTCCGGCATCTCAGCTTTGGCTGGCGCACCGGTGACCATCTCTTCGGGGTTCGCACCTTGTTTGAGGGCCAGCGACTCAAGCCAGGCCAGCGCGGCGTCGGCGTCGTCGAGGGCGGCGGGTGGCTCGGTTGGGGTCGTTGCTGTCGGCTGAGGCAGATCGAGTAGTGCGCTCGCGGCAACATTCTCTTCTTCAACCGGGGGCCGCAACCAATCGGGCAATTCAGATTCGGGTTGGGCAGGGGTTTCTGCAACAGGCTGTCGCAACCAGTCAGGCGTCCCGGCTTCGGCACGCGCCCCAGGATCGCTCACCAATTCTTCGGGGTTCGCGCCCTGTCTGAGGGCCAGCGATTCGAGCCAGGCCAGCGCGTCGTCAGGGTTGTCGAGCGAAGGGGCCGCCAAGGTTTCGGGGAGGTCACCGGCGGGAGTGCCGATAGCGGATGCGGGCGCTGGTATTTTACCGAACTCGCCGGTTTCCAACTTTTCAAAGAAGAGTTGGCCGGTATCCACTTTTTTGTGTGGTTTGGGTTCTTCGGGTATAGGCCCTTTGAGCCAGTCGGGTAAATCGGCTTCAGCAGCAGGCGCTGTCTCCGCAGGCGGTGTGTCAGAGAACATGGAAGCCAACGCGTCGGTTGCAGATGGGGCGACCTCCCCTGCTGGGGCCATCTCTTCAGATGACGCCATTTCTGGTATAGCTGTTTCTACTGAAGTGACGGCCTCTGGGGTGGGCGATGACTCCTCGCCACTCTCCATAAGGTTTCGCAACCAATCGGGCGCATCAGCGCCGCCTTTGCGTGCCTCTGGTTCGGGGTCGGGCGTGGGCGGCTTCATCGCCTGCAACCAATCGGGCATGTCGCCTGTGGCAGCAGGTTCGTCAGAGGCTGGGAGTTCAGAGTCGGCCATGTCGTCCTCGGCGGAAAAATCAGTGGGTGAGTCTAGTGGGATGGAGGGGTCGCGCAGAGTCCAACCAGCGGATTGCATCCAATCTGGAATCTGTTCGTTGGCAGTGGATTCAGCCTCAGCCGCAGTGGGGGCTTCGGCCACCGCGGGAGGTTCTTCAACTGTCACGGGCAGGGTCTCAGCCATTGCCGGTGGAGACTCGAATGTGGCAGAGGGCGGCTCGGTGGAGGCAGTTGTGTCTGAGGCCGGGGGTGTTTCGATGGGCAAATGGCTGAGCCAGGTTGTCATGCCGGTGCGTTCAGCGGGGACAGGAGCTTTAAGCCAGTCGGGCAGGTCGTCGTCACTGGTCGAGGGTTCGGCCATTGCGGGTTCGGCGAAGCCTGCAGCTTCGATTGGTTGGGAAGCTTCGGGCATGGAGGGGGCAGTTTCAACAGGGGCGGCTTCCCCGAAGAGGACGCCCTCGAAGGGGACGCCCTCGGCGGCAGGGGTTGTTGAGTCCGATGTGACCTCGGTCGCCGGTTTCATCCAATCCGGCAAATCGTCGTCGCTGGTTGCTGTGGCCTCGGCGTTGATCCAGTTTTGCCCTGAGGAGTCTTCAATCGTCGGCTCAACAGCCGAGGGAGCGGCTTCGCCCTCGCCAAAGAGTTCGTTGAGCCAGCCTGTGCCGCCCTGCGTTTGTCCGGCGGCGGTATCGCTCACCCATTCGGGGGCTTTGTTGGCGGCGTTGGGATCAGAGATGGCGTTCAGCCAGTCCTCTTCGGAGGGCGGCGCTGTTTTGTTTGCCGGGGTCAGTGGGCTGGTGGCGACTTTGGTAGCCTCTGCTTTTTCCTGTAGCCAATCGGGCATATCGGTGGGGGCAATGCTCAATGTAGAGGGCGGGCTCGCCGCCTCTGCGGCAGGGGTGGACTCAAATCCGACCAGCCAGTCGGGTACGTCGGCCAGTTTGCCTGTTTCTTTTTTGGCCGCCGCGGTTGTTTCATCCTGTTTCTTGTCCAACGCTTCCATCCAGTCGGGGGCGGGTTCGTCCAGCCCGGCGTCGGGGGGCGGCACGTAATCGAGTCGCTGGAGGCGAATGCTGTCGGCGGGGACATTGGCCGCGCCATACCCGTTCTCCGAGGGATCGGCAAAAGCCTCGTAGGGATCGAGCATTTCAACTTTTCGGCTGTAGAGTTGGGACTCATTTTGCTGGCTCTGTTCGGCCCAGATGCGGCCGAGGATGCGGTTCGCTTCGCGGCAGTAGGGCAGGGTTTCGAGAATTTTGACGGAGAGTTCGGCGGCTTCAGCGCGTTGCCGGGCGCGCCAGTGCGTTTGGGCCATCAGCACTTTGAGGTCAATGCGGTCGGGGTCTTCAGCCAGAGCGGCGCGCAGTTCGGCGAGGGCCTGGGGGTAGTGATCGCCCCGTTCGTAGAGGCGGGCCAGGGCGGCGCGGGTGAGGCGCACTTTGGGCGGTTCGAGGCCGTCGCGTTTGCCATAGAGTCGTTTGAGTTCGACCTGAATGTCGGCGTTGCCTGGTTGCGCCTCAAAGGCCCGCTCCATGTGCCAGATGCCGGCGTCGAGGTTGCCCTCATCTTCGCGGACGATGGACATGCCGACGTGCGACATGAAATCGTCGGGCACGCTGGAGAGGACGCGCTGGAAGATGTCGGCGGCGTCGAGGTGTTTGTTTCTTTCCAACAGGGCTTTGGCCCACAGCCGGTAGGCTTCGAGCAGTTTGGGATAGAAGCCGATGATGTGTTTGGCGTGGGCGATTGCCTCATCGGACTGACCGTGATTGATTAGTTCATCAATTTCCTGAAGATACGTTCGAAGTGCAATGTCGGCCATCGGACACCTTCCTTATAGCTGTATTTTGCACAAAAAGGGCGTTTGTGCAAGTGGGGATTAGCGGATTGCCTTCGGCGAAGCGGATAAGCGGATCGAGCCACAATTACAACCCATGTAGCTTTTTGAGTTTTTGAATGAGTTGCTCAATGTCCGGCTCGGCGTGCGGCGCGGGGCCGAGCGAGTCGTCGGCGGGCAGGTCGAGGGCGGCGCGCAGGGTGTTGCGGACCCCGTGCGAGAGCGCGGGCAGGTCGTAGCCGCCCTCGAGGACGAAAACAATTCGGCCTGCGCAGTGTTCCCGTGCAATGCGAACCAGTGAAGTTGTCAGCGTGTGATAACCTGCGCCCGATAATTGCAAACTCGCCAGCGGATCGCGCCAGTGCCCGTCGTATCCGGCAGAGACTAAGAGGATGTCGGGCTGGAAGCGATCGGCGAGAGGGGTGAGGAGGTGACGGGCGATTTGATGGAAGACGGTGTCCCCGGCCCCGGCGGACAGAGGGACATTGACGTTGTAGCCGACTCCATTTCCCTTACCGGTCTCTTCCGCCGATCCCGTCATTGGATAAATCCCATATTGATGCGTTGAAATGAACAACACTGAAGGATCGTCGTAAAAGCAAACTTCGGTGCCGTTACCGTGATGTACATCGAAGTCCACAATCATGACTTTGCCGAGGCCGGAGCGTTGGGCGTGGCGGGCGGCGAGGGCGATGTTGTTGAAGAGGCAGAAGCCCATCGGCCGGTCGGGTGGGGCGTGGTGGCCGGGTGGGCGGATGAGGGCAAATGCAGAAGGTGGAAGGTGGAAGGTGGAATTGACGGCGGCGATGGCGGCGCCAGCGGCGTGAGCGGCGGCATCGAACGACTTCGGCGTGATGTAGGTCGGGGCGTGATCTACGTAAGCCGGGGCTTCTTTCATCGCCTCGCGCAGGGCTTGAACGTAATCGGGCGAGTGAGCGGCGGCGAGTTGCTCGTCGGAAGCGGCGGGGGGTGAAGCGTGAAGCGTGAGCCGTGAGGCGAGGAGGGTGTCTTGCTCAATAGCGGCGAGGATGGCCGGGATGCGGTTGGCATTTTCGGGGTGGCCGCTGAAAGTGTGTTCGGGCGAGGGGATGACGAAGAGGTTCATTCGAGAATGTTCCGGGCCTGATTGAGGGCGAGGTAGTATCCACCGACGGCGGTGAGGGCGAGCAGAAAAATTTGCAGGCCGCTGGTGGCAAGGGTAGTAAAGGCGATAAAGAAAAAAGGCGAGTTGGTGAGAATAGAGGCGATGCCGCCGAAGACGGACGTCAGTGTCGCCGCTACTTGTTGAATGGGGGTGAAGAGAAATAGATTCATGCCGAAGTTGAGGGCAAAGGTCAGGCCGACCGCGGTGGCGCTGGTGCGTGAATAGGCCGAGGCCACCAGACCGATGACGGAATCATACAACACACTGCTAATCAACTCGACCACGTAGTACAACCCAAATAAAATGAGGCCGCCGACGAAATAGCCCCAGACTTGAAGCTGGGCGGCGGTGTCGGTCGGGCTGAGGCTCATCGTGAAGGCAATGACGAAAGCGACGACGATAGCGGTGATGCCCAATGTAAAGACCCGCAGTATTAACAGCAACAGGGTCGGCCACATGAGCCAGCGCCACAACCCGGCCAGCTTGGCCCGGACAACGTCTTCGACGCCCAGCGGTGTGAGGCGCAGGAGTGACCAGTTTTGTGTTTCGCGTTCGTAGGCAATGAGGGTACTGGCGCCAATGCCGCGCAGAAGCGAGAGGCCGAAACTGAGGATGCTTTGAAACACCCATAACCCGACCAGGATCATGCCGCCCAGCATGAACAGGGCGACTGCGATTTGCCCGGCGTCGGTGCTGGATTGAGTGAAGATTTCGAGAAGAATGGGCGAGGCGCTCAGCACGCAACAGGCCGACCCGCATACCGGCAACAGCAGGAAGCCGGCCAGCAACAGCCAGCGCCAGCGCTCGGTTCGTCGGCGCCAGTGTTGGAGTTCGCGGTGGACGATGGGGTGATCGGGCGAGGTCCACGCCGGGGAAGCCGACGGCCTCATTCTTCCGGCCTCCCCGCTCGCTCAAACGACAGACCGAAAGCCAAAGCCGCCAGCCCGACCTGCATAATCGCCGGGAGTAAAAACCAGGCAAAGATGGCAGGGATGAGAAGTTGAAAGTTATACGGGTATGGAACCGCAGTTTGCAGCAACTGATCCGCGATAGCGTAAACATAGAACTGAACGGGCAGAAAAACAAACAGCCACAGGAGGAGCAGAGTCAGAAAGCTCATCGCTAGCGCCACCGCCGGCGTGCGGACGATGGCGGAGACAAAGGTGCTGATGGCGCAGGTGTAAATTGTGCCACTGAGGACAGTGAGCAGAAAGACGGGCAAAAACAAAAAAGCGTTGATGGTGATCCATTGCAATTGTTGATCGTTGCCGCTCGAGCCAGTCAGGGCCGCCAACAGGTATGCAAAGAGCACTGAACCGACGACACTGGCGACTCGCAAGGCCAGCACTGCCAGCACCGGGCGGGCCAGGCCGCGCAGGACAGCGGTGATTTTGGCGCTCACGATGTCCGGCACATCAAAGGCAGTGAGACGGAGGAGCGGCCAGATTTGTGCCTCACGCTCGCGGGCGATAACGCCGGCCGAACCGATGACGGCAAAGATGCCGATGCCCCAGCCGAGAAAGGCCTGCATCCCCCACAGCGCCGCCAGCGCTGTGCCGCCGATGATGCCGGCCCAGAATTCGGGTGGGAGGTCGTTGAAGGCGTTGGCGCTGGTGGCGCTAAAACTAAAGGCGGCGGAAAGGACGCTGAACAGGAGCGAGAACGCGCCGCAAAGCGGCGGCAAAAGAAAAATGATCCACAGCCACCATAACGACAACCCGGCTTTGCGCCACAAGTTCAGTTCGCGGCGGGCAATGGGATGAGCGGCTGTGGCCCAAATGGGAAGTTTCACAGAGTCGTGTATTACTCGGCGATCCGGGCCTGGCGCACGGCGAGGGCGTAAGCGCCGATGGTCAGACCGGCTTGGATGAGGACCGGGATGAAGAAGGAGCTGACGCCGAAGGCAATGACATTGGCAAACTGGGAGGGGTAGAGGGCGACAATGGATTGGGTGGTGGCAAAAGTGCTGAGACGTTCGACCGGCATGAAGATAAAGGCCCACAGGACGAGATGAGCGAGGAAGGTGAAGGCGATGGCGGCGCCGCTGGCGCGTGAGTAAGCCGACACACACAGACCGACGGCAAAGTGATACAACAGCCCCACGATCAATTCGGCAAAGGCGAACATTGCAAACAGGGTTGCGGTCAGGCCGCCGCCGACCCAGAGCAACCACTGCGACTCGGCGGCGACCGTGGGTTGAGTCTGATACACCAACGCGGCGCAGACGATGAAGGTGGCGAGGGCGAGGATGCCCCGCGCGTACAGCATCAGCCGGAAGGAGTCTTCCAGCCAATAGTACAGCCCGGCCAGTTTGGCGTTCAGAATGTTGGGGATTGAAAACGGGGTGATGCGGAGCAGGGGCCAGTTCTGGGTTTCGCGTTCGCGGGCGATGACGACGGCGGCGGCCAGCGAGGCAAACAGCTTCATGCCCAGAGTTGGCAGTAATTGTAGTTGCCATAGCCCGAACAGCCAGAACAGTGCATCGTAAGCGTCAATGATCGAACTAAAAAACGCGCCAACCCCGCAGGCCAGTGATCCGAATAGCGGGCCGACGAAGACGAAAAACCAGACGCACCCCCAGGCGCCATCCCATTGCCGCCCGACTCGTTGCATGAGATGTAACTCGCGGCGGGCGATGGGATGGTTGGGGGCGACCCAGGTGAACGGTCTGAGTAGTGAGAAGGGTGTTGATCTAAACTCGCCGCGGTCGAGCCAGCGTTCGGCAGTTTCCAGAGCAGGGAATTTCATTGAGGGAATTGTAACCTAAAACAGATCAGGCGCGGAGGGGTACTCTGGCGCTTACTCGTAGGCCAGGCTTTCGCGAACGCTGATCTGTGTGGCGCGGCGGGCGGGGAGCCAACTGGCGAGCAATGAAAGAATCACCACAATCGCCAGCCAGGTGAGCGCGGCGTTGGGCGGATAGAGGTAGACGAAGGGGAACTGGAAGACGTTACCCAGGGCCTCCACAAAAAACTTGCCGCCAATCACGCTCAAAGGCACGGCCAGAGCCCAACTGACCACGCCCAAAAGCAGACCCTCGCCCATGAAGATCAGGGCCACGTCAAACGACGACGCGCCGACGGCCCGCATCACGCCGATCTCACGGCGGCGCTCGAAGACGTTGATGGAAAGCGTGCCCGACAGGCCCAGGCTCCCCACAATCGCCATCAGGATCGTCATCACTTGCAAAACATTAGTGATGACGCTGAAGGCGGCGTCTTGCTGCTGGCGAAATTCTTTTTCGGCGAAAGTAAAACCCACGCCGATGCCCTGTGTTTTGAAATAGTCGCGCAGATCGCGGGCGATGGCCTGCTGTCCCTCCAGAGTGCTGGTCTTGGCTCTGATCTCGACCACCGAGCCTTGACCCACTTGATTCAGTTCCCTGCTTAAGGTCGTGATGTGCATGTAGCCGGTGTTGCCGATCACGTCGAAGATCAACCCGACCACCGTCCATTGCGACTCGCCCGCGCCGACGAACGTCAAGACCACGTGGTCGCCGACGGCAATCCCTATCTCTTTCGCCATCTTTTGATCCATCAACAGGGCGTGGCCGTCATTCAGATCGAGGGCGCGCCCGGCAGTGAGTTGTGGCGTGTACAGTTTCGTGTCCTCTGGCACGGCGCGCAGGTCAATTTTCAACTCCGAGCCGGGGCCGGTGGCGCCGACCTTTTTAATTTTGGCCGATTGCCAGATCCACATTTCGGCGAATTGCACGTCGGGGTGGGCTTCGATCTGTGGAATCACTTCGTCAATGCGTTGCGGCTGGTTGAACCCCATCAATACGTCGAAACCGAAACCCTTCCAAAATTCATCCAGGGTGCCGTTGAATGAACTGCTGGTGGCGACGATCATCATAAAGATCGCGCCGGCGGCGATGAGGGTGATCTCGGTAAGAATGACGCGCCCCATGCGGCGGAAGGTGTTGCGCAGAGCCAGCGTCAACATCCGGGGCAGGCCCTGAATCCGCCCCATGATTTTGTCCATCAACCGCCCGCCATATTTGCCCTGCCCGAGGCCGTAGGAGGCAATGGCTTGGGCCACCGAGATGGCCGTGCCTTGCACGACGGGCCATAGCGCGGCCAGCAAGGGCGTGAGCAGGCCAGCCAGAATTTGATAGACGAAGGAGATGGGCAGGACTTCAAACGGCGCGACGGGGATGTTGAGGGTGGTGAGCAAGCCGCGCGAGAGAATGTCGCCGCCGAATGCGCCCAGGGGGACGGCCAGAACCAGGCTGAGCAAACCATAGACGGCGACCCCGGCCAGGTAAAGTTGGGCGATCTCACTGCGGATGCCGCCGACGGTTTTCATGATCCCGATCTGCGGAATCTGTTGGGCGATGATGGCGTTGATGGTGTTGACGACGAGGAAGGTGCTAAGGCCGAGTGAGGCGACGGCCATTACCAACAACACGATGCCGAAACCGTCGAGGGTTTCCTGAAAGGGATGGTCGCCGGGCTTGTAGGTTTGAATGGCGGCCACCGACACCCCGGCGCGGTTGATTTTCTTTTCCAGCGCCTCGGCAACGGCTTTGACTTCATCTTGAGTATCGCCGTTAATGGTGAAGCGAATGTAGTTGAAGCCGCTGAACCCGGCCAGTTTTTCCAGCATGGCCGGGGTGGCATAAAAGGCGACGCTTTGGGCGAATGGCGGCGGCAACTGAAATGGGTCGCGCACGATGCCGCCAAGTTTAATTGGCTTGATGCGGTTGTTGATTTCAAAATAGATTGTGTTGCCCGTTGCCGGTACGTTATAGGGTTCGACGTGGTTGAACTGGACGGCCAGGGTGTTGGATCCAGGCCAGTCGCCGGAGCGCAGGCCAATGATGTTGAGCTGTTGGTGGTCGTAATCTTCGACGGCGATCAGGGTCGCGTCTTTCCATTCGGCGTCGAGTGCCGGCTTCCAGCGCAGAGTGGTTTGGGTCCAGCCATCCACGTTCGTCACACCTGGCACACGGGCCAGACTCGTAATCGTATCTGTAGTCACCGCGCCATCCAAAACCAGAAAGGCGTGGGCCAGATGATCGCTTCCGAGGGCAATGTTCAACTGCCGGTTGATGAGACTGTTGCTGGAGAAGATCATGCCGACGGCCATGACGCCGACGGCGATGCTAAGGACGACAAGCAGGGTGCGGCCTTTGTTGTTCCACAAATCTCGCCAGACTTTTCGGATGGCTATGCTCATGGTTGAAATTATATCCCCAAAGTTTGACCGGGTGGGTTGAAAAATGTTTCGCGGCGTTCAGTTAGGGATGTCTTCAAAGCGATGAAAAACTAACTTCCCGTGTTGCCGCGCCAGCGCCACCATTTCGTCCGCTCCCTTCGAAGGGCCGCCGATTCGGAGACAGGCATCACAGCGCGCCACGAGTTGGCGGGCGACGGGATGGAAGATCTCGTTGAAAATCTCGTCGCCGATTCGTTGTGACCCGGCCAGTTCGATTAATGGGAGAGCGAACCACTCGCCTAGCACAGGCAGATGTCCGGCCCGGAATACGCGCAAGGCCATCTCGTTCATGGCGCGCACGTTGGCGGCGATCAGTTTTGGATCGTCGTTGGTGCCGGAGCGATAAGGCCCGGCAATCAAGATCATCATGTCGCAAACCACCTCTCATAGTTTTGCTGTAGATTGTTCTACATTGATGTCCAGCGATACGCCACCACAAACAACCGCCGGAAGGGAAACAACACCCGGCCATCGTACTGTCGTGGATAGGCTCGCGCCACGCCTGCCCGCAACTTTTCGAGGAAGTCTTGTTTGTCTTCTTCGCTCGCCAGCGCTTCCAAAAATGGCCTCAGCCCGGTGCCTTGGATCCACTCCAGGATCGCATCCGAATTTTCCATGACGTGATTGTATTCCGTTTCCCATAATTCAATGCGTGAGGCCTGCGGTTTCAGCGCCTCGTAGTAAAGCGCTGGGCGCTCCATGGTGAGGGCGTGCATCGCCGCAGCCATTCGATCTCGCCAGCGCGGTTCGTCTGCGATCTGAAGCATCAATTGATGGAGGGGTGAGGCGATATGGGCCGGGATTTGGACTGCTAACGCGCCGCCCTTGGCGACTTGTTGGATGAGATGGGGAAATACTCTGGCGTGATCTCTCACCCATTGCAGAGCGGCGTTGGAGAAAACGATGTCGAAGGGGGAAGCCGCCTCCCACGTGGCGATGTCACCCAGCACCCACTGCCCCCCCGGATAAGCCTTTGTCGCGGCGGCGATCATTTCCGGCGAACTGTCCAGCCCGGTGATCTCGGCCTCGGGCCAGCGCCGCCGAAGTACCTCGGTGCTGTTGCCGGGGCCGCAGCCCAAATCAATGATCCGGCGCGGCGATTGAACGGCGATGCGCGATGCTAAGTCAATCGAAGGTTGTGTGCGCTCGTTGCCAAATTGCAGGTAGAGGGTAGCGTCCCAGGTCGGCACGATCCTACACCCTCGGCGGCGTTGCCGTTAGAATAAAGATGAGGGCAAAAACGACGAAAGCGGCCATCATCCCTGCGCCCACCCACAACGTCCGCGCCTTCACCGTTTCCGCCTCAGTGTGAAGGCCCAGCCCGCCCAGCCATGCTCCAAAACGTGCGCCCACCCAGCCGAACCACAGGGCCGCCAGCAGAGAGAAGGCGGCCATCGCCGGGACGGTGTCCCCGTTGAGGCGCGGGTAGATCATCAGCGTCGGCAGGAGGGGCAGGGCGCAGATCAAAAAGAAGAGTCCGGCGATCAAGCTGCCGCTGTTCAGCGTTGTGTGACTATCGGCCCGCGATCGCCGCATCGCATACCACACATCGATGGCGAAGGCGGCGGGGATCATTAGCCATTGCGCGTTGAGGGCCATGCCGACGTTCGACCCCCACAAGCCGAAGAGAGTGAAATACAACGCGCGCACGCCAAGCGCCGTCAACATGATCAGGGTAGCGACCCCGGCGCGGCGCAGGGCATGAATGATGAAGGCGCTAAAAAAAGTCGAGAGTGAAATGACGACGACGGGGTAGACCCATTCCGGTCTGGCCCAAAAGGCGGCCCGGCCCGGATCGCCGATGACGTGGATGCCGTCCCATTCGGTCAGGGCGACCTGAGCGATGAGCATCGCCGCCGCCCCCGTCATCAGGATGGCAATGGCTTCCGGCAATCCCAGCCCGTCCAACCCCCGCCATTCGCGATGCGGAACTTGTGAGACGTGCAGGGATACCGTTGCCAACATCACAAAGGCCGAACCGGCGCCGAGAAAAATGTGCGGCAGACTCCAGGCGGTGATGTCGAGGCCGTAGATTTGATGCCAGAGCAGATCGGAGAACGTCGAGCAGGCCAGATAACTGGCGGCCAGCCCCAACATGCCCATGAGGGGTTCATTCCGAAAGCGGGCGCGAATGTCGCCCTCGCCGCGCAGAGCGATGAACAAACCGCCAAAGGCGAACAGCGCTGTCAGCCCCATACTGCCGTAGATCATCAGATGAGGCCGCCACAGGAAATCGTTGACGGCGCCGCCGATCCCATACAGCCGGTGCCAGACCTCATCCCAAAACGCGCCGGTCACGAATGCCAGATTGCTGATCACCGCCAGGGCGCCGACGATTTGGCGTACGGAGTTGGATTGGGGGATCGAACGCGGGCGATGGATCGTGTGCGCGGGCAGAGGGCTGAGAAACAGCCACCACGTCGCCGCGCCGAAGCCGAGGATCATGATCGAAAGCACGGCGATGCCGAAATAGAACAATGGACCGGGGGCCGCCGCGCCGCCCCAATAGGCCAGCATGACCAAGACCAGCAAGGCCACGCCGCCGATCAGGATCGGTCGGACTTTATTCCACAAATTGTTATATTGGAAAGTTGTCGTTGTCATACCTGAAAGATTACCACAAAAAAACCGCCGGGTGTTTGCAGGCAAACACCCGGCGGCTTCCGGTCGGCGCAGTGGGTAGTTACATCTGCACCGATTCGCGTTTGGAATTCATCACCGCCCAGGTTAACGCACCCATCAGCAGGATGCCGACGATGATGATGACGATGTTGATCTCTTTGTTCAGCACCACAATCGGAGCAATGATGACCGAAACCAGATTGACAACTTTGATCATCGGATTCAGGGCCGGGCCAGCCGTGTCCTTCAGCGGATCGCCTACGGTGTCGCCGACGACGGCGGCCTTGTGCCGCTCGGAGTGTTTACCGGTGTTCTTTTCTTTGTCGCGCGGCTCGTCTTCGACGACCTTCTTGGCGTTATCCCAGGCGCCGCCGGCGTTGGACATGAACACCGCCAACAATTGGCCGGAAACGATGATGCCCGCCAATGCGCCGCCCAGCGCTTCGACTCCGAGGAAGAGGCCGATGAGGATGGGCGGGATCACGCCGAGCAGGGCCAGCGACACCAACTCATTTTGGGCCGCCGCGGTGGAGATGGCGACCGCCTGTTTGTAGTCCGGCGGAATCTTGCCTTCCAACACTCCGGCCTTGAACTGGCGGCGCACTTCATTCACGATCAACTGCGCGGCGCGGTTCACGGCGTTGATGGCCAGCGACGAGAACATCCACGGCAGCGCGCCGCCCAACAGCACGCCGATGAAGACCTGCGGCACCGAGATGCGGATGCCATTTGCCAGCGCGGTTGGATCCACTTTCGATACGTCGGTGATGTAGGAGCCGAACAAGGAGACGGCGGCGATCACGGCGGAGCCGATGGCCACCCCTTTGGTGACGGCCTTGGTGGTGTTGCCGACGGCATCCAGGTTGGTCATGATGTCGCGGGCTTTCTTGTCGAGGGCGGCCATTTCACCGATGCCGTTGGCGTTATCAGAGATCGGGCCGAACGAGTCCATCGCCACATTGTTGCCGGTCAACGTCAACATGCCGATGCCAGTGAGGGCCACGCCGTATAGAATGTATTCAGTGGAGTGTAGCGGGTCAACACCGGAAAAGATCAAAATCGAAGCGAAGATCGTACCGCAGATGACGATCACCGACCAGACTGCGCTTTCATAGCCGTGCACCAGCCCGGAGAGGATCGTGGTCGCCGGGCCGCCGGTCATGGCTTTGACAATGTCTTTCACCGGAGCGGCGTGTGTGCCAGTGAAGTATTCAGTTACGCGCTCGATCAAGATCGCCAGCGCCACGCCCACCGTCACCGCCAACACCGGCCGCCACCAGCCACCTGGTACGTTTTGCAAATAGATGAACCCGGCGATGGCAAACAGTACCACTGAGATTCCGGCAGAATACAGGAAGCCATTGGAGATGGCGCGGAAGGCGTCGCCGCCTTGTTCCATTTCCGGCGTCCGCACCAGATAGGTGCCGATGATGGACGAGACCACGCCGATGCCGCGCACGATGAGGGGAAACACAATCCACTCGTTGTTGCCGGTCAGGGCGGTGAGGGCCAGGCCGAGGATCAAGCCGGAGACGATAGTGACTTCATACGACTCAAAAATATCCGCCGCCATCCCGGCGCAGTCGCCGACATTATCGCCGACGAGATCGGCGATCACCGCCGCGTTGCGCGGGTCATCTTCTTCGAGGCCCGATTCAACTTTGCCCACCAGGTCAGCCCCCACGTCGGCGGCTTTGGTGAAGATGCCGCCGCCCACGCGCATGAAGAGCGCTAACAGGGTGCCGCCGAAACCAAAGCCAAGCAGAGCATCCGGCGCGGCCTTGCCGAGCAGGATGAAGATGATGGTGCCGCCGAAGAGGCCGAGGCCATCGGTCAACATACCGGTGATGGTTCCGGCGCGGTAGGCAATGCGGAGCGCGCCGGAGAACGTCTTGCGCGACTCAGCCGCCACGCGCACGTTGGCCTCCACCGCCATGCGCATGCCGATCTGGCCCACCGTCAGCGAAAAGCCGGCGCCCATGATGAAGGCGATGGCGCGGGCAAAGGCGATGATGAGGGTGACTTGACTCTCCGGCATCCCGGCGAAGTGTTCTGTTGCTTCCTGCGTTGGTGGGACGATGTAGACCGAGAGGAACAAAGCGACAGTA
>Ga0247727_10008694_pt1 | contig 18728 bp, 11 predicted proteins | sample WisWelCaveWW1625_FD_202498 | JGI IMG/M metagenome (GOLD analysis project Ga0247727, IMG submission 202498) | Biofilm microbial communities from Wishing Well Cave, Virginia, United States - WW16-25 | ecosystem: Environmental > Aquatic > Deep subsurface > Groundwater > Cave microbial mat | place... | reverse complement strand
GCCGCCGCGATCAGGCCCTCGGTCCATATCGCCTTCTCGGCGAGGACCGCGACCTTCGGGGTCTCCGTCTTGAACCGGGTGCGGATTTCACCCGCCACCGCGCCGAGCACGCCAAAGACGGTGCGCCCGAGATCGGTGCTCTTGGTGGGCGTGACGCGGAACCAGTACTTGTAGCGGTTGTAGTCGCGTTCGACCCGGATGCCGAGCTCGTCGTGCGCCGCGCCGGCACCGAGGAACAGCCTCTTGTGGTCCATCGCGACCTCCTGCATCGCGAGCACTGCCTCGGAGCGCAAACCGCCGATCAGAAAATCGACCTTGTCGCGCGTGATGACGCGCTCCACCGCGCTGGCGGCGTCGGGCACCGAAGTCATCTCGTTGGTGTCGGCGCGCACCAGCTCGACCATCAGCTTGCGCCCGCCCACCGAGACGCCACCCGCCTTGTTGATCTCGTCGCGCGCCATCTCGGCGCCCATCCAGTGGTTTTCGCCCTGCACGAACGCCATCGGACCGAGAATCGCGATCTTGACGGTTGCCTGCCCAAAGGCTGACGTGCTCGCGAGCGCAAACGCACAGCTTGCAAGTAATGAACGCAACATGACGGACCTCCTCCCCGGTAAATCTCCTGTGTCATGGTGCCTCAAGCTTCTGCGGAAGTCCAGATCGGAGTGGGCTCGAGGACTACACCGTGGTGCGCCACGTGATGGCGAAGTTCTAGCTATCATGCGGGAGCGCTCTATCGCATCCGGCGCGGAAAGAGAATAGGGGGAGGAAAACACCATGACGTCACGCAGAATCGTATTCAGCGCCGCACTTGCGGCGGCGGTCATCCTGTCCACGCCGTCGCTCGCGCAGGAGCGCACGATGCGCATCGTGGTCGGCTTCCCGCCGGGGGGCACCACGGACCTGTTGGCGCGGCTCCTGGCGGAGCGCTTGCGCGAGCCTCTCGGCCAGAACGTGATCGTCGAGAACAAGCCCGGCGCCGTGGCCGCGATCGCCGCCACCGAGGTGAAGAACGCGCCCGCCGACGGCTTGACGCTGCTGATGAGCGTGGTCGGGGCGATGACGGTGGCGCCGAACGCGCGCAAGTCGAACACCTTCGACACGCTGAAGGACTTCGCGCCGGTGTCGCTGGTCACGCACGCGCACCTCGCCATCGCGGTGGGCCCTGGCTCGCCGGCGAATGATCTGAAGGGCTTCCTCGCCTGGGCAAAGAGCAATCCGGGAAAGGCGTTCTATGCCACTTCGGGCGCCGGCACGCTGCCGCACATGCTCGGCTTGCTGCTGGCGCAGGAAGCGGGCGTGCAGCTCACGCACGTGCCCTACAAGGGGACCTCGGCCTATATCAACGAGCTGGTGGGCGGTCAGGTGCCTTCGGCGTTCGACGCGATGGGGGACCTCTCGGAGCAGCACAAGGCCGGGCGCATCCGCATCCTTGCGAGCGCGGGCGCAGTGCGCTCCAGGGCAATGCCCGAGATTCCGACGATGCGCGAACAGGGCTACAACATCGAAGGCGCTGCCTGGTTCGGCCTGTTCGCCCCGGCCGCGACGCCGCGCGCAGCCGTCGAGCGCATCTCGCAGGCGGTCGCGCGGGTGCTGCGCAACCCCGAAATCGCCGCCAGGATCTCCAGCCTCAACATGGAGCCCGTCGGCAGCACGCCGGAGGAGTTCCAGCGCGTGGTGCACGCCGACTGGGCCAAATGGGGCGCCGTGGTGCGTGCCTCCGGCTTCACCATCGACCAGTGATGGCGAAGTTCTGGCTGTGATCCGGGCGTGAAGCGGGAGGCACCGCCGACCGACGCCATCGTCATCCGCGGCGCGCGGGACGTACCCGCTCGCTAGTCTGGGAGCCCCGAGGAGCGCAACTCACCAATCACGCGGTCGAGCACCGCTTGATCGCGGTAGGGCTCCTGCGCCGCATGCCGCGCCAGCGAGAAGTCCGACGCGAGGCCTGCGACCTCGCCGGCAACGCGTCGGGCATCCGCCGACCAGCCGCCGCGGACCAGCGCGCTCGCAAGGATCAGTCGGCAGTTGATCGACTGCGGAGCGATCCGGAGTCCCTCCTGCGCGCCCGTGACCGCGAAGTCCACCTGACCGCTCTCCCGGTAGGACGCAGCAAGGATCTCGATGAACCAGGGTGGGTAGACCGGGGCAAAGCGGATCGCATGCCTTACGTGCGCGAGGGCCGCTTCGGGCTCGCCGCAATGCAGAAGCACGTTCGCGAGAAAGCTGTTGGCGTTGGTGCAGTTCGGCCGTATGACGGCGGCCTGCCGCGCGATCGCGAGCGCCTCGTCGAAGCGGCGCTGCAGGAGCCGGACATTCCCGAGTACCGTGTGCGCCTGCCCGTCGGCATCCGCCATTGCGACACCCCGTTCCGCCCATGCGCCGGCGGCTGCGCGCGCCTGCTCCGGATCGCTGCTCCAGCCTCGCGCCACCTCGATCCACAAGCACATCGCCAACCAGGAGGGACCATGCGACGAATCGGGCGCGAGCTCGGCGACCCGCTCGAAGCAGTCGCGCGCGGCGGCCATCGATTCCTTGTTCATGCGGAAGAATGCCTGCATGCCGCGATAAAGCTGGTCGCGGGATTTTGGGGCTATCAGGCACTTGTGCCAGATCCGCGCCTGCTCGCCGCTCGCCAGCTTCACGTCGAGCGCGGTGACCACCCGCGCTGCGATCTCGTCCTGCAGTTCGAACGTGTGATCGAGCGCCCGGTCGTACCGCTCGGACCATGTCACCCTACCGGCCACCGTATCGGTGAGCTGCACGTTCACCCGCACGCGTTCCCCTTGGCGCTGCACTGTGCCCTCGAGGGCGTTGCGCACACCGAGACGGCGCGCCGCCTCGCCGGCATCGACGCCCCGCAGGGCGTTGGCTGACCCTGCCGCGACGAGGAACACGCCCGGCATCTTGACGAGCGCATTCTGGATGTCCAGGCGCAGCCCATCCGCGAGCGCCATTCCATCGGGATCCGGGCCAGTGCAGGAAAACGGCAGCAGTACGATCGACGGCCGATCGGGAAGCGGCAGCGCGAGAGACTCAAGTTGCGCCGGAACAGCTCCCGATCCAGCCGGCACCTCGCCGTCGACAAGCGCGAACAGCCCTGGCTCCAAGACGGAAAGAAGGTAGCCCGCGTCGGCCGGAAGCCGGGCGTGTACCGCCTCTGTCAAGCGAATGCCATCCGTCGGGGCGCGTCGAACGATCGAGGCCGCGCGCTCGAGCGTTGCCTTGGGAGGCGACTGGTCGCGCTGGCCGGTTTCTCCGAGATCGATGCCGAACCGGTAGTGCACGCGCTCGGCCGGAGGCAGTGCAGCGTTGGCGCTCGCGAGCGCGCTGCGCACGGCGACCGCGCAGGCAAGGGTGCGACCGGCGTCATCGAATACCGCGAGGACTGCGTCGGCAGGAGCCGCGCCAAGCCGGCCGCCATGCTCGGCGATCGAGGCGAGGAGCACTTTGCGTCCGCGCGCGACCGCGCGACGTGCGGCCCCCACGTCCTCGCCCATCAGGATGCCGAACGCGCGCAGCTCGCCGTGCAGAACGACTGCGATGCCGGAACGCGCGCGCGGCGGCGCCACCTGCCCAGCCAGGACACTCGTGGTACTCGCTCGCGCGTGCGCCCTGCGCTCGACCCACTTGTCCCAGAAATACCAGACGGACGCTATGCCGCCGAGTACGCTCGCTATGGCAAGCACCAATTCCATCGGGATTCGCTCGCTGGAGTACGCTGCTTTCGACTTGGACGTGAATTCAATCAGAAATGGGCGCAGACCGCTACACGCTGTCGGCTAGAATGCGGGCTTTCCGCCGACAGTTTCCCTCTTGAAGCAGGAACAGATACCCGGCGACGCGATCGTCATCCGCGGCGCGCGGCAGAACAATCTCAAGAACCTGACGCTGTCGCTGCCGGCGAACGAGCTGATCGTCGTCGCCGGCGTCTCGGGCTCGGGCAAGTCCTCGCTCGTCTTCGACACCCTCTACGCCGAGGGACAGCGGCGCTATGTCGAGACCTTCAGCCCCTATGCGCGCCAGTTCCTCGAGCGCATGGACAAGCCGCAGGTGGACGCCATCGAGGGCATCCCGCCGGCCATCGCCATCGACCAGACCAACCCGGTGCGCACCTCGCGCTCCACGGTCGGCACGATGACCGAGCTGAATGACCACCTGAAGCTGCTGTTCGCGCGGGCGTCGAAGCTGCATTGCCGAAATTGCGGCAAACCTGTGCGGCGCGACACGCAGCAGAGCATCTACGAGGCGCTCGCGGCGCAGCCGGACGCGCGCCTGGAAATCACTTTCCCGGTACCTATCCCGAAGAATTTTGCCGAAAAGGAAGTCGAAGACTTGTTGCAGCGCCAGGGCTACACGAAACTGCGCTCGCGCTCGAAGGCCCTGATCGAAGTGATCCAGGACCGCGCGCGCCCCCGCTCGACCGAGAAAGCGCGCGTGATGGACGCGATCGAGGCGGCGCTGCGCTTCGGGCAGGGCAAGATCAACGTCTATAAATCGGGGTCTGACCCCGATTTCCCCACGCAGGAGAAATCGGGCTCTGACCCCGATTTTCCGCATCGCTTCTCCACCGCCCTGCATTGCGCCGACTGCGACATTGCCTACTCGGAACCCACGCCCGCGGCGTTCTCGTTCAATTCGCCGATCGGCGCCTGCGAGACCTGCCGCGGCTTCGGGCGCGTGATCGGGGTGGACTACGGCCTGGTGATTCCGGACGAGTCGAAAACCCTGCGCGACGGTGCGATCAAGCCCTGGCAGACGCCGAGCTTCAAGGAATGCCAGACGGATCTCGCCAAGTACGTGAAGAAGCACGGCGTGCCGCTGGATGTGCCGTGGCGCGAAATGAAGTCCGAACACCGCGCCTGGGTGCTGGAGGGCGACGGCGACTGGGTGAGCTGGAAGAAGTCCTGGCCGGGCAGGTGGTACGGGGTCGGGCGCTTCTTCAAGTGGCTGGAGAGCAAGGCCTACAAGATGCACATCCGGGTGCTGCTCTCCAAGTACCGCGCCTACACCGGGTGCACGGCCTGCGGCGGCGCGCGGCTCAAGCCCGACGCGTTGCTGTGGAAGCTCGACGGCAAATCGATCCGCGAACTGATGCTGATGCCGGTGAGCGAAGTCCAGCAGTTCTTCGCCGCGCTGCGATTGCCCGCGCCGCTGGACGAGGCCGCCGACCTGCTGCTCGGCGAGATTCGCACGCGTCTCGCCTACCTCGGTGAGGTCGGCCTTGGCTACCTGACGCTCGACCGCCAGTCGCGCACCTTGTCCGGCGGCGAAGTGCAGCGCATCAATCTCACCACCGCGCTGGGCACTTCGCTGGTCAACACGCTGTTCGTGCTGGACGAGCCTTCGATCGGCCTGCACCCGCGCGACATGGGGCGGGTGATCGAGGTGATGCGGAAGCTTCGCGATGCCGGCAACTCGCTCGTGGTGGTGGAACACGACCCACAGATCATGTTCGCCGCGGACCGCATCCTCGACATGGGGCCGGGCCCGGGCGAGCGCGGCGGGGAGGTGGTGTTTTTCGGCTCTCCAGCGGAGCTGATGGGCACGCACACGCTCACTGCCGAGTACCTCTCCGGCCGCAAGCGTGCCGAAGCGCCGCGCACGCCGAAGAAGCCCGGGAATTTCCTGCAGCTGCTGGGTGCCGCCGAGCACAACCTGAAGGAACTGGACGTTTCGATCCCGCTCGAGCGCCTGGTGTGCGTGACCGGCGTGTCGGGCTCGGGCAAGTCCACGCTGGTGCAGGACGTGCTCTACGCCGCCCTGCTCAAGGCCAAGGGCAAGCCGACCGAAGCCCCCGGCAAGCACCGCGCGCTGCGCGGCGCGGAGCGGATCGGCGAGGTCGTGATGGTAAACCAGTCGCAGATCGGCAAGACCACGCGGTCCAATCCGGCGAGCTACGTCGGCGCCTTCGACGCCATCCGCGACCTGTACGCGAAGTCGCAACTCGGCAGGGAGCGCAAGTACACGGCGGGCACCTTCAGCTTCAATTCGGGCAACGGCCGCTGCCCGGCCTGCGGCGGCAACGGCTTCGAGCACGTCGAGATGCAGTTCCTCTCCGACGTCTACCTGCGTTGCCCGGACTGCAATGGCAAGCGCTACCGGCCCGAGGTGCTGGAAGTGCGGCTGCGCGGAAAGAGCATCGCCGAGGCGCTGGAGATGACGGTGTCCGAGGCCGTCGTCTTTTTCAAGGACCACGCCGAGATTCTCGCGCGCCTGCAGCCGCTCGCCGACGTGGGCCTCGACTACCTGCGCCTCGGCCAGCCGGTGCCCACCCTTTCCGGCGGCGAAGCGCAACGCCTCAAGCTGGCCGGCCATTTGGGAGAAAAGATAGGGTCAGACCCCATTTTTCCAAAGCTGTTCCTGTTCGACGAGCCGACGACGGGCTTGCATTTCCATGACATCGCGAAGCTCTTGCGCTCTTTCCGCAAGCTGCTCGCGGCCGGCCACTCGCTGGTGGTGATCGAGCACAACCTCGACGTGATCCGCGCCGCCGACTGGATCATCGACCTGGGGCCCGAAGGCGGCGATGCGGGCGGCGCTCTGGTGTGCGCCGGCACGCCCGAGGAGGTGATGCGGCACTCGAGCTCCCACACCGGGAAGGCGCTGAGGGAGTACGAGGAGAAAATTGGGTCTGTCCCCGTTTTTGCCCTCAAGGAGCCCGCGGGCCGCTATCTTGGCAACGCGATCCGCATCCACAACGCGCGCGAGCACAACCTCAGGAACATCGACGTCGAGATCCCGCGCAACCGGTTCACCGTGGTGACCGGCGTGTCGGGCTCCGGCAAATCCACCCTCGCCTTCGACATCCTGTTCTCCGAAGGCCAGCGCCGCTACCTAGAATCGCTCAACGCCTACGCACGCCAGTTCGTGCAAGTGGCCGCGCGCCCCGACGTGGACGCGATCTACGGCATCCCGCCCACCGTGGCGATCGAGCAGCGCAGCAGCCGCGGCGGCAGAAAGAGCACGGTGGGCACGCTCACCGAGATCCACCACTTCCTGCGCCTGCTGTTCGTCAAGCTCGGCACGCAGCACTGCCCCGACTGCGACGTGCCGATCGAGCCGCAGAGCGAGGACGCCATTGCCGCACGCCTGCTGCGTGAGTACAAGGGGGAGACGATCAGCCTGCTCGCGCCCCTGGTGGTCAACCGCAAGGGCGTGTATACCGACCTCGCCAAGTGGGCGCGCTCCAAGGGTTACGCGCAGCTGCGCGTGGACGGCAAGCTGTTGCCGCTGCAGCCTTTCCCGCGCATCGAGCGCTTCAAGGAGCACAACATCGAGCTGCCGGTCGCGCGGCTGGCGGTCTCCGCGAAGGTCGAGGCCGAGCTGCGCGCGCAGCTGGCCACAGCGCTCGATTACGGCAAAGGCATGCTGCTTGCCGCCGCCGGGCGCAAGTTGAAGACTTACTCCACCAAGCGCGCGTGCCCGTCCTGCGGGCGCAGCTTCCAGGAACTCGATCCGCGCCTCTTCTCCTACAACTCGCGTCACGGCTGGTGCGCGAGCTGCGTCGGCACCGGGCTGCAGCTGAAGGACGTGGGCTGGGACGCGGATCGCTCGCGCACCGGCCAGGAAGACCACGTGCTCGATTCCTGGATCGAATGGCTGGAGGTGGACGAAGCCTGCCCGCAATGCGCGGGCAAACGCCTCAATCCCGAGGCGCTCGCCGTGCGCTGGCGCGGCAGGAGCATCGCCGACTACGGCGGCGAGCCGGTCGAGCGCCTCGCCGACCTGTTTTCGCGCATCGAGCTGCAGGGCCGCGAGCGCGAAATCGCTCGCGACCTGCTCCCCGAGTTGCAGAGCCGCCTCGGCTTTCTCAAGGAAGTGGGTCTCTCCTACCTGGCCCTCGACCGCTCGGCGCCCACCCTCTCCGGCGGCGAGGCGCAGCGAATTCGGCTGGCCGCGCAGCTCGGCTCCAACCTGCGCGGCGTGTGCTACATCCTGGATGAGCCGACCATCGGCCTGCACCACCGCGACAACCGGATACTCCTGGACGTGCTGGAGAAACTCGAAGCCAAGGGCAACACCCTGGTGGTGGTCGAGCATGACGAGGACACCGTCCGCCGCGCGCACCACGTCATCGACCTCGGCCCCGGTGCGGGCAAGCTTGGCGGCAGGGTGATCGCCGAAGGCACGGCGGAAGAACTGATGCAGCACCCGGACTCGATCACCGGCAAGTTCCTCGCCGAACCCCTGCGCCATCCCCTGCAGCCGCGGCGCCTGGTGACGAAGGGCGCCCCGGCCATCGAGATTTCCGGCGCGTCGCTGCACAATCTGAAGAAGGTGGACCTGCGCGTGCCGCTCGGGCGCCTGGTGGCGATCACCGGCGTGTCGGGGTCGGGCAAGTCCACGCTCGCGCGCGACGTGCTGCACGACAGCCTCAAGGCCGGCGGCCCGGTCGGCTGCAAGGCCCTGCGGGGTGGCAAGCTCGTCGAGCGCGTGCTCGAAGTGGACCAGGCGCCGATCGGCAAGACCCCGCGCTCCTGCCCCGCGACCTACGTCGGCTTCTGGGACTCGATCCGGCGACTGTTTGCCGATACCAGCGAAGCGCGCATGCGCGGCTGGAGCGCGAGCCGCTTCTCCTTCAACACCAAGGGCGGCCGCTGCGACGCCTGCGAGGGCCAGGGCCTGAAGAAAATCGCGATGAGCTTCCTGCCCGATGTGAAAGTGGCTTGCGAGTCCTGCGGCGGGCAGCGCTTCAATTCCGACACGCTCTCCGTGCGCCTGCGCGGCAAGACCGTGGGCGAGGTGCTGGCGCTGAGCGTGGACGAGGGCGTGGAGTTCTTCGCCGCGCATGCGTCGATCCATCACGCGCTGCGGCTGTTGCAGGACGTGGGGCTGGGTTACCTCACGCTGGGACAGCAGAGCCCGACACTGTCCGGCGGTGAAGCACAGCGCATCAAGCTGGTCACCGAACTTTCAAAAGTTCGCGGAGTTTTGGGCGCCCTCGGGGGTTCTACCGATCTCCCTTCTTCCGCTCGCGGAAGACGGGAGACATCTTTTTCTTCGAATCGCACGCTCTACGTCCTGGACGAACCCACCGTAGGCCTGCACATGGCCGACGTCGAAAAGCTCATCCGCGTGCTTCACCGCCTTGTCGACGCTGGCAACACCGTAGTGGTGATAGAGCACAACCTGGACATCATCGCCGAAGCCGACTGGGCCATCGACCTGGGTCCCGAAGGCGGAGACGACGGCGGCCGGCTCGTTTACCAGGGTCCTCCCGAACGCGCAGCCCGCGGCCACACCGCCGCGGCCCTGTGCGGATTTCTCGCGCAGCGCAAAGCCGCGTGAGCGTCCTGACTCGGCCCCGGCGACCAGTCGCGCTGCTGCTGATGGTGGTCGCGCCCGTCCTGTGGAGCACGGCGGGGGTGCTGACGCGGCAGATCCAGTCCGCCGGCGCCTTCGAAATGGCGTTCTGGCGCTCGAGCTTCGCCGCCTTGTTCGTGTTCTGCGCCCTCCTCGCGCTTCAGGGCAGGCGCCCCTGGCAGACGCTGCGCGCCGCGGGAGTTTCCGGCCTCGTCTCCGGTGCGATGTGGGCAATGATGTTCACCGTGTTCATTGTCGCGCTCACCCTCACCAGCACCGCAAACGTCCTGGTGATGTCGAGCCTGGGGCCGCTGTTCACCGCGCTGCTCACATTTCTCGTACTGCGCGAACCGGTCCCGGCGCGCAGCTGGCTCGCGATCGTTGTTGCCAGCGCCGGCATGGCCGCAATGTTCGGCGCCGGCTTCACCGCGGGCGAGCCGCGCCACCTCGCAGGCATGGCGCTCGCGCTCACCATCCCGGTCGCAGGCGCGGTAAACCTCGTCACCCTGCGCAAGAGCGCGGCGCACCTCGATCTGGTACCGGCAGTGATGCTCGGCGCGGTGACCTCGGCGGCGGTGACCCTGCCCTGGGCGCTGCCGTTCCACGCGAGCGGCCGCGACCTGCTGGTCCTCGCCACGCTCGGCGTGTTCCAGCTCGGCGTGCCCTGCATGCTGCTGGTACTCGTCAGCCGCACTCTCACCGCGCCCGAGATCGCGCTTCTCGCGCTGCTGGAAGTAGTGCTGGGACCGCTGTGGGCCTGGCTCGGCGCGGGCGAAACGCCAGGCACTGCGACGCTCGCCGGAGGCGCCATCGTGCTCGCGGCGCTGGCGGGCAACGAGATCGCTGCGCTCGCCTCGCGTAAACGTGTATAATGCGCAGCAGGTTTCTGTTGCGCATACATCCGGTTAGCGTCTCAGTCGTTTCACGGTCCATTCTGGACTGTCGAATCCCAGCCTAGAAAAGCATCTGCCTGAACCGGTCGGAAGTCTTCCTTCCCGGGCCGATTCAGGAGATTTGCCATTACACCGTCATTTGCAACGCTCGGCCTCCAGGCCGAGCTGCTGCGCGCTGTCGCGGAGCAGGGCTACACCATTCCCACTCCCATCCAGTCGCAAGCCATTCCCGTCGTGCTCTCCGGGCGCGACCTGCTCGGCGCCGCGCAGACCGGCACCGGCAAGACCGCCGGCTTTACCCTGCCGCTGCTGCAACTGCTGAATTCCGCTCCCGCGCAGCATCCGCGCCGCATCCGCACCCTGGTGCTGACGCCGACGCGGGAGCTTGCCGCGCAGGTGCATGAAAGCATCCGCAGCTATGGCAAGCACCTCAAGCTGCGCGCGACCTGCGTGTTCGGCGGCGTCGGCATCCATCCGCAGATCGCGGAATTGAAGCGCGGCGTCGACATCCTCGTCGCCACGCCGGGGCGGCTGCTCGATCACGCGCAGCAGCGCACGGTGGACCTGCGCTTCGTGGAGATCCTGGTGCTGGATGAAGCCGACCGCATGCTCGACATGGGCTTCATTCCCGACATCCGCCGCATCCTCAAGCTCGTGCCGCAGAAGCGCCAGAACCTGCTGTTCTCGGCCACCTTCCCGGATGAGATCCGCACGCTGGCTGGCACCTTCATGCACGATCCGGTGACCGTGGAAGTCGCGCGGCGCAATACGCCGGTCGAACTCATCGACCAGGTTGCCCACCCGGTCGCGCACGACCGCAAGCGCGCGCTGCTTTCGCACCTGGTCAAATCAAACGACTGGCAGCAGGTGCTGGTGTTCACGCGCACCAAACACGGCGCGAATCGCCTCGCGGAGCAACTCGAGCGCGACGGCATCGAGGCCGACGCTATCCACGGCAACAAAAGCCAGGGCGCGCGCACGCGCGCGTTGAAGCGCTTCAAGGACCAGGAGCTGCGCGTGCTGGTGGCGACCGACATCGCCGCGCGCGGGCTGGACATCGAAATGCTGCCGCACGTCGTCAACTACGACTTGCCGCACGTTGCGGAAGATTACGTGCACCGCATCGGCCGCACCGGCCGTGCAGGGACCTCCGGCGCCGCGGTGTCGCTGGTGAGCCACGAGGATCGCCCGCTGCTCACGGCGATCGAGCGGCTGATGAAGCGCAGCGTCGAGCTGCGCGTCATCGCGGGCTTCGAGCCGGGACAGCATCAGCCGCGGCCGCAGGCGGAGCCGCAGCGGGCGTACCGCCAGCAGCAGCGCCAGGGCCAGGGGCAGCGCCGGAACTTCGGCGGGCAGCGCCGCGCGGCCTAGGGCCATTCCGGCCGGTGGTGCCCCAGCGGCACCGGCGGCCGCGCCCAGCGCGCCGGGGTTTCCGAGAGCTGCACTACGGGCTTCAAGTGGGTGATGAGGCCGGCCGGGGATTGGGTCTCCATCGCCAGTCCCGCCGGCACTTCCCCGGGCACGGAGCCGGCCTCCACCGTCCCGCGGTCCACGATCCACTTGCCGACGCGCGCTAGTGCCACGCGCACCAACCAGCTGCCGCCTTCGCGCGCGCGGCGCGCCAGCGCCACCATGGCGCCGTAGGCCATCAGGGTGCCGCTCACATAGTCGATCGCCGAGCAAGGCATCAGTCGCGGCTTGGTGCCGTCGCCCGAGGCATAGGCCATGCCGCTTGCCGTCTGCACGATACTGTCGAAGCCGCGGCGGTCCTTCCACGGACCGGTTTGTCCCCAGGCGTTGAGCGACACGCAGACGATTCCCGGGCGCAGACTTGCTGCCTGCTCCGGCGAGAAGCCGCGCGCGGCAAGCGCACCAGGGCGATAGGACTGGGAGAAAACGTCGGCGCTGCTCAACAGACCGCGTAGCGTCACCACACCTGCCGCGCTCCTGAGATCCAAGTGCGCGGCGAGCTTTCCCAGCCCGGTATCGAGCTCGATGGCGCCGGAATCCGGCAGGTGGGCCGCGGTGATCTTGAGCACGTCGGCGCCGTGCTCGGCGAGCGTGCGAGCACAGGTCGGGCCAGCCAGCACTCGTGTGAGATCAAGAACGCGGATGCCCGATAACGGCCGGTCGCCACTCGGCAGCGCTCGCGGCGGCGCGTCGCCGATCCTGAGAATCTCGAGCAGGGGTTGGTCGGCGACCGCCACAGCGTGAGGATGCGCTGCCCATTGCTGCGCAGTGCGCGCCAGCCCGGCGCAACCGCCGGCGGCGTGGATCGCATTCTCGAGTTGCAAGCCGTCCCAGAGCTTGCTCGCTTCTTCCGCCCGTGCACGATCCTCGGCAGTGCCCAGCACCTTCATCGCCGCACCGCGATGATGGGCAAAGTTGCAGTGGATGCTGACCCAGCGCCCGTCGCGCACCGGGTAGAACCCGCTCATCGGGTCCCAGGGCGCGGGTGGCGGCTTACCGTCGATGCGCAGATAGAAGCCGCTACGGAGCGATGCGGCGGCGGCGCGCAGATCCACGGCAACGCTCTGGCGCCTGCCGCTGCGCAGCGCCCATAGTTCGCAGGCGGCCAAGCCGGCTGCAGCCAGCGCCGCGGCGCCCGCCGCGCCCACGCGGTACGGCGTGCGCAGCACCGGATCGGCGCCGGAAAAACTCGCCTCGCCTTGCAGATTTCCAAGCGCGAGCAGCTCGCGCAGCGCGGCCTGCGGCATGGCTTACGTTAGCACGCGCGCTGTAATTGTTACTCCCTCCGGTGTAGAGTGTGCGTCCTCCCGGCCATCGGAGGCCCGCCATGTCGCAGAAGCCAGTGCTGGACTTCGTCGGGGACCAGCAACCCGTCACCGTGCCAGCCGACGCCACCGTCGCCCGTGCCGCGCGCCTGATGAAGGAGAACCGGATCAGTGCTCTGCTGGTCACCGAGGGCGAGCGCCTCGCCGGGATCTTCACGGAACGCGATGCAGTGTTTCGCGTGATCGCGGAGGGCCGCGATCCTGGCGTGACGCCGGTCTCGGAGGTGATGACGCGCGATCCCCTGGTGATCGATCCCGGCAAGCCCTTCGCGCACGCGCTGCACATGATGTTCGAGGGCGGGTTCCGGCACGTGCCGGTGGTCGACAACGGGCGGCTGCTGGGCATGGTCTCGGCACGCGACGCGCTCGGACCCGACATGAAGGAGTTCATGGCGGAGCTGGAAAGCCGCAACCACATCGGCGAGATCCTGGGCTAGGGATTAGCTGAGGTGAACGACGGCCATGCCGCCTATGATTCCCGCCCCTGGCTCAGGCACTACCAGATCCAGGGCAAACACGACCTCGACCAACCGGAGTACAGGAACTACGGCGACCTGATCGCGACGGCGAGCCGGAAATACGGGGCATTGCCCGCATTCACCACCTGTTTGTCCACGGGCACCTCGGGCACTCTGACATTTGCCGAAGTCGACCGTCTCACCGACCGGTTCGCCGCCTACCTGCGCTTCGAGCTGGGCCTGGAAAAAGGCGAGCGCGTCGCGATCCAGAGTCCCAATTGCCTCGCCTACCCGGTGTTCCTGTTTGGCGCCGCCAAGGCCGGCTGCGTGATTGTCAACATCAACCCGCTCTACACCGCGCCGGAAATCGAATTCGCGCTGAAAGACTCGGGCGCCAGGCTGCTCCTCGCCATCGACATGTTCGCCGACAAGCTGGCGGCAGCAGTGCCCAATACCCAGGTGAAGACGGTGCTGATCCACAGTGTGGCCGAATTCTTTCCGCCGCTGCGAAAGTTCATCGTCAAGGCGGTGCAGCGTCACCGGAAGATGATCCCGCGCTGTGCCATACCCTCCCGGCCGTTTGCGCATGCCCTCGCCCTCGGCGCGAAGCATCTGGCGCAAGGGCGATCGACCGCCGGGTTCGATGTCGGCCTGGACGACCTGCTGGCCCTGCAGTACACCGGGGGCACGACCGGCCGCCCCAAAGGCGCCATGCTCACGCACCGCAACCTGGTGGCCAACATCGCGCAGGCCGACAACCATCGGCGCGAGGAGCCCGGTGAAAACCGCACCACGCTGACTCCGCTGCCGATGTATCACATCTTCGCCCTGGGCGTGAGCGGCTTCATCTATCGCAGCGGCGGGCACAACATCCTCATCCCGACGCCGCGCCCGATCTCGAACCTGAAAGCCGCATTCGAGAAATTCGACATCGCCTTCATGACGGGCGTCAACACGCTGTTCGTCGCCTTGCTCAACGAAGACTGGTTCCGGCTCAGCCCGCCCAAGAGCCTGAAGATCACCATCGGCGGCGGCGCGGCCGTGCAGGACGCGGTGGCGGAGCGCTGGAAACAGGTCACCGGATACCGTCTGTATCAGGGCTACGGCCTGACCGAAACCAGCCCCACCGTCACCAGCGTGCCGATCGACGGCCCGGAGAAAACCGGCAGCATCGGCATTCCGTATGCCAGCACCTACGTGCGCATCGTGGACGACGCAGGCCTGTCGGTGCCGGTCGGCCAGCAGGGCGAGCTGCTGGTAAAGGGGCCGCAGGTGATGCGCGGCTACTGGCAACGTTCGGAGGAAACCGCCGCGGTCCTGGACGACGGCTGGTTGCGCACCGGGGACATCGCGCGCATGGACGACGACGGCTACTTCTATATCGTCGATCGCAAGAAGGACATGGTGCTGGTGTCGGGCTTCAACGTCTATCCGACCGAGGTCGAGGACGCGATCGTGAAGCACCCGGGGGTATTGGAAGCCGGCGTGATCGGCGTGCCGGACGCCAACACCGGCGAGGCGGTGCGCGCCTACGTGGTCAGGAAGGAACCGTCGTTGACCGAGGAGACGCTGCGCGCGCACTGCCGGGAATACCTGGCCGCCTACAAGGTTCCGAAGCAGATCAGGTTTCGCGCCGAACTGCCCAAGACGCCGGTGGGCAAGGTGCTGCGCAAGGACCTGCGCGCCGAGGCGCTGCGGGAAATGGGCCAGGCCTGAGCACCATGGCACCGCGCGTGCTGCGCAGAATCGAAGACCTGCCCGGGCCACGCGGCCTGCCATTGCTCGGTAATGCCCTGCAGATCAGGGCATCGCGCTTTCACCTGCAGGTCGAGCAGTGGTGTCGCGAGCACGGCCCCTACTTCACGCTGCAGTTCGGCAGGCGCAAGGTCCTCGTCGTAGGCGATCACGCAGCGGTGGCAGGAATCCTGCGCGACCGGCCGGACGGTTTTCGCCGTACCTCGCGCATGCAGGAGATCGGGGACGAGATGGGCCTGGCGCCGGGCGTCTTCGGCGTCAACGGCGACGCGTGGCGCCGCCAGCGCCGCATGGTGATGGCTGGATTCGATCCGGCGCACGTCAAGCGCTACTTCCCGTCCCTGCTCGCGGTGGCGCAGCGCCTCGCCGGGCGCTGGGACAAGGCCGCGAAGCAAGGCCTTTCGATCGACTTGCAGGCCGACCTCATGCGCTACACGGTGGACGCCATCGCCGGGCTTGCCTTCGGGGTCGAGGTCAACACGCTGGAGTCCGATGGCGATGTGATCCAGCGGCACCTGGACAAGATCTTTCCGGCGCTCTACAGGCGCATCCTTGCGCCCGTGCCGATCTGGCGTTTCGTGAAATCGGCCGCGGACCGCCAGCTCGAGCGCAGCATGGTCGAAGTCAACGCGTCGGTGGATAGGTTCATCGAGCAGGCGCGCACTCGCATGCGGGCCGATCCTGCCCTGCGCGAACACCCGCGCAACCTGCTCGAAGCCATGCTGGCCGCCGCCGACGAACCCGGCAGCGGTATCGACGACAAGCAGGTGGCCGGCAACGTGCTGACGATGCTGCTGGCCGGCGAGGACACCACCGCCAATACGGTCGCGTGGATGATCCATCTGCTCTGGCGCAACCCGAAGGCGCTGGCGAATGCGATCGCAGAGGTTCGGCGCGTGGTGGGCGATGCGCGCAGTCCGACGCTGGAGCAAATGGCGCAGCTCGAATTCGTGGAGGCTTGCGCGCACGAAACCATGCGGCTAAAGCCGGTGGCGCCGCAACTGCCTTTGCAGACACTTCACGACATGACGATCGGCGATGTGCGGGTGCCGGGCGGCACAGTGGTGATCAGCATGCTGCGTCGAGACAGCGTCAGCGAAAACCACCTGCCGCGTGCAGCAGCGTTCGAACCCGAGCGCTGGCTCGGCGAGGGCGGGGCGGGGCAACAAGCCGCGTCGGCCAAGCGCCTGTCGATGCCCTTTGGCGCCGGCCCGCGCATCTGCCCCGGGCGCTACCTTGCGTTGCTGGAAATCAAGATTGCGATGGCGGTGCTGCTGGGCCGATTCGACATCGAATCCGTCGACACACCGGACGGAAAGGAACCGCGCGAACACCTGTCGTTTACGATGACGCCGGTGGGATTGCGCATGCGCTTGCGCGAACGGGGCTGAGGATGCGAGATCCCCAGCCCATGACCGTCCACCTCAAGGTCTACGCCCCGCCGACGTTTCTCATCGAGCGGGTCGCTCTCGAGGTTGACATGCGGCCCGCGGGAGAAACCCCGCACCGTCAAGATGCAACTATACCTACACGAAAATTCAAGACCGGACCCCGCCTTCGGCTCGCTCAGGATTTCCTGCGACGCGAAGGAGTACGGCCGGAGACCACTTCGCCCCAGCGGGAAAGGAACGTGGTGACGAAGACGTGCTCGCCGGACGGCTCGACCGCGAGTGGGGCGAGCGCCAGCGCGACCGAGAGCGCGATGTGGTAGCCCTCCGAACGCGAGGCGGCGGCGCGCTGCCAGGCCGGATGCGCCCGGTTGATGAAGACCGTAGATTCTACGAGCCGACCGAGTTCGAGATCGCCGGGCCGTTCCTCGTATTGCACGGCAAGCCCCAACCGCGCAGGGCGCGGCTGCCGCTGCGAATGCGGCGATGCGGGCGTGCTGGCGCCTGACCGTTCCAAAGGAGCCTCCGAGGAGGGTGCTTGCGGCTGCTGTGGCGAACCTGCCGGATTCTCACCGCCGTCCTGATGCGCAGAACCCGGCAATGTCGCGGAAAGTTCCGGCCCGAAGCCCTGGCCTGCTCCGGACTCCGCCTTTGCACCCAGCGGCAAGCGCTTCTGTCCGCCGCGGCGGTGCTCGACCAGTGACGCAAGCAGCGGAAAACCCTCGCTCAGCTCCAGCAACACGCGTTCCAGGTCGCGTTCGAGCGTGCGCATGGCGCGCGGCCGCGCCGCTTCCGCCGGCTCGCGTCGGTCTCCCCAGGCAGTGAGCTGGCGCACGACCGCTTCCTGGATCGCCTTGCGGAAGGCGAGATAGACCGCCCCGCGCTGGCCGGTCCGGATGAAATCGCCCTTGTTGAGGGTGAGCGACGCCGCCAGCGCAGGGACTTCGATCAGACCGCCGATGCGCTCGGGCGCGTTGGGCGAAATCCCGAGCCAATCCCACCCGCGCTTGATGATCTTTCCGTACGTACTGATGGCGATTCCGCGCTGGTCTTCGGGCACGGGGACCGGCTCCCGGAACAGATAACCGGCTGCAGATGGCCTGCGCTTGCGCCCCGTCCGGATCGCAAGCGGCGCCGTCTCGGACGCGGGACTTGCCTGTTTGCGCAACGTTTCGCCATTCACTTCGAAGACGATCCCGCGCGGATACAAGGGTGCAAGTATTTCTTCACAATCCTGGTCAACCAGTGGCTGATAGTGCCGCCGGATGGCGGCCTCGACGAAGCCGCGGTCGGTCAAGGCAGACAGCGGATCGGCGAGACGCAGCTTGACCGCGGTTCCCTGCTCCGCGACGAGGTCGGGCGGGGAAACCCACTTCCACGGGGCCCTCTGGCGTGAGGCCAGATGCCAGCTCGTCGCGACGTGGACTTTTCCGCGCCGCGTTTCGGTCACGACCTCCTTGCACGCGAGCAGCGCCAGCTTGATGCCGACCCCGGCAAAACCGATGCCCTGTCCGCGCGTCTTGGTGGTGGCGGCAAGATCGTGATAGCGGCGCAGATCCCCGCGCGGCATTCCTGACCCGTTGTCCGCGATCGACAGGCTGGCGGAAGCGGAGTCCGCTGCGAAGCGGATGAGATTCGCGCCGGAATCCAGCGCATTCGCGACGATCTCGGTGAGGATCGTCTCCTCGATGGCGCCGGGATACGCGTCCCGCAGGTCTTCAAGGAGGTGCAGCAGGTCAACCCGGGTCTCGGCCACGGTGGATTCCTTCGTCTGCCCGTTTCTGTCGCTTAGCGGTCGAAGGGCAAAATTTTGAACCGCTTGCGACGCTCGATGCGCATTGCCCGGAAGTGTCGTTGATCGAGCGTAAGCACCTCCATGACAGAGTGCCGCTCGGCCAGCACCACGATCGAAGCGTCGGCGAGGCCGATCTCGAGGTCGGCATATCGCCCGAGCACCTCTTTCGCGCGTGCAACGTCGGCTGCGCCGAAGAGCTCCAGCTGGTAGGCGCCACGAGCGACCTAGTCCAGCAGCGCCGCCTGGGCGCGCCGGCCAACGTGGCGCATCAGCAGATAGTCGAGCAGTTTTGCGCACTCGTGATGATGGCGCTGGCTCTCATCGAGCGCCGAGAGGAG